>Ga0302299_10000258_pt1 | contig 26758 bp, 10 predicted proteins | sample III_Fen_N3_4_FD_198795 | JGI IMG/M metagenome (GOLD analysis project Ga0302299, IMG submission 198795) | Peat permafrost microbial communities from Stordalen Mire near Abisko, Sweden - III_Fen_N3_4 | ecosystem: Environmental > Terrestrial > Soil > Wetlands > Permafrost | place: Sweden: Abisko...
CGTTGGTCAGCCTCGAAGGCCGGGCGATGACCCACTCCAGCCCACTCTCGCGCACCAGCTTCTCCTGCCGCTCGTGGTCCTCGAACGGCACCTTCAGGATCCAGGAGATGAGCAGCTTGTCGACCAGGAACCCGGCCAGCCTTCGGCTCTCGCCCGCGCCGAGCGCGCTCAGCACCGCCAGCCGCTTCACCCCGCTGGCTCTCATGGCGTCGATCACGTTGCGCGTGCCCTGGGAGAAGTAGGTGGGGTTCTCCTTGAAGGCCCCGAGCGACGCGGCCGAGGCGGTCAGGATCACCGCGTCGTGCCCAGGCACGGCCGCTGCGACCGACGCCGGATCGTGAAAGTCCCCCGCCGTGGGGCGCAGCTTCGGGTGCGCGATCCCGAGCTTCTGAGGGCTCCGACAGAAGGCCGTCACGTCATGGCCGTGCTCCAGGGCGATCTGCACTGCCGCTGCCCCTGTGCCCTTCGAGGCACCGATGACCAGGATCCGCATGTCGCCTCCTCCTCCGGGACTCAAACTGTCGGTGACTGTAACGCACCGCAGAGCGAACCGCACGGAAGGAGGCCTGCCGATCCCCGGACGGGCCGCCGCTCACCCTCCGCCCTTGCCGCCTCCGGACGTTGCGGCCGCAGGATCCGAGCGCGGCGCAGGCGAGGGCATCACCACCGGGATGGGGATCGGCAGCGCCGAGGGCGCCACCGGACCGAGCGCGTCTCCGGCGACCGCGGACTGCGTCTGGCTCCCCAGCGCGGAGGCCACCTGCTTGGCGCGCGAAGCCAGGCCGGCGTCCTCTCCCGCGGCGACCTTGTCCAGCAGGGCCAGGAAGGGATGCGAGACGTCATGGGCCCGCGAGAGCCCGCGCGCCAGCGCACGGAGCGCAGCGTCGGACGAGGCGGGGGCCGCGGTCCGGAGGGCGTCCAGCAGCTCGCGCGGCGCGTTGCGCGCCACCTCGGTCAGCTCGCTGGCGTAGAGCTCCGACAGCTTGGGATCGGACGCGGCCGGCGCCAGCTCGAGGAGCCGGGAGAGGGCATCTGCGCCGCCCTGCGACGCGAGGTCCGAGAGCGAGCCGAGCACCGGGGTGGCCACGGGGAGGTCCGACGCGACCGCGGTCAGCCTGGTCAGGCTCTGCGCGTCGAGCGCCAGGTTGTCGAGGAAGGTGTGCTGCGCCGTGTCGCTGTCCGGATCGGAGAGGTAGATCGCCTCCGCCGCCGCCATCCGGACCACCGGGTCCTGCTCCGCCCGGAGCGCCGTACGCAAGAACGGGACGTTCCGCCGGTCGGCGGCGCTGCCGAGCTTGTAGTAGGTGCCGACCCGCCCCTTGAGATCCGCCAACGCCACCGGGATCGTCGCTGCGCCTTCGGGCGGCCGGGCCGACGCCACCGCTGCCCCCATCTCGTCCGGTGCACCGCCGGTCGCGGCCATGGCGCTGCCGACGGCATCCACGGCCCGTACGACCGCCGAGTGGCGCCCGGGGTAGTCGTTCACGAAGACCGAGAAGGCCAGGTGCTGGTGCCCGCGGGTCTCGACGTAGCCGGACAGGCTGGTCACCCCCTCCAGCGTGCCGGTCTTGGCGCGGAGCCGCCCGACCGCGTCGGTCCCCTCCATCCGCCAGCGGATGGTCCCGTCCCGCCCGGCCACCGGCAGCGCGGTCAGGTACTCCGGCATGAGCGGGAAGCGCTTCCACATTTCGCTCAGCAACGTCACCGTCTGCCGCGCGCTGAACCGGTTGGCGTCGTTGAGCCCCGACCCGTTCTTCATCACGTAGGCGCCCCGCGGCAGCCCGACCTCGGCCAGGAAGTCCTCGATGGCCTCGATCCCCTTGGGCCAGGTGCCGGGCGGCCCCTTGGCCTCCGCCCCCAGCGTCTTGACCAGCTGCTCGGCCATGAAGTTGTTGGAGTGCTTGCTCAGCCGCCGGACGATCTCTGCCAACGCCTCGGACTCGTGGACGTAGAGCAGCCGGGCGCCCGCCGGGACCGCGCCGCGCCGCACCCGGCCCTGGACCTGGATCCCGCGCGTCTCCAGCAGCCGTTTCAGCGTGTACCCGAAGTAAAAGGTGGGGCTGTCGATCTTCCGGTAGAACACCTGCGCCCGTCCGCCCAGCGGGAGCCGACCCTCCACCACGATCCGCTGCTTGCCCTCCAGCGGGATCGAGCTGGGTGTGACTCGACGGCGCGAGCGTGCGCCTGCAGTGATCGTTCGGTTCTCGACCTTGAAGTACTCGCTCTCCGGCTCCACCTCCACCCGCCCGCGTTCACCCACCCGGCCGCCGGGCGAGACGTGGATCGCCACCGTGTCGAGGTCGAGCGCCAGCGCGCCCGGCGGCGCCAGGTAGGATTTGTCGCCCTGCTCCTGGTCGAAGCCCGGTCCGGCCACCTCTCCGTCGAAGTAGCTGTCGTCCAGGACCAGATCGCCCCGCACGGTCCGGACCCCGAGGTGCTGCAGCTCCCCCGCCATGGTCCAGAGCCGCTCGGCCAGGATCCAGGGATCGCCCTTGCCCTTCACGTAAAGTGACCGGGCGTCGCCCGGGGCCAGGTAGAACTCGGTGTCGAAGCGGAACTCCGGCCCCAGCCGGGCCAGGGCCGCGGCGGTGGTGAAGAGCTTCACGTTCGAGGCCGGGTTGAGCAGCTCGTCGGGGTTGTGGGCGTAAAGCACCTGCCCGGTCTCGAGGGACGAGATGAGGATGCCGGCGCGGGCCCCCTGGATGGCGCTGCCGGAGATGATCTGGCCGATGGCGGACCGGAGCTGCTGGACCTCCGCGGGGAGCCGCTCCTCGGCGCGGGACACCGGGGACCACGACAGAACGCAGATCGCCGGCGCCAGCGCCAGCAATGGGACCAGCCGACCTCTCGATGATGTCACGTCGATCCTTCCGTCAGCGCCAGCGGCGGCTCGTTGGAGCGCTCGGCAGGCGTCTCCGCCCGACCAGTATAGGAGTCGCCACGCTGCGGGACAAACCCCTGATCCGGTCCCAAGAATTCCTCCGGCGGGGTGGGCGGTCGTTCGCTCGCGGCCGTACGGTCGCTGCGCCGAACGTGGGCAATGGTCCGACCCGAGGCGAAGCTCCGAGGCGAGCTCGGGATCAGCGGATGGCGGCCCGCACCTGCGACGCGTGCTCCAGGCGGGCCTCGATCCGCTCCTGGAGCTCCTGGCGCGCCTCGTCCACGGCTCCGGCCGAGAGGCCCAGGGCCTGGCCGGTCAGCCGGTCGAGCTCCTGCTGCGCGGGGCGCGCCATCATGGCCCGGAGGTCGGTGCTGATCGGATCGCAGGCCAGCGCCCGCCAGCAAGCCTCGAGCGGCGCGACGAGGGGCGCGAGGGCCGTCAACGAGGGGAACGGAGCAGCGGCCAGCACGCGGCAATCGACGTCCGCGATCGCCTGGGCGCCGGTGAGCTGGCGCGCGCCCAGCTCCACGGACAGGCGGACCGGCGAGGAGGCGAGCACCACGGCCAGCAGCCAGGGCTCGATGCCGACCGGGAAGAGGGCGTGCCACTTCTTGTCCTCCCAGAGCCCTTCGGCGTTGAGCACCGCGAAGGCCCGCGTGCCGAGCTTGGCCGGGTAGAGCACCGGCGCCGGCGCGCGGTCGGGCGCCAAGCACCACCAGCGTGGGCGGCTGGCGCAGGTTGGCCGAAGGTGAACCCCAAGCGACTCGCCCAGCGCCAGGTACCGCTGCGCACCCGGTGGCAGCGCCTCGCCGGCAGGCGGCTTGAAGAGGAGCCAGCTCGGCTCCAGCCGCGCCGGCGCGCGCGCCTCCCGGAGCGTGGCCAGGACCGGCACCAGTACCTCCGGCTCCAGGCTCACCGCGCCGGCCAGGGCGCTGGCGTAGCGCCCGCCGCCCAGCGGCCGGAGGTGGAAGAAGGAGTTGCAGCCGGTCTTCACCCCGAACCGGACCTGGCATACATTACCGACAGTGACTGCGCCGATCGGGACCGAGGAGGCGCGCCGGGTCCGGAGCCGTGGACCCGCGCAGCCCCGGGCCAGGTCGAGGAGCTCACCGTCGGTCAGATCGGACAGCGCCACCGCCGCCTCGGTCTCGGGCACGCCGGAGGCCCCTTCGCGCCAGACCGCGAGGAGCGTGTCCACGGAGGCGGCGAAGCTGCCGGCCACCCGCGAGCGGAGGGCCAGCGCGAACCCGCCGCGGCTCCGGGCGGTCGCGATCAGGGGCGCGGCGGAGCGCGAGGTGAAGAGCGCGCGAGGCCAGACCAGCGCCGCCACCGGCGCGCGTGACAGCGCGACCGCGGCGAAGTGGGCCGAGAGATCGGCTTGGCGCGAGAGGCCGCTGGCGCGCACCGCCCGGGCCTTGGCCTCGGGGGCGAGCGCCTCGTGCCGGACGAAGGGCGGGTTGGCGATGACCAGGTCCGCGTCCGGCCAGGGCGCGGCGAGCGCGTCGCCGTCCCCGAGCTCGATCCGCTCGTCCAGGAGCGCCAGGCGCGCGGTGCAGGCCTGCGTGGCCAGCGGCGAGAGGTCGAGGCCACGCAGGGCCAGTCGGGCGCCGCAGCGCTGCGCCAGGAGGGCCGCGGCCGCCAGCAACGCTCCGCCGCCGCAGGCCGGATCGAGGACCCTCAGGCCATCCAGGGCCTGGATGAGCTGGACCGTGGCGGGCGCGGCTCCAAGCAGCATCTCCAGCGCGATGGCCGGGGCCGGACCGCCGCGTTGCTCGGCGGCGTGGGCCAGGCCGAAGGCGGCCAGGATGCGGGCCTCTGGACCGCCGGTGAAGACCGCGCCTTGGGCGCCGGCCAGAGCGCGCTGGCAGATCGCCTCCAGCAGCCGCCCGTCGAGGGCCCCCGGCTCGGGCGCGCGCTCGCTCGTCACCGCGAGGCCGTCCAGCTCGCCGTCGGCCTGGCCTTGCAGCCGGCGCAGCGCGAGCGCGAGTTGCACCTCGGGTGGATGGCGCGCCAGGAGCTGGAGCGCCGCCTCGAGCGGCGAGGTTGTCGCGACCAGGGGCGCGGCCAGAGGTTCGGCAGAGGCGGGTGCCAGGGTCATGGCACCGACTGGAGCGGCACGTCGAGGCAGTGGTCGGAGGGGAGCCGGGGACCGTCGAAGTGCCACCACTCGCTGCGGATGGTCTTGAACCCGGCCGCCTCCATCGCCTGCTGGAGCGTGCGCCGGTTGGCGCGGGCCTCGGCGGGGACGCCGTCCTCGGCCGCGGCGCGGGCGCGGCGATCGGAGAACGCGTCGTAGGGCGTGGGCATGGGCACCTCGCCACCGCTGGAGGTGGCCAGCGAGACGTCGACCGCGGCGCCGCGGTTGTGGTTCGACCCGCCGTGATCGGGATCTGCCACCCAGCCGCGGTGCGGGTGGGCCTTCCAGAGCGCGCGCTGGATGCTGAGCGGGCGGTAGCAGTCGAAGACGCGGAGCCGGAGGCCCTTCTGGCGCAGGAGGTCCGCGGCGGTGGCGAGGCGGGTGGCCACCTGAGGCCGGAGCAGGCAGCGGGCGACCGGGTAGAGCGGCCGGCCCAGGACGTTGTCGACGGTGGCGTAGCGGATGTCGAGGACCAGGTCCGGGATGAGGCGCTGGACGTCGAGCAGCTCTCCGTTGACCGCGGGGGGCGCGGCGAGGAGGGCAGCCCAGAGGAGGAAGCTCACGCCGTCATTCTAGCGGCGTGGCGCTGGGAGGCCAGCTTGGGGCTCCGGGCGCTGGGCACCCACGCCAAGGCGAGGAGGGCTACGCCGCTCGTCAGCTCGACCAGGCCGATCGCTCCATCGTACCAGCCGAAGAGCGAGGGGGCCAGGACGAGCCAGAGCCCAGGAAGACCGGCCGTGAACCGGAGCGCCGGCCTCTCCAGGGCGGCCAGCGCCGACACGCTCGCCAGCAGCCCCAAGAGCACGTCGTGCACGATGGGCCCGGCCGTGCGATACCCGAGGAGCAGGGGCGAGAAGATCAACCAGAGGCCGATGGCCAGGCTCGTCCAGCGTGCGAACATCCCTACTCAAGGTGGAGCGAGAGCGCGACCCCGTCAAGGGTGGTTGGGTCTCCCGCCGGGGCGGGTCCCGCCGAGCCTGCCCATTTTTCCGGAAACTGGCGCTGTCAGGCCGGGCGGGTACGATGCAGATCGCCTTTCGCCCGGGACAGCGCGTCCCGGCCCCCGGTAACTCCTCGGGCGGCCGATAGCGGGTGCAGCGGCAAAAGCCATGACCTACACCGACGAGCGGGTGGCCGCCGAGATGGGGCGCGTTCTCCTCGCCATCTACCGAGCTGGCCACCAGATCCGCGTCTGGCCCGATCCAGCGCGAGGCGTGGCCGGCGCGCGCATCATGACTAGCCCGAGCGCCCGCAGCCGCCGCTCCGGGGTTCCAGCCTCCGCCTCCGGTCAGGGGGACTCGCCGCTCGCCGCCATCTACGCCGCGGTGCAGCGGCTCAACGAGAAGGCCGGCGCTGAGCTGGTCCGGCTCGAAGACTGAGGTCCAACGCGGGCTCTGCAGGGGGCCGCCGCGCAGAGGGCCGACTGCCCCCGCCAGCCGCCGCTCAGGCGAAGAGCTGATCGAGCTTCCGCTCGATGTCCGTCTGGACCTTCTGGCGCATGGCCCCGGGCACCAGCATGGGGAAGGCCAGATCGATGGTCACCTCGCCGTCGCGCGCCTGGTAGTTCCCGGTCACGCCCATCTTGCTGACCGACCCGCAGAAGCGCTCCGGCTCGCTCCGGTAGTCGAGCCGCATCTCGCTCGCCACCCGCTCCATCAGCCCATCGACCTTCGAGTAGATCTCCGAGGCGCTCTTCCCCGGGTACTTCCTGCTGATCTGCGCCATGTGCTCTCCTGACCGCGAGTAGAGACGTAGAGTGTGGGATCTCGGACCTCGGCTTCGTCGAAGCCGCGGCGCCGGAGCTGGCAGGCGTCGCAGGCGCCGCAGGCCCTCACTCCGGCCGGATCGTAACACGAGAGCGTGAGCCGGTAGGGAACGCCGAGGCGGGTCCCGAGCCGGATGATCTCGGCCTTGCTGAGCCGCATCAACGGCGCGTGGATGGTCAGCCGCCCCCCTTCCACCCCCGCCTTGGTGGCCAGCGCCCCCAGCCGTTCGAAGGCCCGGATGAAGGCCGGCCGGCAGTCCGGATAGCCGGAGTAGTCGATGGCGTTCACGCCGATGAAGATGTCCTCGGCGCCCGCGGTCTCGGCGTGGGCCAACGCCAGCGCCAGCAGCACCGTGTTCCGCGCCGGGACGTAGGTGACCGGGATGTCGTGCGACATCTCGCGGACGCTGCGCCCCTTGGGCACCGCCAGCTTGGCGTCGGTCAGCGCCGACCCGCCGAAGGCCGACAGATCCACCTTCACCACGCGGTGATCGGTCGCGCCCAGCGCCCGCGCGATCCGGCGCGCCCGGGCCAGCTCCCCCCGGTGGCGCTGGCCGTAGTCGATCGACAAGCAGTGCGCCTCGAACTCCTCGGAGCGGGCCACGGCCAGGCAGGTCGACGAGTCGAGCCCGCCCGAGAGGAGCACCACCGCCCTGCGGGCGGCGCGGATCGAACGATGTCGCGGCTGCTTCATGTCTCGGTTCATCCCCGGCCGGGCGCTGGTCGCCACGGCCTCGAGGTCCCACTCACTCGAGCTGGACCGTGCTGATGGAATATTCGACGTCGCAGGGGAAGCTGCACTGCTGACTCCCCTCGGGTGTTTTCGGGCACCCGAGGGGAACGCTCAGCGAATCCTTCAACGTCCCGCCGATGGCCGTCACCTTGCCGTTCGCGTCCTGCGTCAGGTTCAGGACAACCGACTCGTCGACCTGAGCGGTGCAGGCCTTGGCGCAGCCAGAGAAGCCATTTCTGTAAGCGCTCCCGTGGACCGTGACCGTGCCGCCCTCGTTGAGGCCGGACAGCGGCGCCGCATCCGGGTGCTCGAGGCAGAGCGTGGCCGCCGAGCTGGCCGGGTCCAGCGCGAGGGTGGCCGGGACCGAGATCGTTTGGGCCGGAATGTCCTTCGAGGCGAGGTCGCACTTTGTGCCGGCGGTGATGGTCCCCTGAAGGAGGAACTGGGCCACCACCATCCCGGGGCAGGTCTTGGGCTGTTTCTCGCAGCCGGCGATCAGGATGCTTGCGACCGCCAGGGCCAGGTGGACGATATGTGAAGTGGCGCGCACGGCGGGGATCTCGAGGGCGGAGGAAGCGTGGCCTAGACTAACACCGCTCCGCGCAGCTCGAGGTAGAGATCGGAGAGGACGAAGCGCACCAGGTCGGCCGGCTCGGGTCGGGCCAGCACCTGGGCCGGATCGGCCAGGTCGGCCGCGATCCCCTCGGCGTGGCCGAGGCGGGAGAGCGCCTCCAGCGCCCCGCGCGGATCGCCGGTGTAGAGCACCGCCACCCGGTTGGCGCTGTGGACGATGCCCTCGGTGAACGTCGAGGCGTCGAAGTGCGCCAGCTCCTCGGCCGCGCGCTGAGCGTGGGTCTTGGCCTGCGCGCGCACCGACCCTGGCACGGACCGCTCCAGCACCGTCAGGAAGGCCCCGGCCCGCTCCGGGGGAAGGCCCAGGCTGGGGGGCCTGCCCCCGGCGAAGCGGCAGGCGAGCTCGCAGAGGATGGCCACGTCCCGCGGGGAGAACTTGCCGAGGAGCGCCCAGCCGTGATCGAGCAGCACCAGCGAGCGGGCCAGGAGGAACGCCAGCGCGCTCGGCGCGAGCGCCGCGACCGCGCCCACCCCCAGCACCAGCGCGGGCGGCTGGGTGTTCTCCGCCGGGACCTCGCAGCTCGTGGACTGCGAGAGGAAGGCGGCGTACGGCCGGCAGCCCAGGACGCGCGCGGTGAGGCCGAGCCGCTCGTGCAGCGTGGGGGCGCGCCGCTCGCCGATCCGGTCCTGCGCCGTGACGCTGCGCCGGGCCAGGTTGGCTGGGAAGAGCGGCTCGAGGAACGGGCAGAGCAGGGTGACCAGGCGCCCCGTCTCCGCGAGCGGGGACGGGAAGGCGGCGCGGTCCCGGAGCTCGGGGGTGACGTGGGTGGCAGGCCGGGGGGACTCGGGGGCCTGGAGCCCCGGTGAGACGAAGCCGGCGAGGCCGCTGGCGGCGCGCGCCAGCTCGCGGAGGCGCCCGGCCTCGCTCGCGCTCCGCTCGCCGTCGGCCGTCTGTCGGGCGAGCGCGGCCAGGGCGGTCAAGGCGTCGCCGTCGAAGGGCGTCCGGCGCGCCAGGTCCAGGGCGGCCGCCAGCGACTGCGGCGCGGCCTCGGGCGAGGGCGCCTGGAGCGCCATGAGCGCGCGGTGAAGGTCGGCGTCGTCGGGTGCCAGGGCCAGGGCCTTCTCGAAGAAGATCGCGGCCCGGTCCGGATCGGCGAGGTGGTCCCGGGCGACCTCGCCGCTGTGCCGGTAGTAGGCCACGGCCGAGGCCGGGTCGGACTCGGCGAACCCGCTGGCCAGGATGTCGCCGAGCTGGATCACCTCGTCGAACCGGCCCAGGGTCTCGGCGGTCGCGCAGAGGTCCTGGGCCACGGTGAGATCGCTCGGACTGGCGGCCCAGGTCGCCTCGAGCCAGGCGTGCCCCGACTCGAGATCTCCGATCGCCAGGTAGGCCCGGCCGATGGCCGCTCCGAACGGCTCCAGCGCCGACGGCCCGGCCAGTGTCTCGAGCGCATGGGTCAGCTCCAGGAGGCGGTCCCCACCTTCACTGATCGCGCAGATCCGACAGAGCCCCGTCAAGGCCGGAACCGAGTGGGGATCGGCGGCCCAAGCCTGCTCGTAGAGCTCCCGCGCGCGCTCCGTCTCCTGCGCCTCCTCGGCCTCCCAGGCGCGGGCCACGCACTGCTCGGCGAGCGCCGGCTCGTCGGGCGCCTCGGCGTCTGGCGGGGCCGAGCCTTCGAAAGGCGCCGGGGCCTCCGGTGTCGGGGACGTCTCTTCGGCCGCCGGTGCGGGCGGGGGCGGGAGCTCGTCGGCGTCGAGCGGCGGCTCGGCCTGGGCGGCGGCGGACGAGGCTGCGGCGGTCAGGTCGGAGAAGTTCCAGTCGTCGACCCGTCCAGGCAGGCTGGGCTCCTCTTCCAAGCCCGGGAGGCCCGCGGGGCTCGGCGCCGAGGCGGCAGGCAGGGCGGTGTCCTGCGCGGCGGCGGCATTCACGGTCGGTTCTTGGCTGTGGGGCTCGCTCGCGAGGTCGAGATCGAACGAGGGCAGGTCGGGGGGAAGGTCGTCCACGTCGAGGCCGGACGGCGGCTCGCTCCGAACCGAGGAGGGCGCGTCCGCGGGAGCTCCGCGCTGGACCGGTATGTCGAGCTCGCTCAGATCCAGGTCGATCTCCTCCAGGACCCGCGCTGCCGCTTGCTCCGGGCTCTCCACTTGAAGGAATTGCCGCTCGGCGCCAGGCTGAGCCGCAGAGTCCTCGGGAAGCGCCGTGGCCAGCTCCGCCGCCGCGTTCGTGAAGGCCGGCTCCGGGAAGGTCTGCCAGGGCAGGTCGGAGAGGGATGGAGGTGGCTCCTCCGCTTCCAAGCTGAGCGCGAGCGCGGGCGGCTCAGAGAAGTCCGGGACGGGCTCTGAGGTCGCCTCGAAGGCCGCGGGCTCGACGGTGGGTGACTCTGGCGGCAGCTGCCAGGGCAGGTCGGAGAGGGGCGGCGGCGGCTCTTCCGCTTCCAGGCTGAGCGCGGGCGCGGGCGGCTCGGCGAGATCGGGGACGGGTTCTTCGGCCAGAGCCGGCGGCTCGGGAGAGGTCGGCTCGGAGGCCGGGAGTTCGACCGCGGGTGACTCCGGCGCCGACTCCCAGGGCAGATCGGAGAGGGGCGGCGTCGACTCGGAGGTCGCGGCGACGGGGTCGGGCGGCGGCGTCGGCTCGAGCGATGCGGGCTCGGGCTGCGCCTCCGCAGGCGAGAGCTCCGCCTGGAGCGCGGCCGCTTCGAGGGCCGACTCGAGCTCGAGCGGCGGCGCGTTCGACACGGAGTGCGCCGCGACCGCGGGCGCCGGGAGCGGCAGCGGCGGAGCGGGGGGCTCGGTGCTCGCCGCGTGCTGGAGGTGCGGGGGCACGGGTGGAGGGAGCTCCCCGACCTCCGCCAACGCGACCCGGGCCGCCTCCAGCCCTCGGGAGGCCTCGGCGCTCGCAGGGTCGAGCTCCAGGGCGAACCGGAAGGCTGTGAGCGCCTCCGAGTAGGTCTCGCGGGACTGGACCAGCATCTGGCCCAGATCGCAGAGCGCGGCCGAGCGGGTGGCGGGATTGCTGGCACGGCTGGCGCGCAGCTTCACCGCGGCCACGAAGCGCTCCCGGTCGCCGGACGCGATCGAGAGCAGCCGCGAGTAGGTCAGGTCTCGGTCCGGATCGGTCTCCAGCGCATCCCGTAGCGCGTCGGCGGCTCCACTCCGGTCGCCCTTCCGCTCCAGGTGCGTGGCGAGCCGTTCCAGGTAGTCGGCGCGGGCCGAGTCGTCCGAGGCGTTCGCCTGGGCCCGGAGCACGTCCGCCACCACGTCGGTGTCCGTCCGAGCCGGAGGCGCGTCCGGGATCTCCAGCTCCGCCACCGAGATCGGCTCCGAACCCGGCACCAGCTCTTCGTCCGGCGGCATGCGCGCCCCGGCGAGCGCGGCCTCGAGCGGGTTGGGTTCACGCGGAGGAATGATGGCCACCCGCCGTGGCTCGATCGCCGCGGCCGGAGCGTCCCCCTCGTCCGGGCCTGGCTGAACACCGGCGATCCCGGGCTCGGTCGCGCGCGACTCCCGCGCGGCGGCCTGCGCAAACGGATCGGCGTCGGCCGAGGTCGGCCAAGAAGCTGGCTCCGGAGCGCGCGGCAGGACCAGCCCATCCTGAGGCTGCTCCCGCTCGGGCGGGGCCATGCTCGCCTCGGAGCGGCCCAGGCTGGTCAGGACGTCTGCCCGCTCCAGGTCGAGCGCCTCTCGGCGCGCGGTGTCGCCGGCCGCCATCAAGGCGGCACGGTGCGCCTGAGCCAGCTCCAGCCAGGTCTCGAGGTCCCCGGCGATCTTGGTACCCCGCGTCAGGATCTCGAAGGCGTCGAGGTCGCCCGGATCGGCGTCGAACGCGGCGCGCCAGGCCGGGCCCGCCTCCCGGCCGGCGGCCTGAAGAGCCTGCGCCAGGGCGCGGAGGTGGGTCGGTCGCTCGGAGGGCGGGAGCTCGGCGTCCGGGATGGCGGCGAGGTGCGCGGCCGCGCCGGCCGGATCGCCCTGCTCCAGCGCCCGCTTCGCCAGGACCCGCCGGGCCGGTAGGCACCGCGGGTCGGCGTGGATGGCGGCGGTGTAGGCGCGCGACGCGTCCGCCGTGCGCCCAAGGCTCTCGAAGAGCCGCGCCGCCTCCAGCGCGGCCTGGGACGCCTCGCCCTTCTCGGCCCGGATCGCCACCGCCAGGTGGGCGCGGGCCGCGGAGAGCGGATCGCCGGAGCGGGACTCGAAGGAAGCTCGCGCCAGCCAGGGCACCACGTCGTCGGGATCGGCCTCGCACGCCTGCTCGAGCGCACCCCGGATCTCGGCGGAGTCGGCGCTGGAGCGCTCCAGCACGGCGGCGGCCGCCAGGTGGGCGGCGGCCCGCTCCTGGGCGGTGATGGCAGCGGTGGCCCGGCGGGTATGGACCGCGGCCAGCGCCTGGGCGTCCCCGCTCTGCTCGTAGTGCGAGACGAGCGCCGCACTCGCCTCCGCGAAGCCGCGGGCCTCCGGGCCCATGTCGAGCAGCGCCTCGTAGGTCTTGGCCGCGCCCGCGGAGTCTCCCAGGCGGGTTCGGGTCCGGGCCAGCTCCAGGGTGCAGGCCGCGGCGTCGCTGCCCGGCGCCGCGAGCGCCTGCTCCAGCGCGGCGGCGTAGGCGGTCAGATCGCCCGAGGCCTTGACGTCTTCCAGAGGTCCGAGGCGGAGCGTGGCACCGGCTGGATCGGCCGCGTCGGCTTCGGCGCGGGCCGCCCGCGCAGCTGCGTGCTCGCCGCGCGACCGAGCCCCGTCGGCCAGGCGCAGGAAGAGGTCGGCCCTTCGCATGCCCCGCGAGGCGCGCGCGGCCAGGGTGAGCAGGGCCTCGGCGCGCGTCGACTCCCCGCCGCGGAGCAGCGCCGCCGCGGCGCGCTCCACCAGCGCGTCGGTGGACGGATCCGGCTCTCCACCTTGCGTGACGCGGACCGTCGCCAGCTCTTCCAGCAGCACCGCCGTGTCCGAGCCGTGGTCGCCGAACTGGGCCGCCAGGGCCGCGCCCGCCTCCAGCGCCTCGGACTTCTCGCTGGCCAGGTTGAGTCGCTCCGCGCGCACCACCCGCGCCCGGGCGGCGGAGAGGGCGGCGTCGCCGTTTCCTCTGGCTGCGTGTCCGTTGGCCAGCGCGGCCCAGGCGAGCCCGGCGCGCGCATCCTCGGGAGCCAGGGCCAGCGCCCGCTCGAGGTGGGCGATCCCCTCGCTGGGGCGGCCGTGGGCCCAGGCCGAGAGGCCGAGCCGGTAGCGGGCGCGGGCCTCCACCGAGGGTGTCACGCTGCCAGCGTTCGCCTCGGCGACCGCGCAGAGTCGGGCGTCGGCGCTGGCCGCCGCCTCGTCGCCCTCGTGCTCGGCCCGGCACTCCGCCAGCATGGCCAGCGCGCCCGCGTCGTCCGGCGCGGCCACCAGACAAGCCTCGTAGGCCCGCTCGGCCTCGCCCACCCGCCCGAAGGCGAGCAGGGCGTCGGCGCGCGCGCGGTGGCAGCCGGCCGCCTCGGCGGGGACGGCGGCGGCCCGTCCACCCAGGACGGCGTCGAGCCGGTCGATGTCTGCGGCGGCGTCGCGGATGGCGGCCAGGAACGCCGCGTCGTCGGCGGGCCAGGCGTCATAGGCCTCGCGCAGCAGGGCGCGGGCGCGCACGTCGTCGCCCGCCGCGAAGAGCGCCTTGGCCGCCTCGCGCAGCCGCGCCGAGCGCGGCTCACCGCGGGCCTTGGACGCGCGCGCCAGGAAGAGGTCGGCCCGCTCGCGGTGCCGGCCGGCGAAGGCCTGCGCCAGCTCGCGGGCGGCCGCCTCGTCGTCGGGATCGGCGCGGACCAGCGCGGCCAGGTGCGGGATCGCCTCCTCGCGGCGCCCGAGCTCGACCAGCAGCCGCGCCGCGGCGCGGGAGAGGTCGGTGTCCTCGGGGGCGTCGGTGGAGGCCAGGGCGTAGCTCTCCGCGGCCAGCGTCAGGTCCTCGGGGTCGGAGAGCCCCTCCAGCAGCTCGGCCGCTTCACGGCGAGTGGCACAGCGCTCCGCCGGGTCTTCGAGGCGGGCGGCGCGGGTGAGGAGGAGCTCGGCCAGCGGGCGGAGGTGCCCCTGGCTCCGGAAGATGCGGAGGAGCGGCTCCTCGGCGCCTGGCAGGCCCGGGACGTCGGCCAGGGCCCGCTCCAGCGCGGCCGCCGCCGCGTCGAGGTCTCCGAGGGAGGCCTCCTGGACCGCGGCCAGGGTCACCAGGGTGTTCGCCCGGAGCAGGGGATCTTCGGACAGCTCGGCCTGCGCCGACAGCGCCTCGACCAAGAGCGGAACGCCGTCCGAGCCGCGGGCGCGGGCGATCGCCTCCAGCAGGCGCCAGGTGTCGCGCGAGGGCTCGTGGCTCACGGCCCGGCGAATGGCCAGCTCGGCGCCGTCGAGATCGCCGGCGTGGTCGAGGAGCACCAGTCCGGCGGCGCGCGCGTAGCCGGCCGCGCGTCCGGGGTCCGACCGCTCCAGGGCGAGCTCCTCGAGCTGCTCGAGATCTCGGGCCGCCTCGGCGAACCGGCCATACCGGCTGTGGAGGTCGGCCGCCTCCTCCAGCAGCCGCGCCGCGGTCTCCAGCTCTCCCACTTCCTTCCAGGCCGCGGCCGCGTCCTCGAGCGCCTCGACCTGCTCGGCCGGGATCTGGGGCGAGAAGGGATCGCTGTCGCCCCGGATCGCCTCCAGGCGGGCGTTCTCCACCGCGGCCGCGAGGCTGGCCGTGCCCCCGGCCTCCACGCGGGCTCGGCGCCAGAGCGCGCCGGCGCGGGGCGCGTCGTGCAGCTCGCCGTAGGCGGACGCGGCCGCGCGGAGGAGAGCGCGCAGGCGGGCCCGTCCGGACCGCGACGCGCCGGCGACCTGGGCCAGGCTCTTCACGGCGCGCGCGCGATCGGGGTCGAGCTCGAAGCGGCGCTCGGCCGCCTCGGCGTCCTGCGGCCGCAGCACGAGCAGCCGATCCAGGGCGGCCAAGGCCAGGTCGCGATCGCCGTGATCCTCGGCCAACTCGGCCAGCTGTCGGCAGAGCGACACCTGATCGCCCTCGTCGATCCCGGTCCGGGCCTCGTCGAAGAGCCGTTGGTGCAGGACCAGCGCTTCGCCCGCGGCGCCCTGCTGGTAGAGGACGCGGGCCAGGAGCGGCCCGGCGAAGGTGGGTTCTCCCTGGCTGCGGGCGTAAGCGGTGCGGGCGCAGCGGAGGCCGGCCTCCGAGTCGCCCTGGGCCAGCGCCAGGGTGGCGGCCCGGAGGAAGGCGACGGCGCTCGCTCGCCGGTCGGTCACGCGCCGGGCGAAGCGCTCGATCGGCTCGGACCAGGACTTGAGGTGAACGGGGGGCGACGCCCGCCGGCGGAGCCGCACCTGCTCCAGGGCCAGTGCCCCGTCGGGCGGCAGCTTGGCCAGCGCCAGGTCGTAGGCCTGGTCGGCGTCGTCGAGGCGGCCGAGCGGGCCGGCCAGCACGCGCGCGCGCTCCAGCAATTTGGCCCCGGCGCGATCGGGATCGAGCGCCGCCTCGGCGTCCAGGCACTCCACCACCGCGGAGAGGTCGCCCAGCTCCAGCGCCACCAGCCGGCAGGCCTCGACCGCGGCCAGCTCGCGGGGCCCGAGCTGTCTGGCGTCGTCGGCAAACCGGCGCGCCGCCTCCAAATCTCGGTCCGCCAGCGCCAGCGCCGAGAGGCGCAGCAGGCGCGCTGGCTTGTCGCCGGTGCGCAGGAGCGGGACCAGCGCCTCGAGCGCCGATCGCTCGGCGGCGGCGTCGCCCTGGCGCGCGGCCAGCCCTGCCAAGACCGTCCAGACGGCGCGGGCCTCGTCGCGATCGAGCCCGAGCTGGACGGCGCCGCGGAGGGCCTCGGCGACCGTGGCGTGCTCCAGGCCCGCGGCGAGCGCCGCGTGGCCCGCCGCAGCCAGGCGCGAGGCCGCGTCCGGCTCGGCCTGCGTGCGCGCCAGGTCGGCTCGCACCAGGAGTGCCCGCGCGGCCTCCACCGGCTGTCCCAGGGCTGTCGCGGCCTGGGCCAGCAGCTCCAGCGCGGCCGGATCGCGGGGGGCGGCCTGCAGCAGCCGGCGCGCGGTCTCCAGGGCGTCGCCCCAGTCGGTCGGCTCCGGTCCAGAGGTGAGCCGCTTCGCGCGCTCGGTGAGCGCCGCCGCGGCGTCGGCGGGGGCGACCCCTGGGAGCGCGGCGAAACGGAACGCGAGCTGCGCGCGCCGGGCCGGATCGACCCAGGGTGCGAAGAGAGGATCGAAGGCGGCGCGGACCAGCGCGTCGGACGGGCTGGGGTCGGCGAGCATCTCGGCCAGGAGCGGGGTCGCCTGTTCTCGGTCGAGTCCCAGCTCCACCGCGGTCCGGAGGACCTCGACCGCTGCCTCGTTCCCCAGCCCCGCGCCGATGGCGGCGCGGCAGGCGGCGGCGTACCGGGCGGCGACGTCCGGCTCGGCCTGCGCGCGGGAGCGCTCGGCGCGCGCGAGGAGCGCCTGCGCGGCCTCCTCCAGGTGCTCCAGCGAGAGGGCGGCCCGCGCCAGCAGGTCGAGCCCGGCGGGGTGGCCGGGAGAGAGCTGGACCAGCGCGCGGGCGGTCTGGAGCGCCTCGGTCCAGTCGAGCGGCTCCGATCCATCGGAGAGGAACGCCACCTGGGCGGCCAGGGCCGCGACGGCCTCGGCCGAGGCCACGCCCGGGAGGGAGGCGAATCGGAGCGCGAGCCTGCCGCGCCGAGCCGGGTCGATCAGGGGCGCGAAGAGGGGATCGAACGCGGTTCGGATGAGCTCGCCCGAGGGAGAGGGATCGGCGAGCAGCTCGCCCAGGAGCGGCGCCGCCTCGGCGTGATTCACCTTGAGATGAAGCGCGGTCCGGAGCGCGCCGCTCGCGACGTCGCTGCCTAGACCGGCGGCGAGCGCGGCGTGGCCGGCCGCGACCAGCCGGGAGGCGGCGTCCGGCTCGCCATGGGAGCGGGCGATCTCGGCGCGCGCGAGGAGCGCCTGGGCGGCCTCCTCCGGCCGCTGCAGGGCGGTGGCGGCCCGCGCCAGGAGGTCGAGGGCCACCGGGTCGCGCGGGGAGAGCTGGACCAGCCTCCGCGCGGTCTCGAGCGCCTCGGACCAGTCGGCCGGCGCCGGACCTCCCGACAGGTGCATGGCCCGCTCGGCCAGGGCTGCGGCGGCGTCGGCCGGAGCCACTCCGGGGAGGGCGGCGAAGCGGAGCGCCAGCTGGGCGCGCCGGACCGGATCGACCAGGGGCGCGAAGAGCGGGTCGAACGCGGTCCGGACGAGGTCGTCGGAGGGGTTGGGATCGGCGAGCAGCTCGGCCAGGAGCGGGGCCGCGTCGGAGCCATTCACCCCGAGCTGAACGGCGGCCCGGAGCGCGTCGGCAGCCGGTGAGGCGCCGAACCCGGCCGCGAGCGCCGCTCGACCGGCCGCGACCGACCGGGAGGCGGCGTCCGGCTCGCGCCGCTCGCGGGCGAGCTCGGCGCGCGTCAGGAGCGCCCGAGCGGCCTCCTCAGGCAGGTGTGAGGCCGCCGCAGCGCGAGCCAGCAAATCCAGCGCGACCGGGTGGCGCGGCGCGAGCTGGACCAGCTTGCGGGCGGTCTCGAGCGCCTCGGTCCAGTCGGCCGGCGCTGGGTCTTCGGACAGGTGCGAGGCCCGCTCCGACAGCGCCGCGGCGGCCTGCTCCGGATCCACGTCCGGCAGGCCGGCGAAGCGGAGCGCGAGCTGGGCGCGGCGGGCCGAGTCGACCAGTGGTGAAAGGCGGGGATCGAAGGCGGCGCGGACCAGCTCCTCGGACGGGTTGGGTTGGGAGAGCAGCTCCGCCAGGAGGGGCCGGGCGTCCGCAGGGCGAGCCAGCGGGCCGGCCAGGAGGCGGGCCAGCTCCAGGCGCGCGGCGGTGGCCGTGCCCGCGTCGGCGCGGCCGGCGCGATCGAGCCAGAGCGCCAGGGCGGCGGCGAGGTCCGGGAGCGCGTTCGCCTTACGGTGAAGGTCGATCAGCTCGGCCAAGGCCGCGTCGTCGTCCGGGGCCTGGGCGCAGTAGGCGGCGAGGTGGCGGCGGGCCGGCTCCGCTGCGCCGGCGTGCGAGGCGGCCGTGGCCGCCAGCCGCTGGAGCGCCGCGCGGAGGTCGGCGGCGGGGGCGTCCGGATCGGCCTCGGGGACGGCCAGCGCCGCCTCGGCATCTTCCAGGGCGCGGGCCGGGGTCTGTTCCAGGAGGCGATCGGCGCGGGAGGCGCGCGCTGGGGCGTAGGCTGGATCGCAGCGGATGGCCAGCTCGAGCGCCTCGAGCGCGCGCGACGGGTCGAGGGCCGCGGCCCGGAAGGCGAGCCGGGCCCCTTCGCGGCCTTTGCCCAGCGGCGCCAGCGCCATGAAGGCCGCCGCCGCCGCGCCGGAGTCACCAGCAGTGAGAGACAGCTCCGCCAGGAGCCCGAGCGCCTCGGCGGCCGTGCCGGGCTCGCGCGCGGCCTGATCGAGCGCCTTGCGGGCGCGCAGCGGCTCCTGCTCGGCGATCCAGAGCCGGGCCGCCTGGAGCCAGCGGCCGGTCCGTTCGGACAGCTCTGCCTGGCCGGTGCGATCGCCCGTCCGATCGAGGACCTCCTCCAGCACGTTCTCGGCTTCGCGTTCACCCAGCGCGATGGCCCGGTCGGCGTGGGCCCGCGCCGCCGCAAGGTCGCCGGCCAGGAGGGCGGCACGGCCGGCGCGCAGCTCCAGCGCCTTGGCGTCGTCCGGCGCGGCGGCCAGGAGCGCCTGCAGGGCCCGCAGGGTCGCCGGTCCGTCGCCGGTCCGCTCGGCCAGCTCAGCCTCCAGCCGGAGCCCGGCCGGATCCAGGGGGAGCAAGGTCCGCGCCTCGCTCACGGCGGCCCGCGCCAGGGACAGGTCGCTGGGCGCGAGCAGCCGGGCCCGCTCCAGCCAGGCCGCGGCCGCCAGCGAGGATTCACCAGCAGAGCGCGCGGCAATGGCCTGCTCCGCCAAGAGCCCGGAGAGGACCGCCTCGCTCCCCATCCGGCGGGCGACCCGGACCGCCTCGCCCAGGCGCTGCAGCGAGGGGGCGGCGTTGCGCGCGGCGGCCACGGCGCGGAAGGCGGCGGCGAGGTCGCCCATCCGCTCGGACACCACCGCGATCCGGTCGTGGTGCGTCGCCTGCTCGGCGCGGTCGCGGACCGTGGACACCAACCGCTCCAGCCCGTCCCGCTCCGCCCGGCCGTCGTTCTGGGCCGCGGCCAGGTCGATGAGTCCGAGGAGCGCCGGACGGCAGCGCGGGTCGAGGGTCAAGGCGGCGGCGAAGCGGCTCCGGGCCGCTTCCTGGAGGTGAAGGCGGTCGAGCGCGAGCTGGCCCGCCTCGGACAGGAGCGCGGCCCGCTCTGTCGGGCCTGGCGCGAGGGGCGCCAGCCGGTCGAGGATGGCGAGCAGCTCCGCCGGCCGGTCGAGCTTCCGGTAGAGCTTGGAGAGCCGCTCCAGCGCGGAGGGGTCGTGCGGCTCGGAGGCCAGGACCGATTCCAGATGCGAGGCGGCGCGGGACGGGTCGTCGAGCCGCGACTCGGCGACCGCGGCCAGGGCGCGGTGGGCTCTGGCCGCGCGCTCCGCCGATCCGGGTTGGCTGGGATCGAGCGCGGAGAGCAGGGCCGAGTAGTGGTCGGCGGCCTCGGGCCAGTGGCCGAGCTGGTCCGCCAGACGCGCGGCGCACTCCCGGGCCTCGATCGAGGAGGGGTCCAGCTCGCACGCCTCGCGGTAACGGAGGAGCGCGTTCTCTGGGTGGTCGAGCTGCGTCTCCCAGAGCGTGCCCACCGCCAGCGCTTCGCGGGCCGCGGCGCCGTGCTCGCTCCGCTGGATGAAGATGTCGCGCAGGCGATCGTGGGCCCGCGCCGCGCGCAGGTGCTCGCCGGCCCGCTCGCAGGCCCGGCCCAGGGCGGCCAGGGTCTCGGCGTCGTCGGGCGCCATGCGCAGGGCCTGATCGAGGTGGAGCCGCGCCGAGGGAGGATCCGAGGAGAGCAGCAGCTCGCCCAGCCGGGCGTGGGCGCGGGCCTTCTCGGCGCCGTCGGGGGCGTAGGCGGCCAGGCGGCGGCAGGCGCGCAGGAGCGACTCCCGATCGTCTGTCTGCTCGGCCGTGGTCAGGAGGGCCCGGAGCGCGGGGAGGTGGTCGCGCCGCAGGGACAGGGCGATCTCGACGGCGCGGGTGATCGGGGCCGGATCGGCCTGTTCACCCTGAGCGAAGCAGGCCTCGGCCGCGGCCAGGGCCGAGAGCTCCTCGCCCCGCTTCAGGGCGGCGGCGGCCAGGTCGGCGAAGGCCGCGGCGGCGCGGCCCGGCTCACCCCGCTGCGCGCGCAGCACCGCCTCGGCGGCCATCGCCGGGACGAAGTCGGGTCGGCGGCCGCGCCACTCGGCGGCCAGGTCGAGCGCCTCCTCCTGGAAGCGCTCCTCCATCGCGAGGAGCGAGAGCAGGCGGGAGACGGCGAAAGGGTGGGCGGCGGCCGACGCGCCCGCGGCCAGGTAAGCCTCGCGGGCGGGCTCCCACTCCGAGCGGGCCAGGAGCACCTCGGCCGCGCGGAAGGCGCGCGCGCCCTCGACCGCAGCCAGGAGCTCCTGCTCGGCGGGAGCGTCGGCCGGTCCGGAGTGGTCGCGATCCCAGACCAGTCGCAGCAGGCCCGGCTCCAGGCGCGCCGCGGTGAGCCGAACCTGACCGGTGCGCGGGACCTTCCAGCCGCGGGCGGGCAGGAGCCGGCGCAGCAGCAGCGGGAGGGGGGTGAGCTCGAAGGACGCGCCGTCGGGCTGGGCCAGGCTGCCGATGGCGCGGGTGAGGAGGTTGGGCAGCGCGGCGGCCGGCAGGAACGCGGCGCCGTAGAGCCGTGCGTCGTAGACCACGAACGAGAGGCCCTGATCGCCGGCGGGGAGGATGCCCGCCTTGAAGGTGAACGGGACGCCACCCTCGAGCTGGCCGGCCCCTTCGGCGAAGCCGGCGCGGAAGGCGAGCTGGAGCGAGGCGATGCCGGCCGGGGCCAGGTCGAGCTTCGAGATCAGGGTGGCCAGAAACGGCGGGCTCACCTCCACCTCGATGCGCGCCAGATCGCAGAGCCGCAGGCGGAACTGGCCGGCGCCCTGGCCGACCTCGAACGGGAACTTCACATCCGGCACCTCGAGCGCGAGCTCGACCAGCCGGGCGCCCGCGGTCACCTCACGGTCTGTGAGGCACACGAACGCCTTGGCCGCCTCGAGCCTCAGCTCGAACCCGGTTCCCTTCTTGGTCCCCGCTGCAGCTGCCGCGGAGGAGGTCCCTTTGGCCTCCGACATGAGGACCAAATTCTACCGTTGATCTGGCTCTTTGGCGAAATCCGGGCCGCTGGAAGGTGAGCGCTCGCCGACCCGCCCGGTGCCGACAACCGGTCTCAGGGCACCCGCGCACGTCCCGGACGGTCACCTCGCGGCGTTCCGCGGCGCGCCGAAGAAGGCGTCCTCGACTCCCCAACGGGGGTCCTGAGTGGCCTGACCGGCAGTCCGTGGTGTAGTAAACATACCTGTCAGGGAAGGCAACGCGTGCGCCCACCCGACGTTGAGAAGAGAGAAGGGGCAGTCGCGAGGTCGGCAGTCCAGTGCGCGTTGGCCTTGGTCTTCATCAGCGCCAACGATTTCCGCGCGCCGGAGGATCCGATGCCGGCCTCGACCAGATACGAACAGCCACCCCGTCAGGTCCGGAGTCGATCATGATCCAGGCCGACGAAGGCACCAGCGGCGCAGCAGCGAGCGCGCGGCCGACGTACGAGGAGCTGCTCGCTCGGGTGGCTCAGGCCGAGACGCAGCAGCAGCACTTCGCCGCTCTCGTGGCGCGCATGCAGGAGAGAGAGGCGGCCCTCCTGGAGCGGGAGGAAGGCCTTAGACTTGCTCTGGTGGCGGGAGGGATGGCGACCTGGGACTGGCACGTCCCCAGCGGCGAGGTGACCTGGAACGAAGAGCACTTCCGCATGCTGGGCTATGAGCCCGGCTCGATCCTTCCCGGCCATGCGGCGTGGGCTGAGCGGGTCCACCCGGAGGATCGGGCGGCGACCGAGGAGCTCGTGCACGCCAACCTGGCGCGGGGCGGTGAGTACCGAGCCGAGTATCGCGTGCTCCTGCCCGATGGGACCGTGCGCTGGATCGAGGCGCGGGGGCGGACGGAGCGCGATGCGGCGGGGAAGCCGCTTCGCCACTACGGCGTCCTGCTCGACATCACCGAGCGCAGGAAGACCGAAGAGGTGCTGCGTCGCTACGAACTGCTCGTGGGCAACAGCCGGGACATCGTGCTCTTCATGCGGAGCGAAGACGGGCGAATCCTGGAGGCCAATGCCGCAGCTCAGAGTGCCTACGGCTACAGCCACGAGGAGATGCTGGCGCTCTCGATCCACGACCTTCGAGCACCCGACACGACCTCCCTGACCAGGGAGCAGATGGCCGTCGCCGACGCTGGCGGCATCCTCTTCGAGGCCGTCCACCGGCGCAGGGACGGCAGCACCTTCCCAGTGGAGGTCAGCTCCCGCGGGGCGACGATGGACGAGACGCGCACGCTGATGAGCGTGGTCCGCGACATCACCGAGCGCAAGCGGGCGGAAGCGGCCCTGCTCGAGGCACACAGGAGAACGGCCTCCGTCCTGGCGTCCATCGCGGACGCCTTCTACTCGCTGGACGACGATTGGCGCTTCGTCGTCGTGAACCCCGCTGCCGAACGGGCGCCCTTCGGGCGACCGGCGAGCGAGCTCCTCGGCAAGGTCATCTGGGATCTCTACCCGGACCTGGTGGGCACCTCCATCCACCGGCGCTACCTCGACGCGGTCCAGAAGCGCAGCCCCGAGCACTATGAGGCCATGTCGCCGCTGGTCGGCCGGTGGTACGAGGTCTTCATGTTCCCGCGGGAGGGGGGCCTCGACGTTTACATGCGGGACGTCGACCTTCGCAAGAAGGCGGAAGAGGCGTTCAAGGCGAGCGAGCTGCGCTTCCGCCTCGCGCTGCGCAACGCTCCGGTGTCGGTGGCGGCGCAGGACCGCGCGCTCCAGTACATCTGGGCATTCAATCAACGGACGGCACCACCCGAGGGGATCGTCGGGAAGCTCGACCGCGACATCTTCACCGCCGAAGAGGCGACGCGCATCACCGCCATCAAGCGGCGCGTGCTCGACGAGGGTATCGAGCTCCGCGAACAGATGTGGCTCGATCGCCCGAGCGGCAGGATCTTCCTCGATGTTTGCTGGGAGCCGCTCCGCGACGAGGGAGGCCGGGTGATCGGCGTGGCGTCCGCCACCGTCGACCTGACGCCGACGAAGCTCGCCGAGGAGGCGCTGCGGGAGAGCAAAGCCAAGCTGGACTCGGCGTTGGCCAGCATGACCGACGCGGTGTTCATCTCCGACGGCGACGGGCGATTCGTCGATTTCAACGACGCATTTGCGACCTTCCACCGATTTCCAAACCGGGAGGAGTGCGCCAAGACCCTCGGCGAATACCCGGAGCTTCTGGAGGTGTTCCTGCCCGATGGGACCCTTGCGCCGCTCGATCAATGGGCCGTTCCACGCGCGCTGCGGGGAGAGACGGTCACCAATGTCGAGTACACCCTCCGGCGCAAGGACACCGGCGAGACCTGGGTCGGAAGCTACAGCTTCGCTCCCATTCGCAACGCGCAGGGGGCCATCGTCGGGTCGGTGGTCGTCGGACGCGACATCACCGAGGCCAAGCGAGCGGAGCAGGCCCTGCGGGAGAGCGAGGCGACCCTGAGAGGAATCCTGAACGCGACCAAGGAATCCGTCTGGCTGTTCGCGACCAATGGGGTCACGCTCATGGGCAACGAGACGGCGCTGGCCCGATGGGGCAGGGCTGCCGATTCCATCATCGGGAGGCCCATTGACGAGATCCTGACCGAGGACCTGGCCCGGACGCGCCTGGCGCGTCTCCAGCAAGCCGCGAGGTCTGGACCGCTGGAGTTCGAAGATTGCCGGGACGGCATCCATTTCGAGCACCGCTTCTACCCCGTGCGCGGCGCCAATGGACAGGTGGACCGCGTCGCCGCGTTCAGCCGAGACGTGACCGACCGCAAGGCTCAAGAGCGCCGCATACGACAGCTCTCGCGCCTCTATGCGGTGCTGAGCAAGGTCAACGAGTCGATCGTGCGCGTTCGCGATCCGGTTGAGCTCCATCGCGAAGTGTGCCGCATCATCGCGGAAGACGGAGATCGCCCGTTGGTCTGGATAGGGCTCGTCGAGGGGAGCGCGGTGAAGCCGGTTGCGTGGAGCGGCCCGGCCTCGGCCTACCTCGAGGGGCTTCGAGTCGACGTCGATGGGGAATACGGGCGCGGTCCGTCCGGCACCTCCATACGCGAGGACCGGATCGTCTTGTGCGACGACTTCGACTCCAACGCCTCTGTCGTGCCTTGGCGCGGGAAGGCGCTCCGCCATGGCTTGAGGGCGTCGGCGTCCTTTCCTCTCCGACATCAGGGGGCGGTCATCGGTTCGCTCACGCTGTACGGACGCGAGCCGGGGACCTTCGATGCGGAGCAGGTCGGGCTACTCGATTCACTCTGCGCCGACGTTTCTCATGCCCTCGACACCATGGGGCAGGAGCGGGCCCTGCGGGAGAGCGAGCGCAGCCTTCGGGAAGCCGACCAGCGCAAGAACGAATTCCTCGGCGTCCTGTCGCACGAGCTTCGCAACCCGCTCACGCCGATCCGCAACAGCCTCTACATCCTCGACAGGGCCACGCCTGGCGGCGAACAGGCGCGCCGGGCGCACGCGATCATCGACAGGCAGGTGGGACACCTGGCGCGCCTCGTCGACGACCTCCTCGATGTCACCCGCATCACCCGGGCCAAGATCCGCCTGCAGCGCGAGCGCGTGGACTTCGTGGACCTGGTGGCGCGTGCCATCGAAGACCACCGCTCCCTTCTGGAGGAGCACGAGGTCGCCGTCGCGCTTCCGAGCGAAGCGATCTGGATCGACGGTGATCCCACCCGGCTCGCTCAGGTGCTCGGCAACCTCCTCGGCAACGCGGCCAAATTCACCCCCACGCACGGAAAGGTCTCGGTTTCGCTGACGCAGACCCAAGGTCGTGCCGTGCTGGAGGTCGCCGACACGGGCATGGGCATCGACGGCGCCACGCTGGAGAGGCTGTTCGAGCCGTTCGCGCAGGCCGACCGCAGCATCGACAGGAGCCGCGGTGGACTCGGCCTTGGGCTCGCGCTCGTGAAGGGCATGGTGGAGCTGCACGGAGGCGAGGTGAGCGCGCACAGCGACGGCCCCGGGAAAGGAGCCCGCTTCACCATCAGGCTTCCGATCGACGCGGTCGGAGCCATGACACACGGGGCCGATCCAGCGAAGGAGGCGGCCGGCAATAGCCGGGCGATCCTCATCATCGAGGACAACCGGGACGCGGCCGACACCTTGTCCGAGGCCCTCGAGCTCTTTGGCCACCGGGTCGCCGTCGCCTACGACGGCGAGGCTGGCCTGGTGAAAGCCCGCGAGTTCCGACCGGAGGCCGTGCTCTGCGACATCGGCTTGCCTCGGATGGACGGCTACGCCGTCGCCAGAGCGTTCCGGGCCGACGACGTGTTGAAGAGCGCGTTCCTGGTCGCATTGAGCGGCTACGCTCTTTCCGAGGACGTTCAGCGCGCTCATGAGGCGGGCTTCCAGCGTCACCTCGCCAAGCCGGCGAGCGTCGAGAAGCTCCGGGAGCTCCTGGCGAACCTACCGGCGTCAGACGGCGGGCCACGTGAAAGATCCGGACTAGACGAGGGCGATTCCGGGCGAGCAGGTGATCTGCGGGGGAGCTGGTCGTAATCGCTCTCCGTTCCGATCCAGCGCGGCCAGAGCCGAGGAGCTCGGACGGTCCGTCGCACCCGCTCACCGCCGGGGGCGTGGGGCGAAAACCTGGTCGTGGGCTGCGCGCGAGATGGCCAGCACCGCCGGATGCTCGATCCGGCGCTCCACCGAGATGGCGTAGTACCGCGCCGAGAGCCCTTCGGCAGGCCCCAGCAGCTCGAGCCCGCTGCGCGCCTCGAGATCCTGCTCGACCGCGGCCGGGGCGGCGAAGATGCCGACCCCGTCCTCGCCGAACACCTTGAGGAGGGCGCTGTCCTGGAGCTCGGCCACGACCCGGGGCCGGATCCCCCGGCGCAGGAACCACTGGTTGAGCGAGCGGCGCAGGGGGAGGTTCTCCGTGGGCAGGAGGAAGGGCGCCCCGTCGAGGGAGCGGGGGAAGTCGGCGCGGTGCGTCCGGGCCAGAGGCGGCGCGGCGAAGAACGAGACCGCGCACTCGCCCAGGAGGTGGTGGTGGGCGCGGACGACGCTGCCGGGAGGGACCGGGGCGTCGGCGATCACCACGTCGAGCGCGTGTTGAGCGAGGTCGCCCAGGAGCCGGTCGAAGCTCCCCTCGTGGCAGACCAGGCGCACCGGCTGGGGCAGGTTCAGTGCAGGCTCGAGCAGCCGGCGCACCAGCAGCTTGGGGACCGCGTCCACCGCACCGACCTGAAGCCGGAGCGGCTTGCCGGTGGCTCGGTCCTGGACGGTGTCGACGAGCTCGCTGCCCAGGCTGAAGATCTCGTCGGCATAGCGGAGGACGGTCCGGCCCACCTCGGTCAGGGCCAGCTTGCGACCGGAGCGGGAGAAGAGCTGCTCGCCCAGGTGGTCCTCGAGGGTCCGGATCTGCGCGCTCAAGGTCGGGTGGGAGAGGCGGAGGACCTTTCCAGCCGGGACCAGGCCGCCTTCGCGCGCCACCATCCAGAAGTAGAAGAGGTGCTGGTAGTTGAGCCGA
>Ga0302299_10000259_pt1 | contig 26716 bp, 21 predicted proteins | sample III_Fen_N3_4_FD_198795 | JGI IMG/M metagenome (GOLD analysis project Ga0302299, IMG submission 198795) | Peat permafrost microbial communities from Stordalen Mire near Abisko, Sweden - III_Fen_N3_4 | ecosystem: Environmental > Terrestrial > Soil > Wetlands > Permafrost | place: Sweden: Abisko...
CCGACCACGCCCAGCCGCCGGCCACGGCCACCACCGACCACGCCCAGTCGCTGCCGATCAGCTCAGTGGGTCACTTCTGACGAGCAGCCCAGGGTCACTTCTCGCAAGCGTCGAAGCCATGACGATCCGCGCCGACGCTACGCCCGGCCTCGGCCGCGGCCGTCGTCATCCGGCGTCAGGACGGCTGCGCTCGATGGTCGCGACTCGTGCTCAGCAGTCCGGCGCTCCGAAAATCAGAATGAAATTCTCGGGGAGGGGCTTCGGCGCGGGCCGCTGGGCTGTGGGCGGCGGCGCCGTTGCTGATGCGCTGGCGAGGCATGCCGCGTGCCGCCGTCCATCAGGCCGTCCGCTCGTTCTCCCGAGGTCTGGTGGCGACCGCGTCTACCGCTGGCATGCGGCGGTGGACGCATCCGCCTGCATGCCGGCGCGCGAGCCACGCGCGGCCCGTGACCTCATCATCACGATCCGCGCCGAGGCTGGCCGCGCGCCGGCCGTCGTCGTCGTTGAGCGTCGTCAGAAGCGTCTACGAACGCCTCGTCATCCACGAACGGGCGCGCTTGCTTGAAGCCGTGAGCGCCGGGCTGTCGCGGAACGTGATGCGCAGCCTGACTCGACGACGTCACAGCGCCGGCCTGGCGCAACGCACTCCCGCACCGAAGGTGGCAACAGCAGTGTTGCCCTTGACGCGCGTGGTGTTGCGGAGCGTCAACGCTGCGTCGCCAAAGGTGCCGCCTCGAATGATCCGCACCGAGTCTGGGGCCGGCGCGATGACGGTCGCACAATCCGTGCAAACGCTTGCGTACGGCGCGAACCAATCGAGCATCCACTCGAACAGGTCGCCGGCGAGGCCTGACTGGCCCCACCGGCCGTCGCCATCCGGCCTGATTCCCACCGCCGTGATGTCCGCCGGCAAGCAGCTAGGGAGGCCATCGCCAACGCAACCAATGTCATCGCGGTAGCTCGCGTGCGCTGCGTCGATCTGCAGGGGCGCTGCACGGGTCGACCACGGATAGGCGCGCTGCAGGTCACCACCCGCGGCCGCGTAGGTCCATTCCGCCTCGGAAGGCAGATATCCGCCATCCCATGCGCAGAACGCCATCGCCTCGTACCAGGTCAGGCAGTTCATCGGTCGGTCCTCGTTGTCCCCCACCTTGTCCACCGTATCCGTCCATATCACAAATAACCCGTCGCACTTGAACTGCGCCACCAGCGCCACCGTATTCGCCGCGAGCGCCGTGTTCCAGCTGGCGTCCCAGCCGCTTCCGGCGATCCGTGCGTGGGCTCCCGAGCCTGCTACCGGCGGGCTTGCCTGCGTTCCCATGCCAGCCTCGACGAATGTACGAAATCGCCCGACTGTGACCTTGTACTTGTCGAGACGAAAGCTGCTGATCGTCGCGGGAAAGTCCTGCGTTCCCGAGTTCGCATCTCCGGCGAGGTCGTAACCGCGGTAGTACGTTCCGCCGGGGACCGCGAGGCTGTGGCAGCAGTCGTCATCATGCGTGGCGCCACAGGTCGGCGCGAGCCCGACGCAGCTCGCGGGTGGCGAGGCGAGCGGCGCGTCGGCGCTGGCTGCGTCCTCGGGGCTTGCTGCGTCCTCGCCGAGGCCGCTATCGGTGGGGACGTCGGGTGGCCTGGGGAAGCTGCAGCCCGCGAGACCCATCAACGCCCACGCGACGCGACACGACCACCCCGGTATTCGCATTGGACGAGAGTCGTACCACGCGGCATGCCCCGAACAACCCCGGCACAGGCAGCGTCCCTGTTCACGGCGGGCTGTACGAACCGCGCTGATGGCCCAACCTCCGCCACCGCGGGTCAGATCGGCAGCGCACCTGCGTGGTAGGCCGAGAGGCAGCGCGTGATCAGCTCGTCGTAGCGCTGATCGAAGGTGGTGGCGGCGCAGGTCTGGCGGATCGCGGTGTAGAGCGCGTGGAGCTCCGGGGGCAGCTCGCCGGCGCGGTGGGTGGCGTCGGTGGCCTGGGCGGCGGCGAGCAGCGAGATCGCGAGCATGTGGTCGGCCAGGTGCTGGATCGCGCGCAGGTCGCGGGCGGCGATCGGGCCCATCGGGACCTTGTCCTGGTTGTGGCCCTCGGTGCTGCGCGAGAACACGCTCGCCGGGGCGGCCAGCTTGAGCGCCTCGGCGACCAGGGCGGACGCGAGGATCTCGATCGCCTTGAAGCCGTGGTGGGCGGTGTGGCCGGCGCCGGCGACGCGGATCAGGTTCTCGGGGATGCCCGAGGTCGCGGTCGAGTGGCAGAGCACGACGAGCTGGCGCTCGAGGATCTCGGCCGCGTGGGCGACGTGGAGCTTGACCGTGTCGGCGACGTGGGTGATGTGGCTGCCGTAGAAGTTGCCGCCGTGGAGGGCGACCTGGGTGTCCTCGCACATGAGCGGGTTGTCGCCCGCGCCGTTGAGCTCGATCTCGACCGTGGTAGCGGCTTGATCGAGGACCTCGTGGAGGACGCCGACGACGTGGGGCGCGCAGCGCACCGAGTACGGATCTTGGACCTTGCCGGCGTGGAGCGGCGGGCGGGGGCCCGAGGCCAGCGCGCGGCGGACGGCGGCGGCGTAGCGGATCGCGCCCGGGTGCGGCTTGGCGAGGAACAGGCGCTCGTCGAAGTGCGCCGGCTGGCCGCGCAGCAAAACGCAGTTCCAGGCGGTGAGGAGGGCGTGGCCGCGGACGAAGGCGTCGGCGCGGTCGAGCGCGAGGCTGACCAGCGCGGTCATGACGCTCGTGCCGTTCATGATCGAGAGCGCTTCTTTGTGCTGGAGCACGAGCGGCGTGAGGCCGGCGGCGGCGAGGGCGTCCCCGCTCGGGCAGATCTGGCCGCGGTACCAGACCTCGCGTTCGCCCGCGAGCGCGGCCGCGACGTAGGACATCGGCGTGAGGTCGCCGCTGGCGCCGACCGAGCCGAGCTCGGGGATGCAGGGCAGGATGTCGTGCGCGAGCAACTCGACCATCGCGCGCAGGGTGTCGACGCGGATGCCGCTCCAGCCGGCCGCGAGCTGGGCCAGCCGGGTGACGAGGATGGCGCGGGTCTCGTCGGGGCCGAGCCGGGTGCCGAGGCCGCAACCGTGGAACCGGAACAGGTTGGTGGCCAGGCTCGCGCCGTACTCGGCGCCCACGGCGTTGACGACCGAGGCGCCAAATCCCGTGTTGACGCCGTAGAACGGCTCGCCGCCGCGGACGCGGTTGTCGACCGCCTCGCGGCTTCGGTGCATGCGGGCGTGCCAGCTGGCGTCCTCGGTCAGGGCGACGCGGAGCTCGCCGCGGGCGACGCGGGCGACGCCGCGGTGGTCGAGGCGCGCGCCGCCGATGGCGAGCCGCTGGGGATCAGTCACGGTGGCTCCAGAAGTCGAAGAAGTTGAACCAGTTGAGCGGCGCCGCGTGCACGTGGGTCTCGAGCATGGCGGCGTAGGTGCGGGCGTAGTGGGCCAGGCTTGCGGCGCGCGCGTGGCGCTCGAGCCTGACCTCGTTGGCCAGGAGCTCGAAGTGCAGGGTGTAGCGATTGGGCCGCGTGTAGATCCCTGCGACGAAGTAGACCGGGCAGCGCAGGGCGTGCGCGAGCAGCCAGGGCCCGGCCGGCAGCGCCACGTCGGCGCCGAGGAACTGCGAGGTGACCTGGCGCGGCGCGCCTGGCTTGCCTGGGCGGGCCGCGGGCAGGCGATCGCCCAGGATCGCGACCAGCTCGCCGCGGTCGATCGCGGCGCGGATCGCGAGCACCGCGGCGATCGGGTCCTCGGCCAGCGAGATCAGGCGGGTATCGACGCCGGGATCGAGCGAGCGGACGACCGCGCTCAGCCGTTCGGCGTTGGAGAAATCGACGACGACGTTGATCGGCACGCCGACCTGCTGGGCGCGGCACCGCATGACCTCGAAGCTGCCCAGGTGGGCGCCGAGCAGCAGCACGCCGCGGCCGGTGCGCGCGATCTCGACCAGCTGGTCGTGGTTGCGCTGCTCGAATTGAAATGCATCCCACCGGCCGGTGAGGAAGAACAGCCGATCGAGGCTGACCTGCGCGAACATGTGGAGGTGGCGGACGATGCTGGCGAACGTCGCGCTGTGGCCGACGCGCTGGAGGTAATCGCGCGACGCCCGCCGCGCCGTGCCGCGCACGATCGCGTAGTACAGCGCGACGAGGTAGAGGAACCAGCCGGCGATCCGGCGGCCGCAGGTGCGAGCCAGCAGCACGAGCGCGCGGATGCCCCACACCGTGCCGGCCTCGGGGATGTGCCGCCACTCAGCCATGCCGCGCCCGCCGGGCGAGCCACCGCAGCGGCCGGGTCAGCAGCCGCAGCACGCCCTCGGTGCACAGCCGGACGTGCGCGCCTGCGATCAGCAGCGTGTCGATGACGCCGCGGTAGTGCGAGACGCCCCCGGCCTCGGCCGCGCGGTAGATCACCGGCGTCGGCACGTGGACGACCGCGACGCCGGCCCACACCAGGCGCACCGCGATCTCGGGATCGAAGTCCATGGCGTTGCCGCGCGCCGCGACCCGCAGCGCGGCCGCGACCGGGTAGACGCGGTAGCCGCACAGCGGATCGCCGACCTTGCGGCCGAGCGTCTCGACCATCGCCCAGAACACCGAGATCTTGCGGGCGCGCAGCCGGCCCTTGGGCGCCGAGGCGTCGAAGATCGGCTGGGCCAGCACGAGCGTGCCCTCGGGGGCGTCGCGGATGCCGGCGACGAGCTTGGGGATATCGGCCGGGTCGTGCTGGAGATCGGCGTCGATCTGCAGCGCGTAGTCGAAGCCGTGGTCGCGCGCCCACGCGAGCCCGGTCTTGACCGCGGCGCCCTTGCCGCCGTTGCGCTCGCGGAACACCGCGTGGCACCGGCCGGTGGCCGCGAGCTCGCCGACCACGCGGCGCGCCGGCTCGGCGCTGCCATCGTCGACCACCACCACGTCGGCGATGTGCTCGCGGACGCGCGCGACGACCTCGGCCACGGTCGCCGGGTTGTCGTAGGTCGGGATGATCGCGCACAGCCGCATGTCATCGCCCTCAGTCCACGAGCAGCTGGCCGCTCGCGACCACGGCCGCCGCGCACGACACCTCGAAGGTCACGCGGTGGTGGCCGGGATCCGGATCGATCGCGATCGCGAGCTGCTGATCGGGGAGCACCGGCCGGCGGAACCGCAGCCGCCGGATCCCGCGCAGCGCGCGGATCGCCGGCAGCGTGGCGCGGGCGGCCGGCCACACCACGCGCTCGACGAGCACGGCGCCGGGCAGGATGGCGAACGCGTCGAAGTGGCCGCGAAAGAACACCAGGTCGGGCGAGATGTCGGCGAGGTAGCGGCCGGGGGCGACGAGGCGCAGCGGGATCAGGTGGCTCGCCGGGGCCGCGCCCAGCCCGAGCAGCTCGCGCAGCGCGTGGCCGTCGAGCTTGCCGCGCTCGGTGCGCGGGATGCGCGCCACGAGCCGGACGATCCGCGGCACGAACACCGCGTCGAACTGCGCGCGGATCGCCGCCGCGATCGCGTCGCGCACCGCCACGAGATCACCCGCCGCGACGACCGCGACCGCGGTGCGCGGCTCCCGGCCGGCCGCCTCGTGGACGACGAGCGCGGTGTCGACCACGCCGGGCACCGCGAGGATCGTCGCCTCGATCGCCTGGACGTGCGCGCGCTTGCCGGCGATCTTGACCAGCTCGGTGGTGCGGCCGAGGTGCGCGAACGCGCCGCCGGCGGTGAGCTCGACGCGATCATCGAGCTCGACCGGGGCGCCGCCGCTCCACGGCGAACGGACGACGAGCTGGCCACCGGGCGCCGAGATCGCGACCCCCGGCAGCGGCGCCCATGCGGTGCTCGGCTGCGACCTCGTCGCGATGCCGCCGGTCTCGGTCGAGCCGAGCACGTCGGTCACCCGCCAGCCGTGGCGGGCTTCGAGCTCGAGGTGGAGCTCGCTCGGCATCCGCGCGCCGCTCGTGATGACGCGCAGACCGCGCGGCATCGCGGCGCCTGCCATCGCGCGCAGGTGCGCCGGGGTGCTGATCATCAGATCGACGGCCTCGCGCTCGAGGACCGCGGCGAGGTCGACCGGCAGCAGCGCGTCGTGGCTCACGATCCGCGCGCCGATCCGCAGCGGCAGCAGCGCCCCGAACAAGAGGCCGTAGAGGTGCGAGAGCGGCACGGTCGACAGCACCGCGCGCGCCGCGGGGACCACCTGCGCGAGCACGTCGAGCTCGCCGACCAGCTGCGCCATGGTCTTGGCGACGTACTTGGGGCGCTCGGTCGTCCCCGAGGTGGTCATCCGCACGGCGATCTCGGGCCAGGCGGCGGCTGCAAACGCCCCGGTCGCGCCGCCCGCGTCGATCTCCGGCAGGTACAGCGCCTTGGCCGACCGCGCGCGGCGCTCGGCGACGTCGTGCAGCACGTGGGCGACGCCAGCGTCCGCGTCGACCCGATCGAGCGTGCCGGGCTGCACGTTGGGCAGGAGCTCCACCGTCGCACCGGCGCGCCAGGCGCCGAGCAGGCCCGGCACGTAGAACCGCGCGTGCCGGCACGACACCACGACGCGGCCGCCGCGGGCATCGAGCCGCGCGGCGATCGCGTGGGCGCGCGCGACAAGCTCGCGCACGGTCTCGCCGTCGCGATCGGCCCACGGCCGGTCGAGCTCGGGGTGCAGCAGGGACGTCCACATCAAGTCACGAGGCGCGCCGCGGGAAACACCTTGCTGAGCAGCCAGTCGATCGGGTTGCGCCCGTAGTCGCGGAACCGGATCTTGCGGACCACGTACTCGACGGCGAACAGCACGCCGATCAGGACGTAGCTCAGCACGCCAACGTACGCCGTCCACACCGCGAGCGTGGCCCAGCGCGCGAGCACGAGGCCGACCGCCGCCAGCACCAGCAGGTAGATGCCCCAGACGACCGTCCACCGCCGGCAGTGCGCCTGTTCAGCGGCGGTCAGCGCGGGCTTCATCATCCGCGCGAAGTGCTCGATCATCGGCGTGCCCGACAGCGAGCGCAGAAACGCCAGGCCGAACGTCGCCTGGGTCGCCGACGGCAGGATCAGGAGCCACGTGCCGTTGTCCGACAGCCAGCCGAGCAACGCGAACACCAGGGCGATCGCCGGCATCTGGAGCGCGGCGCGGCGTTGCTCGCGCTTGGCCGACAGCACGATCGGGATGGTGCGCAGGACGACCCAGCCGACCAGCATCAGCGCCGCGACGCCGACCTGTTCATGCGACAAGGTCCAGTACAGCACCCACGGCGACGCGACGAGGAACAGGGCCGAGATGACCCCGAGCACAGCCTTCATCGACGGCCTGTTTTCGACCCGAAATCCACGAGCCTCAGCGTATCATCGCCGCCATGGCTGATACCAGCGGTGGGCTCGCGCGCATGATGATCGCGTACAAGGCGTGGGCCAGCGAAGTGATCTACGGCATCGTCGCGGCGCTGCCCGAGGGCGAGGCGGTCAAGCCGCGCCAGACGTTGTTCAAGAACATGGTGCACACGCTGAATCACCTGTACGTGGTGGATCGCATCTTCCGCGGTCACCTCGAGGGCCGGCCGCACGGCTACACCGCGCGCAACACGCCGACCCACCCGCCGCTCGACGAGCTGTGGCACGACGTCCAGGCGCAAGATCGCTGGTACATCGATTATATCGGCGGGCTGTCCGAGGCCGAGCTCGCCGAGCGCATCGACTTCGAGTACGTCGGCGGCGGCGCCGGCAACCTGTCGCGGCTCGAGATCGTGCTCCACCTGGCGAACCACGGCACGTATCACCGCGGGTTCGTCAGCGACATGCTGAACCAGGCCGGCGTGAATCCACGGCCCACCGATCTGACGGTGTTTCTGCGCGACGTGTGGAACGCGCGGCCCGCGATCGTCAGCGCGGCAGGATGACGCTCAGCGCGCTCGGCGCCGCGCCATCGCGCTCTTCATGATGTCGGTGAACCCGCCCTGGCCCTCGGACATCATCGCGTCGAGCTCGCGGCCGACCCCGACGACGCGGCGGCGCGCGGGGAACGCGATCGCCGCGAACGTGTAGGTCATGACGGCCAGCGACATCCGGATCGCCGCCATGCCGAGCCAGCCGCCCGCGCCGAACGACAGGACGCCGATCCGCAGCAGCGTGCCGAGCGGCTCCGCGACGTCGGAGAACAGCTGGCGCGGGGCGAGCGCGCTGCTGCCGCGCGGGGTGAGCGCGCGGGAGTCCGGGCGCGCCGCCTCGGGGCGCAGCGCACCCCCCTTGGCGAGCAGCGCGACGACCTCGCGGGCGCGCTGCGGCCGCTTGTCGGGATCCGGATCGGTCATCGCGGTCAGCGCCGCGCGAAACCCGGCGTCGAGCGCGGGCAGGTGGCGATCGAGATCCATCCGCAACCCCTTGCGCGGGACGTCCTCGGGCTCGACGCCGCCCGCGAGCGCGACGATCGTGGCGCCGAGCGCGTAGATATCGGTCGCGCCGGTGACCTGGCCGTGCAGCTGCTCGGGCGCCATGTAGCCGTAGGTCCCGACGATCGTCGAGCCGCCGCGGTCGCGCGCCGCGTCGAGCACGCCGCCGAAGTCGACCAGCGAGATCTTGCCGTTGGGGCTGCGCATGATGTTCGACGGCTTGATGTCGCGGTGCACGACCGTCGGGGTGCGGGTGTGCAGGTAGTCGAGGACCTCGAGGCAGCGGATCAGCACGTCGCGCAGCTCGAGCTGCGACAGCCGGCGGCGCGCGACCAGGTCGCGCAGGTTCTCGCCGGGCGCGCGCTGCATGACCAGGTTGAACGTGCCGGGAGGCTCCTCGATCGTCGCGAGGTGGCGCGGCACGCCGGTGTGGCGGAGCTGCGACAGCACCTTGGCCTCGCGCTCGAACAGCTCGAACGACTTCCAGCTGCCGCGCGGCACCAGCCGCTTGACGATGACCTCGCGATCGTCGCCGGTGCGCGGCTTGTCGTCGCGCGCGAGGTAGATCTCGCCCTGTGAGCCCTTGCCGAGCCGAGGTCCGAGTCGGTAGCGCCCGCCGATCAACGGGCCGTCGAAGGCCATGCACCTAGATAGCACCTCGGGGCGCACGCCACGGCCGGCGAGCCGCTACTCGTAGGGATCAAATGCGGCCTTGGACTGTTTTCGGCGCGCGAGCCGGGCGAGCTCGGCCGGGGTGAACGCATCGGGGCTGCCCGCGGGCAGGTGGCCGCGGATGAAGCCGATCACCAGGCGGCGGGCGGCAGCGCCTGCGGCGGCGGCGCCGGGATCTCCGTCCTCGAGGCACTCGTCCCACAGCTCGAACAGCGCCTCCTTGCGCGCCGCGGGATCGCGGGTCGCCGCCCACAGCGCGGCGAGGTTTCGCTGCATGATCTCGGGCGCGCGACGGAGCTGGGCGGCGCGGTGCTGGTTGCCGATCTGCACGCGCTCGTCGCGGGTGGCGTCGAGCATCGCCAGCTTGCGGCTGGCGTAGGGATCTTCACCGTGCCGGCGGGTCAGCCAGTCGTTGACGTCGAACCCGCCGCCGACCACCGGGACGCTCACCTGCGGCGCGCGGTCGCCCTGGTTGCCGCTTGCGTCGTTCGGCTGATCGAGCGGGCTGCCGGCGCTGGCCTGGAACGCCTTGCCGAGCGCCGGGTCGCCCGGCTGGAGCGGCTCGCCGAACGTGCCCTTCTCCCCGGTGTACCAGCTGGCGACGCCGCGGCCGACGTCGCGCGGCCGGGGCAGCGCGAGGTGGATGCTGGCGTTGGGCTGATCGGTGAACTTGACCGTGCCATCGGCCTTGACGTCGGCGACGAACACGCTGGTCTCGGCCTTGTGGGTGCCGCCGCCGGACTCGCTCAGCTGGCCGCTGGGCGCCACCGGCTTCTCGGCGTCGGTGCCCCTGGGCACGTGGTCGAGATCGTCGAACCCGCGGGGCCGCAGCGCGTCCCGCGCGGCCTCGCCGCGCCGCATCGCCATCAGCGGGTTGCGCGGGCTCGGCGCCGGCGGGGCCGCTTCGCCGGAGCCGGTGCCCGGCACGACGAGGGCCACGCCGGGGAGCGGCGGCGTCGCGGGGGGCGTGGCCGCGCGCGGGGCCGTGGATGCTGCCGGCGCCGCGGGGGCGAGGACGCGCCGCGCCGCGGGCAGCGCGGCGGTCGCCGCGCGTTCGGGCGCAGGCGGCTCCTCGACGATCGCGACCTCGAGCGGCTCGGCGGCCACGGGAGCCGGCGCGACCGGGATGATCTCGATCGCGGTGGTCGGCGGCGCGGCGACGCTGCGCGGCGTCACCGGGCGCGTGGCGGCCCACGCGACCAGCGCGGCGTGGACCGCCGCCGAACACGCAAACGCCAGCCGCAGCTTCCGCACCACCTAGAGACTATGCTAGCGCGCCAACCGTTGCTCGCAGCCGAGCATCCGACGAGGAAGTTGATACAGTGGCTCGGTGCCCACCGACGGCGAGCTCGAGCTCTCGTTCTATGAGAAATTTCTGTGGAGCCGTGGGCTCGAGCCGTACCCGGTTCAGGAGCAGGCGCTGACCCACATCTTCGCCGGCCGCAGCCTGCTCGTCACGGTGCCGACCGGCACCGGCAAGACCTTGATGGCCAAGGCCGCGCTGCACGCCGCGCTCGGCCGCGGTCACCGCGCGGTCTACACCACGCCGCTGCGCGCGCTCACCGAGGAGAAGTTCCGCGAGCTATGCGTCGACTTCGGCGAGGACAACGTCGGGTTCGCGACCGGTGACTACAAGGTCAACCGCGACGCGCCGATCCAGGTCGAGGTCGCCGAGATCCTGTGGAACCGGATCGTCGCCGACAAGCACGTCTCGCCGGCCGAGATCGTCGTGATGGACGAGGGCCACTACTTCAACGATCCCGAGCGCGGCTACGTGTGGGAGCAGTCGATCATCGGGCTCGACCCGCGGACCCAGCTGGTCGTGCTGTCGGCCACCGTCGGGCATCCGGAGCGGTTCTGCCACTGGGTCGAGCTCACCCGGCGCGTGCCGATGGCGCTGGTCGATTCGCGCGAGCGCAAGGTGCCGCTGGTCCACGAGTTCCGCGAGGAGATGATGATCGACACCGTGCGCGAGCTGGCGTTCGCAGGCGACGTGCCGGCGATCGTGTTCGTGTTCGGCCGCGAGCAATGCTTCGAGGTCGCGCGGCTGCTCAAGTCGTGCCGGCGGTTCACCACCGACGAGGAGAAGGCCAAGGTCGAGAAGATGTGCGACGACGCGCTGCTGCCGACCGGCGCCTCCAAGGAGCTGCGGCCGCTGCTCACCCACGGCATCGGCATCCACCACGCCGGCATCCTGCCGCGCTACAAGCAGCTGGTCGAGCAGCTCGCGCTCGAGCGGCTGATCAAGTTCGTGGTGTCGACCGAGACGATCGCCGCCGGCATCAACCTGCCGGCGCGCACCGTGGTGTTTCCGGCGCTGCGCAAGTTCGTCAAGCAGCAGGCGCGCCTGGTCACCGCGGCCGAGTACCACCAGATGGCCGGCCGCGCGGGGCGCCCGCAGTTCGACGACCGCGGCCTGGCGATCACGCTCGCGCCCGAGCAGATCGTGAGCGACATGAAGAAGGAGCTCAAGGACGCGGCGAAGCGGCCGGCCTACGACGAGGCCAAGGTCAAGAAGTCGATCTACAACCGGGCGAAGTCGGACGCCCAGCGCAAGGGCGACATCGTGTGGACCCCCGAGGTCCACGCCGAGCTGGTCCGTGGCGAGCCCGCCGAGCTGCGCAGCAAGACCAAGATCACCGCCGAGCAGGTGCTCGCGATCGGCCTGCCCGATCTGACGGCGACCAAGATCGCGCCCGACAGCGTCGAGGCCCGGATGGCCGCGGCCGAGGCCTCGCTGCCCGTCTCGATGCGGCTCGACATCGTGACCGTGATCGAGAACCTCCTGCTCGACGATCGCGAGCGGTTCACGCTGCAGAAGACGCTGGCCCAGCTGGTCGACAACCTGAAGGCGATCGGCGTGATCGACGATCACGGCAAGCAGATCTCGGGCGACATGATCCGCCAGCTCCAGGGCATGGACGGCCTGTTCATCTTCTACGTGCTGTACAACCACCAGCTCGACTACGTCGAGCTTCGCCAGATGATCGAGTACCTCATCGATCACGACGCGATCCAGCGGCTGCTCGATCGCAAGGACGACGAGGTCAAGCGCGAGTGGTGCCGGACCCGGCTGCGCGAGCTGCGCGACTCAAACCCGCACACCACATGGGAAGACGTCGAGGCCGAGTGGGACAAGGAGCACCCGCGGCCGCCGATCAAGGTCGAGCTGATCCAGGCCGAGCTGGCGGCCAAGGTCCCGCACCCCGAGCTGCACGGCGGCCGCAAGCCGAAGAACGTGTGGGCCACCCTCGAGGACTCGGGCCTGACGTTCCTCGAGTTCGTCGAGCGCCACGGGCTCGAGCACGAGGAGGGCAACCTGTTCTCCTATCTGGTGCGCGTGATGAACTTCGCCAGAAAGCTCGGCGCGGCCTCGATGCTGTCGGAGTTCGACGACATGGCGGAGCGGGTCCAGAAGCTGCTCGCCCGGGTCGACGTCCGGCTGGTCGACGATCGGACGTGGGTATGATCGGCGTCATCGGCGCGATGCCCGAGGAGCTGGCGGCGGTGATCGACGTGGTCCACGCCGACGAGGTGATCGAGCTGGGCGGCCGGCGCTACCACCGCGGCCACTACGGCGGCGAGCCGGTGGTCTGCGTGGTCAGCCGGATCGGCAAGGTCGCGGCCGCGGCCACCACGGCGATCCTGCTCGAGCGGTTCGCGCCGCGCGCGATCGTCATGACCGGCCTGGCCGGCGGCGTCGACCCGCGGCTCGCGATCGGCGATATCGTCGTCGCCGACCGGCTGATCCACCACGACCTCGACGCCCGCCCGCTGTTCTCGCGCCACGAGATCCCGCTGCTCGGCGTCGCCGAGCTCGCCGCCGACCCGGGCCTGTCGGATCGGCTCGCGGCCGCGGCTGCGGCGTTCCAGCCGCCGCCCAGCGTCGCCGCGCTCGGCATCACCGCGCCCCGGCTGTGGCGCGGCCTGGTCGCCTCGGGCGATCAGTTCTTCGCCTCGGTCGCCTCGGTCGCCGCGCTGCGCGCGCTGTTGCCCGCGGCGCTCGCGGTCGAGATGGAGGGCGCCGCGGTGGCCCAGGTCTGCCACGAGCACGGCGTGCCGTTCGCGATCGCCCGCGTGATCAGCGATACCGCCGATCACGGCGCCGCGGTCGACTTCGCCCGCTTCCTGCGCGACTGCTGCGGCCCCTACGCCCGCGCGCTCGTCGCCGGCGCGCTGGGCGCTTCGGTTTGAGGCACATCTGGGCGACCTGCCGACCGGCGAGCGGCGATTCAGGCGGACGGTAGCTGGTCGAGCGCGTAGGCGTAGGCGCCGACCGCCATGGCGGCGGTGGTGCCGAGCCGGGTGACCGCGATGCCGGTCAGCTTCTGCGGGGCGTAGGGCACGGTCTGGTCGGTGCCCGGGACCGCGAGCTGGCGGGTCGGGCTGTGGACGAGCGCCGACAGCCCGGCCGGATCGTCGAGGTCGAGCACGCGCGACGGCAGGCGGTCGATAGGTCCAGACCACGCCTCGAGCCGGCTGTTGAGCTCGGCGAGCAGCGCCGGCCGGAACAGCGCGGCGGCGCCGCTGAGGCCGCCGCCGACGACGACCAGGCCGTCGAGCAACGACAGCGCGTTGCCGATCGCGTCGCCTGCCACCTGGCCGAGCCGGCGAAACGCCTCCTGGGCGGCGGGGCGATCGCCGGGGGCGTCGCCGGTGGCGATCCGCGCGATCTGCGCCGGCTCGGGCACCGCGGCGACCGGCAAGCCGGCCGCGGCGGCGTAGCTGGCGCGAACGCCGCGGATGCTGACGCCTTCCTCGGTGATCCGCGCCCGATCGTCGCGGTGGCGCATGCCGTAGATCTGGCCGGCTGCCGAGTTGTCGCCGACGACCAGCCGGCCATCGAGGACGACGCCGCCGCCGAACCCGGTGCCGAAGGTGACGCCGAGCAGGTTGCGAAACCGCCGCGGGCTGCCGGCCGCGGCGAGCTCGCGGTTGATGAACGGCAGCAGGCCGCCGATCGCCTCGCCGTAGGCGAACAGCGCGCCGTCGTTGTTGACGAACGCCGGGACGCCGAACCGCGACGCGAGCATCGGGCCGATCGGGACGCCGCCGCGGTAGCCGGGCAGGTTGGGCAGATCGCCGATGATGCCGTGCGCGTAGTCGGCCGGGCCCGGAAACGCGATCGACAGCGCGACCGCGTGGCCGCCGGTGGCGGCGTGGGTCGCGGCGAACCCATCGACGAGCTGCGCGAGGCTGCGCGCGAGATCGTCGCCGCAGGATGGCAGCGTGCGCGGCTCGAGCAGGGTCTGGCCGCCGCGGACCGCGTTGAACCGGAAGCTGGTGCCCCCGGCGTCGAGCACGAGGACGATGCGCGGATCGCCGCGGAGCGCGTCGGCGGTCGTCGAGAGCTCGCCGTGGGGGCGGGAGCCGTGGGCTGGATCGGTCGGTGCCGGAGCGGACATCTGGAGTGCAAGAGATACCGCTCCTGGCGCCGCGCCGACACCACGGAGTGCGCTCGGATGCTGGGTCAGAGCGCCGCGTCGGTCACCTCGCCGGTGCACACCGTGCCGTCGGCCTGGTCGACGGCGCGGGCGACGATCGTGTGGGCGATCGCGAACGCGCCGGCATCGGGGTGGGTGACGTTGAAGGCGCCCTCGGGGCCGGTGGTCGCGATCGGCGCATCGAAGAACACGGCGCCGTTGTCGGTGAGCGTGACGTCCCAGCGCTGGCGGCGGTGGGGCGCGCGATCGCGTAGGATCGACGATGCGCCCATGAAGCACTTCTTGCTGTTCTACGACGTGGCTCCCGACTACCTGACGCGCCGCGCGGGGTTTCGCGACGCGCACCTCGCGAAGGCGTGGGAGTCGCATCGCAGAGGCGAGCTGCAGCTCGGCGGCGCGCTGGCCGATCCGATCGATGGCGCCGTGCTGCTGTTCCGGGCGGAGTCGGTCGCGGTGGTCGAGGAGTTTGCGCGCACCGATCCGTACGTGGTGAACGGCGTCGTGGTCGGCTGGCGCGTCCGCGCGTGGACCACGGTGGTCGGCGAGGGCGCCGCGACGCCGGTGCGCCCGACCGAGGGCGGCTGATCGCGGCGGACCGACTACTCGATGGGCTTGGCGTTCGCCGCCGGCGGCGATGGGACGGGCTTGACGCCGGCCGCGACGGTCGCGGCAGCTGCATCCGTGGGCTTGGCGGCTGCCGTGGCGGGCTTCGGCGTGGCGACGGCCGGTGGCGCGGCCGGCCTGGCTTGGTTCTGTGAGGGGAGCTTGGCCGCCGTGGCGGCAGCGGGCGGCGGGGCGGCCTTGGTGAGTGGGGGAGGCGCGGCGGCGGCCGGCCTGGCGGGGGAGGGCCTGGCGGCGACGGTGGTCGAGGCGGTCTCGGCCGGCTTGGTCGCCGACGCCGGCCTGCCGGGATCCGAGCCGGTGGGGGCCGGGATGCCTGGGGCGGTGCTGGCCTCCGGGCCGCTGCGCGGGGCCGTCGCGACCGGCAGCTTGCGGACGCTCAGCCGCAGGCTCACCCAGCGCAGCTGCGCCGGCGAGGCCGCGGCCTGCTCGAGGTAATGGCGAAGGCCGCGGCGGCGCGTGATGTCGCTGCGGGTGACGGCCCAGCCGGGGAGCTCGAAGTGCGGCTTGACGCGCTCGATCGGAGCGCTGGGCGGCGGCTCGACCGACGCCTGGCCGGGACCGCCGCGCATCAGCTGCGCGTACGACTCCTTGGCCATCGACAGCACCGCGACCGCGTGCTCGTAGGCGCCGCGCGCGTGGTGCGCCTTGCTGGACGCCGCGTACCAGCGCTTCTGCGCCTCCGACATCTGACCACGCAGCGGCGCCGCGTCGTAGGTATCGGTTCCCAGGAGGTTGCGATCCACGGCGTGGGCGCGCCGGAGCTCGCGGTCGCGTACCAGGACGTCGAGCCGCGCCTCGGCGACCTCGACGCGTGCCTCGCGCCACGCGAGATCGGCGCGCTGCGCGGCCACGTGGGCGGCGTCGACCTTGGTGCGCGCCGCGGCGCTCGCCTTGTCGTAGCGCGCGACCGCCTCGGCCCATGCGGGGTCGTCGGCATCCTTGACGTCCGGGGCGGCGACGACCAGGGGCCGCGCCTCCGCGGGCGGCGGCGGTGCGTGGCGCAGCTCGGCCAGCGACGCCTTGGACGCCGTGTCCTCGGCGCGCGCCGCGGCCAGGTCGGCGGCGTACTGGCGATCGATCGCCGCCCGCTGCGCGGGTGGTACTTGCTGCCAGTCAGCGTCGGGTACTACCAGCAGGCCACTGGTGCACCCAGCGAACAAGATCGGTAGCAGTGACAAGCGAAATCCGAGCATGACCAGGTCCCCCGTCGGTAATCTTCGCGCCGAGCCGCGGCGCGGCCAAGCGCTTTGACGAAGATCTAGCGGTCAGTGTAGCCGCTTCGCCTACAGGCGAGCAGCGCGACTCACGGTCAGCCGACGGACGAAAACTTCTGGACTTGTCGCTCGCTGTGCGCCGGGGCGCGGATTCGCGTGGCGCCGTGCGCCGATGGCTCACGGCGGCGATGGATACTGGCGATCGACGAACGACAGACCATCGGCGTTCAGATGGCCGAAGGTCGAGTGGTTGTAGCGCGCGTAGTCGGAAAAATCTCGTATCGACGTCGCGGGGGAGCCCGCCGCGTCGACCGGGATCGAGAGCGTGTCGAAGCTCATCGCGGTCGCGCTCGGCGGCGTGTAGCTGGACGCCGGCAGGCACGACCGCCACGGCAGCGGGTGGCCCTGGGCGTCGACGAACGGCCTGAGGCCTGTGCCCAAGAAGTCCTCGAGCCGCGCGGTCGGCGTGGTGGTCTGCCCGGCGTAGCGCGCGGCGAACTGATCGAAGTGGGCGGGCGAGTCGTGGACGAAGCTCTCCCAGAACGCGTGATCGAGGTGGAACGTCAGCTGGGCGATCGTCGACTGGTTGGCGACGGTCTGGATGCCGCGCGGGTGCTCCTCGTCGCCGATCGGGGCGGTCTTGCGCGCCGGGTTCTGCGCGTTGCGGTAGATCGCCGGCGCCACGAACCCGAGCCGGAACTCGATCGTCCTGGGCAGCGCGCTGAAGTCGTAGTCCGGGCCGACCGACGTGCACCCAGGGTCGGCGAGATCGCCGTTGCGGTTGCCCTGCCAGGTCGCGGTGCCGACCAGCATCGTGGTGTAGCCCTCGGTCACCATCTCCTGGTAGTCGGCGAGCGCCGCGGCGTCGAGGTTGATGTTCTTCGCGCCGAGGGTCGCCGGGACGACCGCGAAGCCGAACGCGTACGGCGTCGCCGGATCGAACGCCGCGTTGCCCTGCTGGTTGCGGCCGGTCAGCGCGGCGACCGGGGCGGCGTCCAGGGCGGCGCCATCGGCGTCGGCGAGCGAGCCGCCCTGGTGGAGGTCGATCACGAACGGTCCGTCGACCTCGGCGACCACCGAGCTGCCCGTGCCGCACACGATCGCGCCTCCCTTGCCGTCGTCGCACAGCGACTGATCGGTCGCTGACTTGTTGGGGCCCTGCGACAGCGTGATGTGGTCGAACGTCGTCAGCACGCGGTCGTAGCGGAGCGCCCAGCCGTCGACGAACGCGACGTCGTCGGCGCTGGCCGGCGGGAACGCGTAGCCCGACCGGGCGAACGCCTCGCCGGACGCGGTGATCAGGATACCGTTGCTGCCGGGGTCGCACGGCACGTCGAAGTCGGCGAGGCCGCCCACGCCGGCGTGCTGGCCACACGACGTCGGCGGCGGGGCGCTGTCGCTGTCGCTGCTGCCGCAGGCACCGAGCGCGAGATCGAGCGCGAGATCGAGCGCGAGATACAGGATCGAGACGCAAGCGGGACGGATCATGACTTTCTCCTCTGCGATGAGTCGGGCGCACCGGGGTGGACACACCGGCGTGTGGGGCGTGGATCGAAAGCGCGGCAGGTCACTGGAACGCGAGCTGGAAGCTGGCGGTGGCGGCGCGCAGGCCGCTGAACAGGTTCTGGCTCGCGGGGTTCGCGTTGCTGTCGGGGAACGCACCGCCCGCGGGCAGCGCGGCGAAGTCGACGTTGGCGAACCACGCGTGGGTGTCGACGCGGATCACCAGCGTGCCGCCGTCGCGCGGCGCGAGCGAGATCTTGATCGGCGAGACGATCCGTTGCTTGCAGATCGGGTGCTGGCTCGGCAGCGATGGATCGCTCGCCGGGATGCCGCGGTTGCTGCTGCTGATCGTGACGGTCGCGCTGAACGGCACGGTGTGCCCCGCCCTGGTCGCGGTCCCGGCCAGGTCGGCGATCACGGTTGGATCGGTGTCGGCGTTGATGTCGCCGCCGGTCAGCCAGATCTCGCCGGTGACCGCGCGGTCGTCGGTGCCGGCGCCGCGGGTGGGAAACGGCTGGAGCGCGGTCGACAGCACGTCGACGTCGAGCGCCGATAGCTCCTCGGCGGTGTAGACCCCGGGCTGGATGCAGCTCGTGTCCTGCGAGACCGAGATCGGCACCGACAGGTTCAGGTAGACCGCGCCGATGTGCAGCTTCGCGCGGGTCAGCTCGACGTGCCAGCCCAGCGCGGTATCGACGGTGCTCGCGCCGTCGGCGCCGGCCGCCGCGACGTCGAAGCTGACCAGGCTGCCGCCGGTCGTGCCGCACGCGGCGAGCCCGGCCGCGAGCGCGGCGAGCCCGGCGTGACCGAGGCGGCTCACAGCGCGACCTCCAGGTGAACCAGGAGGCTGCGCGGCGCCCCGGCGGTGAACTCGCGCGCGACGGTGAGCGTCGGCTGGGCCTGGCTGTGGAAGTCCGATTGAAAGTTGTACTCGCCGAGCCGGTACCGGGCGCCGAGCAGGTTCGAGCCGTTGACGCCGAGCGTGTAGCGATCCCAGCTCGCCGAGACCGAGCCGTCGAGCGTCAGGATCGTGTCGCTGCGCTGGCCGTACGGCAGCGCGCGCGGCCCGACGAAGGTCACGCCGAGCCCGCCGGTCGCGCGCACCGGGTGGCCGGCCGCCGACCACGGCAGGTCGCTGAACACGACGCTGTCGGATCGCACCACGACGTCGGGGACGTACGGGATGAGCAGGCCCGTGGCATCCTCGGTCGATCGCACGACCGTCACGCTCGCGTTCTGATCGAACCACGCGCCGGTGATGCGGCCCGAGACCGAGCCGCCGGTGCGGGTCGTGCCGTCGATCAGCGTGTTGCGCCCGGCGGTCTCGCTGAACACCAGGTCGTGATCGACGTGGGTCCGGAACCCGGACAGCCGGAGCTCGACCGCGAGCTCGGCCGGTGAGCCCTTGTAGGCGACCCCGACGTCGTACGACTTGATGCGCGCGAACGCGGTGTCGGTGTCCTGCGCGATGTTCACCGGATCGATCGACCGCACGCCCTCGCCGTAGCTGAGGGACGGCGACACGCCGGCGAACGGCCCGAGCACGAGCGAGGCGCGCGGCAGGATCGCCGTGCCCGCGGTGTTCGAGCGCTCCACCGGCTCGCTGTAGCGGCCGAAATCCTGCTGCGACAGGCAGCTCGCGTCGCCGGGCGGGTTGATCTTCGATGGATGCGACACCGAGCTGATCGCGCAGTTGTCGATCACGTCGTAGCTGAACAGATCGGTGCGCACGCCGCCGCGCAGCGCCGCCCACGGCGCGAGCCTGGCGTTCACGGCGGCGTAGAGGCCGATGTCGCCCACGGTGGCGTCGAGATCGGCGTCCTTGTGGTAGGGGTAGGTCGCGCGCTCGTTGGCGACGCCGACCCGGTACTGCTGCGACGAGTTGCGATCGACGCGCGCGAAGTAGCCGAGCTCGAGCTCCTGCGGCAGGCCGACGAGCGCGGCGCGCCTTCGCAGGAAGCCCTGCGCCTGCGCGGTCACCGCGTCGGACTCGAGGTCGATCAGATCGCCGCGCTGGTCGTGCGGCTGCTGGAACGGCGCCTGCTGGTCGAGCAGGTAGCCGGTGAAGTCCTCGCGCAGCCGCAGGGTGTGCGCGGTCAGCGAGATCTGGTGGTGCGTCGTGGTGTCGTCGTGCTGGAACTCGACGTCGCCGAGCACGAACGCGCGGGTCGCGGCGCCGCCCTGGCCGAAGTCGTAGGTGTCGTAAAACCCCTTGCGGCCGGCGGCGTAGTCGTCCTGGCGGATCACGCCGGCCGCGTGATAATCGGTCAGATACACGCCGGTGGTGAGCCGCCACAGCCCGGCGTCGCCGAGCGAGCTCTCGACCTGGCCGAGCGCGGTGGCGCGCCGCGCGTCGCGGTTCTCGCCAAAGCCGTCGGTCTGGTAGAGCTCGACGCCCCCGAAGTTGTGACTGTTCGTGGCCGGCGAGCCCCAGGTCAAGAGTGCGCGCCGGGTGCCGAACGAGCCCTGCTCGTAGCTGCCAGTGAGGCCTCGCCTGGTGAGCCCGAGCTCGTAGTCGGCGCTGCCCGCGACCGCGAAGTTGCCCTGCCGCGGATCGTAGGGGCCTTCGATCACGCGCAGCGATTGCACGAGCTCGGGGATCACGAAGTGCAGATCGGCGTAGCCGTTGCCGTGCAGGTTGCCGGCCTGGTTGACGACGTCGCCGTTGACCCGCAGCTCGAGGTCCTGGCCCTCGCGGGCATCGAACCCGCGCAGGAAGATCTGCTCGGCGTGGCCCTCGCCGCCCTCGTTGGACAACAGGAACCCCGGCGCCCAGCCGAGCAGCTCGGTCGCGTCCTTGTGCGGGATCTCGGTCGCGAGCTTGCCGGCCTCGATGTGGACGTCCTGCGCGCCGACGCTGGGCGCGGTGGCGTGGCCGCGTTCGATCGCGGTCAGCTTGGCGGTGATCGAGATCGTCTCGCCGGTGATCGGCGCGGCGGGATCGAAGCGCACCGTGACGTCGAGCGCGCCAGCCACCGGCTGACCGGCCTTGTGCGCGGGGGCGAAGCTCCAGCCCTGCACGGCCACGGTGGCGAGATCGTCGAACGGCGGGTTGGGCGGCGACACGACGCGCGGATCGCTCGGCGCGCCGGTGGCGTCGATCGCGACGTGGACGACGACCTCGGTCGGCTGCTGGCGCGGCCTGGCGACGTCGGGGAAGATCGGCGGTTGCTGCTGCGTGATCCGCGGCGGCTCGTCGGCCACCGGCGTATCCGGGGGGACCGCAGCGGGCGGTGGTGGAGGTGCCGGCGCGGCAGGCTGGGCCGCGAGCGGATGAGGGAAGGCGAGGAACAAGCTCATGGCGATCGTGCGATAAGACAAGACGAGACTCCTCGAGCCGCGGCACGGACTGCGCAGCCCAGCGGATCCACGGGCTCGTACGACGAAGCGCTCGCTGCGGCGCCGCGTGGGCGGCAGCGAGCGACGGGCGATGGCTGCGACCGCGGGCGAACATCGCCGCGGCGCAAGGCGCCCGGAGCTTTCATCACGACCGCGAGCCAGAGCTATCCGGGGGTCTCCTGCCTGCTGGGAGGAACCCCACCGGTGGACTCAACGCGCCACGCGACACGCCGCCGCTCGCGCACCCGGGCCACTTGCGAGGGAACACCCGGGAGTCGCGAACCACGACGCAGACGCCGCGTGGAGCGCAGCCAGCCGCGTGATGAAAGATCCGGACTAAACGGCCGGAGGCGAGGTCTTCGGCGCGAGCCGATAGACCACGGCGTACGCGGCGGTGACCTGCGAGGGCCGCGGCGGCGCGCTGGGCGACGTGCCGACCGTGGCGCCGAGCGCCGGGGCGGCGACCTCGGCGCTGGTGGCCTGATGGAATGCCGTGAGCACCGCGCAATCGCCGCTATCGGCGTCGGGATCGCGCTCGCCGTGGACGTCGGGATCGCGCGACGCGTGGACCGTGCTCAGCTCGCGGCCGTGGACGAAGCCGCCGGCGCGGGTGCGGAGGTGCGGCGTCGCGGCCTCGTGCCGGATCGCCAGCAACCCACCCACCACGAACAACAACGCGGTGATCGCTGCGACGCCGCGGGGGCGTACCTGCATGCGAGTTGCACCAGCCACTTGATGTCTTTGGCATACTGCGAACGAGGCTGTCAAGCGCCGCATCGCGCCCGGCGGGTCGGTGGCTGTGCGTCGCATCGGTCGCACGCAGGGCTTCCACCCGCAACGCATGGGCCGGGCGCGAGGCGTGCCAGATCGCGCGACGCGACGCCCGCGATCAGCGCGGGCCCGGGCGGCCGGCCGCGATCGCCGCGGGGACGCGCCCGGATCGCCGCAGGCGCACCGCCAGCGCGCCCGCGGAGGTCGCGGTGGCGAGCGCGACGATGCCGGCCCAGCCCCACCGGTCGAGCGCCAGGCTGCCCAGCCCCGCGCCGGTCGCCATGCCGATGAACAAGCCGGTGATGAGGATCGCGTTCAGCCGGCTGCGCGCCGCGGGCTCGATGCCGAACACGATGGTCTGGTGTGCGACCAGGGTGGCCTGGACGCCGAAGTCGAAGCCGATCGCGGTCACGACGAGCAGGGCGAGCTGGAGCTGCGGTGGCAGCACGACCGCCAGGCCGAGCGCCGCGAACGACACCGTGGCCAGCGCGGTGCCGAGCTGGGTCACCAGGCCCGGCCCGCGGCGATCCGCCAGCCGGCCCGCGAGCGGCGCGGCGAGGGCGCCGGCGGCGCCCGCGAGCCCGAACGCACCCGCCGCGGCGCTGCCGAGGTGAAACCGGCCGTGCAGCATGACGGCCAGGGTGGACCAGAACGCGCCGAATCCGATCGAGAGCAGCGCCTGGGCGCCGGCAGCGCGCCGCAGCTCGGCGTGGCGCCGCCAGAGCGCGCGCATCGAGCCGAGCAGGGCGCGGTAGCTGAGCTGCGTGGTGGGCCGAAACGCCGGCAGCCCGCGCCAGGTGATGGCCCCGATCACCGCGACCGCGGCCGCGGCCGCGACGTAGACGGCGCGCCAGCCGTAGCCCGCGGCGACCACGCCGCTGACGACCCGCGACAGCAAGATGCCGAGCAAGAGCCCGGTCATGACGGTTCCGACGACCTTGCCGCGATGCGCCTCCGGCGCGAGCGTGGCGGCGGCGGGGATGATGTCCTGGGCCAGGGTCGCGGCCGCGCCGATCGCGAGACTGCCGGCGAGCAGCCACCCGATGCTGGGCGCGAAGCCACTCACCAGCAGCGCGACCGGCAGCGCCGCGACCTTCAGCAACAGGATGCGGCGCCGATCGTAGCGATCGCCGAGCGGCGCGAGCAGCAGGATGCCCAGCGCGTAGCCGAGCTGGGTCAGCATGGGGACCAGGCCGATCATGCGCTCGCTGACGTGGAGATCGGCGGCGAGCACGCCGAGCACGGGCTGGCTGTAGTACAGCGACGCGACGCTGAGGCCGGCGCCGGCGGCCAGCAGCACGACCAGGGCGGCTGATGGACCGGACGCGGCGCGGGACGACGCAGGGTTCACGGAAGGCGAGACAGACATGGCGAGACCTCGGTTCCCGCCCAGTGTTCGTGCGCGGCTGCCGGCGCAGTAGTGGCAAGCGCCGCAGATTTGATATACGCCATACGTATGACCGGACCATCGCGACCCACGGTCCCGTTCAGCGCCGATCGCATCGAGCTGATGCAGACGTTCGTGCGCATCGTCGAGGCCGGCAGCTTGTCGGCCGCGGCGTCGCAGCTCGGCACGACGCAGCCCACGGTGAGTCGGCGGCTGCAGGCGCTCGAGCGCGCGCTGGGCGTTCGGCTGCTGCAGCGCTCGACCCACGCGATGAAGCTCACCGGCGATGGCGAGCGCTGCTTCGCCTACGCCAAGGACCTGCTGGATCGCTGGCGCGCGATGGAGCACGATCTGGCCGGCACCCAGGACGAGCCGCGCGGCACGCTGCGCGTGCTGGTCGCGCACGCGTTCGGCCAGGACCAGCTGATCGCGCCGCTCACCGAATACCTGCGGCGCTATCCCGGCGTGGCGGTGGAGTGGATGCTGCACGACCGGCGGCCCGACTTCATCGCCGAGGGGATCGATTGCGCGATCCGCGTCGGGGTGGTCGACGATCCGGCGGTCGTCGCGCTCCGCCTGGCCGAGGTGCCGCGCATCGCGATCGCCGCGCCGGGGCTGTGGGGCGAGGGCCCGGCGCCGGCGCACGCCAGGGACCTGCGCACGCTGCCGTGGTTGGCGCTGCGCACGTACTATCGCGACGAGGTCGTCCTGACGCCCAGTCCCGACGGCCGGCCGCACCGGTTCGCGATCCGGCCCCAGCTCAGCACCGACAGCCTGTACGCCCTGCGCAACGCCGCGCTGGCAGGCCTGGGGGCGGCGCTGATCTCGCGCTGGGTCGTGGCGGCCGATCTGGAGCACGGCAGCCTGGTCCAGCTCGCGCCGCGCTGGCGGGCCGCTCCGCTACCGGTCTACCTCGTATACCCGCAGGCACGATATTACCCGGCGCGGCTGCGCAGGTTCATCGAGCTGATGCGCGCCAAGGTCCCGACGCTGGTCGGCCTGGCGCCGCCGAGCCCGGTGGCGCGTCGCGGGCGCCCGGCGTGAGGTCGTGGCGTCGGAGGGCGGGCGTGCGCCCGATCTGCCGCGCGCCGCCTGGGCTCGTCCCCCGCGATGCTGTTCAGCGCCAGCGCCGGCTGAGCGCGACTTCGGCACGGTACTCGTCGACGAGCTGCGCGCGCTGCGCCGGCTGCCAGCCGAGCTTGGCGGCGAGCACATCCGCGACGCGCTCGCACACGCCCAGGCCCTGATCGCGGCTGACCAGCAGCAGGGGCACGCGACGCGCGAGGACGTCGTCCACCGTGCGCGCGAGGTCGTGGACCGCCGCGAACTCGACCTCGGCCCACACGTAGGGCAGCTCGGGGTCGAGGCGCTCGCCGAGCGCGGCGTCCTCGGCGATCCGCGCTGCGAGCAGGTGCGCGCGGCTGCCGTAGACGCCGCACAGGTGGGTCGCGGTCTCGACGTCGAGCTTGTGCTCCGCGATCAGCTGGCGGCCGATCGCGGCGACGCCTTCGAGATCTTCGGTGGCGAGGCCCTCGGCGCCCGGCAGCGGGCGATGCTTGGTGGTGATCTTGTGCGCGGTGACCGGTTCGCCCAGCAGGTCGAGCAGCTTGAGGGTCTCGTTGACCGCCTGGCGCGCCATCCGGCGATACGTGGTGAGCTTGCCGCCCGCGATGATGACCAGGCCGTCGCTGCGGGTGAACACTTCGTGCTCGCGCGAGATCTCGCTCTCGTCGACGTCCGGCGGCGCGGCGATCAGCGGCCGCAGGCCCGCCCAGGTCGAGATCACGTCGGCGGGCGACAGCGCGATGCCCGGAAACACGCCGTTGGCGCTGTCGACCAGGTACTGGACGTCGGACGCGTCGGCCGCGACGTCGTCGGCGGTGCCCGTGAAGTCGGTATCGGTCGTGCCCAGCACGGTGCGCTCGCGCCACGGGATCGCGAACATCACGCGCTGATCGACCGGCGAGATCAGCGTGATCGCGCGCGCCAGCGGCAGGCGGTCGCGCGGCACGACCACGTGCACGCCCTTGGTCCGGCGCAGCAGCGGCCGGTCGTAGGGCAGCTCGAACCGCGCGATCATCTCGTCGGTCCACGCGCCGGCGGCTAGCACGAACGCGCGGCCGGTCACGCTGCGCGCCACGCCGGTCAGCCGGTCGCGGACCGCCACGCCGGTGATCCGGCCCGTGGCGTCGCGCTCGAACCGGGTGACCTCGGTGTAGCTGTGGCAGTCGGCGCCGAGCGCGCGCGCGTCGATCGTGTTCTCGAGCACGAGGCGCGCGTCGTCGGTGGCGCAGTCGTAGTACTCGAGCGCGCCGCGCAGGCCGTCGCTGCGCAGCGCCGGCTCGAGCTCGAGCGCCGCGCGCGCGCCGCGAAACGTCTTGTGCAGCCGTGGCGCCCGGAACAGCGCGAGCGAGTCGTAGATCCACAGGCCGAAGTTCATCAGCTCGAGGCCCGGCTTGGCGCCCTTGTAGATCGGGATCAGAAACGGCAGCGGCCGGACCAGGTGAGGTGCGACCCGGGTCTGGACCCGCCGCTCCGAGACCGACTCGAACACCAGGCCGATCTCGCCGTGCTCGAGGTAGCGCAAGCCGCCGTGGACGAGCTTGCTCGACTTCGACGAGGTACCCGACGCGTAGTCGGACTTCTCGAACATCGCGACCTTGAGGCCGCGCAGCGCGGCGTCGCGCGCGATCCCGGCGCCGGTGATGCCACCGCCGATCACGACCATGTCGTAGCTCGGGGCCGTGGTCACTGGGCGAACGATACCCTCGCCGCAGGAGGCGTCAAGGCTTGCCGCTGGGGCGCTTGGTCGCTGGTGGCGGAGGACGAGCGAACTGTACCGCGGTGGCGCCCTGGGCCGCCAGCGCGGCGAGCAGGTGCGCCAGGTTCGCCACCGTGGCGGCATCGTCGATGACGACGGTCACCGGCCCGCGCTGGAGCTCGGCGGGCGAGCCCGTGATCGCGATCTCGTCGGCCGCGGTCAGGGCGATCCGGATGCCAGACCCGCGCGCTCCCGCGGCGGGGGCGACGAGCACGACGGCGAGCTGCGCCGGCACGTTCCAGTGGCCGGGGCCGCTGACGCCGACCGCGAGCCGCAGCGGGTGGCCTCCGGCGGCGGTCACCACGGCGGCGATCCGCGCGGCCGGCAGCGCGCGCGGCGCGAGCACCGCGACCGGCTCGCCGCCGATCGCCGGGGCTGCGAGCGCGCGCGCCAGGGCCGCCGGCGCGATCGGCGTGCCGGGGTAATCGCCGGTGACCAAGAGCCCGTCGGGGGACAGCTGGGCCCGCGGCAGCACGCCCAGCAGGAACTGCGCGGCATCGACGGTGATCGCCGGGCCCGCCGCGGCCACGATCGATGGCGGCGCCGCGTCCGAGGCGGCGGGGGGCAAGTCGATGCCCACGCCGGTGATGCTGATCGCAG
>Ga0302299_10000260_pt1 | contig 26711 bp, 23 predicted proteins | sample III_Fen_N3_4_FD_198795 | JGI IMG/M metagenome (GOLD analysis project Ga0302299, IMG submission 198795) | Peat permafrost microbial communities from Stordalen Mire near Abisko, Sweden - III_Fen_N3_4 | ecosystem: Environmental > Terrestrial > Soil > Wetlands > Permafrost | place: Sweden: Abisko...
AGGATCGTCGGCGCAGCGCCGCCGGGGGTCTTCGGGCCGGCCGGAACGCGCCGCGCGGGTGTAGTTCAATGGCAGAACTTCAGCTTCCCAAGCTGAGAGCGCGGGTTCGATTCCCGTCACCCGCTCCGAGGTCCGACCATGGCCATCGCGACCGTAGCCCGACGCCACCGCGGCGCCCCTGGCGCCGTCCGCCCGACTCCCGCCGCCCTCAGCGCGGCGCGAGCGTGCGTCCCGACGCCACCCCCTAACGACTGACCGAGTCCAGCACCTCGGCGAGCTCCGCAGGTCGGCTCACCATCGGCCAGTGCCACGTCGGAAGCTCGACGTAGGTCCAGTCGCCGTCGACCATGTGCGCGAACACCGGCGCGTAGGGAGCCATCTCACGCAGCTGCGCAAGGCTGAAGGTGCACAGCACGCCCGTCCGTGGCAGCCGCTCCCAGGCACCCGTGAGCGAGACCGGCTGGGTGGCGGTATGCCAGGGCTGCGGCTGCGAGCCTTCGACCAGCGCGGCGACGGCGGCGTCGTCGACCTCGGGCACCCCGGCGGCGAGCACGGCCCAGGGCGGCGGCGGCAGCTTCCAGCCCTCGCCGTGCGTCATCACCAGAGCCTCGTTGGCCGCGCGCGCGCCGGGTCCCTCGAAGTCGGCCTGCGCCATCCCGTCCGGCAGGGGCCCCGAGTCGATGTAGACCAGGCGCGCCACGCGCTCAGGCACGCGGTCCGCCGCACCGGTCGTCACGAGGGCGCCGTAGCTGTGGCCGACGAGGACGACGTCGTGCAGGTCCTGCTGCTCGAGCAGGTTCACGACGTCGTCGATGTGGGTCGTCAGGTCGGTCTGCGGCGAGGCGAGGTGGGCGCGCTCGCCCATTCCCGCCAGGTCGACGGCGTGCACGACGTGGCCGCGCTCCCTCAGCGAGTCGGCGACGGGGCGCCAGACCCAGGCGCCGAGCCAGAAGCCGGGGACGAGGACGTAGGTGGCGGTGTTCATGGCGGCAACGCTAGGCTGGATTCTGGACAGATCCCGCCCGGTATGCAGAGCCTGCATCCAGCACTTTCCCAGAAGCGCCGAGGAGGGCCGTGACCAGCCCCACCGCTCGCGTGCTCGCCATGCTGGAGCTGCTCCAGGCGGGCGGGCAGCACACCGTCGGCGATCTCGCTGCTCGGCTCGGGGTCGACAAGCGCACCATCCGGCGCTATGCCGAGCACCTCGCCGACCTCGGCATCCCCGTCCAGGTGCAGCGGGGCAGGTACGGCGGCTATCGCCTCTCACCGGGCTACAAGCTGCCGCCCCTGATGCTCACCGACGACGAGGCCGTTGCCGTCGTCCTGGGCCTGCGGGCTGCGGAACGCGCAGGGCTTGCCACCACCGAGCACGCGGCGACGGCGAGCGCGCTGGCCAAGGTGTCGCGGGTGCTGCCGAAGGCCCTGGGCCGGCGGCTGGACAGCCTGCTCTCGACCGCGCAGTTCACGACCCCGGTGCGTGCCGCCGCTCCCGCAGACGCCGACACGCTGCTCGGTCTCGCCTCGGCTGCGCAAGCGCGGCGCACCGTCGTGATCGCGTACACCGCCTGGGACGGGCGGGAGTCGCAGCGTGAGCTCGACGTCTACGGTCTGGTGTTCCACTCCGGCCGGTGGTACGTCACCGGGCACGACCACGGCCGTGATGCCGTGCGGACCTTCCGCCTGGACCGCATCACCTCAGTCGAGCAGGGCGACGGGTCTTACCTCGTTCCCGCAGACTTTGACGCCAGCACGCAGGTCGTCTCGGGCATCGCGGCGGTCGGGTGGTCGCACGAGGTCTCCGTCGTGCTGAGGACCACCCTTGCGGAGGCGGGCGAACGACTGTCGCCGAGCGCCGGACGGCTGAGCGAGCACGTCGGCGGTGTGCTCCTCGAGACGCGCGCCGAGCACCTCGACGGCATGGCCTGCATGCTGGCCGGGCTCGGCTGGGACTTCGAGGTGATCACCCCGGACGCCCTGCGCGACGAGGTCCTCGCCCTGTCCGACCGCCTCCGGGTCAGCGCGGTGCGCAGCACCGGCGCCGGCACCGGCACCGGCACCACGGCGACGCCGCAGAGTCCTTGAGTCAGTCGGTCGGTCCGCCTCCAGCGCACGTGGCGCACCGGCAGGAGCCCCTTCGGCCGGCGCCGTCACCGACAGTCGTCGGGCACGCGCGGGCAGTCCGGGAGATGCTGATGCGGACCGGCGTCCCTTCCGAAAGGGGTCTGACATGACCCGCGTTCGCCTGGACCTGTTCACCTCGCTGGACGGCTACACGCCGGCCGACCCGACGCCGGACGCTCCGATGGGAGCCGACTGGGGACGCCTCACGGCGTCGTACGCCGCGACCCGCACATTCCGCGAGCGCCTGGGGGAGCCCGGCGGCACGGGCACGACGGGCGTCGACGAGCGATATGCCGCCGCGTTCTTCGAGGGCGTCGGCTCCGAGATCATGGGCGCCGGCATGTTCGGGTTCCACGCCTTTCCCGACGACGCGGACTGGAAAGGGTGGTGGGGTGACGAGCCGCCGTTCGGCACCCCGGTCTACGTCCTCACCCACACCGCACCGCGTCCGTCGATCCCGATGGAGGGCGGGACGACGTTCCACTTCCGGAACGCCACCATCGAGGACGTGCTCGCCGAGGCGAGGCAGGCTGCCGGTGGACTGGACGTGCGCGTCGGCGGCGGGTACAGCACCGCCCGCGACTTTCTGCGTGCCGGCCTGGTCGACGACGTGCACCTCATGGTCGCCCCGATCTTCCTGGGACGGGGGCACCGGCTGTGGGACGACCTGCGCGGCGTCGAGCTCACCCACGAGGTGAGGACGGAAGTGGCCGAGAGCGGCGAGATCCACGTGACGCTGACGCGATAGGACGGGCTCACCACGCAGGTCGCGCCGTCGTCAGCGCGTGCGCTCAACCGGCCTGATCGAGGGTCAGCCCGTATCGGATGGCCTCCCACAGGACCTCGACGTCGACGACCGAGAGGCGCCGGAACTTGATGCAGTAACCCGTGAGGGTGGCCTTGCCGATCGCCTCGCCGTAGGTGCGTGCGAGGTGGGTCTTGTCGTCGAGTCCCAGCACATAGACCGAGATGCCCGCCGTGTTGGCGCTCAGGCCGATGCGAAAGGACTCCCGCGACGACCCGTCGGCATGGGTGCTGGTGTAGGCGCCATAGCCGATGGTGGGGTTGGCCACGACCTTGCCGGCCTCGTTCGTGCCGTCGCTGAACCACAGCCGGCACTCGGGGAACTCCGCCAGCACTCGCGCGTGCAGCGCTCGGAGGTCGGACTGCTTGGGTTCGGGCAGACTGGCGAGGTAGGCCTCGACCCGCTCAGGGATCCCCATCCCGCGGATGCTAGCGATCGGGGGACGGTGCGGAACAGGCCCGGAGAGGAGGTGTCCGTGAGGCGACCGACGCTCTTCCTGACGGTGGGGCTCCCGGCCACCGGGAAGACCACCGCGGCGCGACGCATCGAGACCGAGCAGCGGGCCCTTCGTCTGACGAAGGACGAATGGGTGAAGGCCCTCTATGGGCACGACAACCCGCCGTCGGCCCAGGCCGTGATCGAAGGTCACCTGATCCAGGTCGCCCTGCGAGCCCTCGCGCTCGGCACCAGCGTCGTGATCGACTTCGGCCTCTGGAGCAGGGACGAACGCACCGCTCTGCGGCAGGCGGCGGCGGACCTCGGTGCGCTGGTGGAGATCCACTACTTCGCGCTCAGCCCGGCCGAGCAGCGCCGCCGAGTTGGCGAGCGCCAAGCGGAGGCATCACACACGACGTGGCACATGTCCGACCAGGAGCTCGCCGGTTGGGCCGCGACGTTCGACATCCCCACGCCGGGTGAGCTCGACGGCAGTGAGCCTCTGGACGAGCCACCGGCCGGGTTCGCGACCTGGGACGAGTGGCGGCGGCACCGCTGGCCGCCGTCGGTGCGCACCGACATGCCCGACGACCCGACGCCGACCAACCGGGCGGCCCTGCTGCTCGCCCTGCACGCGGGGCCGGGCTTCGTCCTTCCCAACGCCTGGGACCCGGGGTCCGCCCGGATCCTCGAGCAGGTCGGCTTCCCGGCCATCGCCACCACCAGCGCGGGCATCGCCTGGTCCTGCGGGGTCCCGGACGGCGGAGCGCTGGACCGCGACACGATGCTCGAGCAGGTCGGTCGCATCGTGGCCGCGGTGAACGTCCCAGTGACCGCGGACCTCGAGGCCGGGTACGGCGACACGGCCGACGACGTCGGCCGCACGGTGGCCCTGGCCGCGCAGCTCGGGGCGGCAGGCTGCAACCTGGAGGACGCCCAGGCGGGCAGGTTGTTCGCCGTCGACGAGGCCGTCGACCGCATCGCGGCCGCCCGGGCCGCGGCGCCTGCGGGCACCTTCGTGCTCAACGCCCGCACCGACACCTACTTCGTCGGCACCGCCGGCGACGCGTTCGCCGAGACCGTCGAGCGGGCGGTCCGGTACGCCGAGGCCGGCGCGGACTGCGTCTTCGTGCCCGGAGTCGTCGAGGCGGACACGATCCGGAAGCTCGCCGCGGCCATCCCGGTGCCGCTCAACGTGGTGGCGGGGTTGGCCAACCTCATCGACGCGCCCACGTTGTTCTCGCTCGGCGTCCGACGGGTCAGCCTCGGGGGGAGCCTGGCGCGCGCCTCGCTCAGCCTGCTGGAGCGCGCCGGCCGGGAGCTGCTCGACTCCGGCACCCTCGGATTCCTCGACGGCGTGATCGGGTACGCCGACCTGCAGCGACGCTTCGGCGCCTGACCGAGGAGGTCCTGCACGGCGCGCCTGCGTCGGGAGCAACGGTCGCTACGGCCGGTGCATCCCGACCGTCTCGAGCCCGGCCGGCCCCGCCACCACCGTGACCTCAGCGGCGCCGGACCCCTGCACCGCGGCGACCACGTCGTCGAGCACCCACGGCCCGGCGAGGCCGTCGGCACGTGCCCACAGGTCCACCCGGGCGCCCGTCAGGTGCTCGAGCGCCCCGACGACGGCGGGGTCGGGAGCGCCGATGAGCAGCACGTACCGCGGGCCGAGCCGCGGCGCGGGCGCGGGCAGCCGCCTGCGGTCATCGCGGTAGACGGCCCAGTGGTAGCCGGAGATCGCGGCGGTGGCCGCCAGAACGGCGACCGGGATGCGCAGGTCGCGCGCCACCTGCGCGTCGAAGCCACCCTGCAGGGCGGCCTGGATCGCGATGAAGGCGGCGACCAGCACGGCGATGACCGCCGCGACCCCGCCGAGGCCGAAGAGCACGAACAGGTAGATCCGCCGGGTGGGCGAGCCGAGCTCCTCCGGGCCTTCGGCGTGCGCGACCCGCTCGATGCGCGACCAGAACACCCACCACAACGGCCCCCCGACCAGGAGCAGCGTGACGCCGGACAGCAGCGAGTTCATCACCGAGGTGCCGAACTCGACCTCGGCGGCGGGCAGCAGCGCCTCGACGAGCGCGACGATCACGAGGGCGACGCCGACCGCGGCGGCCAGCAGGGCCACCCCCGCCATCAGGTACTCGTAGATGCGGGTGACCTCGGTGCGGCCGGGTGCCGCGCCGGCCAGGACCTGCCGGTGGTACCACCAGCTGAGCGCACCGACGACGACGCACGCGACCGCCGTCCCCGTGCCGGCGAAGTGGTCGACCGCCCGGGTGGACGCCGGGTCGCCGACGAGCCAGACGAGCAGCTGGTACACCGCGATGCTGGCGCCGACCACGGCCAGCACCAGCGATCCGCCGACCCCGACGGGGAGCACGTAGGCGAACCACAGCGGCGTCCGCTCGGCCGTCGACCAGGTCCGCAGCCAGTACACGATCCAGACCGGCACGCCGACGACGACCGTCGCCGCGGCTTGCGCGATCGGGTTCTGCGGCTCGACGAGCAGGTTCGTCGTGTCGCTCGCGACGAGGGCGGCGACGGACGCGCCGAGCAGCGCGACGAGGCCCGCCACGCTGGTGCCCAGGCCGATGAGCGAGCCGATCACCAGCTGGCCCTGCCGGCGGCCGGCGTCGAGCATCCGGTGCGACACCGTCCAGTGCGCGAGCCAGACCGCGGTCCAGACGACGAATCGGGCCGCCGCCGGCCAGTCGACCGCCTCCCCCGCCAGCGCCGACGCGACGACGTCGTGCAGCGCGAACATCGCCACGACCAGGGCCGTCAGGGGCGCAACCGTGAGGTAGAAGGCCCAGCCGACGGACTGCGCCTCGTCGGGGTCCTGCGTCAGGTGTCGCCTCGACCACGCCGCGAGCAACAGGAACATCGGGATGCCGAAGAGCGAGAAGGTCAGCGCCCGGGCCAGGGTGCTGCGGTCGTCCCCGGCCAGCGCGGCGTCCCGGAACGGCAGGCCGAGCAGCTCGGAGAGGCCGACGGCCACGACGATCAGCAGGCCGAACAGCATCAGGTACTGGAAGAACCGCCGCACGCTGCGGGCGTCGCCGCGCTGACCGCCCGACCGGTTGCCGAGATGCCGCACGGCCCAGACGACCAGGGCGATCGGGACGGCGAGGGTGAGCAACGCGACGAGGATGCTGACGGCGACCATGATCAGCCCTTCGTCGAACCGCAGGGGTACAGCAGCCACGGCGATCCGGCGATCTTCCAGGCCCCGCCGTCGCGCTCGACGACGATGCGCTCGGTGTGGGTGTACCCGGAGTCCCCGAAGGGGCCGCTGTCGGCGCCCTCGGTGACGTCGACCGTCACCACTGCCGTGTCGCCGTCGACGACGGTGTCCGTGAGCACGATGCGTGCCGAGGTGGACACGGTGACGGACGAGACGTCGGACAGGGTGCAGCCGGAGCTCGAGGCGAGCAGCCCGGCGGCGGCCGGGTAGTCCCCGGCGAGCACCGCCTTCAGGTACTCCTGGACCACCCCTTGCGGAGTGTCCGGGTCCAGCGTCGGGGCCGTGCGTCGTGCGGCCACCACCCCGGCGATCGCGGCGAGAAGGACGACGACGCCGACGACGGCGGCGAGGACGCGATTCGGGCCGCTGGCCATGCCTCCAGTGTGGCGGTCCACGGCTAGCGGTGCAGGTCGTCGGCGATGCGTTCGGCGACGAGGCGCCCGGAGACGATCGCCGTCGGCACCCCGGTGCCCGGGTGGGTGCTGGCGCCGGCGAAGTAGAGGTTGCGGTAGCGGGCGTGCCGGTTGTGCGGGCGCAGGTAGGCCAGCTGCGTCAGGGTGTGGGCGAGCCCGTGCGTGGCGCCGCGCGCGAGGTTGTGGCTGGCGCGCCAGGTCAGCGGCGTCGCGGTCGCCTCGACGGTGAGGTGGTCGGCCAGGTCGTCGAGCCCGACCTGCGCGAGCCGGCCGAGGACGAGGCCGCGCGCCCGGCTCAGCTCGGCCGCCCAGGCCTCCTCCTCGCGGGCGAGGGCGTGCGGGTCGTCGCCGTCGTACCTCAGGTGCCCGGTCGGGACGACGGCGATGATCGTGTCCTTGCCGGCAGGCGCCGCCGACGCGTCGAGCCGCGCGGGCGCGTGCACGTAGACGCTCGGCCCGTCGGGGAGGGGCTCGTTCCGCTCCAGGCGGTCGAAGTGCTCGCGGTAGGCGTCGCCGAGGAACAGGGTGTGCGGCGCCAGCTGCGGGCACACCCGGTCCACGCCCCAGAAGAAGCTGATGGCCGACCCCGAGAACGTCTTGCGGTCGATCGCGTCGGCGGCCGCGCGGTCGGGCAGCAGACGCCGGTACACGTACGCCAGGTCCGCGTTCGCGACGACGACGTCCGCGGGGATCGTCCGGCCGTCCTCGAGCAGGACGCCGCTCGCCCGGCCGCCCTCGATCTCGATGCGGCGCACCGCCGCGTCGTACTCGAGGCGGACGCCCGCTTCCTCGGCGAGCGCGGCGAGCACCTCGGCGATCCGGTACATGCCGCGCTTCGGCGACCACACGCCGTGCGCGAGCTCGCTGTACGGGGTCAGGGAGAACGTCGCCGGGGCGTGGAACGGGCTCAGGCCCATGTAGACGTCCTGGTAGGTGAACGCGGCGCGCAGCCGGGGCGAGGCGAAGTACCGCGCCGTGTGGCGGTAGTGCGGCAGCAGTGCCCGCACCCGCAGGGCCAGCACGGCGTTGGCGGGCGTGAAGAAGTCGCGGGCCCGCCGGAAGTCGCGCTCGACGAGGCCCGGCATCGAGAGGCGGTAGTGGTCGCCGCCCTCGGCGAGGTAGCGCAGGAAGGCCTCGAACGCCCCCGGCTCCATCGCCTCGAGCTGGTCCCGCATCACCGTGAGGTCGGAGGTCATCGCGAGCCGTGCGCCGTCGTCGAAGACGACGTCGTAGGTCGGGTCGACCCGCTGCGGCTCGAGCGCCGCGTCCATGTCCACACCCAGGTGGGCCAGCTCGCTGCGGTAGAGCAGCGGCATGATCAGCAGCGTCGGGCCGGTGGAGAAGGTGTGGCCGTCGCGGGTGAACCGTCCCAGGCGGCCCCCGGGGCCTCGGTTCTTCTCCACCACGGTGACCTGCAACCCCTTGCGGGCCAGGTGGATCGCCGCGGACAGGCCCCCGACCCCGGCGCCGACGACGACCGCGGTGGTCATCGCCCGGACCGCGCGGCGACGAGCGCGGAGCGGGCGCCGTCGGCCGCGATCCGCAGCCCACCGCGCAGGGTGGCGCGCTGCGGGTAGCTGGGCCGCAGCCGGTAGCCGTCGGCCTCGACGGCGTCCAGCACCCACTCGAACCGGGCGATGTACGCGTGGCCCGCGAGCCGGCAGCGCGCGCTGTCGGCCCGAGCGAGGCACCGGCGACCCGTGGCGAAGCACGACCGCGCCAGCGCCACCCGGTCCCGGACCCAGGCGCGCAGCTCGGGAGAGAGCAGGTCGTCGCGGGACAGCTGACCGTCGACGAGCAGCTCGGAGGGCACGTTGAGGTAGCCCGCGTCGAGGTCCTCCACCAGGTCGCGCAGCATGTGGGCGACGTGCGCGCCGGTCACCGCCACGTAGCGGGTCTCGTCGTGCGCGCTGCGGCAGCCGTGGCCGATGCAGTGGTGCAGCGCCTCGGTGACGGCGACGGCGAGGTCCTGGGTGTAGTCGTCGAGCTCCTGCTGCGTGACCGGGCGGCCACGGCGCTGCGCGTCGAACTCCATCACGTCGAGCATCGCGTGCAGGGAGAGCAGCACGGCGTCGCCGCGCTGGCCGGCGCGGTCGGGACGGTCAGGACGGGCCAGCCCGACGAGGAGCGCTTCGTCCGGCGAGAGGCCCGACGGCCTCGCACCCGCCGCCGCTCGGACGAGCAGCGCCCGCTGCCGCTCCACGAAGGCCAGCCGCTCGTCCCGGTCGCCCAGACGCTCGTCCACCGTGTCGTCGAGCCAGCGGAAGTAGGCGTACAGCGCGAACGCGTCGGCCCGGTACGCCGGGTCCGCCAGCCACCGGATGGTCAGGTACGACTGCCGGCTCGCGGTCCGGGTCGTCGCGGCGGCCAACGACACCGGACCCACGGCATGGCGCAGCGACATGTCCCGTCTCCCTCGGCGCCCAGTCGCCCCTGGGTGCTCAGTCGGTTCACAGGGAACGCTAGCGAGGGGAGGGCGCGGTGATCACGGGCCTTCCGACCCAGGCGCTCGCGCCGGCGTGTCGGCGCAGCGGCGGTCGAGGACTGTTGGGCGTGTACGTCACCCGTACGTCACCTGGGCGTACCGCCTCGGAGTGACCTGGGCGTACGACCTCGGAGTGACCGGCCGGGCGGTCGAGGACTGTTGAGCGTGTACGTCACCCGTACGTCACCTGGGCGTACGACCTCGGAGTGACCGGCTGAGGAGCCGGCGGGGGCCGGGGCCGACCGGGTCGGCACAGGCCGGGGCCGACCGGGTCGGCACAGGCCGAGCCGGCGCCGGACGGGCCGGTACAGGGCGGGCCGGGGCAGGGCGGGCCGGGGTCGGCACAGGCCGAGCCGGGTCCGGATGGGCGGGACAGGCCGGGTCGGCTCCGGGCGCAGGGGCCGAGACGGGGTGGGGTCGAGGCGGCCAGGCGGGGCGGGGTCGCGCCGAGGTGGCCCAGGGCGCCGGGGGCTATGCGCCGATGTCGTGCAGGTGGTGCAGCTCGTCGTGCAGGAAGTACTGGCCCAGGGTGCGCACGGTGAACGGCGAACCGTTGCTGCGTCGGCCTGGGCGCGCCCAGTCCTCGTCGCGCACGGTGTCGAAGCGCGCCGCGAGCGCGGCCGAGGCGGCGGCGATCTCGGCCGCCACCACCGCCGGGTCCTGCAGGTCGTAGCGGTCCGCCAGCGCCGTGGCGTCCTGGTCCCAGTTGGCGAACTGCGGGTCGTCCTCCTCGAGAAGCAGCCGTAGCCGCTCGTCGAAGATGCGGAGCACGTCGCGCACGTGGGCGCCGTACTCCAGGGTCGACCAGGTGGCCGGCGCCGGGCGGACCCGCGCGTCGGGCCTTGCCAGGGCGGCGGTCCAGCGGGGCACCAGGTCGCGCACCGTGGCGGCGATCGTCGTCGGGTCCACCTGGCCGGCGGCGAGGCCGCACTCGGGGCAGGGCGCGTCGAGCACCCAGGTCCAGTCCTTGGTGTCCGGCGGGACGACGTCGTCGGGGCGGGCGGCTTCAGGGCTCGTCATGGCAGCACGGTACGGGCCGCGTCGGCGTCCGGGCCTGTCCGACCTTGGGGGAGAGCCGCCACGCGGGTCGCGCCCCCGGTGAAAGATGGCGCCCGCCCGGGCTCGCCGCCTGGCCACCGCTGCAGCCTGTCGAGGAGACCTGTGTCCGAGCCCGTTCCGTCCCGAGACGTCGTCACGCCGATCGGTGCTGCGGCAGATCATCCGGCCGCCACCGAGACCGTCGCGGCTGTCCCGCCGGGGCAGGGCAACGTCGTCGCGGGCGCCGTCGTCGCCGCGATGGGCGTCACGCTCTACTGCGTCCCGCACCTGGTCGCCTCGCTCTCGCCCTACCGGGCCCTGGTGCGACAGCACGCCTCCCTGCTCCAGACGATCTCCGGCACCCTCGCCGTGACCCTGGTCGCCCTCGCGCTGGTCACCGCTGGAGCAGCCTGGGCGGCGGACCGGGACGACCGCACCGCCACCTGGCTGACCGGGCTCGCGACGGCGTTGGTGAGCATCCTCGTCCTGACGTTGCTCCCGCAGTTCGACGGCCGGTACATCGCCAGCGGCTGGCACTGGCGCTACATCCTGGGCGTCGGGCTGCCCGCGGTCGGGATGGTGATCGTGTGGCTCGTCGCACGGCGGCGCCAGCGGCTGTGGTGGCTCGGGCTCGTCCCCTCGGTCGTGTTCGCCGTCGTGGTGTGGAGGTTCTGGACCGGGCACGGGGCCCACGCGGCCGCGTGGCTCACGGCGTTCCGCTACTCCGTGCCGCTCCTCGGCCTGCTCATGGTGGTCGTGGCGGTCATCGCCGAGCGCCAGGCACCGGGTGAGTCGACGGCCGCCCGGCGCAGGGCTCGCGACGCGGCGCGCCACGACGTGGCCGCGGCCCACGCTGCCGCCGCCCAGGCCTACGGCATCCCGGCAGCCGGGACCGCCTCGCTCGCGTCCGAGCGCACCAACACCCTGGCGGTCCTCGCGCTGGTGTTCGGCCTGCTCGGAGCCGGCGTGGTCCCCGTGGTGCTCGGTCACGTGGCGCTCGGCCAGATTCGTCGCACCGGCGAGCGGGGCCACGGACTGGCCGTGGCCGGCCTCGTCCTGGGCTACGTCGCGCTCGCCGCCGGCCTTGCCGTGGTCATCTGGTTGGTCGCGGTGGCGAACTCCCTGACCTGACGCCGCCGCCGGAGACTCCCGGCTGACGGTCGGGCTGGTGCACCGGCGAGCGCTCAGCCGGTGATGGTGGCGCGCAGCAGCACCGTGGCGCCGAGACTGACCTCGTCGACCCGGACGTGCAGGCCCTGGGCGGCGGGCAGCAGCAGCGGGACCAGGGCTGCGGCCGCGTCGAGGTCCACCTCCACCACCGTGCGCCCGTCGGCGCTGTGCACGCTGGCCAGGCCGGCCGGTGCGGAGGCCAGCGCCGAGCGGACCGCGTCGGTGACGAACCCGGACAGGTCGAGGCGGACCACGGGGTGGCTGGCACGCACGACGATGGTCCACGTGCGCCCGGCGATGCCCTCGTCGTCCACCCGGACGTCCACCGGCCCGGTGAACCGGGTCGCGGCGCGCACCGCCCCCGAGACGCCGGGCAGCTCGTGCACCGCGACGCGCGCCAGCACGGCCTTCGCCTCGCCGTGCACCTCACGCACCGCGCCGGGCAGCGTCCCGGTGGTGCGCAGCGCGCCGACGGCCTCGTCCAACGGGATCCGTAGCTCCATCCCGCCAGGCTACGTCGCTCGGCGTCCGGGGCGGGGGCGGGGGCTTGCGGGGGTGAGGGCGTGGGTTCCGGCGGTAGGGGGCGTCGGGGTCGAGGGGGGTCGCGACGGCCGGATGCGACAGACTGGCGCGGTGACCGACCTGCTGTCCTCGCCGCGGCCGCGCGCCGCGTCGTCGGGGACGGACGGGCCACAGGCCCCGCGCCGGCACCAACCCGACTGGTCGTGGCTGGCGGACCCGGTCGACGTGCCGACGGCCGTGGACCTGGAGCGCGCGTCCCGGCAGGCCGAGACGCTGCTGGCCGACCATGGCGTCAGCTACGGGCCCGACCGGCCGGATGCGGACCGCCGCTGGCGGCTGGACCCGCAGCCGGTCATCGTCGACGAGGCCGAGTGGGCCGGCCTGGATGCCGCCCTGCAGCAGCGCGCCGAGCTGCTCGACGCGGTGCTCGGTGACCTGTACGGCGCGCGCCGACTGCTCGCCGACGGCGTGCTGCCGCCGGCCGCGGTGCTGTCCCACCCGGGCTTCGTCCGGCAGGTGGACGGGCTGCGGCAGCCGGCCGGCCGGGAGCTGGTGCTCACCGCGACCGACCTGGTGCGCGGCCCGGACGGCGAGTGGTGCGCGGTGGCGGACCGCACGCAGGCCCCGTCCGGCGCCGGCTACGCCATGGCGGACCGCCGGGTGGTCGCGCAGGTGCTGTCCGGGGTGTACCGGCAGGCGTCGATCGCGCGGCTCGGGCCGTTCTTCCGGGCCTTGCGCGGGGCGCTGCGCGCGGCCGCCCCCGAGCGCGCCGGCGACGAGCCGCGCATCGTCCTGCTCACCCCCGGACCGGACAGCGAGACCGCCTTCGACCAGGCCTACCTCGCCTCGATGCTCGGCCTGCCGCTGGTGGAGGGCTCCGACCTGCTGGTGCGAGCGGGCCGTCTGTGGATGCGCGGCATCGACGCGCCGGAGCCCGTGGACGTGGTGCTGCGCCGGGTGGACTCGGAGTGGTGCGACCCCCTGGAGCTGCGCGCCGACTCGAGCCTGGGCGTCGCCGGGCTGGTGCGCGCCGTCCGCGCGGGCACCGTCAGCCTGGTCAACCCGCTCGGCACGCCGGTGCTGGAGAGCCCGGCGCTGCTGCCGTTCCTGCCCGCGCTGTCCCGCGCGGTGCTCGACCAGGACCTGCTGCTGGCGTCCGTGCCCACGTGGTGGTGCGGGGACCCGGCCGGCCTCGACCACGTGCTGCGCCACCTGGACCGGCTGATCGTCAAGCCGACCGCGCGCGGCCCGGGCATCGGCTCGGTGGTCGGGTCGTCGCTGTCCGACGACGAGCGCACCGCGCTCGCGGCACGGATCGCCGCGCAGCCGTGGGCATGGGTGGGCCAGGAGCGGGTGCGGCCCGACGACGACTCCGCGCAGGCGGCGGTGCTGCGCACGTACGCGGTGGCCCACGAGGGGCGGTACACCGTGATGGCCGGCGGCCTGGCCCGCGTGGCCGACGGGCACATCGTGTCCTCGGCGCTGGGCGCTGCCGCGAAGGACGTCTGGGTGCTGGCCGCCGGCACCGAGGTCGGCGCGCCGGCCCGGCCGGGGGGCCTCGAGGTGGAGGAGGCCGGCGCCGCCGCCGCGTTGCGGGGCGCCGGCATCTCGCCGCGCACCGCCGAGAACCTGTTCTGGATGGGCCGGTACGCCGAGCGGGCCGAGGACTCGGTCCGCGTGCTCCGCGCCGTCGCCGACCGCTGGGACGACTACCACGGCCGGCCGGACTCGGCCGGTGGCCGGGCGCTCGCGGTGCTGCTCGAGGTGCTGACGCCACAGGCGCTGCCGGAAGGCGGCGAGGGCTCGTCCGCCGCCGACGAGGGCACCGGGGCGGGCCTGCCCGCCCTGCGCGACCTGCTGCTGGACCCGCAGACGCCGGGCTCGGTGGCCCGGTCGCTGCGCAGCCTGCGCCGGGCCGCCGACACCGTGCGCGACCAGCTGTCCAGCGACACGTTCACCCCGCTGGCCCGCATCGAGCGGGCGCTGCGCACGGAGGCCGGCCGGGTGCGCGGACCGGCGCCAGCGCCGGGCATGGACGCACTGGACCTCGGCGGCTCGACGGGCGGGCCGGCGGACCCGGGCGGCTCGGGCGCGCGCGCGGCGGTGACCGCCGGGCTGCGACCCACCCTGGACCGGGTGCTCGAAGGGCTGCTGGCCATCTCCGGGGTGGCCGCCGAGGGCCTGACCAGGGACGTCGGCTGGCGGTTCCTGGACGCGGGCCGGCGCATCGAGCGGGCGCAGCACGTCGTCGACACCCTGGTGGCGACGCTCGCCGAGCGGCGCGCGCCCGAGGTGGACGACCTGGTGCTGGAGTCTGTGCTGCTCATCCACGAGTCGGGCATCACCTACCGGCGGCGGCACCCGTCCGGGACCGCGGCCGCCGGGGTGCTCGACCTGCTGGTGCACGAACCGACGAACCCCCGCTCGCTGGCCTTCCAGCTGGAGCGGCTGCGCGCCGACCTGGAGGCCGTCCCGACCTCGTGGCGGGCGCCGGACCAGCGCGACCACCTGCTGCGCGACGTCGCCGACCTGGTGGACGAGCTCGACGCCGTCACGGCCGGCCGGTCGGTGTCCGACGAGGGCCGCCGGCTGCGGCTCGCGGAGGCGCTGGAGTCGATCCGGTGGCGGCTGCGGGCCGCCGCCGACGAGATCGAGCGGGTGCACTTCACCCGGCCCGCGCCCAGCCGGGCGCAGGAGGGCATCTGGGGCAGCGACGTGGCCCCGCACGAGGACGAGTCGTGACCGCGCGCACCTACGACCTCGTGCACCGCACGACGTACGTCTACGACCAGCCGGTCACCGAGTCCTACGGCGTGACCGTGCTCACGCCGCGCACGCTGCCCGGGCAGCGTGCGCTCGCCACCGTGGTGGACATCGACCCGGCGCCCGCCGATGTCGCCGTGCACACCGACTACTTCGGCAACACCGCGCGGTACTTCGCCGTCACCACGGCGCACACGCGCCTCGTCGTCACCAGCCGCTCGACCGTCGAGGTCGCCCGCACCGCCCCCGACCCGGCCACGCTGCCGCGCGCGGGCTGGCGTGCCACCGCCGACGCCGTCGCCCGTGCCGACGCCGAGGGCGCCGGCACCGACCCCACCGGGCTCGTCGCGCTCATCGAGATGACGCTGCCGTCGCGGCACGTGGCGCCCGGCGCCGAGGTGCGCGACTGGGCTGCACCGACCTTCGCGGGCGACCGTCCGTTGGCCGACGTGCTCATCGAGCTGGCGCACCGGATCCGCACGGAGCTGACCTACCGGTCGGGTTCGACGACGGTCCAGACGACCCACGCCCAGCTGCTCGACCAGCGCTCCGGGGTGTGCCAGGACTTCGCCCACCTGATGATCGCCGCGCTGCGCGCGCACGGCCTGCCGGCCCGGTACGCGTCGGGCTACCTGGAGACCCGGCCCGCGCCGGGCCGGCCGAAGCTGCGCGGCGCGGACGCGTCGCACGCCTGGGTGTCCGCGTGGCTGCCCGGCGCCGGCTGGCTCGAGGTGGACCCCACCAACGACGCGCTGGTCGACGACCGGTACGTGCTGCTCGGCTGGGGCCGCGACTACGCCGACGTGCCGCCGTTGCGCGGCGTCATCGAGACGGAAGGCCGCGGCGCCCGGCCGCGGGTGGCGGTGGACCTGGTGCCGACAGGGTCGGAGCCCTTCGCCTGACGGGCCTGGGCGCCCCCCTGCGGCGCCCAGGAGCCCGGGTACGCCCGGCGCCCACCGCTACCTCTTGTTCTCCAGGTCCTTCATCTTGATGCCGACGAACACCAGGCCGCCGCCGCCGAGCAGCAGCAGCGCGAGCCACGGCAGGTCGCGGGTGTAGAAGCCCGTCCAGCCCCAGATCAGGCCCGCGAGCGCCAGCACCCCGCCGACCACCTGGAAGGCCGTCGCGCGGTTCACCGCTTCACCCGCTCCGCGGCGGAGAGGACGCGCGTCGTGCAGCTGCCGCCCACCCGGGTCACCGCAGCGTCGATGGACTGCCGCACCCCGGCCATGTCCTTGATGATGCCGTCGGACTGGATGACGCCGTCGTGCAGGGTCCAGTGGGTGACGGTCCACACCCCGGAGGTGCCACCGGCAGCGGCCGGGGTGAACCCTGCCTTCCCGGTCCACTCCGTGCCGATCTTGGAGCCTCGCCGCACCTCGATGCGGCCGGGGGTCTGCTCGGCCAGGTAGAGCTTGCCGATCACCGGCGGCGCCTCGACGGGCAGCGCCAGGGCGGACACCACGGCCGCCTGCACCTCCTGCGGGGTGCCCGGCGCGGTGAACGTCAGCTCCGTCCAGACCTCGTCCTGGCCGCGCGCATTGGTGTTCTTGTAGAGCACCTTCGAGACGCCCCGGTTGATCCCCCGCTTGAGGTAGTACCAGCCCACCCCGATCGCGATGAGCGCGAGCAGAGCCAAGAAGCCTTCCATCGTTGCGTCCCTCCGACCGCCGGCGCGCCCCTGGCGGGCACAAGGTCCGGCACCGATCCTTCGGCGGTCGCGGCGGCCTGGACGAGAGGCGACACCGTCCGGACTTGTCCGGGCGATAGCATCCCGGCGCCGGGCCCAGGGTCCCGGCGCCCCGTTCTGCTGCGGACGTAGCGTGGCCGGTCGGAACCTCACCCCCTTCCTCGGCCACCAGGACCGCAGACATGACGAGCACCACGGGCGCAGCGCCGGCGGACGTCGCCACCCGCGCCGAGCTCGCGCGCCGGCTGACCGAGCTCCGCGAGGCGGGTGGCCTGACCGTGCGGGCCGTGGCGCGCCGGACCGGCCTGCCGGTGGCCACCGTCGGCGGCTGGCTCAGCGGCCGACACCTGCCGCCGATGGCCACCATCGACCAGTTCGAGCGGGTGCTCGTCGAGCTCGGGGTGCCCGCCGACGCGGTCCCGGACTGGGTGGAGGTCGTCGCACGGCTGCGCCGCACCCCCGGGCGCCGGCCGGCGGCCGCCCCGGCGCCCTACCGCGGCCTGGCCGCCTATCAGGTGGACGACGCCGCGCTCTTCGTCGGGCGCGAGGCCGCGACCACGGCGCTCGTCGAGCGCGTGATCGCGCAGCCGGCCACGCCGGTGGTGGTGCTCGGCGCCTCCGGCGCGGGCAAGTCGTCGCTGCTGCGGGCCGGGCTGGTGGCGACGCTCCGGGCCCGGGGCGTGCCGGCGGTCGTCATGACGCCGGGCGAGGACCCCGAGGCCGCCCTGGCGGCGGCCCTGGTCGAGGTCGAAGAGGTCGGCGTGGTCGACGAGGTCGACGGCCGCGGCGCGCCGGTCCCCGGGCCGCGCGTGCTCGTCGTCGACCAGCTGGAGGAGGCGCTCCTCGCGGCTCCGCGGTCCGGGCCGCCGCACCACCCGGCGGAGCGGGCACTGCACCCGGCGGAGCCGGCGCTGAACCCGGCGGAGTCGGCGGACCGGACCGAGGGCGCCGCCGGGCTCGTCGCGCGCCTCGCGGCGGTGCACGCGGCCGGCACCACGGTGGTGCTCGGACTGCGCGCGGACGTGTTCGAGCGGGCGCTGGCCGACGAGGTGCTGGCCGGGTGGCTCGCCGCGCACCAGGTGCTCGTCGGCCCGCTGTCCGGCACCGACCTGCGCCGGGTGGTGGTCGAGCCTGCCGCCGCACTCGGGCTCGACGTCGAGCCGGCGCTCGTCGAGGCGGTCGCCGCCGAGGCCACGGCGGGCTCGTCGTCCGGCGGGCCGACCTCGTCCGGCACCATGCTCGACGCCGGGGTGCTGCCGCTGGTCTCGCACGCCCTGTACGCCACGTGGGCAGCGTCGTCGGGGCGCGCACTGACCCTGGCCGGCTACCGGGCGGTGGGCGGGCTGGCGGGCGCCATCGCGCAGACCGGTGAGCGGGTGGTCGCCGACCTGACGCCGGACCGGCTGGACGCGGTGCGGCGCGCGCTGCTCAACCTGGTGCACGTGCGCGACGGCGCCGCCGACACCCGGCGGGTGGCCAGCCAGGCCGACCTGACCGGTCCGGACGAGGCCGCGGTGGTCGCGGCCCTGGTGGACGCGCGGCTGCTGACGGTGGACCTCGGGCAGGTGCAGCTGGCGCACGAGGCGCTGCTGTCCTCCTGGCCGCGTCTGCGGGCCTGGATCGAGGCCGACCGCGACGCCCTGCGCGTGCACAGCCGCCTTGCCGAGGCCGCGCGGCACTGGGACGAGGCTGCCCGGGACGACGACCTGCTCTACCGCGGCGCCGCGCTCGACGCCGCCACGGCGTGGGCGGCCGACGGCCGGTCGCCGGCCGGTGGGGAGCGGGAGTTCCTCGCCGCCAGCACCGCCGCCGCCCATCGGAACGAGGCCGCCCGACGTCGATCCACCCGTCGGCTGCGCGCCCTCGCCGCCTCGCTCGCCGTGCTCGCGGTCAGCACCGGCGGCCTGGCCGTCACCGCGGTCGCGCAGGGCAGGGCGAGCGTCCGCGAGCGCGACGTGGCGGTGTCCCGGCAGCTCGCGGTCACCGCGCAGTCCCTGGCGGGCACCGACCCCGCGCTCGGCGCTCAGCTGGCGGCCGCGGCCCTGGTCACGGCTGACACGGTGGAGGCCCGCTCCGCCCTGCTGTCGGCGTCCGGGACGCCGGCCTCGTCGCGGCTGGCGACGGTGGACGGCCTCGTCAACCACCTGGACGTCAGCCCGGACGGATCGGTGCTGGCCGTGGCGACGGACCGGTCCCGGGTGCTGCTGTGGTCCACCGGCGACGACCCCCGGATGCTCGCCGACCTGCCCGTCGACGACACCGCGCTCTACGGCCTGACGTTCAGCGCCGACGGCTCGCTGCTGGCGGCCGGCGGCGACGGCGGGACGCTGCACCTGTGGTCGGTGGCGGACCCGGAGCACCCCACGGAGGTCGCCGTGTCCGGGCCGGCCCAGGGCGGCACGCTGTACGGCCTGGCGACCGACGCCGCGGGCACGCTGCTGGCCGGGGCCGTGTCGGACGGCACGGTGCAGCTGTGGCGGCTCGGCGCCGACGGCGCGACGGCGGCCGGCACCATCGCCGCGTTCGGCGACGGCACCGCGCAGGCCGTGGTGCTGGACGGTGACGTGCTGGTGGCGGCGGGCTCGCAGGGGCTCGTCTCGCGGTGGGACGTCGGGGACCCGGACCGGCCGGTGGCCCTCGGTGAGCCGGTGGCCGCTGCGGACGGGCAGATCAACGCCCTCGCGCTGTCGCCCGACGGGCACACCCTCGCCGCGGGCTCCGCCGACACCTTCGTGCACCTGCTCGACCTGACGGACCCCACGGTGCCCGTCGTCGGGCTCACGCTCGCCGGGCCGGCCTCGTGGGTGAACGACGTGGCGTTCAGCCCCGACGGCACCCGGCTGGCGGCCGCCGGCTCGGACAAGACCCTGTGGGTGTGGGACCCGGCCACCGGCGCCGCCGCCGGGACGCTGGCGCATCCCACCACGCTGCTGACGGCGCAGTGGTCGCGCGACGGCGACCTGTTGTTCTCCGGCGGGGCCGACGGCGTGCTGCGCGAGTGGGCCTACCCAGGCTCGGTGCTGGCGGGATTCTCCTCGATCCCCGGTCAGGGCGCCTTCGGCGACGGCATCGTGGTCACGGCCAGCACCGACGGGATCCGGGTGTGGGACGCCCACGACCCGACGCGGTTCGGTCTGCTCGGCAGCGCGCCGGCGCCCGAGGGGGCCCGGCTCGACGGCGCGGTGGACGTGTCCGATGCGCTGCACCTCGTCGTCGCGGGGGACACCACGGGCTCGGTGCACGCCTGGGACATCACCGACCCGAGCGCGCCGGTGCTGGTCACGTCCGTGCACGCGCACACCGACTGGGTGGACACGGTGACCTTCGACGCCTCGGGCACCCGGCTGGCCGCCTCGTCCGACGACGGCAGCGTGACCCTCTGGGACCTGTCCGACGGTGTGCTCGGCGAGCCCACCGCGCGGGTCGACGACCTGGGCGGGGCGGTGTATGTCGTCGCGTTCTCGCCGGACGCCTCGACCCTGGTGGCCTCGGTGCTCAGCGGGTCCGTGCGGCTGATCGACGTGCGCGACCCGGCACACCCGGCCCTCGTCGGCGACCCGATCACCGGACCGACCGGCTACGTGTACAGCGCCGCGTTCAGCCCGGACGGCCGCACCGTCGCCGCCAGCGGCAACGACGGCACCCTGTGGCTGTGGGACGTCACCGACCCGACGGCGCCGGTGGCGCTGGGCAACCCGCTGCGATGGGCCGAGGGATACGGCACCAACACGGCGTTCTCCCCGGACGGCTCGCTGGTGGCGGTCGCGATGACGGACGGCACGGTCCGGGTGTGGAACCTCGCCGACCGGGAGCACCCGTCGCGGTGGGCGGCCCTGTCCGGCGCGCAGGGCACCGTCTACGGCGTCGAGTTCTCCCCGGACGGCACCCACCTGTCGGCGGCGGCCGCCGACCGCACGGTCCGGGTGTGGGACGTCACGATCGGCGGGGCGCTCGACCTGGCGTGCACAAGTGCCGGCCGGGGAGTGGCGATGACCGACGCGGAGTGGCTCCGGATCGCCGGGGACGTGCGACGACCCAGCACCTGCAGCTGAGCACCGCGGCGCGCGCCCGCGGCGGCACGCGCGGGGGGTGCGCCGGCTGCGGTACGCGGGGGGGTGCGCCCGCCGCCGGGCACGGGGGCGGGCGTCGGTAGGGTCCGTGGGGTGACGACGAGCGACGCGGTGCCCCGGCCACCGCTCGTCGTTCCCGCCGTGCTCGTCTCCGCCCTGTCCGGTGCCTTCGTCGCCGTGCAGGGCCGCCTCAACGGTGACCTGTCGGCGGCCGGCGCCGGCGCGCTGGTCGCGACCTGGTTGTCCTACGTCGGCACGCTGGTGACCGTCGCGGCCGTCGTCGCGCTGCAGGGTCGGGCCGCCGTCACCGCACGGATCCTGCGGCACGACGCGCGGTGGTGGTGGTACGCGGTCGGCCTGTGCGGCGTGCCGATCGTCATCACGTTCGCGCTGGGCATCCCGATCGTCGGGGTGGCCGTCGCGTCGGTGTGCGCCGTCGCCGGCCAGACCGTCGCCGGCCTGGGCCTGGACGCCCGGGGGATCGGGGTGCCGGAGCCGCTGCGCCCGACCGGCCGGCGGTTGGTGGCGGCGCTGGTCGCGGTGGCCGGGCTCGCCGCCGCGGTCGGCTCCGGCTCCGGGAGCGGGACCGGGTCCACCGGGTCGGGGGTCAGCACCGGGACCGTCGTCGGCCTCGGTGTGCTGATGTTCGTCGGCGGCGCCGTGCTTACCGGGCAGCAGGCCGGCAACGGCCGCGTGAACCTGCTCACCGGCGATGCCGTGCTCCCCGCGCTGACGTCGTCGGCCGGCGGCACCGTGGGCGTCACCCTGCTGGTGGCCCTCGCCGCGGCGGCGGGCCGCCTGGGCGCCGTCGACCTGCCCGGACCGGCCCGCTGGTACCTCTACCTCGGCGGGCCGCTCGGCGCCGCGATCACGGTGGCCGCCGCCTGGGCGATCCGGCACCTCGGCACGTTCGCGCTGACTCTGGGGGTCGTCGGCGGACAGATGCTCACCGCCGTCGTGGTCGACCTCGTCGGCGGCGTCGGCGTGCGCTGGTCCACCGTGGCGGCGGTGCTGCTGACCACGACGGCGACGGCGCTCGTCGTGCTCCCGAGCCGCGCTCGCGCGCGCCCCACCACTGCGCCCGACGACAGCGCCTGACCAGCGCTCGCGGTCACGCGACGGGCAGCTCGAAGATCGTCTCCAGGCCGTCCTCGTCGTCCCACTGCTCGCCGACCTCGACGAGGCCGTACTGCGCCACGAGAGCGCGGGAGGGCTCGTTGCCGGGGGCGATCGTCGCGCGCAGCACGCGGACCTGCGGGTGCCGGCGCGCCACGTCGAGCAGCGCGGTGAACGCGCCGCGCGCGTAGCCCGCCCGCCGGTGCTCCGGCAGGGTCTCGTACCCGACCTCCACCATGCCGGCCTCGTCGGGCGGCCCGTGGAAGCCCGCCCGGCCGACGACGGCCCCCAGCGACCGGTCCACCACCAGCCGCGTCACCCACGGGGCATCCCCCGGCCGGTCGGCGACCTGCCGTGCGCGCACCCCCCACACGTGCCGCATCAGCGGGTCGGTCAGCCCGCCGGCCAGGTGCAGGTCCGGCAGGAGGGCGCGTGCGTCGTCGAGCCGGCCGTCCGCCAACGCCCCCAGCACGTCCGGCGGCACCACCACCAGCGCGACGTCGGGCCTACCCGGGACCACCCACGGCGCCGCCAGATCACTCATCCCGGCATGGTGGCGGACCGCGGCCCCCGCGGCCAGCGGATTCCGCGACCGGGGCGACCGGGGCGCGGCGAGCCGGCTACGTGAGGTTGGACGACCGCTCGGACAGCTCGCCGGTGCTCACGACGAACCCGCCGTCGTCGACGACGACGCCGCCCACGTTGCTCCACAGCGCGCGCACCGCACGCGCCACCACCGGAGCGATGCGCGACCGTGCGATGACGTGCAACCGGGAGGGCTGCACCTCGTCGAGCGCGTCGGGGTCGAGCGGCAGCCAGGAGACCTGGTAGGCCCACGGTCCGTACGGGCCCCAGCCGTGCGACGACAGCGCCACGGGTACCTCGTCGCGCCGCCCGGCGGTGACCCGAACCGTGCCGTCGTACTCGAAGGCCGCGGTCAGCGTGCTGCCGACAGGCCCGTCGGCCGGCGCCGGCCCGACCGGCTGCGGGGGGCCCAGCCGCGCGCCGACGAGCGCGGGCCGCACCAGCGGCAGCAGCTCGTCGGGCCCGATCGCGGCACCGGTCCACAACGTCAACGCGACGGCGGCGGCCGGGTCGGGCGCGATCACGCTCGTGCGGTCCGCCGGCACCACCGCGCCGCCGGTGCGCCGGGCCGCGGCGGTCATCCAGCCGAGCACGGCGACGTCGTCGACGTTCTGGTGCAGGGCGTACAGGTCCACGTCCCGGGCCAGCAGACCGTCGGGCGCCCGGGTGTACGGCTGCGGCCCGACGAGGGTGCTGGTGGCCGTCAGCCGTAGCAGTCCCAGGCGCGGCGGGTGGACCTCGCCGCCGCCCCGGAACCGCCCGCCACCGGCCCGGGGAACGGTGGACAGCTCGCCGGTGGTGGGGGGGATGTCCCACGTCGCGCCGACGAACCAGGCCCGGCCCAGCTCGAGCGCGTCCGTCCCGGCGGGGACCACGAGCACGTGCCGACCGTCGAGGTCGCTCGGCAGCGAGGGGACGGGAACGGCCGGGAGCACGCTCCCACGGTACACAGGCCCGCGAATCGGGCGGCGCGCCCGGGCCCGCTGCACGTTTCCTGACGTCCTGTGGAAGGATGTCAGCATGCCCAAGATCATCGGCGGATCGCTGCGCGAGCATCGCGAGCAGACCCGGCAGATGCTGTTCGACGCGCTGTCCCTCCTGATGGCCGATCGCGGGTTCGACGCGATCACGCTGGCGGACATCGCGACGACCGCCGGGGTGGGCCGCACCGCGGTGTACAACCACTTCGCCGACAAGGAGACCCTGCTCGTCGAGTTCATCGCGCACGAGACGCGCGAGTACTCGGCGGCGCTGCAGCGCGCCATCGACGAGGTCACCGGACCGGAGCAGCAGCTGCGCGCCTACGTGCGGGCGCAGGTGCGGCTCAAGCACGACTACCACCTGCCGCCCGGCGACCTGAGGTCCGCCGTCTCGCGCGGCACGCAGGCCCGCCTGCACGAGCACGTCACGGATTTCGAGAGCGTGCTGCGCGGCATCCTGAGCCGCGGCATCGCCGCGGGCGTGTTCCCCGCCCAGGACCTCGACACCACCGTGCCGTTGGTCAACGCCTGCCTGTCCGTCCGCGGAGTGACCGGCCCCGCCGCGGGGCGGGCGCGGGCGATCGCACAGACCGAGCAGTTCGTGCTCCGCGCGGTCGGCGCGCTCACCCCCGTCTCGGCCTGACCCTGCGGGGTCGATGATGGGCCCCATGGACCGGCCGCGCGCGCACCCCGGGCGGGGGCCTCAGGCCCGACGAGCGCCCAGGCGCGACGACCGGACGGGCGGCGCCCGACCTCGCGGCCCGGCCCGCGGCGAGGTGCGGCTCGTCGAGCTGACCTTCCTGCCAGGGCTGGGCGGCGTGCTGCACGACGAGGTCGTCGAGCGACTGGCGCCGGCGCGGGCGCCACGGCCGGCACCAGGCCGGGACGACGCCCTCGTCGTCGGGTACGACGGGCCGCTGCGCGACGTGCTGACGTTGCGCACCGCGGTCGCGGCGTTCCTGGTGCTGCGTTTCGAGGTGCCCCGACCACGCGCGCTGACCAGCGGCGACCACCTGGCCCGCATCGTCGACGCGATGTACACCTCGCTGCGGGTGGCGGGCTCGTCGTCGTTCCGGTTCGAGGCGGCGGGCGCGGACAGCACGGTGTTCGTGCGGCTCGCCGGCCTGCTGCACGAGGCGACCGGTCTGGCCTACCGCCCGGACGACGGCGAGCTGGTGCTGCGGGTGCGGCGTGGGGCGCGCCGGCAGGACGACTCCGACCCGGGCTGGGACGTGCTGGTGCGGCTCGGCCCGCGGCCGTTGTCGGCGCGGCGCTGGCGGGTGGTCGACTTCCCCGGGGCGGTGAACGCGACCATCGCGGCGGCCATGGTCGCGCGGGCCGGCGTGCGCGCCGACGACCGCGTGCTCAACCTCATGTGCGGCTCGGGCACGGTGCTCGTGGAGCGGCTGCTCGCCGGGCCGGCCGCCGCGGGGGTCGGCGTCGACCGCGACCCCGAGGCGCTCGCCGCCGCCGGCGAGAACCTGCACGCCGCAGGCCTCACACGCCGCTCGCGGCTGGTGCGCGCCGACGCGACCGATCCGGGCGCCCTGGCCGACGCGCTGGGCGGCACGCTCTTCGACCTCGTGCTGGCCGACCCGCCGTGGGGGACGCTGCACGGCTCCCACCCGGACGGCCCGCGGCTGCACGCGGGCCTGCTGCGCGCCGCGCACGCGGTGACGGCGCCGGGCGCGCGACTCGTCGTGCTGACGCACGAGGTGCGCGTGATGGACCGGGTGGTCATGGATGCGGCGCACCTGTGGCGGCCCGACGGCGACCCGCTGCGCGTCTACGCCAAAGGTCACCACCCCAGGATCTGGCTGCTGCGCCGCGTCGGAGGCCCGGCCGCTGCGCCTCTCGGGTGAACTCGGGCCGCGCCGCCACGCCGCTGCCGCGGAACACTCCCGCCCGGGCCCCCCGGGCGGGACACTGTGCGTGGCCTGTACGACGACATGACCGCTGAGGGCGTCGGTCGCCATCGGCGACCGGAAGTCACCAGACGAGGAGAGGCGACGCCATGAGCAACGAGACCAGCGGCCCCCCGCAGGACCCCTTCGGCTCGCCCGGCGGCCCCACGCCGCCGCCTGCCGCGCCGGGACCGTACCCCGCGGCCGCGCCGCCGCCCGCGTACGGCCAGCAGCCCCCCTACGGCAGCCCTCCGCAGCCGACCTACGGCGCACCCCAGCAGCCCCCCTACGGCCAGCCGCCGGTCTACGGCACCCCCCAGCAGCCTGGCTACGGCGCACCCCAGCAGCCCGCTTACGGCGCACCCCAGCAGCCCTACGGCCAGCAGCCCGCCTACGGCGCCCCGCAGCAGCCGTACGGCCAGCCGGGTGCGTACGGTCCGTCGACCGACGGCATCTCGATCGCCGCCCTGGTCACCGGCCTGCTCGGGATGGCGATCGTGCCGCTGATCCTCGGATTCATCGGCCTGGGCCGCACCAAGAAGAACGGCACCAAGGGCCGCGGGTTCGCCATCGCCGGCATCGTGCTGGGTGCGCTGGAGATCATCGGCTGGATCCTCTTCGTCGTCCTCGTCGTCTGGGCCGCCAACTCCGCCGACACCGCCTACGACAAGCAGGTCAGCGAGCTGCGTACCGCGTGCGCGACCGGCGACATGGAGTCCTGCGACTCCCTGTTCATGATCGCCAGGCCGGGCACGGAGGAGGAGCAGTTCGGCGACACCTGCGGCGGGCTGACCGAGGGCGGCGGCTACTGCACCGACCTCGGCACCGGCGCGGGCGACACCGGCACGGGCACCGACTCCGGCACCGACTCCGGCACCGCCGCGGGGTCGTACGGCGACGACCCGACGCTCGACGCCCTGTACGACGCCTGCAAGGCAGGCGACGGCCAGTCCTGCGACGACCTCTTCATGGACTCCCCGGTCGGCTCGGAGTACGAGGCGTTCGCGGACACCTGCGGCGGCCGGACCTCCGGCGGCACGTACTGCGTGGAGGAGCTCGGCTGACCGCTGCCGTCGACCGGCACCCCGCGTCGTCGTGTTCACTGGGGGCGTGACCTCGCCTGCCGTCGGACGCCTGCCCCGGGTTCGGGCATCCGCCCTCGTCGGGCGTGGCTGGCTGAACACCGGGGGCCGGGCGCTGAGCCTGGCCGACCTGCGCGGCAAGGTCGTCGTGCTCGACTTCTGGACGTTCTGCTGCGTCAACTGCCTGCACGTGCTCGACGAGCTGCGCACGCTGGAGGCGCAGTTCGGCGACGAGCTCGTCGTGGTGGGCGTGCACTCGCCGAAGTTCGCCCACGAGGCCGACGC
>Ga0302299_10000261_pt1 | contig 26699 bp, 23 predicted proteins | sample III_Fen_N3_4_FD_198795 | JGI IMG/M metagenome (GOLD analysis project Ga0302299, IMG submission 198795) | Peat permafrost microbial communities from Stordalen Mire near Abisko, Sweden - III_Fen_N3_4 | ecosystem: Environmental > Terrestrial > Soil > Wetlands > Permafrost | place: Sweden: Abisko...
GCGATGCGCTGGCCGATGGCTTCGAGCGGCGCAGCGTCCAGCTTGCGGCTGAGCGTCGCTTCCTCGGGCAAGCGCCGCATGTGCACCGCGTATTCGATCGGATCGCCCGCTCCCCCGAGCACGATGCGCCCGCCTTCGAGCGTGATCGGCAGCACGCCGAGGTACACACCGCTCGCGAGGCGCTGGTTGAGCTCGACCTCGGCCGCGCACATGGCCTTGCGCCTCTCGAGCGTCGAGTAGTCGAGGAAGCCGAAGTCGACCGGCTTCTTGAACTTGTAGACGTGCTCGCCCGCGAGGATCACGGCCGAGGCGTGCGTCTCCACGACCTCGATCGCCGGCGCGGGATGATCGTAGGCTCGCGGGTCGGAGAGCGCGGCCAGGATCGCGGAGAGGTCCATGGCAGGCATGCTGCCAGAGGAACCCGTCGGCTGCTTCAGTAGCATTGGATGGGCTGCCGAAAAGGCGTTCCGCCCCCGTCCGCTCATGAGCTGGTCCCTCCTCCTCGTCGCCGTGATGCTCCTCAGCCTGGCTGTGGCGTATCTGCGTCTGCGCGAGGCCGGGCGCAAGCGCGACGCCGCGGTGCTCGCCGAGCAGGCGCGCGCGAAGTCGGCCGGCACGCACAAGGCCCGGCTGCAGTACCCGAACATCGATCTCGCGCGCTGCATCGGTTGCGGCACGTGCGTCGCGGCCTGCCCCGAGCAGAACGTGCTCGAGATGGTCAACGGTCAAGCGATGGTCGTGCACGGCGCGCGCTGCATGGGACACGGCCGCTGTGCTTCCGACTGCCCGGTGGGCGCGATCGCGGTCGAGCTCGGCGATCTCTCCGAGCGCCACGACATCCCGGTGCTGACCGAGAAGTTCGAGTCGGAGCGCACGCCGGGGATCTTCCTCGCGGGCGAGATCACGGGCTATGCCCTGATCCGCACCGCGGTCAGCCAGGGAACCGTGGTCGCCGACGAGATCGCGCGGCGCCGAGCGCCGGATCAGCCTTCCTCCGACGAAGTCTTCGACCTCGTGATCGTCGGCTCGGGACCCGCCGGCCTGGCCTGTGCCCTGCAATCCAAGCTGCACGGCACCTCGTTCCTGGTGCTCGAGCAGGCCGAACTCGGCGGCACCGTCGCGAAGTACCCGCGCCGCAAGCTGCTGATGACCCAGCCCATCGTGCTCCCGCTGCACGGGCGCCTCGCGCGCGACAGCTATACCAAGGAAGAGCTGCTGGATTTGTGGTCGAGTGTGATCAGGGAACACCAGCTGCCGCTGCGGACCGGCGTCGAGGTCCAAGGCGTCGAGCGCATCGAGGGCGGACTGCTGCGCGTGCGCACGGATACCGGCGACTGCGTCACGCGCAACGTCTGCCTCGCACTGGGCAGGCGCGGCACGCCCAACAAGCTCGGCGTGCCGGGTGAGGAGCTCTCCAAGGTCTCCTACAGCCTGCTCGACGCGGAGGCCTACCAGGACCGCCGCGTGCTGGTCGTCGGCGGCGGCGACAGCGCGATCGAGGCGGCACTGGGCCTCTCCGAGCAGTACGGCAACACGGTCACGCTCTCCTACAGGAAGGGCGAGTTCTCGCGCATCCGCGCGCGCAATGAGGAGCGCATCCGCGCCGCGATCGAGGAGGGCCGGATCGAGGCGCTCTTCGGCAGCGAAGTGCTGGAGATCGGCGAGAGCTCCGTCCGGCTGCGGGTCTCCGAACGCGAGGAGCGCGTGCTCGCCAACGACGATGTGTTCGTCTTCGCGGGCGGCAAGGCTCCGCTCGATCTGCTCCAGAAGTGCGGCATCTCCTTCGATCATGCCCGGCCGGGCGTGCAGACCGCGGCAGCCGAGCCGCCGGGCAACCTTACGCAGAGCCTCTCGATCGCGCTCGGCTTCGCGCTGCTGGTGCTCGCCTGGGTGATCGTGTTCCACCGCTACTACTCGCTCCCGGGCTACGAGCGCCCGCTCGCGCCCGAGCACGACTGGCTGCGCCCCTCCGGCAAGGCGGGCCTCGTCGCAGGAGTCCTCTCGGGCGCGATGATCCTCGCCAACCTGGCCTACCTCGCGCGCCGCTCGATGCTCTTCCCCTGGCTGCCCGGGACGCTGCGGCGCTGGATGACGATGCACGTCGCGACCGGCATCGGCGCGTTCCTGCTGGTGATCGTGCACAGCGCGATGTCCCCGCAGCGCGGGCCCGGCGGAGATGCGTTCTATGGCCTCGCGATCCTGGTCGTCACCGGAGCGATCGGGCGCTGGTTCTACTCCTTCGTCCCGCGCGCCTCGAACGGCCGCGAACTCGCGCTCGACGAGCTCGAGCTCAACACGTCCGACCTCTCCGGCCAGTGGGACCGCATCCACCCGGTGATCACCACGCGCATCCGCGACGAGATCCACCGCATGCGCAGCGAGAGCCGCTGGCAGGGCTCGTTCCTGCAGCGCGTGAAGTCGCTCATCCGGACGCAGCGCATGCAGCACGATTCGCGCGTGACCCTGCGCCGCCAGCTGTACGTCGAGGGCCTCTCGCTCGACCAGATCGAGCACGGCATGGCGCTGGCGAAGAAGGCCCAGCGCTCCGCGCTGCTGGCCGCGCACTACGACGACGTGCGCGCCCTGCTCTCGACCTGGCGCTGGCTGCACCGCTGGACGGCGCTGGCGATGTTCCTGCTCGTGCTGGTGCACGTCTGGACGGCGATGAAGTTCGGCAGCATCCTCGGGTGAGGCGCGGGCGGGAGCCGGCTTGCTACGATCTGGGGTCCACATGATCCCGCCGCGCAAGAGCCGCACGATCCACATCCGCGACCTGCCTCTGGGCGGTAGCGCGCCCATCGCGATCCAGAGCATGGCCGCGACGCGCACGCGCGACCTCGCCGCCACGAGGCGCCAGATCGAACTGCTCGAAGCCGCCGGCGCCGACCTGATCCGCATCGCGGTCGACTCCAAGGAGGACGTCGCGGCGCTCGCGGAGCTGCGCAAGGGCACGAAGGCCTTGCTCTCGGTCGATCTGCAGGAGAGTTATCGCCTGGCCGAGCTAGTCGCGCCGCACGTCGACAAGCTGCGCTACAACCCCGGCCACCTGCACCACCACGAGAAGGAGAAGAGCGTCCGCGAGAAGGTCGCCTACCTCGTCGGCATCGCCAAGAAGCACGGCATCGCGCTGCGCATCGGAATCAACGCCGGCTCGATCGCACCCGAGTACCAGCAGCGCTTCGGCGACGACCACGTGGGCGCGATCGTCGCCTGCGCCGTCGACCACTGCGCGATGGTGGACGAGCTCGGCTTCGAGAACTACCTCGTCTCGATCAAGGACAGCGACCCGCGCCTCGTGATCGAGGCCAACACGCGCTTCGCCGAACAGCGCCCCGACGTGCCCTTGCACCTGGGCGTCACCGAGGCCGGCATGCCGCCCGAGGGCATCTTGAAGACGCGCATCGCCTTCGAACAGCTGCTCTCGCGCGGCATCGGCGACACCTTGCGCGTCTCGCTCACGCTGCCCTTCGAGGAGAAGGGCAAGGAGATCGCGGTCGGCCGCGAGCTCGTGCACGACATCGAGGAAGGCCGCTTCCGCTCGGTCCCGCCGAACTTCTTCCACGGGCTCAACATCATCTCGTGCCCCTCCTGCTCGCGCGTCGAGAACGAGAAGTTCATCGAGCTCGCGGCGCGCGTGAAGGAGCTCACGAGCTACGCCAAGGAGCACGATCTCACGATCGCGATCATGGGCTGCCGCGTGAACGGCCCGGGCGAGACGGATGACGCGGATCTGGGCCTGTGGTGCGGACCGGCGACGGTCAACCTGAAGAAGGGCGAGGAGAGCCTCGGGAACTACTCCTACGAGGCGATCCTGCCTCGGCTGCTCTCCGAGCTCGACAAGCTGATCGCTTCCGCGCGCGGCTGAGCGGCGGGAAATTCTTTCCGGCGCTGCGTGACGCCGAACCGCGCTTGTGCTCAATCGAAGCGGCAGGAATGGTCGATCCTGGAAAGCGCCTCTTCCCCAAGGCCCGCCCGAGACACAACCATGCCGACCGCACTGATCATCTGCGCCGCAGCCGTCTTCGTCCTTTGCGCCTGGTACTTCGAACGCCGCCACCGCGCGCTCGAAGCACGCATGACCATCCAGGTCAAGGAGCGCTACGCGGCCTACATCGAACTCGAGGAGCGCGTGCGCGTCGCCCTGAGCGAGTTCGATCGGCTCGAATCGACCTTCGAGGCCGAGGTGCGCAAGAGTCGCGAGCAGATCAAGAGCCTCGAGGAGGCGCTCAACGCCGTCGAAGGACTCGAGAACACGGTCACCGAGACGCCCGGCGGATTCCTGGGCGTGCTCGACGAGGGCGAAGCCAACGTGCAGGCGCAACCGATCACGCTCACGGGCGAGCCGCGCGATTTCGAGGCCGAATTGCAGCACTGGGAGCGCAAGGTCGAGGGCGCGCGCAACGAGGCGCGCAACGAGATCGAACGCCAGCGCCAGCAGATCACCGATCTCACGACGCGCCTGCGCCAGCTCGAGCCGACCGCCACGGCCTGGCGCCAGCGCCCCGACTTCTCGAAGCTCGAGCGCGGCGTCGAGACCAGCGCCGAGAGCCCCGTGGTCGCGCCGAGCGACCTCGAGCAGCGCATCGCCCACGCCGAGGTCTCCGCGCGCGAACTCGTGGCCGGCCTCGAGGGCTTCCTGCGCTCGAGCGCGGGCGGCATCACGAACCTCTCCGAGACGCTCGCCTCCTGCAAGCCGCTGCTCGAACAGCAGGCGAAGGACCGCGCGCGCAACGCGGAGCTCGAACTCCAGGCCGCCCTGCTGGTCCAGCAGCGCGAGCAGCTCGAGAGCCAGCGCACGGAGCTCGAGAAGAGCTGCGCCTCGCTCGAGGAACGCTGCGGCTCGCTCGACGGCAGCCTGCGCCAGCGCGCGCAGGAGGTCGAGAGCGCCAAGGCCGCGGCCAGCGAGCTCGAACAGCAGAGCCAGGAGAACGCGCGCCGCCTCGCGGCCACGAACGAGGAGCTCGCGAGCCTGCGCCACGACCTCACGAGCGAACGCGAACGCTCCGAGCGCGAGGCGCTGGCGCGCGAGGAACTCTCACGCAACCGCGAGGAGCTCACGCGTTCGGTCGCGCAGCTCAAGTCCAAGCTCGACGAGGAGAGCACGCGCAGCGCGAGCCTCGGCGGCGAACTCGACGGCGCCCGCGCGCGCCTCGACCAGTACGTCAAGCAGTGCAAGGAGCTCGAGGCCAAGACCAGCGAGCAGGGCGATGTGCTCAGCGCGCAGACGGACATGCTCCAGGCGCGCGAGGAAGAGATCGGCCGCCTGCGCAGCCGCGTCGGCGCGCTCGAGAGCAAGCTGACCTCCACGCGCGACACCATCGGCGGCCAGAAGGGCCGCCTCGGCGAGCTCATGGAAGCGATCCAGGTCGCCCAGAAGGAGCAGAGCCGCCACAAGGAGCTCCTGAGCGAGCAGTCCGCGCACATCCAGGAAGCGCACGACCTGCTCGAGGCGCTGCGCCCCGTGATGGAGACGCTCGAGGGCGAGCTGGAGAAGAAGCAGACGGCGTAGACCCTCCGCGCCAGCATTCGTACGAGCCCGCTACGGCGGGCTCGTTCGTTTCACGGGGACCCGGAGCGGGCACGCGCCGCCGCGATCCCCTAGACTGTCTCCCCTCATGCACGCCTCCCTGACCCCCCGCGAGCGCTTCCTCGCCGCTTGCCGCCGCGAACCGCTCGACGTCCCGCCCGCCTGGGTCATGCGCCAGGCCGGGCGCTACCTGCCCGAGTACCGCGCGGTGCGCGAGACGCACGACTTCCTCTCGATGTGCCGCACGCCCGCGGCCGCGGCCGAGGTCACGCTGCAGCCGATCCGGCGCTTCGGCATGGACGCCGCGGTGATCTTCTCCGACATCCTGATCCCCTGCGCCGCGATGGGACAGGACGTGCGCTTCACCGAGGGCGAAGGCCCCGCACTCGCGCCCGGCCTGCGCACGCTGGCCGACGTCGAAGCCTTGAAGGACTTCGACGCGAAGAAGGAGACCGGCTTCCTCGGCGACGCGATCCGCCTCGTGCGCAAGGAGCTCGGCAAGGAGCGCGCGATCATCGGCTTCTGCGGCGCGCCCTGGACCACGGCCAGCTACATGATCGAGGGCGGCACGAGCCGCAACTTCGAGCACTCGAAGCGCCTGATGCTCTCCGAGCCGGCGATGTTCGAGCGTCTGTGCACGCGCCTCGTCGACAACCTGATCCCCTACCTCGCCATGCAGGTCGAGGCCGGCGCGGACGTGGTGCAGGTCTTCGACAGCTGGGGCGGCACGCTCGACGCGCCGACGTACCGGCGCGTGATCCTGCCGCACGTGCAGCGCCTCGTCGCGGGCGCCAAGAAGACCGGCGTGCCGGTGATCCTGTACGTCAACGGCTGCTCGCAGCTGCTCGAAGTGCTCGCCGACTCCGGCGCCGACGTGCTCGGCATCGACTGGCGCGTCAGCGCCGCCGACGCGATCAAGCGCGTGGGCTCGCGCGTCGGCCTGCAGGGCAACCTCGATCCCTGCACGCTCTTCGCGCCGCCGGCCGTTGTGGCGCGCGAGGTGACACGCGTGCTCGACGAGTTCCGCGAGCAGCGCGGCTATATCTTCAACCTCGGCAGCGGCATCCTGCCCGGCGTGCCGGTCGAGAGCATGGATGCGCTCTTCCGCGTGCTCAAGGGCCGCCACGAGCGCGCCGCCGCCGCCAAGTCGCAGCCCGGACGCTGCGGGTGAGCGCCATGGCGAACGTCTCGCGCGAGTTGCTCGTCAAGTACGCGACCTCCGCGCCGCGCTACACCTCGTATCCGACCGCGGTGGACTGGTCGAAGGACTTCGACCCGACGCGCTATCCCGAGCTGCTCGCGCGCGCGGCGCAGCAGACGGGCCCGCTCTCGGTCTACGTGCACCTGCCCTTCTGCGCCGAGCTGTGCCTGTTCTGCGGCTGCAACATGATCGTCTCGAGCGCGATGTCGCGCATCGACTCGTATCTCGATGCGCTCGAGGCGGAGTTCGAGTTCGTCGGCCGTACCGGAGTGGGCAAGCGCGCCGTGCGGCAGTACCACTGGGGCGGCGGCACCCCCACACAGCTCGACTTGAAGCAGATCGAGCGCGTGCAGAAGTGCTTCTCGAAGCACTTCCACTTCTCGGAGGACGCCGAGGTCGGCATCGAGGTCGATCCGCGCGTCACGAACCGCGAGCAGGTGCGTCTGCTGGCGCAGCTCGGTTTCAACCGCATCTCGATGGGCGTGCAGGACTTCGACCCGACGGTGCAGGTCGCGATCAAGCGCGAGCAGTCCGAGGCGCAGACGCGCGAGATCGTCGATGCGGCGCGCGAGCGCGGCATGGGCTCGGTCAACATCGACCTGATGTACGGCCTGCCGCATCAGACCGAGGCGGGCTTCGTCGACACGGTCGAGCGCGTGCTGCGCATTCGCCCCGAGCGCGTGGCGCTCTTCCACTACGCGCACGTGCCCTGGCTGAAGCGCCACCAGGAGGCGATGGACATGGCGGCGCTGCCCTCGAGCGAGCAGAAGCTCTCGATCTTCCTGCGCGCGATGGAGCAGTTCCGCGCGGCGGGCTACGACTACGTCGGCCTCGACCACTTCGCGCTGCCCACCGACGAGATGGCCATCGCGCACCGCGAGAAGAACCTGGGCCGCAACTTCATGGGCTACACCACGCGCCGCGGCGACGACATGGTCTCGCTCGGCGTCAGCTCGATCGGCGACGTCTCCAACTGCTTCGTGCAGAACAATCCCAAGGAGAACGAGTACAAGGCCTCCGTCCTGAAGCACGGCCATGCGGTCGTGCGCGGACACGAGCTCTCGGCCGACGATCGCCTGCGTCGCGACGTGATCCTCGCGCTGATGTGCAACGGCGAGGTCAAGAAGAGCGCGATCGAGAAGGCGCACGGCATGCGCTTCGACGCGACCTTCGCGCGCGAGCTCGCCGAGCTCGTGCCGCTCGAACAGGATGGTCTCGTGGCCCTGCGCGCCGACCGGATCGAGGTCACCGATCTCGGCCAGCTCTTCCTGCGCAACGTGGCGCTGCCCTTCGACCGCTATTTCACGCAGCGCAAGCAGGACGGCGACCAGAAGCCGGCCTTCTCGAAGACGCTCTAGCCCCCCCCAAAGGGCGTATTCGGAAAGGCATTCCAGCACCTTTCCTAGGAACGCGCTTTTCTGGATTTCCTGTCATCCGGCGCGCCTGCGCACACCGATACAGGGGTAGCCGCTGGCAGGCGGTGTTGCGGGAAGGGCGGATTCCATGCGTTCAGCCAGACAGGGTTCGAGATTCCGGGGCGGGTTCTCCGTGCTCGAGGTGACGATCGCGCTGCTGATCGTCTCGACCGTTCTGGTCTCGCTGACCGGCGCGTTCCTGACCAGCGCGCAAGCCGTGCACGAAGCCAAGGGCACGAGCCGCGGGACGATCTACCTGCAGAGCGTGATGGAGGATCTCTCCGCGCAGCCCTACGACGCGCTGCTCGCGTTCAACGGCAATCGGCTCTTCGACAAGGGCACGCAGCAGGCCTCGAGCTGGTCCATCGACCTCGCCGTCTTCCAGACCGGCGTCGACCTGGTGCAGGTGGACGCGACCTTGACCGACCTGCGCACGGCGAGCGTGATCACGCGCCTTTGCACGCTCCGGAGCCGCCGATGAAAACACGCGCCGGCTTCACGCTGCTCGAGACGATGGTCTCGCTGGTGATCTTCAGCGCCATCGGCGCCAGTCTGGTGATGGCCACCCTCGCGGGCCAGACGACCGGCCGCGAGGTCAACGACGAGTCGAGCAGCAACCACTCCCTGCGCGCCATCTCGCGCGCGCTCACGGACGAGCTGCGCGCCAGCAGCGACGCGCAGATCACGGTCGCGCACACGGCGGGCCAGAACGACACGCTGCGCTTCCAGCAGCCGATCCAGGTCGGGACCACGCTCAGCTGGGGCGTGCACGACCCCACGCTCGGCCAGACCGAGGCCGACCAGAATCGCGCTGGCTGGAGCCTGCGCTACACCGTCGAGACGGTCGTGTCGCACGGCGTGACCTCGCGCAGGCTCCTGCGCCAGGTGCTCGACCAGGCCCAGAACGTCCACAGTCAGAGAGTCGTCCTTTCCCGGCTGCGCAGCGGCAGCTCCACGCCGCCGGGTTTCACCGTCAACAAGGTAGGTGCGACCTGGCAGGTCGCGCTCTCGACCGACGCGCGCACGGCGCAGGCCGAGGGCATCCAGGAAGTGTTCCATGTCCAAGCTCGAAACCACTAGTGTCCAGGTGTCCGGCAATCGATCGCACTCGCGGCGCGGCAGCGCGCTGCTCGGAACGCTGATCGTGATGATGGCCCTCTTGGGCCTGCTCTACGCGACGAGCCGCGTCTCGGTGGTCGAAGTGCACGACACGCGCGCCTCGGTCGAGAACGTGCAGGCCAAGTACATGGCCGAGGCGGGCGTCGAGCGCGCCTTGAACTTCCTGGCGCTGAGCTCGAAGGCCGGGTCGATGCACGATCCGCTCGGCGGTCTGAACCAGCTCTTCAACGCCGGGACGAAGATTTCGCCCTTCGTGGCCGAGCCGCTCGGCACCGGAGGCACGCGCGTGGGCTCCTACACGGTCTCGCTGACCGCGACGGAGCAGACGCCGACCAGCATCACGATCGCGATCGAGGCCACGGGCTATCGCCCGGATGCGCCGCAGGAGCTGGCCGCCAACCGCTCGCCCGAGGCCTGGAGCGCCGTGCGTACCACGGTGCGCTACAGCCTCGCGCCCAGCCACGTCTTCGACTACGGCTACTTCATCAACAACTGGGGCTGGTTCTACGGCAGCACGATCAACTGCCGCGGCAACGTGCGCAGCAACGGCCAGTTCGACGCGGCCGGCTACTCGCCGACGATCACGGGCCAGCCGCTCTACGACTCGGTCGCCTGGGACGGCTCGCACGCCACGCTGGCCGGCTACCACGACGACAACCACGACGGCGCGAACGACGGCAACGACGGCGGCCTGTGGTCGAGCTGGGACATCGTCGGCGCACAGAACATGCACGGCAACGGCAGCCACACGCAGAACCAGCACGACTTCCAGCCGACGCTGCCGATGCCCAACCTGACCGACCTCGGCATCTACGAAGCCAGCGCGCTCCAGCAGCACAGCTCGATCTCGATCAACGGCACGGTGGTCTGCAACGGCGTCCAGGGCGACGAGCCGGGCGAGAAGCAGAACCTGTATCTGGTCGGCACGCTCGCCAAACCGATCGTGCTCAACGGCCCGGTGGTCGTGCGCGGCAACGTGATCATCAGCGGCTACGTCACCGGCCAGGGTGCGATCTACTCGGGCGGCAACGTCTACTGCCCGAACTCGATCCTGTACAAGAATCCGGCCACCTCGGCCCGCCCGACGGACGGCACGCAGGCGTCGACGGAAGCCTGGCTCTCGTCGAACTGGAACAAGGACTTCCTGGGCCTGTTCGCGCGCGAGAACGTCGTGGTCGGCGACTTCACCGACGCGACCTGGCAGTACTACGAATCCATGTGGATGTCCGACCCGCTCAACGCCTCCTCGGAGGACGCGGGCGCCGACGGCATCCCCAACACGCGCGCGGGCCGCGACGGGATCCTCGGCACCGCCGACGACGACGTGCTCGAGGGCGACGGGCTCTTCAGCATCCAGCACTACTCGCAGGCGGACGCCGATCTGGGCCTGATCCCGCAGGGTGCGCACGTGGGCGACGCGATCCCGGGCACGGGCGAGGACATCGACGGCGACGGCGTCTACGACGCGACCGAGACGCTCGCGAACGTGACACTCACGACGCCGCTCAACACGGCCAACTGGTCCGGCAACATGCCCGCGGCCGGCATCTCGAACTACCACAACATCGCGAGCATGCAGGCCTCGGAACTGGACGCGGTCTTCTACACCAACCACGCCTTCTGCTGGACCGTGCTCGGCAGCGCGGTTGCCAAGATCAACGGCGCGCTCGTGAGCCGCAACGAGAACATCGTCTACGGCACGCCCTCGATGGACATCAACTACGACTGCCGGCTCCTGGGCGGCAGCTCGGGCAGGGCCGCGCGCTTCCTCCCGCTCACTCTTCAAGCACCGGAGATCCTGCGCTGGACGCCGATCGATCACGACCCCAACCGCGGGGTGGCCCTCCCGTGAGACGCACGCTGCGAATGTTCGTCAGCGCGAGCGCGCTGTGTGCCGCGCTGGGCGGAGTCTCCGCTCTCGCGCAGACCGAGGCGCAGAAGCCCGTGCCGGCCAAGCCGGCGCAGGCGCAAGCCAAGCCCATCCAAGCGAAGCCCATCCAGGCCAAGCCCTCTGCGGCCAAGCCCAAGAGCGCCAAATCGTTGGCGCCCAAGCCCATCCCGGCGCAACCGGTTCCGGCGGCTCCCGAAGCGGCGCCGCTCGAAGCGCCCAAGGCCGCGGTCAGCGGCGAGGGCTCGTCCCAGGACGGCCCGGACCAGCTCGATCTCGACACGCTGCGTTCGCGCTACCGGCCCTCGATCCACCCGGGCGACGCGCTCGTGATCGTGGGCAACGAGCAGGGCGACAACGACCTGCGCTCGATCACGCCCAGCCTCGCGCGCGGCGAGCACGCAGCGCAACTCGTCGACACCGACGAGAACTACCAGCGCGCGCTCGCGATGTACGGCGACGGCCAGATGTTCCACACGCCGCCGCGGCCTGCGCTCGGCGCGGAGCCGCTGGCGATCGAGCCGCGCCACCACCCGCCGGTCAAGACGCCGGTCGTGAGCGCGCCGAAGGTGCAGAAGCCCGAGGCAACGCCCTGGTCGGTGCTCTGCGGAGTGCTCGTGTCCGCGCTGCTGATCAGCTGGTTCCTCGTGCGCGTGCGCCCGGCGCTGATGGCGCCCAAGCAGGATGCGGCTTCGCAGCCGCTGCCCGAGCCTTTCGTCTGGAACCCCGTGCGGCGCGCGAAGACGCGGCCGAGCGGCAACGTCGAGGAGCCGGCCGCTGCGCTGCCGCGTCCGGCGCACGTGGCGCAGAAACCCCGGCAGCGCTGAGGGCCGGGAAGAACTTTCCGCCTCGCCGCGGAACTCCGCCGGCCCGCTTCCAGTTCAGAGGCTCGCGGGTCCGATGAATGCGGCGGAATCCACGACCCTGGATTCCCCGGTCGCGCGCGCCCCCGTGCGCGCGCCGGCGCACGGATCACAACAGCAGAGCGCCCCACCCAGCCCCCATGGACATCGCAACCGTACTCGGCTACGTGCTCGGATTCGGCCTGATTCTCTGGTCGATGACGCACGCTGGCGGCCTCGCTGCGCTGAAGCTCTTCGTGCACCCGCCTGCGGCGGCGGTGGTCTGCGGCGGCAGCTTCGCGGCGATCTTGATCCACTTCCCGCTGACGGACGTGAAGAACGTCTTCAAGGTCATCCTCAAGAACTTCATCAACAAGCTTCCCAACCCCGACGAGCAGATCGAGCAGATCGTCGAGTACGCCAACCTGGCGCGCAAGGAAGGCCTGCTGGCGCTCGAAGGCAAGGTCAAGGAGGTCGACGACCGCTTCTTCGCCAAGGGCCTGCAGCTCGTGATCGACGGCTTCTCGGCCAACACGGTGCGCGACATCCTCGAGCTCGACGCCGAGGTCGAGAAGCAGCGCCACAACGTCGGCAAGCAGATGCTGCAGCAGCTCGGCACGTTCGCGCCGGCATTCGGCATGGTCGAGACGCTGATCGGCCTGGTGCAGATGCTCTCGAACCTCTCCGACCCCTCGAAGATCGGCGCGGGCATGGCCGGCGCGCTCGTGGGCACGTTCTACGGCGCCTTCGTGGCCAACATGGTCATGCTGCCGATGGCCGGCAAGCTCGAGATCCGCGCCAAGGAGGAGTCGCGCATGCGCGAGCTGATGATCGAGGGCATCGTCGCGATCCAGTCGGGCGAGAAGCCGGCCCTGATCCGCGAGAAGCTGGCCGGATTCCTGGCGCCGGGCGAACGCGCCAAGCTGGAGGCCTGAGCAGCGGGGAGCTGCGCGCATGGGACGCAGGAAGAAGCCGGAGGAGCACGCGCACAGCGAGAGCTGGCTCGTCAGCTACTGCGACATGATCTCGCTGCTCGTGACGTTCTTCCTGATGATGATGACCTTCTCCACCAAGGAGACGGCCGACGTGCGCGAGGTCGGCGTGGGCCTCTTGCGCGGCCGCGGCGGCATCTGGAACTCGAAGGTCTACATGCCGGTGCACGAGGACATCGACCCGCAGACCGTCAGCGCCATCGCGCGCGACGTCGCCGCGCTCTCGGAGAACCAGAAGCCCGGCCAGGGCTCGAACGTGCGCGAGCAGACCGACGGCATCTCGATGAGCTTCGACATCGCCTCCTCCTTCGCGGCGGGTTCGGCCGAGCCCACGCCCGCGCTGGCGGAGAACATGACCACGCTGGGGAAGTTCCTGCAGCGCTACACGCAGCTGGTCGTGATCGAGGGTTTCACCGACGACCACTTCCAGCCCACGCCCGAGTACCCCGACGCCGAGTCGATCTCGATCGCGCGCGCCCAGGCCGCGGCGAAGATCCTGCTCGAGCACTCGCTCATCTCGCCCGAGCAGGTGCAGGTCGCGGGCCTGGGTCCGATCCGTCCGCGCGCGCCCAACGACTCGCCCCTGGGACGCACGTCCAACCGCCGCATCGAGGTGCGCATCCTCTCGCTGGCCTCGCAGAATCTCGTCTACGCCGACCACAGCGCGACGCCGCAGCGTCCGGGAAAGCACTGAGGCGGCCATGAGCGCGGAACACGAGAAGCACAAGGACAAGGAGCAGAAGCACGGCGAGGCCCACGCCGCCGAGCACGCCGGCCACGAGGAGCACAAGAAGCACAAGGTCCACGAGCACGACGCGCCGCCCGGCGTGCCGCCCTGGCTGATCTCCTTCGGCGACATGATGACGCTCTTCCTGTGCTTCTTCATCGTGCTCGTGACGATGGCTCCCAAGCAGGACGCGGGCCTGATCGCAGCCGGCCTCGGTCCGTTCATCGCCGCGATGGAGAACAAGGGCCAGGACCTGCCCATGACCGGCGCGGAGTCGCTCAACAAGGTCAACGAGGTGCGCAAGCGCTTCGGGCTGATGCCGATCACCGAGGAGGAGATGAAGCTCGGCGCGCCGGAAGTGAAGAGCGCCAAGGACATCGAGGCGCTGATCAAGCGCCAGCTGCGGGCCTACAACGAGATGCGCCAGAACTTCGTGGCGCTCTTCCTGCCCGACTCGGCCACGCTCAGCGACGAGGCCAAGGCCTATCTCGAGGAGCTGGCCGACACGCTGCGGCCCGGCCACGGCCAGATGCTCGCGCTCGAGGGGCACGCCAACGACGCCGGAAACAATTTCCACGGCAACAACGCGCTGCTCGCGGCGATGCGCGCCCAGGCGGTCAAGGCCTACCTGTGCGAGGAGCTGGGCTTCGTGACCACGCGCGTGGAGGCGCGCGCGCCGGCCGTCGAAACCGAGACGCAGGAGCCGGAAAAGCCGGAGAAGATGCGCCGCGTCGACGCGCGCCTCATGCAACCGGTCGAGAAACCCGAAAAGTAGGACGAGGACACCCATGGCCGACGCGAAAAAGGAAGCGGCCCCCGAGGCCGGCAAGGCCGCCGAGGGCGACGCCAAGAAGAAGAGCAAGACGCCGATCATCTTCGGCGGCGGCGCGATCGGGATGGTGGCTCTGGGCTACATCCTCTCGATGATGGCCGTGCCCTCGCGGCCGCCGCCCAAGCCCGAGCTCGAAGGTCCCTTCGTGGCCGGCCTCTCGAAGAGCGACATTCAGGTCAATCTCTCGGGCGACAGCAGCAAGCGCTACCTCGTGATGAAGCTCCAGGCGCAGTACTTCGCCTACGAGGAGAGCTACGTCGCCGGGCGACTGGGCATCGCCAGCGGTCACGGCGAGGGCGGCGGCCACGGCGGTGACGCGCCGGTCGAGGACCCGAACTACACCTCGCAGCTCAAGGACGCGCTGCTCAAGCTCGGCTCGACCAAGACCGTGCGCGACGTGACCGAGTCGATCTCGATCGACAACTTCCTCAACGACGTGCGCGAAGTCGTCGATCCGATCCTCTTCCCGATCTACGCCGGCGACTCGCACAATCCGCAGGAGGGCGACAAGAAGTCGGGCATCAAGGTCGGCGACTCCTCGAGCGATTCCAACTTCCGCGGCCTCTTGCACGAGCACGATCTCGAGATCGACAACCTGCGCAAGAAGATCCGCCTCGACGACGGGGACTGGGTCGAGTACGAGGGCCACGAGCGCGACCTCGTGGTCGAGAGCAAGACGAAGACCGAGAAGGCCTACGTCAACCTGACCGAGCTCAAGCCCGACTTCAGCGGCAAGGTGCCCTTCGGCGTCCCCGGGCGCGTGCGCACGATCTACCGCGAGTCGCTGCTGGTGCAGTAGCTCGTTCGCTCACACGAGCAGCTCGCCGCGCACGATCGAGACGCCTCGCCCGCCGAGGAACACGCGCGCTCCCGCGACGCGCACGCTCACCTCGCCGCCGCGGCGCGAGGCTTGCCAGCCGAGGAGCTCCGTCTTCCCGAGCTTCGCCGCCCAGTACGGCCCGAGCGCGCAGTGCGCCGAGCCCGTGACCGGATCCTCGGGCACGCCCACCGCCGGCGCGAAGAAGCGCGAGACGAAGTCGTGCTGCTTCTGCGCGCGCGCCGTGACGATCACTCCGCGCACGGGCAGCGCGCCGATCGCGGCGAGATCCGGCGCGAGCGCGCGCACGCTCTCCTCGGACTCGAGCTCGAGCAGCCAGTCCGTGTCGCTCTTGCCCGACCAGACGATCTTCGCGCCGAGCGCCTGCTCGAGACCATCCGGCGCCGCGCTCTGCACGAGCGCCTTGGCGGGGAAGTCCATCTCGATGCGCTCGCCCTTCTGGCTGCAGACCAGCACGCCGCTCTTCGTGTGGAACTTGATCGCGTAGCCCGGCGCGACCTTGCCGCTCTCCCAGAGCACGTGCGCCGAAGCCAGCGTCGCGTGGCCGCAGAGCGCGATCTCGACCTGCGGCGTGAACCAGCGCAGGTAGAACTCCGGACCCTTGGGCAGCACGAAGGCCGTCTCCGAGAGGTTCATCTCGCGTGCGACCGACTGCATCCAGGCCTCGTCGCGCGAGAGGGTCAGGAGGCACACCGCGGCCGGGTTGCCCGTGAAGCGCTCGCTGGCGAAGGCGTCCACCGTGTAGAGCGGGATCTTCATCAGCGCGAGAGCGCTAGCAGAGCGGTCGCGCGCGCGCTGTGCAAGCCTCGGCCCGCTCGCCTAGGATGACGCGCATGCTCGACAGACAGGCAACCCTCGCCGCGGCACTCGCGCTGTGCCTCGCCGCGGCCTGCTCGAAGGACCCCGAACCGGGCGCCCTGCCCGCGGGCGCGCCGCTGCCCGACATCGTCCTGATCTCGATCGACTCGCTGCGGCCGGACCATCTCGCCTGCTACGGCTACCGCGCACCCACGAGCCCGAACATCGACGCGCTCGCGGCGGGCGGAGTGCGCTGCGAACTCGCGCTGAGCACCACCTCCTGGACCTTGCCGGCGCATGCGGCGCTCTTCACGGGCCTGTTCGACTCGACGCACGGCCTGGTCACCAATGGATTGAAGCTCTCGTCCAAGGTCGAGACGCTCGCCGATTGCCTCAAGCGCCGCGGCTACCGCACCGCGGGCTTCTTCGGCGGGCCCTACCTGCACCCGGCCTTCGGTCTCTCGAAGGGCTTCGAGAGCTGGGAGAGCTGCATGACCCCGCAGACCGAGCAGCTGATCACCGACGGCAAGCTCGGCGGCGAGTCGGCGCACGAGGACGTCAGCGGCCCGCGCACGGTCGCGGCGCTCGGGAAGTTCCTCGAGAAGCCCGACCCGCGGCCCTTGTTCCTCTTCGTGCACCTCTTCGACGTGCACTACGACTACAACCCGCCGCCCGAGGACGTGACGCCCTTCGACCCGGACTACGACGGCAAGCTGGATTTCGCGCACCTCGACTCCAACCCGGCGATCTCCAAGGACATGTCGCCGCGCGATCGGCAGCACTTGATCGCGCTCTACGACGGCGAGATCCGCTTCACCGACCGCAACCTCTCGAAGATCCTGGCGGCGGTCGAGCACGCGCGCTCCGACCGCGGACACCTGCTCGTCGTCACCGCCGACCACGGCGAGGAGTTCTTCGAGCACGGCAACAAGGGCCACCAGAGTTCGCTCTACGAGGAGCTCGTGCGCATCCCGATGATCTGGAACTGGCCCGGCCACCTGCAGAAGGACACGCTCGTGCGCGACGAAGTGCGCATCGTCGACATCATGCCGACACTGCTCGCCGTCGCCGGCGTCGAGGACCCGCCGCCGATGCAGGGCCGCAACCTCTGGCCGCTCTTGACCGGCAAGCCGCTGCCCGAGGAGCCGGCCATACTCGAACTGCTCGTCGACAAGAACGACGTGCGCGCGCTGCGCGAGCCCGAGTCCAAGATCATCGACTGGCGCGGCCAGTTCGGCGTGACCTACGGCTTCCACATGATCCGCGACCGCTTCGAGAGCCGGCCCTTCGGCCTGGATCAGGACTGGGTCGTGAAGGGCAAGGCGGAACTGCAGCGCCGGCTCGATCTGGGTTCGAAGCTGCGCGGCAAGCTCGGAGCCGAGCCCGAGAAGCTCGAGCTCCCGAAGGAGCTCGACTGGCGCCTGCACCAGTACGGATACACCGAGGGCAAGCCGAGCAAGCCGAAGTGAGGCCGGTTAGTCTGGGTGGCAAGCACCCATGAAGCCCCGCCTCGAGCCCCGCCCGCCCGTGACGCGCGATTGGACCGGCGACGCGCAGTACTTCGAGTACACGTCCGCCGCCGATCCGCTCGTGCCGAAGGTGCCCTTCTCCGTCTTCCCCGCGAGCGAGCACGAGTCCGGACCGACACGCGAGATCGTTTGGGATCTCTCGGGCCATCTCGCCACCGACTGGCAGGCGACCGCGCCGGGTTTGCTGGCGAGCTTCCTCTGCATTTGCGCCAACGAGTCGCTCAAGACGCGCGCGCACGCGAGCTCGCAGATGTTCTACGTCATCCGCGGCAAGGGCACGACGACCTCGCATCACGGCGAGCTCGCCTGGTCGCGCGGCGATCTGTTCGTGATACCCGGCGGGATCGAGCTCGCGCACCGCGCGAGCGAGGGGAGCGCGCTCTACGCCGTCAGCGACGAGCCGCTCCTGCGCTTCCTCGGCGCCGATCCGCGCGAAGAGCGCTTCCGCCCGACGCTCTACACCGCCGCCGCGATGCAAGCCGAGCTCGCGAAGGTCAACAGCGAGCCCGATGCCGGTACGCGCAACCGCAACGGCGTGCTGCTCGCGAACACGGCGGCGCCGCTGACGAAGACGCTGACGCATTCCTTGTGGTCGCTCTTCAACGAGCTGCCCGCGGGCGTCGTGCAGAAGCCGCACCGGCACAACTCGGTCGCACTCGACCTGTGCATCGCGGCCGCGCCGGGCACGTACACGCTGATCGGCGAGAGCCTCGACGCGCAGGGCCGCATCGTCGACGGCCGGCGCATGGACTGGAAAGCGGGCGCGGCGTTCACGACGCCGCCCGGGTTGTGGCACAGCCACCACAACGAGACCAAGCAGAACGCCCTCGTGCTCCCGGTGCAGGATGCGGGCCTGCACACCTGGCTGCGGACGCTCGACATCCGTTTCAGCTGACCGGACTCCGCACCTCTCCGGACGTCCCTACGCCCTTCGTCGGTTGCTCCGCCTGCGCACTCCGGCGAGACTGTGCGGCCCGCCATGCCTTCCCAGGTTCTCGTCCTCGGCGCCGGCCTCTCCGGGCTCGCGTGCGCCTTCGACCTCGCGCGCGCGGGCAAGGACGTGCGCATCCTCGAGGCCGCGCCGCGCGCCGGCGGTGTCGTCGGGACGCTCGAGCGCGAGGGCTACCGCTTCGAGATGGGTCCGCACACGCTGCAGGCCTCCTCCGAGAGCTTTCGCCGTCTGTGCGGCGACCTCGGGATCGCCGCGCGCCTCGTCGCTTCGCGTCCCGAGGGCCGCGAGCGCTATCTCTGGCACCAGGGTGCGCTGCGCGCGCTGCCGCACTCGATGGGCTCGGCCATCACGACGCCGCTGCTCTCGTTCGGCGCGAAGCTGCGCGTCGCGAGCGAGATCTTCCGCCGCTACCGTCCGCCCTCCGACGGCAGCGAGCCCGACATGGAGAGCTTCGTCACCGACCGCCTCGGCCGCGAAGCCGCGCTGCGACTCGGCGGTGCCTTCGTGCGCGGCGTCTACGCGGCGGAGTTGAAGGACCTCGGCGCCGCGAGCGCCTTCCCGCGGATGTACGCCGCGGCGCGCGATCACGGCGGTCTCGTGCGCGGGCTTGCGCTGAAGAAGAAGGTGAAGAGCGAGCCGCTGCCCGGCCCCGACGTGCCGCGCATGGACCTGCTCTCGTTCCCCGGCGGATTGCAGGAGCTCGTCGACGCGCTCTCGAAGGAGCTCGGTCCGCGACTCTCGCTCGATGAGCCCGCGCTCTCGCTCGAGCGCGCCGGTCCGCTCTGGCGCGTGAAGACGAAGAACTCCGTGCACGAAGCCCACGAGCTCGTGCTCGCGATGCCCGTCCTCCCCGCACTCGAACTCCTGCGCACGCTCGGCATCGACGCGCCCGAACTCGCCACGGTGCGCCACGCCCAGGTCGTGCTCGTGCACGCCGGCTACGCGCGCGCCGACCTGCCTTCGTTCCCGCGCGGTTTCGGCTTCCTCGTGCCGCCGCCCGAGGCCGGCTCGGGCCCGGGGCCCAAGGCACTGGGCATGATCTTCGCCTCGAACCTCTTCGACGGCCGCGCTCCGGAGGGCTGCGTCAGCGTCGCGGGCTTCTACCGCGGCGAGGAGCTCGAAGCGCTGGACGAGGGCGCGCGCATCGCGCAGGCTGGTCGCGATCTGGCGCTGGCCCTGGGGCTTGGAACACCTCCTCGCCCGCTCGTCGGCGCGACCCGGAGCTGGAAGAACGTGATCCCCCGCTACTCGACCGGTCACCGCGCGCGCGTGCAGAAGCTCTGCGCGACCCTCGCACAACGCGCACCCGCAATGCACCTCGCCGGCCCGTGGGTGGACGGCGTCTCGGTGGAGATGGTCATCGCTCGCGGCCGCGCGGTCGCGCGCGCGATCCTCGCCGGCAAGACCTCGGAGATCGCACCTTGAGGGAGATGCTCCAGCCGCTCGCGGTCGCGCTGCCCGTCGGCTACATCGTCGCTGCGCTCCTGCACGGCATGGCGTTTGGCGGCACTCGCGCACCGCACGTCACGCGCGAGCGCGTCTGGGTGCTGCGCCTGACGCTCGCGGCGCACATGCTCTGGTTCTGGGCGCTCGCGGAGACATTGCAGAGCTTCCCCGTGGTCGATATCGCCTCGACGGTCTCGGCCGTCGTGCTGGTGAGCGCGCTCATGTACGGCTTGCTCGCACGCTCGGTGAAGCATGCCGGCTCGGGCGGCGTCGTGCTCGGGCTCGCGGCGCTGCTGCAGCTCTCGGCCTCGGCCTTCGTCAACCTGCACCCGTTGCCGCGCCTCGCAGCGCCGACGGCGCCGCTCGGACCGACGCAGATCGTCCACGTCAGCTTGAGCGTGGTCGCGACCGCTTCGCTGCTGCTCTCGGGCGTGCACGGCACGCTCTATCTCGTGCTCTTCCGGCTGATGAAGCGGCGCAACTTCGGGCCGGTCTTCGAGCACCTGCCCGACCTCGATCTGCTCGCGCGCCTGACGCGCGGTGCGGCGCTGGTGGGCTTCCTGTGCCTCACGATCGGCATGAACCTCGGCATCTATCTCGCGCACAGCGAACAGCGCCCGGGCTTCAACTACCGCGAGACCGAGGTCGTGCTCTCGATCCTGACCTGGCTCTACTTCGGCGTGATCGCCTTCTCGAAGCGCATCCCGGGCTTCACCGCGCGGCGCGCATCGATGGCCGCGGCGGTGGGCCTCTCGGTGCTGCTGCTCTCGACCTTCCTGCTCTTCTTCCCGCGCCTGGCGTTCCACTCGAACCTCTGACGCGCGCACCATGGACTCCAAGGTCTCCCTGGCACTGATCGGCCTCTCGCACCGCACCGCGCCGCTCGGCACGCGCGAGCGCTATGTCGTGAGCCAGTCGGACCTGCCCGAGGTGCTGCGCGCGCTGAAGCAGGTCGAGGGCATCGAGGAAGTCTGCGTGATCTCGACCTGCAACCGCACCGAGGTGCTCGTGATCGGTCGCAAGGGCACGGATCTCCCCGCGCACGTGCGCGCGCAGCTCTTCCGCAACCTGCCCGACGAGCAGGTCTACGCCTACGAGGACGTGCACGCGCTGATCCACCTCTTCCGCGTCGCGGCCGGCCTCGACAGCGTGGTGATCGGCGAGAGCGAGATCCTGGGCCAGATGAAGCGCGGCATGGAGGCGGCGCTCGCGGGCGGCACGCTCGGCAGCGTGCTCAAGCCGCTGATGCAGCAGGCGCTGCACGTCGGGAAGCGCGTGCGCTCCGAGACCGAGGTCGGACAAGGCACGCTCTCCGTCGCGCGCGTGGGCATCGACATGGCCGAGCGCGTCTTCGGCCGCTTCGGCAGCGTGCGTGTCTTGATCGCGGGCGCGGGCGAGACGGGCGTGCTCGTGGCGCGGCACCTGAAGGAGAAGGGCGTCGCGGATCTCGTCTTCACCAATCGCACGCTCGAGCGCGCCGCGCAGGCCGCGGCCGAGTTCGGCGGGCGCGCGTTCGCGCTGACCGAGCTGCCCGCGCTGACGCAGAAGTCCGACTTGCTCGTCGCCTGCATCGAGGCCGAGCATCCGACGATCGACGTCGACTGCTTCGACGCGCGCAGCCTGCGCCGCCGCGACCGGCCGCTGCTGGTGATCGACTTGTCGGTCCCGCGCGCCGTGGCGCCCGAGGTGGCGAAGCTCGACAACCTGATCCTCTACGACCTCGACGTCTTGCAGGAGGTCGTGCAGAAGAACCTCGCCGAGCGCAACGAGGCCACGGACTCGACCGCGAGCATCCTCGTCGGCGAGCTGCACAAGTTCCTGGCGCTGCGCACCTACGCCAGCTTCTCGCCCGCCATCGCGCAGATGCGCGAGCGCTTCGAGAAGGCGCGCGACGAGGTGCTCGACCACGTCGCGGGCGCGAAATCGAGCCCCGAGACCGTGCGCCTCGCGCATGAGCTGACGAAGAAGCAGCTCGACATCGCGCTCGACTCGATGAAGCAAGGCGCGCGCCACACGCGCTCCGAGGAATCCCTCAGCGACGAGTACCGGCGCTTCCTCGAGAACCTCTGAGCGGGCGCGCACGGCTCTCCTGCAGTAGGACCGGTGGTTGTCGTAGCCACCGGTCCTCGAGAGCCTGAACCGCGCTGGCCCTCCAGGGCCCGGCGCGGTGGCACGACCCGTGCTCTCCTTTCGGGAAGCCGCCCCGGGGTGAGCCTGTCGTGCAGGGGAATGAAGCAGCCGGCGAGGCTCGTTGCGATCGACGGGTCCGCGGAGATCCCCGGACGGATCTCGGTACCGCTCGGCCGAGAACCAGGTGAGCCCTGCAATCCGGGTCCACGGATCTCGGTAATCGCGCTCGCCCTCGCTCGCGCCAAGCTCCGCGCGCGCTACAAGATCCGGTCCTGCATGAGCGCCACGACCGCCAGGATCGACGCCACTCCAGCGGCGGAAGCAGCCGCAACGCTGGCCTTCGAGCGCACGGATGCGAAGTCTCTGGTCGTGCGGCTCTCCGGCACGTGGCGCCTCGGCGCTGCTCGGCCGGGTGCTCAGGCGCTGACGCGCGAGCTCGGAGGGCGCCCGCCCGCGCTCGTCGTTCTCGATGCGCAAGGCGTGACGGCCTGGGACACGGCGCTGCTTGCCTGGCTGCGCGCCGCGATCGCGGCCTGCGCGGCGCTCGGGATCGAGGTCGACCGTTCGCGCCTGCCCACGGGCGTGCGCCAGCTTCTACATCTCTCCGAGCTCGTAGTCGAGCCCGCGCGTCTCGACGAGGAATCGCCGGCGACCTTCGTGGGGCGCATCGGGGCGCAAGCCGCGCGCCTGGGAGAGAGCGCCGTCGGAACGCTGCGCTTCCTCGGGAACCTGACGCTCGCGCTCGGTCGTTTCGTGACGCTGCGCGCGCAGTTCCGCCGCTCCGATCTCTACCGTCTGCTGCAGGGCGCGGGCGCGGAGGCCGTGCCGATCATCACGCTGTTGAGCCTGATCGTGGGCATGATCCTGGCCTTCGTCGGAGCCGTGCAGCTGCGCCTGTTCGGAGCCGATCTGTACGTGGCCAACCTGGTCGGGATCGCGATGGTGCGCGAGATGGGCGCGATGGTCGTCGGGATCATGGTGGCGGGCCGGACGGGCGCCGCCTTCGCCGCGCAGCTCGGCACGATGAAGGTCACGGAGGAGATCGACGCGCTCGCGACCTTCGGCATCTCCCCCATGGATTTCCTGGTGGTGCCGCGCGTCGTCGCTTTGTTCCTCATGGTTCCGTTCCTGTGCCTGTACTCGATGGTGCTCGGGATCCTGGGCGGATCGCTGGTGGGCATCTACATGCTCGGGCTCTCGCCGCACCTGTATCTCGACCAGACGCTCCAGGCCCTGTCGCTCGCGGACCTGTGGGGCGGCGTCTTCCGCGGCGCGCTGTACGGCATCCTGGTCGGGGTCACGGGCTGCTTGCGCGGCATGCGCTGCGGACGCGACGCGGCCGCGGTCGGCGCCGCGACGACGAGCGCCGTCGTCACCGGCGTCGTGGCGATCGTCGTCGCCGACGGAATTCTCGCGGTCGTCTTCAACGCTCTGGGAATCTGAGATGGAAGCGAAGATCGAGGACCGCGAGCCGCACGTCGAGGTCAGCGGACTGACGCTCTCCTACTCGGGCCGCGAGATCCTGCGCGACATCTCCTTCAGCGTGGGCCGCGGCGACATCTTCGTGATCCTGGGCGGCAGCGGCTCGGGCAAGAGCACGCTCTTGCGCAGCATGATCGGCCTGCTCGAGCCGGACGCGGGCGAGGTGCGCTTCGGAGGCGAGAGCTTCACGCGCGCGGAACGCGACGAGCGCGCGGTGATGCTGCGCCGCTTCGGCGTTCTCTACCAGAAGGGCGCCCTGTGGAGCTCGATGACGCTGGCCGAGAACATCGGCCTGGTGCTGGAGGAGTACACCGATCTCGGCCCGGCGGAGATCCGCGAGGTGGCCTCGTTCAAGCTGGCGCTGGTCGGGCTCTCGGGCTTCGAGGATTCGCTTCCGGGCACCGTCAGCGGCGGCATGCAGAAGCGCGCCGGCATCGCGCGCGCCATGACGCTCGACCCGGAGATCCTGTTCCTCGACGAGCCCAGCGCCGGCCTCGATCCGATCACCTCGCGCCGGCTCGACGATCTGATCCTGGCGCTGCGCGAGAGCCTGGGCGCCACGATCGTCGTCGTGACACACGAGCTCGAGAGCCTGCTCGCGATCGGCGACAACGGCGTGTTCCTCGACGGCCAGACGAAGTCGATCCTCGCGCGCGGGGCGCCGCGGGAGATGCTCGAGCACTGCAGCGACGCGAAAGTGCAGGCGTTCCTGCGGCGCAGCGCAGCGCCCGCGCAAGGGGAGGCCGTGGTGCAACCGCGATGAAGAGCCCGCGCGCCAACCCGGTCAAGATCGGCATCTTCGTGCTCGGCGGCGTCGTGATCCTGACGGCGGGCGTCCTGTACATCGGCTCGGGGCGCATCTTCCGGCGCACGCACGCCTTCGTCAGCTACTTCGATGGCAGCGTGAACGGCCTGCGCGCCGGCGCGGCGGTGAAGTTCAAGGGCGTCGAGGTGGGGATGGTCGACCGGATCCGGATCCCGGGCGGGCTGATGCGCACGGACCAGCCGATCGCGGTTTTCTACGCGCTCGACGGCGACAAGCTCGAGGAGGTCGGCGGCAGCTCGGGAGTCTGGGCCGAAATCGTCAGCGGAGCGATCCGCAACGGCCTGCGCGCGCAACTCGAGTCCGACAGCCTCGTGACCGGAATCCAGCACGTCTCGCTGGTCTTCACCCCGGAGGCGGAGATCCACGCGCACGAGGCGCTCGACGGGGTGATGGAGATTCCGACCGTGCCGCCGCCGCTGCAGGAACTCGGCGCCGCGCTGCGCTCGCTCGTCGACCGCATCGGGCGCTACGACATCGAGTCGCTGCTCGACAGCTTGAAGGGCACGCTCGACGGCGTGACCGAGTTGAGCCGCTCGCCGGAGCTGAAGTCGGCGATCGTCTCGCTCGACACGACGCTCAAGGACGTCGACGCGGCGGTCGTGAAGCTCGAGGCGCACATCGATCCTCTGGCCGGGAAGTGGATGGAGGTGCCCGACGAGCTCGCGGCGAGCCTGCTCCCGCTGACCGAGAGCCTGAAGCTCGCCTCGGACAAGCTGCAGTCGATGGCGCTCTCGATGGAGGCGACGCTGGCGTCGACGCGCATGCTGCTCGATCCGCGTGCGCCGATCGCGGTGGAGTTGCGGGCGGGGCTGAAGGAGCTCTCCGAGACGGCGCGTGCGACGCGCGCCCTGTTCGAGATGCTGGAGCGCGACCCGGGTTCGCTGCTGCGAGGCAAGGGCGCTCAGGAGGAGAAACCGCGATGAGCACGTCGGTACGAACGAGCCTGGTGGTGCTGCTGGGAATGCTGGCCAGTCCTGGGTGCGGGCTGCTTTCTCCGCCGACGGACGCGACGCGCTACGCCGTGCTCGCTTCGCTGGACGAACTGCCCGGCGAAGCCGCGCCGGGCGTGGCGGCACCCAGTTCGTCCGTGCGTGTGGGGCTCGGTCCCGTGACGCTGCCGGAGTACGTCCGACGGCCGCAGATCGTGTCGCGCGTGAAGGGCACGCGCATCGTGCTCTCGGGCACGGAACGCTGGGCGGAACCGCTCGACCAGGCGCTCGTGCGGGTGCTCGCGCTCGATCTCGAGCGCTCGATGGGCACGGGGCGCGTCGTGAACTACCCCTGGTACGAGAGCGACCGGCCCGCGCAGCAGATCGAGATCGCGTTCTCGAGGTGCGAGCGCGACGAGACCGGGAAGATCGTCCTCGCGGCGCGCTGGTGCGTACGGGACTTGGAGGGCGGAGCAGCGCCGATCGAGAAGGATTCGCGCATCGTGCGCGAGACCACGGGAACCGGAGGCGCGAGCACGGCACTGGCGCTCAGTCAGGCGCTGGCGGAGTTGAGCCGGGAGATCGCGGGCGCACGGGCGGCCGCGGTCGAGGCTGCCACCGGACAGCATTGAACCTTCGGTCGGGCCGAGCCACTAGCATGCGCCCGCCTCAGCCGCCGTCCTTCTTCTCCCCGCCCTCGTCGCTCTTGCGCTTCTCCTCGCGCGCCTTCTTCTTGGCGTCGCGCTCGGCCTTGTCCTTGGCGAGCGCCTCGTCCCAGGCCGCGACGTGCGGCATCTCGGCATCGTTGATCCAGTGCTCGAGCAGCGCGCGCGCCGCCTTCGAAGTGCTCTTCTCGACGTGGTTCGCGAAGTCGGCGACCGAGGCGTTGCCGTTCTTGCGCCCGGCGGCCCAGCCGCGCATCAGCTTCAGGAACGACTCGTCGCCGACCTCCGTGCGCAGGGCGTGCAGCGCGAGCGCGCCGCGGATGTAGACGTTCGGCCCGAAGAGCGACTTGACGCTCGGACTGCCCGGCGGCGGTTCGGCCTGCGCCTTCTTGGCCGCGTCGTCGCCCTCGCGCGGCGTGCGCGAGCCCATCGCGCGGATGCTGCCGTAGTTGCTGCGCAGGAGCTTCTCGAACTTCGCCTTGCGCTCCTCCGCGTCCTTTCCATGGGTCGCTTCGGAGTACATCCAGGACGCGTATTCCGCGAAGCCCTCGTTGAGCCAGA
>Ga0302299_10000263_pt1 | contig 26651 bp, 34 predicted proteins | sample III_Fen_N3_4_FD_198795 | JGI IMG/M metagenome (GOLD analysis project Ga0302299, IMG submission 198795) | Peat permafrost microbial communities from Stordalen Mire near Abisko, Sweden - III_Fen_N3_4 | ecosystem: Environmental > Terrestrial > Soil > Wetlands > Permafrost | place: Sweden: Abisko...
GGGACGATGATCGCGATGAACGCACCGGCGGTGATGAGGTGCAGCTGGGCGCCGTAGGTGCCCTTGATGTTCGACAGGTAGACCGTGATCGGCGCGACGTCGACCGTGCCTCCGGCGAACGTCAGACCGACGAGCAGGTCGTTCCAGACCCACAGGAACTGGAAGATCGCGAAGGACGCGATCGCCGGCACCGAGAGGGGCAGGACGAGCCGGGTGAAGATCAGGAAGTGGCTCGCACCGTCGACTCGCGCTGCCTCGAACAGGTCCTTGGGCAGCTGCGAGATGAAGTTGTGGATCAGGAAGATCGCGAGCGGGAGCGCGAACATCGTGTGCGCGATCCACAGCGGCGCGAAGCTGCCACCGCCGCTCGACGCCAGGCTGCCGAGGATCGGCACCGACTTGATCGGTGGGATCAGCGTGACGCCGCCGAGTCCCCAGCCCTTGTTGAACAGCTTGAGGAGCGGGAGCAGCGCCATCTGCAGCGGCACGACCTGCAGGGCGAAGATCGCCAGGAAGATCGTGTTGCTGAGCTTGAACGGCACCCACGCCAGCGCGTACGCCGCCATGCACGCGAGCACCAGCGGGATGATCGCCGCCGGGATCGAGATGACGAACGAGTTGATGAAGTACGGCGCGATGCCGCCCGGGATCGTGTCGCCGCCGTTGATGACCTCGGTGTAGTTGCTCAGCGTGAAGCCCGGGTTCGACGTGAACGCGGTCCACCACCCCGAGCTGTTCGCGAGGTCCGGAGGACGCAGCGACGTGACGAGGAGCCCGAAGGTCGGGATGGTCCACAGGATCGTGATGAAGATGACGAGCCCGGTCGCCCACGGGCTCGACAGGTTGCGCCGCAGGGCGGAGGACATGCCGCCGTGATCGGCAGGTGCGGTCGTGAGGCTCTCCTCGACCTTGGCCGTGAGGCCACCAGTCTCGACGCTCATCGGATCGACTGCTCCTTCCGGAGTTGCACGACGTTGTAGACGATCAGGGGGACGACTGCCACGAACAGGACGACCGCGAGCGCGCTACCGCGTCCGTAGTCGAACTGGACGAAGGACTGGGCGTACATCTCGTTCGCGACGACCTGGGTGCCGAAGTTTCCGTTCGTCATCGTTCTCACGATGTCGAAGACCTTGAGGACGCCGATGGCGATGGTCGTGAGGACCACCACGAGGGTGCCGCGGATCATCGGGACGGTGACCTTCTGGAAGAGCTTCCACCCGGTGGCGCCGTCGAGCATGGCGGCCTCGGTGATCTCGGTCGGGATCGCCTTCACGGCCGCGGAGAGCACGACCATCGCGAAGCCGGTCTGGATCCAGATCATGATGATCATGAGGAAGAAGTTGTTCCACGGCTGCCACAGCAGCCAGTTCGGCGGGTCGGTCACGCCCAGCTTCATCACGATGGCGCTGAGGAGCCCGACCTGCTCCGAGTCGACCGTGGGGTCGCGGTACTCGTAGATCAGGCCCCAGATGATCGAGGCGCCGACGAACGAGATCGCCATCGGCATGAAGATGAGCGCCTTGGGCAGCGACTCGCGCTTCATCCGGTCGAGCAGCAGGGCCAGCGTCAGGCCGAGGATCGTCGAGAAGATCGGGGTGATGATGATCCACAGCGCGGTGTTGACCAGGAACTGCCGGTTGTCCGGGGTGGTGAAGATCCAGGTGTAGTTCTGGATGCCCACGAGCTTGGTGCCGGCCGGGTTCTTGAAGCTCAGCAGGAACGTCTGGATCGCGGGCACCACGAGACCGATGGTCACGAGGAGCAGAGCCGGACCCAGGAAGATCAGTCGTGCGAGCGGTGTCTGCCACTTCCCCTTGGACTTGCCGGCAAGCCAGAGGACCAGGAGCAGCACACCGAAGAACACCAGGACCACGCTGACCATGAGGCCCAGCTTGGAGGCTGTGTTCATACCGTCGACCACCCTCTCGATGTGTCGAAGTACGCCGTGCGGACGTGGGGGTCACAAACCCCTGGGACAGCGAACCGGGGCCCGGGAGAGTTTCTACTCTGCCCGGACCCCGGCCGGTGTCACTTCGTCACGGAAACCGTGACTGCGTGCTCATTCACTGTCGGGAGCTGGAGATCAGCTCGCCGGCCAGGCCGCGTCGATCGCGTCGAGAACGTCCTTGGTGGGCTTGTTCTCGGCGAACCATGCGGTGAGCTGCTTCCACTCGGCGCCCGCGCCGACGGCTGCCGGCATGAGGTCGGAGGCGTCGAAGCGGAACAGCGCGGTGTTGTCGGTGAGGTACTGAGCCGACAGCTTGGAGATCGGGTCCTGGTAGTTGCTCAGGTCGACACCACTGTTGGCAGACACCCAGCCGCCCAGCTTGACCTTCGCCGTGGCGAACGTGGCCGAGGAGAGGAACGTCTGGAACGCCTGGACCTCAGGCTTGTCGGAGAACGCGGTGACGAACTCGCCGCCACCCTCGACTGCCTTCACTGCCGGGTCGATCGACGGCAGGTAGAACGCGAAGACGTCGCCGTCCTCGGCGATCTTGACGTCCTTCTTGAACGTCGGCCACTGCGCGGCGTAGAACGACGCCTGCTGGTACATGCCGCACTTGTTCGTGAGGATCGGCTTGCCGCCGTCCTGGAACGCGGTGGTGGCGATGGTGGCGATGTTGCCGATGCCGGCGTTCGCGTACTTGTCGTTCTTCATCCACCCGGCAAGGGTGTCCATGGCCTTCGTGATCTCGGGCGAGTCGAACTTGACCTCGTGGGAGATCCACTTGTCGTAGACGTCGCCGCCGGACTGACGGAGAACGGTCTCCTCGAGCCAGTCGGTCGCGAGCCAACCAGTGGCGCCACCGGACTCGACGCCACCGCACCACGGCTTCATGCCGTCAGCGGCCATCTTGTCCGAGAGCTTCCAGAGGTCGTCCCACGTGGTGGGGACGGTGTAGCCCTTGGCCTTGAACAGGGAGGGCGAGTACCAGACGAACGACTTCATGTTCGAGCCCAGCGGGGCCGAGTAGAAGGTGCCGTCCACGGAACCGTAGGTCTTCCACTGCGGGTTCCAGTACTTGTCCACGTTGGCGGTCGTGTCGGCCGGAGCGGCCTTCACGGCGCCGGTCTGGACCATCTTCGCGAGCAGACCCGGCTGCGGGATGAACGCGATGTCGGGAGCGTTGCCACCGGCGACGCGCGTCGGGAGCTGAGCCTCGAACTGGTCGCTGCCCTCGTACTTCACCGTGATGCCGGTGCACTTGGAGAACTGCGCCCAGGCCGTCTCGAACTTCTGCTGCTCGGGCGGCAGGATCGAGGTGAAGATCGAGACCGAGGTGCCGGGGTGCGACCCATAGGCCGCGTAGTCGGCGCAAGCCGGGTCGGTGTTGGACGCGGCAGGGCTACCGCTCGAACTGGCCGTGCTGCTGGAGCTGCTGCCGCATGCGGCGAGCAGCAGCGCTGCCGTAACGCCACCGACGACGGCGGCGGTACGACGGACGGGAACGGACATTCTGTCTCCCTCGAGCCGATTGAGAGTCCGGGTGGCTGATCCCCGGGGCTGCTTGTAAGCGTTTCGCATCTTGGCGCGTCACGGGCGCGTAAGCAAGGGGTTTCAGGCGAGTTTCGCGCCTGCAAACGATTACAAATTGGTCTCGGAACGGCAACGATGGAGCGCTCCCACGACCGACTCTACAGCCGAGGGCGGCCCTGTGTCCGCTGACCCCCGACGGCGCTCTCGCGGCTCGACCCTCCCACGGTGCCACGCCATCGTCGGCCACGCCCGGCGACCGCCGGGCTGCAGCGAAGTCGTGACCCGACCGTGAGACGGCCGCACCCCGGGCGCCCGGACGTGGTGGGATCGGCGGGTGGACGTCGCGCTGCTCGCCTCCCTGCCCGAGCCCGAGCGCTCGCGCGTGCTCGACGCCTGCCTGACCTGCACCTACGCCAAGGGCGAGACCCTGTTCTCCGAGGGCGACCTCGGCGACAGCCTCCACGTGGTGGAGACGGGACGGCTCGCTGTCGAGGTGCGCACCGAGACCGGCGACGTCGTCATGCTCGACGTCGTGGGGCCGGGAGGGGTCGTGGGCGAGGTGGCCCTCGTCCTGCCGGGGTCGCACCGCACCGCCACCGTCATCGCGCTGGACGCCGTGACGACCCGGATGCTCACGTCCGAGGCCTTCGACGCGCTGTGCGAGAGCCACCCGTCCGTGCGCGTCGCGGCCTCGCAGCTGCTGGCCGAGCGCGTCGAGCGGCTGACCAAGCACCTCGTCGAGGCGCTCTACGTGAGCGTCGACCGTCGCGTGGCACGGCGTATCTGGACCCTGGCGGCCATGCACGGCGGCCCCGTGCGCGGCACGGAGCTCCCGCTCACGCAGCAGGACATCGCCGACCTCGCCGGCGCGACGCGCCCCACGGTCAACCAGTCGCTGAAGAAGCTCGAGGCGCAGGGCGCGGTCACGCTGTTCCGCGGCGGGGTCCGGATCGCCGACGAGGCGCTGCTGCGCCGACGCGCGGCGCTGCCGGCCCCGCGGCAGGAGAGCCCGCCGGCCTGACCCGGGTCAGGCGCGGGACGGCCCCGTCGCGAGCGACCCGAGCCACGCGGCGAGGTCGGTCACGCCCTGCTCGGTGAACCCGTGGCCGCCCGGGTAGAGGTGCGCCTCGAGCACCGCTCCGGACTCCTCGGTGAGGTAGGCCGCGGTCGCGTCGTAGAGCTCCGCGGGGATCATCGTGTCCCCGGCGCCGCGCTGGATCAGGACGGGGATGCCGCGAAGGCGCCCGTCGGTCACGGGCACGCCGGCGTCGAACGGCATCGTGCCGTAGAGCACCGCGGCCGCGGCGAACCGTGCCGGGTCGTCGAGCAGAAGCCCGCCGGCGAAGGCGGCCCCGCCGCTGAATCCGACGAGGACGACCGGCCGGCCCGCGGGGGCCGCGGAGTCGAGCCACGCGCGGAACCAGTCCATCGTCGAGCGCAGCGACTCGGCGACCGGTCGGCCGATGCCGCGGTTGGCGAACCACGTGAAGCCACCGCCGAGGTCGATCGGGGCGCGGACCGCGGCGTAGGCGAAGGAGTCCGGGAGGTACGACGCGAGGCCGACGATCTCGCCCTCGTGTGAGCCGCGGCCGTGCAGCAGCACCACGAGCGGTGCTGCCGGGTCGGGGTTCCCGGCGGTGACGACGACGGCCGGGGGAAGCTCGCTCACGCGGTGGGCCAGACCGGTCGCAGCTCGTCGGCCGTGCGGACACCGGCCCAGCGCACGAGGTCGGCGCGCAGGTCGAGACGCTCGATGGGGGCCGCGTTCTCGAACGCCCCCCACTCCGCCTTCGGCAGCATCCACTGCACCTCGAACTCGTGGCCGTCGGGGTCCTGGCCGTAGAGACTCTTGGTCGCGCCGTGGCTCGACTCGCCCACGAGCGCGCCGAGCTCGGCGAGCGTCACCTGAGCGGCGGCGAGCTCCTCGATCGTGTCGACCTGCCACGCGAGGTGGTAGAGCCCGATGCCGGGGCGCTTGGGTCCGGTGGCCGTGCCGATGCCGAACAGGCCGAGGTCGTGGTGGTTGCCCGACCGGGGCAGCTTGAGGAACGCGGCGTTGGCCCGCGGCTCCCGGGCGATGATCTCCATCCCGAACGCCGCCTGGTAGAAGGCGAGCGAGCGCTCGAGGTCGGCGACGTACAGGACCGCGTGGTTGAGGCGGACGGCGGCGATGCTCATGTCTGTTCCTCGTGGTTGACGACTCAACGACATCAAGGCGGACGTTACCGGACTTATTCCTGTTCTGTCATTGTCTGACTGGTAAGATATTGCCATGGCGCGGAACAAGACCCTCGACGACCCGCTCGTGACGACGTTCGGCCGGCTCCTCGAGGCCACGCACCACCTCGAGGACGTGCTCGGCCGCGACCTGGCGGACACGAGCGACCTCCCCCTGACGTGGTTCGAGGTGCTCCTCCGGCTGTCCCGCAGCGCCGACGGCGAGCTCACGATGGGCGAGCTGTCCGAGCAGCTCGCGCTCACCACGGGCGGCGTGACCCGCCTCATCGACCGGATGAGCACGGCCGGCTACGTCGAGCGGCGCCCGTGCGCGACCGACCGCCGGGTGCTGTTCACGGCGATCACCGCGGTCGGCAGGGCCGCGCTCGCTCCGGCACTGCGCGGCCACGTCCAAGCCCTGCGCGAGGTCTTCGCCGGCTTCTCAGCGACCGACCTGGCCCGGTTCGACGCGCTCCTGGACCGCCTCCGAAGCACCCCCTGACCGGTGACCCGGCCCACGTCGGATCGGCCGGAGCCCTCCGGAACGTCGGATACCCTCGTCGTCACTGTCAGTTCACCCGGTGACGAAGGGACCACGGCCATCACCGACGTCCGAGTCCTCGACGCCCCCGAGGTGGTCGCCGTGTCCGCACGCCGGCGCACGGTGGGTCGCGTCGCCGTCGCCGTCTGGGCTGTCGCGCTCGCCTGGTTCTGCCTGACGCAGGGCTTCCCGTTCGACCGAGCCAACCAGACCCTCTGGATCCTCTCCGGTCTCGTGGCCGCCTCGATCGGTCGGCCGCTCGGCTCGATGAAGCGGATCTTCCTCGACTGGGTCCCGTTCATCGCGGTGCTCTACGCCTACGACTACTCCCGACACCTCGCGATCGTGATCGGCCGTCCGGTCATGGTGACCCCGCAGATCGACTGGGACACCACGCTCTTCTTCGGCACCGTGCCGGTCGTCTGGCTGCAGCAGCACTTCTACGACGCGGCCAACGTGCACTGGTTCGACTCCGTGGCGTCGCTTGTCTACGTCAGCCACTTCGTCGCGGTGTGGGCCATCGCCGCTGTGCTCTACATGCGCGACAGGCGCGAGTGGTTCCTCTGGGCGCGCGCGCTCGTCGTGCTGTCGTTCGCCGGGCTGATCACCTTCATCATCGTGCCCGCGGCACCGCCCTGGTGGGCCGCGAAGTACGGCTACCTTCCCGACGTCGAGCGCATCGCGACGCGCGGGCTCGACGGCATCGGCATCCACTGGGCCCGTCAGCTCATCGACGGCGGCGCCGCCACGAGCAACGACGTCGCCGCGATCCCCAGCCTGCACACCGGGTTCGCCGTGCTCATCGCCGTCTGGTTCTACCCGCGCATCCCCGAGCGCTTCCGGTGGTGGGGCCGTCCGCTTCTCGTGGCCTATCCGATCCTCATGCTGCTGGTGCTGGTCTACGGCGGCGAGCACTACGTCGTCGACGGGATCATCGGCGCGGCCTACGTGTTCGCGGTCGTGTTCGGCCTGCGTGCCTTCGACCGCTGGCGTGCCCGGCGCAAGCTCGACGCCGAGGCAGCCGACCTGGAGAACGACCGGTCTCCGAGGGCCGCTCGCCAGTAGCGTTCGCACGTGACTCAGTGGCAGCCGGTCGGTTCGGGGGATCCCCGCGCAGACAGCGTGGTGTCCGTGCAGAACCTCGAGCGTCCGGCGTCGGAGCGGCTGGCCGGCTACGCCTGGGACTACGTCGTCGGCGGGGCTGGCAAGGAGCAGACCCTGCGGGACAATCCCGCCGCCTGGGCCAGGCACGGGTTGCGCCCGCACTCGATGGTCGACGTCTCGCAACTCTCCACAGCGCTGATGCTGCTGGGCGCCCCACTGGCCCATCCGATCCTGGTCGCCCCCACAGCCACCCACGTGCGCTACCACCCCGAGGGCGAGAGCGAGACGCTACGCGGAGCCGCGGCCGCCGAGACGATCATGTCGCTGAGCGCGATGGGCTCGACCACGGCGACTGACTTCGGCGCCGACGCCGAGGCGCTCGGGACACGCTGGTGGATGCAGGTCTACCTTCAGCACGACCGAGCGTTGTCGCACGTGTATGTCGACAAGGCAGTGGCGGCCGGCGCGAGCGCACTGGTGCTCACGGTGGACACTCCGTCGCTCGGAGCCCGGGACCGCGAGCGGCGAGACGCCTCGGGCGCGTCCGTCGGGGTGTCCTATCCCAACCTCACCCATCTGCCCGCGGAGCCCACCGAGCTCCCCGCGCACCGACGGGTCTGGAACCCCTTCTTCGCCAACGACGTGACGCCGTCCGACATCACGGCTCTCGTGGACCGCTATCACCTCCCGGTGCTGGTCAAGGGAGTCGTGCGCGCTGACGACGCGCGGCGTGCGGTCGACGCGGGGGCTGCTGCGGTGATCGTGAGCAACCACGGTGCGCGCAACCTCGACACCGGTGCGGCGACGGCCGACAGCCTCGCGCCCGTCGTCGACGCAGTCGGAGGCGACGTCCCGGTCCTCGTGGACGGAGGCATACGCCGAGGGACCGACGTCGCCACGGCGCTGTGCCTCGGCGCCTCGGCGGTCCTCGTTGGGCGCCCGGTGATCTGGGGGCTCAACACCTACGGGGCCGCGGGCGTCCAGCACGTGGTCGAGCTGCTCCGGACCGAGCTCGAGATGGCCATGTCGCTCCTCGGGGCTCCAACGATCTCCGACCTCACCCGCGACCTCCTGCAGCGCGTCTGAGCCGCGTCAGTCGCCGACGTGCGGTTCGGGCGCGGGGGTGGCGCGGCGGGCGCGGATGATGCCGACGACGCCCACGAGCATCCACACGGCGTTGAGCAGCGCCGACTGCCAGCCGCGGATCGACAGCGCCCAGACCAGCAGCGCCCCCGCGCAGACGGCGTTGGTGGCCTGGTAGCTCAGGGCGGAGGACTCCCACCGGCCCGCCGTGAGCAAGCCGTAGGCCACGAGGATGCCTACGGCGCCGATCCACCCGATCACGTCTGCTGCCGACATGCGGCCACCCTAGGTGTCGCCGCCCGTCGGTCCGGGGACCGAGTCGGCTCCCGGCTACGGTGTGGCCCATGCCGACGCCGTACTCCCTGACCGGTCGCGGGGCGCTGGTGACCGGGGCCGGTGCGCCGGACGGGATCGGGGTCGCGGCCGCGCGACTCCTCGCGCGCCAGGGCGCTCGTGTGGTGCTCGCCGCGACCACGCCGCGGGTCTTCGACCGCGTCGACGAGCTGCTCGCCGAGGGCCTCGACGCCCACGGCCTCCTCGCCGACCTCACCGAGCCCGAGGCCGCGCGGGGCCTGGTCGACGACGCGGCTGCGCACCTCGGCCGCCTCGACGTGGTCGTCAACAACGCCGGGATGGCGCAGACCGGCGTCGCGATCACGTCGGGCACGCTGCTCGACCAGCCGGTCGACGCCTGGCTGCGGCAGCTCGACATCACGCTCATGACGGCTGTCCACGTGACGCGCGCCGCGATCCCGTGGCTGCGCGCGAGCGGTCGCGGGCGCATCGTGATGGTCTCCAGCGTCACAGGACCTGTCGTGTCGGCCTCGGGCAGCAGTGCCTACGCCGCCGCCAAGGGCGCGATCGACGGCGTGATGCGCACGGTCGCGATCGAGGAGGGTCCGCACGGGATCACGTGCAACTCGGTGCAGCCGGGGTGGATCCGCACCGGGTCCTCGGAGCCCGACGAGATCGTGGCGGGCGGCTACACGCCCGTCGGCCGTCCGGGGACTCCCGACGAGGTCGCCGCGGTCGTCGGCTTCCTCGCGACCGACGAGGCGAGCTACATCACCGGCCAGACCTTCGTCGTCGACGGGGGCAACGTCGTGCAGGAGCACAAGGGACCATGAGCACTCCGATCGATGCCGACACCGTCGCCGCCTTCCACCGCGACGGCGCCGTCGTGGTGCGGGGGCTGTTCAGCCCCGAGGAGGTCGCGGTCGTCGAGCGCGGCATCGAGCGCAACCTCGCCGACCCCGGCCCGCTGTTCAAGGTCGCGAGCCGCCCGGACGACCCCGGCCGCTTCGTCGAGGACTTCTGCAACTGGCAGCGCATCGAGGAGTTCCGGACGATCGCGTTCGAGTCGCGGGCGGCCGACGTCGCCGCGGCCCTCATGCGCGGGAGCGACGTACGCCTCTTCCACGACCACATGCTGGTGAAGGAGCCGGGCACGCAGCAGCACACGCCGTGGCACCAGGACCAGCCCTACTACAACGTCGACGGCGTCGAGAACTGCTCGATGTGGGCGCCGGTCGACCCGGTCGCGGAGGCATCGACGCTCGAGTTCCTCGCGGGCTCGCACCTCGAGGGCTGGCGCCTGCCGCGCACGTTCCTGGACGAGCAGGCCGCGTGGTTCCCGGAGGGCTCGCTCGCCGAGCTCCCCGACATCGAGGGCCACCGCGAGGACTTCCCCATCGTGCGCTGGGCGCTGCAGCCCGGCGACGCGGTCTTCTTCCACATGCTCACGCTGCACCACGCCTACGGCGTCCCCGGCGCGACCCGTCGCCGCGCGTTCTCCCTGCGCTTCCTCGGCGACGACATGGTGCACGCGCCCCGCGCGTGGACGACGTCGCCACCGTTCGACGAGCTCGACCGCGAGCTCGCGCCCGGGGCCTCGATGGACCACCCGCTCTTCCCCGTGCTGCGCACCCGCTGACCGCGGGAGAGACTCGTGCGGTGAGCACCCCCGCCGCGAGCACGGAGGCCGAGGCCGACGGCGTGGCCCGCCACGACCTCGCCCGGCTGACCGGGCTCGTGGCCGGGGGAGCGGCGGTCGTCCTCAGCGGCGCCGGCATCTCGACCGAGTCGGGCATCCCCGACTACCGCGGCCCGTCCGGAGCCTCGCTGCGCCGCCACGCCCCGATGACCTACCAGGCGTTCCGCGACGACCCCGTCGCCCGGCGCCGCTACTGGGCGCGCAGCCACGTCGGCTGGGCCCTGATGCGGACGGCGGTCCCGAACGCGGGTCACCGCGCGGTGGCCGCCCTCGAGGCGCACGGGCTCGTCGACGGCACGATCACCCAGAACGTCGACGGCCTGCACCAGGCAGCCGGGTCTCGCGCCGTCGTTGACCTGCACGGCCGGCTCGACCGGGTGGTGTGCCTCGCCTGCGGGACGACCTCGAGCCGGGCCGGGCTGCGCGAGCGCCTCGACGAGGTCAACCGCGAGTGGCGGGCCACGATCACCGCGGTGAACCCCGACGGGGACGTCGACCTCCCGGACGAGCAGCTCGACGGCTTCGCGGTCGTCGACTGCCTCGCATGCGGCGGCCTGCTCAAGCCCGACGTCGTCTACTTCGGCGAGAACGTCCCTGCCGCGCGGGTGGAGGAGTCCTACGCGATGGTCGACGGCGCTCGGCTGCTGCTCGTGCTCGGCTCCTCGCTCACGGTCTTCTCCGGGCGCCGGTTCGTCCTGCGCGCGGCGAACGCGGGCACGCCGGTCGTGATCGTCAACGACGGCGAGACGCGCGGCGACGACCACGCCGTCCTGAAGCTGGCCACGCCCCTCGGCGAGACGCTGACAGCGCTCGTCGCCGATCTCGGCATCGCTCAGGCGACGTAGACCACGCGACCCGTCGTCGCGCCCGCGGCGAGCCGCTGCAGCGCGTCGGGCACGGCGTCGAGCGCGATGCGCTCGGACACGAGCGGCGAGATCGCGCCCTCGTCCGAGAGCCGCACGAGGTCGGCGTAGGCCTCGTGGACGAGGTCGATGCCGAGGGTGCGGTAGAGACCCCAGTGCAGACCGACGATCGAGTAGTTCTTCACGAGCGCGTGACTCAGTGCGGGAGAAGGGATATCGCCGCTCGTGAATCCCACGACGACGATGCGCCCCTCGAACGCGATGCACTTGGTGGAGCCGGAGTAGGCGGCGCCGCCCACCGGGTCGTAGACGACGTCGGCGCCTCGACCACCGGTGACGTCCTTCACGACGGAGACGAAGTCCTCGCGCGTCCGGTCGACGACGACGTCGGCACCGAGCGACCTCGCGACCTCGGCCTTCTCGCCACTGCCGACCACCGCGATCACGCGCGCACCGGCCGCCTTCCCGAGCTGGACCGCGGCGCTGCCGACACCGCCGGCGGCCGCGTGGACCAGGAGGGTCTCCCCGGCCAGCAGCCGGGCGCGACGGTGCAGGCCGAACCACCCGGTCTGGTAGGCGAGGTGCAACGACGCCGCCTGGGCGTCGTCGAGGGAGTCGGGTGCGAGGAAGGTGTCGGTCCCGCTCATCAGGGTGACGTCGGCGAACGAGCCGGTCGGGATCTCGGCGCCGCCGAGCACCCGGTCGCCGACAGCGACGTGCGTGACGCCCGCGCCGACCGCGACGACGTCGCCGCACGCCTCGATGCCCGGGGTGAACGGGAGCGGCGGGCGCACCTGGTAGTGGCCGCGGGCCATGAGGACGTCGGGGAAGTTCGCCGCGGCCGCACGCACCCGCACCGCCACCTGGCCCGGTCCGGGCACCGGCTCGGGCACCTCGGCCAGTCGAAGGACGTCGATCGGCTCGCCGAGAGCGGTGACCTGCCAGGCACGCATGGGATCTCCGAGCGTCAGGCCGCGCGTCAGGACGGGACCGGCGGCGGGAGCCACGATCCTAGGGAGGACTCGGCCGAGCAGTGGCACGATCGTGGTGCGGTCGATTTGCCCGGTCTGCGAGGATGGTGCCCATGGACAAGCCCCCGAAGCCACCGGTCGTCAGGCACGGGGTCATCCGGCCGGTACCGCCGCCCTACGTCCCGCACGACTGGAGCGTCGGCGAACGGGCGACCCACGACTCGCACGGGCTCGGCACGATCGTGCGCGTCGAGGCGACGTCGGTGCTGGTGGACTTCGGCGAGGGCGACAACGCCGTACGGCGCGTCAAGACGATGGACGAGCGGCTCAAGCCGCTCTGACGCTCAGCGGGACCTGAGCCCGTGCCGGGCGCCGGCCGCGGGAGCGTCCGTGACTGCTCAGGCGCAGTCGACGCAGACGTTCACGCCGGGCTTGGCGCGACGCGAGCGGTGCACGACGAGGAAGCACTTGTCGCAGCGGAACTCGTCGGCCATCTGCGGCACGACGTCGACCGCGAGGATCTCGTGGGACAGGTCCGCGCCGGGGAGCTCGAGGTCCTCGAGCAGGTTCGCCTCGTCGTCGACCGTGACCTGGGTGGTCGGTGCCTGTGCGCGCAACGCATCAAGGCTCGCGGTCTGCTCGGCCGCGGTCGCCTCCGCGTCTCTCGGAGCGTCGTAATCGGTTGCCATGAGCCCTCGCCGTCCCCCCACATCGTGGGCTCGTGTCGTCCGGAGGTAGCGAGGCTACCCCTCGTGCGGATCGGGTACTCCCGCGGGCGTTCCAACATCGTGAACCCCTGGTGAATTCCCTGGTCCATGAGCTCCGGAGCGGCCGTGCGGGTGACGGACCGGCCCCAGGCTCAACACCGGCTCTCGGTGCGACCGACATCCGTAGGGCAGGTGTCCTGACACGGGGAGGTCGCATGAACGCTCGCGAGCTGAGGGTCGGTCGCACCTACGCCTATCCCACGAGCCCGGCCCCCTGGTACCGGGTCGCCGTCCCCGCGCGCGTGATGTCGCACGGACCGCGCAACCACGTCCTCGTGCTCCTGCCGCACGGCATCCCCGCCGGTCCGACGCGCGACGAGGTCCCCCGCTCCGCCCTCGTGTGGCTCGACGCCGCCTCCCTCGTCTCGTCCTGGGACGAGTGGCCGGCCCGGGCCGCCTCGGCCCGCGACGACATGGCGGCCGTCGTGGCCAGCGCGGTCGCCGCGATCGGTGGCGCCGGCGCCCCGACGATCGCCGGGCCGCGCGACGGCGGCGACCCGCCGAACCGCTGGTGGTCCCGCCCGATCCAGCAGCTGCTGCGTCCCCCGGCCCTTCCGGTCACGAGCGGCCAGAACAGAGCCTGACCACCCCGTCGCGGCTCCTTCGGCCGTCAGCTCAGGGCGTCGCTGAAGTAGTCCTGCATGCGCTTGTCGGCCTTGACCCGCGCCTTCGTCACGTCGACGACCGTGGCCTTGTCGAGCCCCGCACCACCGCTGTCGAGGACGGCCTGGGCGACGATGCGGTACTTGTCCTCGGCCTGGCGCCAGCGTTCGAGCAGATCCTTCTTGCCTGTCTTGGCCATGCGGTCGACGCTACTCGCCGAAAGTGAACAGATCGGCGGCGCTCGAGCGAGGTGAGGCTGGCCACAGCCGGTGGGGGAGCGACAGGACGGAACCGCTCACGCGGTGGCGGGCGTCGCGTCGATCTCGGCGATGAGGGCCTCGATCCGGCGCTTGATCTCGTCGCGGATCGGACGGACCGACTCGACGCCCTGGCCGGCCGGGTCCTCGAGGACCCAGTCGAGGTAGGTCTTGCCGGGGAAGAACGGGCAGACGTCGCCGCAGCCCATCGTGATGACGTAGTCCGACGCCTGCACCGCCTCCGTCGTGAGCACCTTGGGGATCTCGGCCGAGATGTCGATGCCCTCCTCGGCCAGCGCCTCGACGACCGCGGCGTTCACCGTGCTCGCCGGGGCGGAGCCCGCCGAGCGGACCTCGACGCGGTCGCCGGCCAGGTGCGTGAGGTACGCCGCGGCCATCTGGGACCGCCCGGCGTTGTGCACGCACACGAACAGGACGGACGGCTTCTCGCTCACGATGATCGCTCTCTGCTCCTGCGACGGCAGCGCCCGGGGGACCGGTCCGCTGCATCGACGACGGTCAACATTCACCACTGTCGATGCAGTCTGCCGCGCCGTGCAGATGCCTGTCCATGACCGCACGTGAACATCGGGTGACGCACGCCGCCGACCGGACCTGACTAAGGTCGTCGGATCGGGCGCGACACACAGGCGGGAGCCAGGATGGCGAGCACCCTGGTGGCCACGAAGATGAACGCTCCTCGCCTGCGCGGCGCGCTGGTGCCCCGCCCCCGCCTCACCGCACTCATGGATGCCGGTGCCGAGGCCTCGCTCACGCTCGTGTCCGCACCCGCGGGGTTCGGCAAGACCACCGTGCTCGCCAGCTGGCTCGAGCGCGCCTCGACGGAGCCGCGGACGGTCGCGTCGGTCTCGCTCGACGAGTCCGACAGCCAGGCGTCGTCCTTCTGGCTCTATGTCGTCACCGCTCTGGGCTCGGCCACCGGCGGTGTCGGCGCGAGCGTCATCCCGCTCCTCACGGCGGGCCAGCCGGCGTCGCGGACGCTGCTCACCGTCGTCCTCAACGAGATCGGCGCCCTGCCCACCGAGGTGGACCTGATCCTCGACGACTACCACCTCGCCGACGGGGCGGACGTGGCCGAGGGCATGACCTTCCTGCTCGAGCACCGGCCGCCGAACCTGCACGTGGTCGTCAGCACGCGCGCCGACCCGGACCTGCCGCTCGCTCGGCTGCGGGCGCGCGGCGAGCTCGTCGAGATCCGTGCGCGCGACCTGCGCTTCACGGTCGACGAGACGGCGGCGTACCTCACCGATGTCAGCGGCGTCGAGGTCGCACCCGCCGACGTGTCGGCGCTCGAGTCGCGGACCGAGGGGTGGGCGGCCGCCCTCCAGCTCGCCGCGCTGTCGCTGCAGGGCCGCGACGACGTCGCCGGATTCATCGCCGGGTTCGCGGGTGACGACAGGCACGTCGTGGACTACCTCGTGCAGGAGGTGCTCTCGCGACAGTCCGACGACGTGCGCCGCTTCCTCATGCGTACGTCGGTGCTCGACCCGCTCTGCGGCGACCTGTGCGACGCCGCGCTCGAGCAGACCGGGAGCCGCGCGATGCTCGAGTCGCTCGAGCGGGCGAACCTCTTCCTCGTGCCGCTCGACGACCAGCGGCAGTGGTACCGCTACCACCACCTGTTCGGCGACGTGCTCGAGGCGCACCTGCGCGACGAGAGCCCCGAGCAGGTCGCGGGACTGCACCTGCGCGCGAGCCGGTGGTACGACGACTCCGCGCAACCGGTGCCCGCCGTACGCCACGCGCTCGCCGGCGGTGATGCCGAGCGGGCCGCGGACCTCGCCGAGGCGGCGCTCCCCGCCCTGCAGCGCGACCGTCAGGAGGCCGTCATCCGCGGCTGGATCGGCGCGATCCCGGACGTCGTCGTGCGCGCGCGGCCGGTGCTCGCGATCGGGTTCGTCGGTGCCCTGATGTCGAGCAACGAGTTCGCCGGGGTCGGGGCGCGGCTGCGGGAGGTCGAGCGTCAGCTGCCCGAGATCACGGCGCGGATCGCGGCGGGTGCCGACGGAGAGCTCGCCCGGGTGCCGTCGGGGGTGGAGCTCTACCGGGCCGGGATGTCGCTCGTCACGGGCGATCTCGCGGCGACGCACCAGCACGCGCAGCAGGCGATCGACACGTCGCTCCCGGACGACGACCTGGTCCGCGCCGCGGCCTCCGGCCTGTCAGGTCTCGCGCACTGGGCCTGCGGGGAGCTCGACGACGCGCACCGGCGCTACACCGCGTGCGTCGACGGGCTGCGCCGTGCGGGGCACGTGTCCGACGTGCTCGGCTGCGCCATCACGTTGGCCGACCTCCGCATCACCCTCGGCCGGGTGCGCGACGCGCAGGCGAGCTACGACGACGGCCTGGGTCTCGCCGCGACGACCGGCGTGGTGCTCCGCGGCGTGGCCGACATGCATGTGGGGCTGAGCCAGGTGGCGCTGGAGCGTGGCCTGCTCGTCGAGGCGCACGAGCAGCTCGACGTGGCGCGCAGGATGGGGGAGGAGCGCGGGCTTCCCCAGCATCCCTACCGGCTGCGGGCGACGGCGGCGACGCTCGCTGCTGCCGAGGGCGACCTCACCGGCGCGCTCGCGCTCGTCGCCGAGGCGCAGCAGGTCTATCTCGGCGACTTCTCGCCGAACGTCCGGCCGCTCCACGCCGTGGCCGCGCGCCTCCACGTCCGCCGGGGCGACCTCGACGCGGCCCTGCGCTGGGCGCGCGACCACGACGTGACAGCGACGCAGGACCTGTCCTACCTGCGCGAGTTCGAGCACGTGACCCTGGCCGAGGTGCTGCTCGCGCGGCACCGTCGCGACGGCGACACCACCGCCCTCGCCGAGGCCGACGCCCTGCTCGAGCGCCTTCGCCCGGCTGCCTACGACGGCGGCAGGGCCGCCTCGGTCCTCGACATCGAGATCCTGCGGGCCGTGGCCGCGCGCAGCCGTGGCGACATCGACGCCGCGCTCGAGCTGCTCGGCCAGGCGGTCGGGCTCGCCGCGCCCGAGGGGCAGGCGCACCCGTTCGCCCGCCACGGGGAGCTGCTCGTCCCGCTGCTCGAGGCGCTGGCCGCGCGACGCGGGACGGATCCCTGGGCGTCCTTGCTGCTCGACGCCTGCCGCGCGGCAGTGGAAGCCGCGGCTGCCGACGTCGACGCCGCGGTCGTCCCGGTGGCGATGGCGAGCGTCGTCGAGCCGCTCAGCGCTCGTGAGCTCGAGGTGCTGGCGCTGCTCGACACCGAGCTCGACGGTCCCGAGATCGCTGCGCAGCTGTTCGTATCGATCAACACGCTACGAACGCACACCAAGAACATCTACACCAAGCTCGACGTCAACAACCGCCGAGCCGCTGTCCGTCGCGGCCGCGAGCTCGGACTCATCCCCGCCCGCTGATGCACGACCGGTCGTGGCGACGTCGTCGCTGCTGTCGACGGTGCTGCCGTCGCGGTCCAGCCGGCGGACCGAGACGAGGGTCGCGCCGATGTCGCGCAGCCGGGCGAGGATCCCGTGCAGCTGAGCCTGGTCGGCGACCTCACCGGTGAGCGTGCACGTGCCGTCGGCGTCGCAGGCGATGCTGAGGTCCGCGAACCACGACGCCCACCGGTCGTCGAGGTGCCCGACCACGCGCACCTCGTAGGTGCACGCGTCCCGCGAGCTCACCGTCCGCTCCGCGACGGGTAGCTGCGGCGGATGATCCACTCGGCGACGGCGAGGTTGATGACCCATGCGGCACCCATGGCGATGTCGCCGGCGAGGACGCCCGTGCCGAAGAAGGCGGTGCGGATCCCGCCGGTGATCGCCTGCGTTCCGGCGGCGATGCCGATGGCATAGGCGCGGATCATCCACGCACGGTGCGCCACCACGTCTCCGCGACGGACCGTGGTGACGCCGAGGACGAGGCAGGCGATCATCGCGGCGGCGAACACGAGGCGCAGCACGTAGAGCAGGGAGCCGGTGCCAGGCTTCTCGGCGTAGAGCAACGTCATCCAGAGCGCCGAGCCCGCGACCATGAGGCCGGCCACCGCGAGGACGCGTCCGGTCCGGCGGTGCCATGCCATGTGCCGACGGCGGAACCGCGGGACGAACTGCAGCGTGCCGACGACGAGGTAGGTGGCGGCGCCCACGATGTGCACGATCAGCGGGAGCGGGAAGTCGGCGAACCGGTGGTCCGCGGGGATGAGCACCGGGCCGCCGAGCAGCTGGACCACGCGCAGCGTGCCGGCGAGGAGCGGGACGAGGCTGAGGAGGATGAGGCCGACCGGCACGGGCCAGCTGCGCTTCGGGGACGGCCGGGACTGCTGGGGCGTACGCCCCAGCAGCCCGGACGACAGAGGACTGGTCATCAGACGGTCGCGTGCTCGACGAGCGTGATCGTGGATGCGGTCTCGACGACCTGCGAGCGCTGGTCGCGCCACAGGGAAACGCCGAGGCCGACGAGAGCGAGGCCGACCGGCACGGCCAGCGGACGGTTGAACGACTCGGGCAGGACGGCGAGCGAGACGGTCGCGATCGTGCCGACGGCCAGGAGCGCGGAGGCCAGGCGCGACAGGATGTTGGCGCGGAACAGGGCGACGCCGAACAGCAGGCCGCCCACCATGTAGCCGATGCCGGTGACGTTGAGCACCGTCGACATCGCCCCGATGTCACCGGCCGGCTTGCCGCCGGCGGCCGCGACGACGAGGTCGTTCACGTAGCCCGGCGCGAGGTGCACGAGACCGGGCAGGATGTAGGCGGAGATGACCTCGGTGGCGAACATGAGCAGGTAGCCGGCGCCGAAGAGCAGGTAGCCCACGAGCCCGAGGACTCCCATCTGGCGGACCTGGCGCAGGTACATGCCGGTGATGCCGACCAGCGCCAGCGCCGCCATGACGACCTTGGCGGAGTTGCGCACGACCCAGTCGGTCGTGGCGACCGAGTCGACGTTCATGGCGGGGTGCTTGATCTGCACGGCGAGGAAGATCAGCCCTGCGGCGGCGGCGCTGAGGGCCGCTGCCTTCGTGAGGCCAGTGGTGGTGACGGTCATGACGGACTCCCGGTCGCTACGGGCCGAGCGGGGTGCCGGGCCGTGTCTGCGACGTTAGGTTTCGACCTGGGGGGCCCACATCACCAGATGATGTGACCGAGGTGGTGAAAGACCCCTCGTCGTACGCCGCCCCCTCGTGGGAGGCCCACCTTCATCGATCCTTCATGCTCCGGGCGGTCGTCCCTTGATGTGCGTGACGCACGATCGAGGGACATGACGAGGCAGAGGAGACGGCCATGATGGGCTGGTACGACGACGGCGGGACGAACTGGGCCGCGATGGGCCTGATGATGCTGTTCTGGGCCGCCCTCATCGGCCTGGCCGTCTGGGCGGGTGTCCACTTCCTGCGCGCGAACGGGCCCACGGTCGCCGCCGGACCGACCGGCCCGACCGCGCCCGCACCGCGAGCCGTCCTCGACCAGCGACTCGCCTCGGGCGAGATCGACGCCGAGCACTACGCCCAGGTCCGCCGGCTGCTCGACGGGCAGTCCGCGGCGACGCCGCCGACCGACCCGCCCGTCTCGTCCTGAGCCCGGCTAGCCTGCGCCGGAGACAAGCGCAGCGGGGAGGCCGGATGGTCGAGCAGATGACGGTCCTCGTCGTCGACGACGAGATCGCCCTGGCCGGCGTCGTGGCCGGCTACCTCGAGCGCGAGGGCTTCACGGTCCTGCAGGCGCACGACGGCCCGAGCGCTGTGGCGCTGGCGGAGTCCCGCCACCCGGACCTGATCGTGCTCGACGTGATGCTGCCCGGGTTCGACGGGGTCGAGGTGTGCCGCCAGGTGCGGCAGTTCACCGACGCCTACATCATCATGCTCACCGCCCGCGACGAGGAGGTCGACAAGATCGTCGGCCTGTCGGTCGGCGCGGACGACTACCTCGTGAAGCCGTTCTCGCCGCGCGAGCTCATCGCGCGCGTCCGCGCGATGCTGCGCCGGCCTCGCTCGGTGCCGGTGAGCCCGTCGGACACGACCGTCGGCGACCTCGTCGTCGACGAGGAGGCGCGCACCGTCACGGTCGCGGGCGCCCCGGTCGAGCTGACGCGCACCGAGTTCGACCTGCTCGCGACGATGGTCGCCCGACCCCGGCTCGCGTTCTCCCGTCGACAGCTGATCGATGCCGTGTGGGGATCGGACTGGTACGGCGACGAGCACCTCGTGGACGTCCATGTGGCCCACCTGCGCCGCAAGCTCGGCGACGACGCGAGCGAGCCGCGCTACGTGCGCACCGTCCGCGGCGTCGGCTACGGGCTCGGGACCGGATGAGCCGCGTGCGGCCCCGCCTCGCGGTCCGGCTCATGACCGCGATGGCCCTCGTCATCGCCGTCGGAGGACTCACGCTGCTGGCCACGGTGAACCTCGTCGCGCCCGGGCTGTTCCACGACCACCTCTCGCACTTCGGGATGATGTCGCCCGAGGTCACCGCACACGCCGAGGAGGCGTTCGCCTCGTCGTTCGCGATCGCCATCACCGTGGCGATGGCCGCATCCCTGATCGCCGCCGGTCTCGTCTCCTGGTTCCTGGTCCGGCGCGTGGCGCGCCCGGTGGAGGAGCTCGCCCAGGCGGCGGAGACGGTCGCGAGGGGGACCTACACCGTCGACGTCCCGACCGAGCCGTTCTCCAGCGAGCTCGAGGCTCTCGCGACGTCGTTCTCCCACATGGCCGACCGGCTCGCGGCGACCGACGCGTCGCGCACGCGGCTGCTCGCCGACCTCGCGCACGAGCTGCGCACCCCGCTCGCGACGCTCGAGGCCTACATCGACGGCCTCGAGGACGGCGTCGTGGACCCGACGGCCGAGTCCTACGAGACCATGCGCGGTCAGGTCGCTCGACTGCGCCGGCTCGCGACCGACCTGCGCGAGTCCGCAGCCGCGGACGAGCACGCCCTGCACCTGAACCTGGTCGACACGGACGCGGCGGCCCTCGTGGCCGACGCGGTCGCCGCCGCGACCCCGCGCTTCAACGCCAAGGGCGTCGAGCTCTCCCTCGTCGACGACAGCGGCGGGCTGACGGTGCACGCCGACCCCGAACGACTCGGTCAGGTGCTGTCGAACCTGCTCGACAACGCCTTGCGCCACACCCGTCCCGGCGGGAGGGTGGATGTCGTCGCGACGGACGCCGACGGGAAGGTGACCGTGTCGGTCGCCGACGACGGCGAGGGCATCCCCACCGACCAGCTCGGTGCCGTCTTCGAGCGGTTCCACCGGGTCGACCCGGCTCGTGCCACCACCGACGGCTCCGGCAGCGGCCTCGGGCTCACCATCGCGCGAGCGATCGTGACCGACCACGGCGGGACGCTCACCGCCGCGAGCGACGGGCCCGGCGCCGGAGCGACCTTCACCGTCGCGCTGCCCCCTGCGCGGTAGGCGCTCCCCGGAGGCCGTCCGGCGGCATGGTGTCGGGCGTGCCGTCTGTACCCGGCGTATGCCATGCGGCACAGGGAAAGCGGCCGGTCGGAGCCTTCTTCATCGGATCTTCATGGAACGCCTGGGGGAGCCTTCGGGCAGGCGTCCGATGCTCGTGCTGTGACGATCACAGGAACCACGAGCGGGAGCACACGATGAACTGGTGGGCCATCTTCGGCGCCGGGCTGCTGGCTGGAGCCACGACGTGCGCGGTCGCGCAGGGTGGTCTGCTCGTGGGGCTGATCAACCGGCAGAAGAAGGCCGCGGCCGAGGTCCAGGGCGCGCAGGTGCTCGTGACCGCCGGTGCGACCGGAGCGGCCAAGGGCGGCACGAAGACCGGCGCGCGGAAGCCTGCACCGAAGGCCGCACCCGCCACGGGATCGTCGACCGCGACGGACGACCTCGTTCCGGTCGCGGGGTTCCTGCTGGGCAAGCTCGTGATCCTGACTCTCGCCGGCCTGGTGCTCGGCGCGTTCGGGTCCTTCATCGCCCTCGACGCCCGCATCGGAGGTCTCGCCCAGCTCGTCGCCGCCGCGATCATGATCGTGTTCGGCCTCGGCGCTGCCGGCGTGCCCGGGTTCGACGAGATCCAGTTCACCCCACCGGCATCGTGGACCCGCGTCGTCCGCAGGAGCACGCGGTCGCAGTCGGCGTTCGCGCCGTTCCTGCTCGGCGTCGCGGTCATCCTCATCCCGTGCGGCGTCACGATCTCGATGATGCTGCTCGCCGCGACCGCGGGGTCCGCCGCAGCGGGCGGTTCCGTGATGGCCGTGTTCGTGCTCGGGACCGCCCCGATGTTCACGGCGTACGGCTTCCTGACCCAGCGCTACGTCAACCCGGACAGCCGTCGCATGTCGATCCTGCTCGGGATCGTCGTGGTGCTCATGGGCCTGTTCACCCTGAACGCCAGCCTGACCGCGCTCGCCTCGCCGATCACCGCGCAGAGCATCGCCGCGAAGCTGCGCGGTACGCCCGCGGTGACCGCGCCGGTCGCGGCCGCTCCGGCGCCCGTCGGTGGCGTGCAGGTGCTGAAGATCGACGCGACGTCGGGCGGGTACTCGCCGTCGTCGATCGCGGCGAAGGCCGGGGTGGAGACGAAGGTCGTGTTCCACACCGACAACACGCGGTCCTGCATCGTCTACACGACCTTCCCCACCATCGGGAAGCAGGTCGTGCTGCCGGACTCGGGCGACACCGAGATCGACCTGGGCACGCTCGCCGCCGGCGAGATCCCGATCTCGTGCTCGATGGGCATGTACACCGGCACCATCGTGGTGTCCTGAGATGAGCGAGGACGTCATGAGCCACCGCACCGTCACCGTCGAGGTCGCCGGGATGCACTGTGCGTCCTGCGGGATCCTCGTCGACGACTGCCTCGAGGACGTCGACGGTGTCGTGTCGTCGCAGACCAGCGTGAAGTCCGGCCAGTGCGTCGCCGTCGTCACCGAGTCGGTCACGGACGCCGACGTCCTGGCCGCGGTCGTCGAAGCCGGCTACACCGGCACCGTCCTCGCGACCGTCGCAACGTCGTGAGCCGAACCGGTTACGGCGTCGTCCTCGTGGCGGCCGTCCTGACGCTGATCGCGTCCATGACCGGCGTCGCACGCCACGCCGCGGCACGGGTCGGTCCTGCGGCGTCCTCCGGCACAGCCCCCCGATCTCCCGCCGGGTGCACGGCACCGGTGGGCCTCCCGGGCTCAGAGGTCGGCGTCACGGTCGTCGACATGGGGATGTCGCCCATGATGGGCGGCCGCGCTCCGATGCGGCTGCGCACGGGCTCGGGAAGCGTCACCAGCGGTCCGGTCACGTTCGTCGTGACCAACCGGGGGTCGCGCACCCACGAGCTGCTGATCCTCCCGCTCGCCGACGGCCAGCAGGCGGGCGGCCGGGCACCCGGCCCTGATGGCGAGGTCGACGAGGCGGGCAGTCTCGCCGAGGCCTCGACCACGTGCGGTTCGGGCACCGGCGAGGGGATCACCTCCGGCGGCGTCGGATGGGTCACCGTGACGCTCCCCGCAGGCCGCTACGAGCTGGTCTGCAACGAGCCCGACCACTACTCCGCCGGCATGTGGCAGGAGCTCGACGTCAGCTGAGCGACGCGGCACCGACCGCGATCACCCGAGGATCGGGCCGGATGGGGTGAGCTGCGATCGGAGCCCGGCCAGCAGGGTGTCGAGACCCTGCTCGAGCTCTCCGGCGGGGTCGTACGAGGCGAGGGCGGGGGCCAGGCCGCGCAGGATCGGGAACTCCCGGATCGGCAGGCGGTGCAGGCCGAGACGGAGCAGGTCGTCGGTCTCCTCCGGGTTGTCGACGAGCTCCTGCAGCTCGTTGAGGATGTGGCCGTTGAGGAAGCCGAAGAACAGCCGGTAGATGTGCAGGGCGTCGACGTCGCTGAACCCGCTGCGCACCAGCAGCGCGAGCGTGGCCTCGAGCGGGCGGAGCGTGCCGTGCGGGCGCAGCGCCAGCGGCGTGGCGAGCGGCCGGGTCACGAGCAGCGGCACGACATGGGGGTGGGCGACGGCGATCGCGCGGAAACGGCGAGCGACTTCGCGGAGCTGGGACTGCCAGTCGTCGTCGGTGGAGTCGACCGTCAGGTCGCTGAGCACGAGCTCCACGACCCCGTCGAGCAGTGCCGTCTTCGTGTCGGCGTAGCGGTAGACCGCCATCGGGTCGCGGCCCAGCGCCCGGCCGAGCCGACGCATCGACAGGCTCTCGACGCCCTCGAGGTCGACGATGGCCAGGGCCGCGCGCAGCACCTGGTCCCGCGAGATGGGCCCTGACGTCGGCGCGGGAGGGGCGGCCCGGTCGCTCATCGCGTCTCCTCCGACCTTCTACGCTGTAGACGGTTGCTGTAGACCTACATGGTTGACATTACCCGGGCGCAAGCGTCTACTGAAACTACGCCGTAGATCTACGGCACCAGATCCTGGTGCCGGCTCGGCGCAAGCAGCGTCGGGACCACGTCCCGGGGGTCTCACCCCGCGCCGGAGCACCGCCCCGGGCGTCCCATCGAGACCTCGCCCCCGACGTCCAGCGCAGGGAGCTCACCATGATCGTTCTCGGCATCGTCCTCATCCTCGTCGGCTGGCTCGCCAAGATCGCGATCCTGACCACGATCGGACTCGTCCTGCTCGTCGTCGGGGTCGTGCTGATGCTGCTGGGCTCCACCGGTCGCGCCGTCGGCGGACGCCGGCACTACTACTGACCGCACACCCCACCGCCCGGATCCAGCCTGCACTCGGCGCGGCATCGTCGCGCCTCCGTCCACGGAAGGAACGTCATGGGAATCGGCTTCAGCATCTTCCTCCTCGCGGTCGGCGCGATCCTCACCTTCGCCGTCCACGCCACCGTCGCCGGGATCGACATCCGGGTCGTCGGCGTCATCCTCATGGCCGCCGGCGCGCTCGGGCTCGTCCTCACGATGGTGGTCTTCACCCCTCGTCGCACGCGCAGCGTGACCGCCACTCACACCGTCGACGGGACACCGGCGACCGCCGTCTCGCAGCGCGTCACCGACCAGGAGATCCGCACCGACGGCGCGTGAGTCCGCATCCAGCGGCTCGAGCTCGCCCCACTGCACGACAACCGGAAGGACCGCACCATGAACACCCAGTCGGACCAGGTCAAGGGTCACGCGAAGTCTGTCGCCGGAATCGTCACCGGCAACCAGGACCTCCAGGACGAGGGCGACGCTGAGACCCGCACTGCGGACGCCGCTGCGCGCATCGACGACGCCAAGGACAAGGCGGCCGAGGTCGTCGACCACATCAAGGACAAGGTCGACGACGCAGCCGACAAGGCCAAGGACGCGCTCCACAAGAAGTAGGACGCCCTCGCGCACGGCACGGGTCGGCGGTCGATGCAGAACCTCCGCGTGACGTCCCGACCGCCCACCACAGAAGGGGAGATCTCGTTGGAATGTCCCGAGTGCGGGTCCCATCCGCGCGGGCCTGCAGCGTTCTGCACCGAATGCGGTGAAGACCTCCACGCGACGCTGGACCGGTCCCACCAGGTCTCCGCTTCCGACGAGCCACGTGCCCGTCAGAACACTCCGGTGAACGAGATGGTCGGCTCGGAGCGCGCCCAGTGGATCGACAGCGTGTGGTGCTCGGCGGCCAGGGTCGTGCGGTGACGTGCTTCCGGCGCGACGTCGCGCCGGGCGGAAGCGCGTGACGTCGTCCGACGACCGGCCGACGACGGCCGTGCCCGTCGTCGGTTCGGGGCGCGTGCTCGCCGCGCGCTACGAGCTGGCGCCGATCCTGGTTCCGTTCGCGACGACCACCGCGTCGGCGCTCGCCGCCTCGGTCGGGAAGAAGAAGGGCAAGTCCGCCGTGCCCAGGATCCAGGCATTGGCGGACCTCGTCGACAGCCTGGCCACCGACAGACAGGTGTCGCCCGCTGCGGCGACGGCGCTGCGCACCGCCGTCGAGCAGCTGCTCCGCGTCGTGGACCCGCCCGGCTAGAACTGCGGCATCCAGGATCACGACGTCCGTCAACGAGACACGTGAGGCGCAGACGTCAGAGACCCCAGGGGATCCCGAGCGCGTACCACGCGAGGAAGAAGGCGGTCCACACCACGCACAGGGCGAGGAAGTAGGGGAGCATCAGCGCGATGACCGTCCCGATGCCGGACCGCTTGTCGTAGCGCGCCGCGAACACGACGATGAGCGGGAAGTAGGCCATGATCGGCGTCGCGATGTTCATGGGGGAGTCGCCGACGCGGTAGGCCGCGAGCACGGCGGCGGGGTCCACACCGAGCCGCAGGAACAGCGGGATGAAGATGGGCGCGAGCAGCGCCCACTTCGCGATCGCCTGCGGGATGATCAGGCCGACAACGAGCGTGATCAGGATGGCGATGAGCAGCAGCCAGCCGGCGCCGATGTCGATGTTCTCGATGAGGTCGCCGAGCTTCACAGCCGCCACCTGCGGCATCTTCGAGTAGTTGAAGTACGCGATGAACTGCGCGATGAGCAGGAACAGCAGCAGGAGACCCGCGAGCCCGGCCCACGACTTCGTGATGGCGTCGATCACCTCCGTGCTCGTCCGCAGCGTGCCCGCGCCCTTGCCGTAGCCGAGGCCGGCGGCCAGGAACAGGATCGTGATGATGACGATGAGGCTGTCCATGAACGGCGACGCGCCGATGATGGAGCCGGTGTCGGGGTTCCGCAGCGGAGCCCCCGGCAGGACCGTGAGCAGCGTGATGACGACGACGGCGACGAGCAGGTAGATGCCCGCGAGCCGCAGCCCGCGCCGCTCCGCCTCGCCGCCGACCTCGGGACCGACGTCGGCCGTCTGGATCTCCGCGTCGCTCGCGTCCGGCGCCACCGACGGGTCATAGGTCCCGAGCCG
>Ga0302299_10000266_pt1 | contig 26562 bp, 24 predicted proteins | sample III_Fen_N3_4_FD_198795 | JGI IMG/M metagenome (GOLD analysis project Ga0302299, IMG submission 198795) | Peat permafrost microbial communities from Stordalen Mire near Abisko, Sweden - III_Fen_N3_4 | ecosystem: Environmental > Terrestrial > Soil > Wetlands > Permafrost | place: Sweden: Abisko...
CCGGCACGATTGCCTCGGAACGCTGCGGGGCGGCGATTGCGCCGGGGCGGCTGAGCAACCAGCTTCCGCCCCGCGGGGGTGAAGCCGCCCCGCGGCCGCTTCCTCGGCTGCTCCCGTCGCTGCGCTCCGTCCGCGGGGTGACGGCAAGTTCGGTGGTATCGCATCGGGCGCCGGCGTTTCTCGGGCGGTATGTCGTTCGCTCGGCTTCTATGCTCGATCGGATGTCGGACGCCGTCGTGGAGCTGGGCCGCCGGGCCAAGGTGGCCTCCCGGCGCCTCGCGACCGCGTCCACCGACGAGAAGGACGCCGCGCTGCACCACGCGGCCGACCTCCTGCTCGCCCGCTCGGCCGAGGTGCTCGACGCCAACGCCGCCGACCTCGCCACGGCCGAGGCCGGCGGGATGGCCGTCTCGGCCCTCGACCGGCTGCGCCTCGACGACGCCCGGCTCGCGGCGATGGCCGCGGGCCTGCGCCAGGTGGCCTCGTTACCCGACCCGGTGGGGGAGACCCTCGACGGCACCCGCCGGCCCAACGGCCTCCAGATCCAGCGCATCCGGGTGCCGCTCGGTGTGGTGGCGGTCATCTACGAGAACCGGCCCAACGTCACCAGCGACGCCGCCGGGATCTGCCTGAAGTCGGGCAACGCGGCGCTGCTGCGCGGCTCGAGCACGGCCCTGGGCACGAACCGCGTGGTCGCCGACGCACTGCGCGAGGGCATCGCCAAGGCCGGGCTGCCCGCCGACGCCGTGGCCCTCGTCGACGACGTCAGCCACGAGGGCGCCCTGGCGGTCATGCGCTGCACGGAGTACGTCGACTGCCTGGTGCCCCGGGGCGGTCCCGCGCTCATCCAGAGCATCCGCGACAACGCCACGGTGCCCGTGATCATCGACGGCGACGGCAACTGCCACGTCTACGTCGACGCCGCGGCCGACCTCGACGAGGCGCTGACGATCGCAGTGAACGCGAAGACCAACCGCACCAGCGTGTGCAACGCGGCCGAGTCGCTGGTGGTGCACGATGCCGTGGCCGACGCGTTCCTGCCCCGGGTCGCCGAGGCCCTCGCGGCGCGCGGCGTCGAGATGGTCGGCGACGCCGGCGCCCGGAGCCGGGTCCCGGCCATGGGGATCGCGACCGACGACGACTTCGGTCGCGAGTACCTCGACCTCAAGATCTCGGTGGCCGTGGTCTCGTCGCTCGACGACGCGATCACGCACATCAATCGGTTCGGCACCGGGCACACCGAGGCCATCCTCACGCGTGACCTCGGTGCCGCCCGCCGGTTCACCGACGAAGTCGACGCCGCGGTCGTCATCGTCAACGCGTCCACGCGGTTCACCGACGGCGAGCGGTTCGGCTTCGGAGCCGAGATCGGCATCTCCACGCAGAAGCTGCACGCCCGGGGTCCGATGGGACTCCGTGAGCTGACGACCTACAAGTACGTCGTGTGGGGCGACGGGCAGATCGTCCAATAGACCAGAACCCTTTCTGCGAGGAGTGGAACACAGTGGGTGAACGTTTCGAGTCGGTGAGCGACGTCGTTGCGCGTCTGCGCGGGGTCGACTACCTGGCCGACGACAACATCGCGGGGGTGGTGTTCCTCGCCGACAAGCTGGAGAAGCCGGTCCTCGTCGAGGGTCCGGCCGGTGTGGGCAAGACCGAGCTGGCCAAGGCCATTGCCCAGAGCACCGGTGCCCGCCTGATCCGGCTCCAGTGCTACGAAGGTCTCGACGAGGCCAAGGCGCTCTACGAGTGGAACTACAAGAAGCAGCTGCTGCGCATCCAGGCCGACCGCGAGCACGAGACGTCGTGGGAGGTCGTCGAGTCCGACATCTTCTCCGAGCAGTTCCTGCTGACCCGGCCGCTGCTCGAGGCGATCCGGGCCGAGGAGCCCGTCGTGCTGCTGATCGACGAGGTCGACCGCGTCGAGATCGAGACCGAGGCGCTCCTGCTCGAGGTGCTGTCGGACTTCCAGGTGTCGATCCCGGAGCTCGGCACGATCGTGGGCCGGCAGCGCCCGATCGTGCTGCTCACGTCCAACAACACCCGTGAGCTGTCGGAGGCGCTGAAGCGCCGGTGCCTCTTCCTCCACATCGACTACCCGGAGATCGAACGCGAGACCGAGATCGTGCGGGTGCGCGTCCCGGAGATCGACGCGAACCTCGCCGAGCAGGTGGCGCGGGTCGTGCGGTCGGTGCGCGAGCTCGACCTGAAGAAGGCGCCCTCGATCTCGGAGACGATCGACTGGGCCCGCACGCTCATCTACTTCGGCCGTTCGGAGATCACGCCCGAGGTGATCGGCGAGACGCTGCACGTGCTGCTCAAGTACCAGTCCGACATCGCCAAGGCCCGCAAGGAGCTCGTCGACTCGCCGGGCGAGCGCAAGCCGGGCATCGCGGCCACGAAGCGCTAGCGGGACCACTCGTGAGCGACTCCACCGCCTCGATGCTGGACGTGCTCCAGGGCTTCGTGCACGAGCTGCGCGGCGCGGGGCTGCCGGTGTCGATGACCGAGAACCTCGATGCGATGCGCGGCGTCGAGCACATCGACATGGGCGACCGCGAGATCATGCGGGCCGTCCTCGGCGCGACGCTGGTGAAGCAGCAGCGCCACCGGGCCGCGTTCGACACCGTGTTCGATGTGTACTTCTCGCTGTTCAGCCCCGCCGCCGCCGATCGTGCTGCGCTCGACCTGCCCGACGAGCTCTTCGGCGGGATGTCGGGCGACATGTCGGGCGGGGGTGCGGGTGGCGACCTGAGTCGCGAGGAGCTCGCCGAGATGCTCCTGCGCGCGCTCCAGTCGATGGACATGGACGAGCTGCGCCGGCTCGCGGGCATGGCCGTCAGCCAGTTCGCGGGGATGGAGCCGGGTCGCCCGGTCGGCGGGACCTACTACCTGTACCGCACGCTGCGGCAGCTCGACCTCGACGACCTGTCGGCCCGGATGATGGGCCAAGCCCACGAGCGCGGCCAGGTCCCCGACGACCCGCTGGGCGAGCGGCTCGCACGCGAGGAGTTCGAGGGCCGACTGCGCGAGCTGCGCAATCTCGTCGAGGAGGAGATCCGCCGCCGCCTCGTGGCCGACCGCGGGGTCGAGGCCATGGCCCGCACACTGCGCAAGCCGCTGCCGGAAGACGTCGACTTCATGCACGCGTCGCGCGACGAGATGATCCAGCTCCAGCGCGCGATCCAGCCGCTCACCCGCCTGCTCGCGGCGCGCCTCGCCCAGCGCCGCCGACGGCGCCACCGCGGGCATCTCGACTTCCGCCGCACCGTGCGCGCGTCGATGGCGTACGGCGGGGTCCCGGCCGAGCCGAAGTTCCGGCGTCCGCACCCGTCGAAGCCCGAGATCATCGTCGTAGCCGACATCTCGGGGTCGGTCGCCAGCTTCGCCCGCTTCACGCTGCAGTTCGTCCACGCGATGGCGAGCCAGTTCTCGCGTGTCCGCTCGTTCGTGTTCATCGACGGGATCGACGAGGTCACGCGGTTCTTCGAGGGCACCGACGACATCTCGGAAGCGGTGCACAAGGTCAACACCGAAGCCGACGTCGTGTGGGTCGACGGCCACTCCGACTACGGCCACGCGTTCTCGGTGTTCCACGACCGCCACGAGCGCGAGGTCACCCAGAAGTCGTCGGTGATCTTCCTCGGCGACGCGCGCAACAACTACCACGCGTCGCAGAACTGGGTGCTCCAGTCGCTGCAGAAGCGGGCCCGTCACGTCTACTGGCTCAACCCCGAGCCCCGCGGCTACTGGGACACCGGCGACTCGATCATCTCCGAGTACGCGAAGTACTGCGACGGCGTGTTCGAGTGCCGCAACCTGCGCCAGCTCGAGCGCTTCGTGACCACGATCGCCGAAGGTTGACGTCGCCATCGCGGCGTGAGGAGCCCGGATGGCCCACGGTTCCGAGCCCCTCGTCTGCAGCCACTTCACCCTGACCGGTTCGACGTCGTTGGAGCGACCCCGGTTCGGCTTCGCCGAGCGGGTGGCCGCCGCGGCCGCGGCCGGGTTCTCGGGGATCGGGCTCCTCGGGTTCGACCACCAGCTCGCGCTCCATGCCGGTCTGACCGACCTCGACCTCACCGGGATCCTGTTCGACCACGACGTGGAGCTGGCCGAGGTCGAGTTCCTGATGGACTGGTCGGCCGGACCGGAGGAGCCGGAGCGGGTCGCCGCGGCCCGGATCCTCGAGGACCAGGTGTGGGCGGTGGCCGACGTCTTCGGTCCCCGGGTGGTGTCGGTGGGGGAGGTCGGCCCGCCCGAGCAGCTCCCGCCGTTCGACCTCCTCGCCGAGCGCTTCGGTGCGCTGTGCGACCGCGCCGCCGCGCACGGGCTGCTCGTGGCGCTCGAGTTCCTGCCGTGGTCGGGGATCCCCGACATCGCGGCGGCCGCCGCGCTGGTCGAGGCGGTGGGGCGGGCCAACGCCGGGATCAACCTCGACGCCTGGCACTGGTTCCGGGGCAACCCCAGCGCCGAGGTGCTGCGGGCGGTGGCCGACCGGATCTTCGTCCTGCAGCTCGACGACGCCGACCGCACCGTGGTCGGGTCGCTGCCCGAGGACACCACCCTGCGGCGCCGGTGCCCGGGCGAGGGCAGCTTCGACCTCGTGGGGCTGCTGATGCTCGCCCGCGACGCCGGCGTCGACGCGCCGATCTCGGTCGAGGTGATGTCGACCGAGCACTACGCGTTGCCGGTCGAGGAGGCCGCGCGCCGTGCCTACACCGCGACGCGTGCAGTCATCGACCGCGCGTGGCACTGAGCTCGGCCTGGCGCGCTCGGTACTCGGCGACCGCCTCGTGGTGGTCGACGATCGGGTCGGGGTAGTCGAGCGTGCGCCGCACGTCGGTGGGCAGCTTCCATGGCTCGTGGACCGCGCCGCCCGCGATGCCGGCGAGCTCCGGCACGTAGCGGCGCACGTAGTCGCCGTCGGGATCGAACCGCTGCGCCTGCACCGTCGGGTTGAAGATGCGGTGGGGGTTCGTGTCGGTGCCGGTGCCCGCGTTCCACTGCCAGTTCAGGTTGTTGTTCGCGATCTCGCCGTCGACCAGCCAGTCGAGGAAGTGACGCGCGCCGAGGCGCCAGTCCACGTAGAGGTCCTTGGTGAGGAACGACGCGACGATCATGCGGGCACGGTTGTGCACGAACCCCTCCCGGAGCAGCTGGCGCATCGCGGCGTCGACCACCGGGTAGCCGGTGCGGCCCTCTGCCCAGGCCCGGAAGCGGGCGGGATCGTCGCTCCAGCGGTCACCCCGGGGGCGGTAATCGTGCCAGGCAGCGTCGGGCCGGCCTGCGAGCGCCTGGGCGTAGAAGTCGCGCCAGCACAGCTGACGGACGAAGGGCTCCACGCCGGGCCGGTTGCGGAGCTCGTGCTCGATCTCGGTGGGCGAGACGCACCCGAAGCGGAGGTACGCGCTGACGCGTGACGTCGCGTCGCCGGGGAGGTCGTCGTGGCGCTTGCCGTACTCGCGGAGGTGGCGCTTCACCCAGGCGTTCAGCGCCCGCCGCCCCGCGGTCTCCCCGCCGGGGGCCACGTCGGGGGACGGCGCGTCAGGAGTGAGGGCGACCAACGTCGGAAGCGGCTCGTCGGCGAGCGTCACCGGCACGACCAGGGAGGATGGCGGCGCGAGCACCGGTCTCCGGGGCGCGGCGAGCCAGCGGCGGTAGTAGGGGGTGAACACCTGGAAGTGCCCGCCCGCGCCGGGCTGGAGCACCCCCGGCTCGACGATGGTGGTGCCGGGGTGGGTGCGCACGGCGACGCCGGGCGGCGCGAGGGTGTCGGTGAGGCGCCCGAAGCGGGTGCGGGCGTAGGGGGACACGTCGTCGCTCAGGTGCACGGTGGTCGCACCGACCGTGGTGGCGACCCTTGCCACCTCGGTCGCCCAGGCTCCCCGGCGGGTGACCAGGCGGCCGCCGCGCTCGCGCAGCGACGCGTCGAGGTCGGCGAGTGCCTCGAGCAGGAAGCGGGTGCGATTGGGCCGGTTGAACCGGCTCTCGAGGATCGCGTCGTCGAACACGAACAGCGGGACGACCTCGCCGGCCGTGACCGCGGCCCGCAATGCCGGGTGGTCGTGGACCCGGAGGTCGCGGGTGAAGACGACGACGTCGGGCACCCACGGACGAACGCCCGGCCGGGGACCGGGATTCCCGTCAGCCGACGGCGGTGCCCGCTCGGGCGAGCAGGGCCCAGGCCCGATCGGCCACGCGGGCCAGCATGAGCAGCTGGGCGCGCTCCCGGCGGCGGAACACGTGGCCCGCCCGTCCGACCAGGATCACGGCGTCGTGCGCGCCGAGCCGGGCGACCGCGAGGTCCTCGGGCCCGGCGACCCCGTCGGCCACGAGTGGTGAGGCCGCGGTGCCGGTGGCCAGCGCGACCAGCTTCGCGACCTCGGGAACCCTGTCGCCGTCGGCCGCGACCACCGCACCGTCGTGGAGGAGGGCGACCCAGTCGGCGAGGAACTCGCGCCGCAGCTGCGCGGCGAGCACGCGCTGGAGCGAGCCGATGGAATCGGCCTCGCAGAGCTCGGCGGCCGACTCCAGCGCGTCGAGGCGGGGGTCGGGGAAGATGCCCACCCGGCGGACCTCTTCCACGGAGGCGCCGTCGACCTGCTCGACCTCGCGGATCATGAGCTCCAGGCGGCCGTCGTCGGGCACGACCACCGCGAACTCGTCGACCGCGACTCGGTCGCCCCGCTCGACGACGTCGACGCCCACGATGTCGCCGCCCACCGAACCGATGCGGGAGGCCACGAGGCCGAGGGCACCAGGGCGGTCGGGCAGCCACACCCGGATGAGGACGTGGATCTCGGCACCGTCGGCTTCCACGACCACGAGCCTACGGATCCGGTGTTGCCGCCGTGTGAACGACGCGTATCGTCCCGAGCATGTCCGAGCGGATCGGTGTGCTGGGCGGCACCTTCGACCCCGTGCACGTGGGCCACGTGGCCACCGCGGCGGAGGTGCGCCACGCCCTGGGCCTCGACCGGGTGCTGCTCGTCGTCGCCGGAGACCCGTGGCAGAAGCGGGGTCGGGTCGTGGCCGCCGCCGAGGACCGCCTCGCGCTGGTCCGGGCCGCCGTCGCCGGCATCGACGGGGTCGAGGCCAGCGCGATCGAGGTGGAGCGGGAGGGCCCGTCGGTCACCGCCGACACGCTCGAGGCGCTGGCGGCGCCGGGCCGTGAGCTGTTCCTCGTGCTCGGCGCCGACGCCGTGGCCAACATGTCGACCTGGAAGCGCCTCGACGAAACCCGCGGGCTGGCCACGATCGTGGTGGTCGAGCGGGCGGGCGACCTCGACGTGCACCCGCCGGGCGACGGCTGGCGCGTCGCCCACGTGCGGGTGCCCCGCCTCGACATCGCCTCCACGGACCTCCGGGCCCGCCTGGCGGCCGGCCGGCCGGTCGATGGGCTCGTCCCCGAATCCGTGTTGGCCGAGATCCGTCGGCGGGGCCTCTACACTGGGTCGTGATGACGTACGGATCCTGCGCTTGACCGGGCCCCTCCTCGGGTCGGACCCGGTCGCGTACCTCCGGGCACACGTGGCGGCCGAGGCCGCCCTGGAGAAGAACGGCACCGACGTCGTCATCCTCGAGGTCGGCGAGATCCTCGGCATCATCGAGCTCTTCGTGGTGGCCTCGGCGAGCAACGTGCGCCAGGTGAAGACGATCGTCGACGAGGTCGAGCGGGCGGTGTTCGAGTCCGACGGCGACAAGCCGCGGGCGGTCGAGGGGCTCAACGACGCGTCGTGGGTCCTCATGGACTACGGCGACGTCGTGGTGCACGTGTTCCTCGAGGAGACCCGGGCCTTCTACGACCTCGACCGGCTCTGGGCCGACGTGCCCCGCGTCGACCTGTCGGTGCCGGAGCCTCAGACCGCCACGTAGGGCCGCATCGGCACGCCCTTGGCGATCAGCGCGTCCTTCAGCTCGCGCACGCCCAGGTTCCGCTCGAAGCGTGGTGAGTAGAGGATCGAGCTGATGATCGCGGCCTGGGCCGCGCCGGCCGTGAGGCCGTCGGCGATGTGCTCGACCGTGCCCGCGCCGCCGCTCGCGATCACCGGCACGTTGACCGCGTCGGCCACCGCGCGCGTGATGTCGAGGTCGTAGCCGGACGCGGTGCCGTCGCGGTCGATCGAGTTGACCACGATCTCGCCGGCACCGAGGTCCTCGCCCCGGCGCACCCAGTCGATGGCGTCGAGGCCGGTCGCGAGCCGCGCGCCGTCGATGAGCACCTCGTAGCCCGACGGGAAGCCAGGCGTGATGCCCACGAACTTCACCTGCGTGGACAGCACGACGCACTGGCGGCCGAACGCCTCGGCGCCCTGGCGGATGATGTCGGGGTTGCGCACGGCCATCGAGTCGACGCTGATCTTCTCCGCGCCGGCCTTGAGCACCTCGTACATGTCGTCGATCGACCGGATGCCCCCGCCGACCGTGAACGGGACGAACACGTGGCGCGCGACGTCGCGCACCGTCTCGAGGTCGATCTTGCGCTTCTGCGCGCTGGCCGTGATGTCGTAGAAGACGATCTCGTCGATCTGGTCCTCGTAGAGCTGCTGGGCGAGATCGGACGCGGGCGCGACGTCGATGTTGTCCTGGAACTGCTGGGCCTTCGTGACGCGGCCGTTGACGACGTCGAAGCAGGCGATGAGGCGCTTGGTCAGCATGTCCCGTCCCACTGGGCGAACCGCTCGAGCAGCGCGAGCCCGACCGGGCCGCTCTTCTCGGCGTGGAACTGGGTGGCCACGAGGTTGTCGCGGGCGACGATCGAGCAGAACGGCTGCCCGTACTCGGTGACGCCGAGGGTGTCGTCGGCCGCCGCGGGCACCGCGTGGTACGAGTTCACGAAGTAGCAGTACGCGTCGTCGCCGAGGCCGTCGGTGACCGGGTGGGCCCGCGTGGTGCGCACGGAGTTCCAGCCGATCTGGGGGACGCGCAACGTGTCGGGGAAGCGCCGCACGGTGCCGGGGACCCAGCCGAGGCAGTCGACGTCGCCCTCGGCGGAGTGCTCGAACAGCACCTGGAGACCGATGCAGATGCCCAGGAACGGGGTGCGGTCGGCGAGGACGCGGGCGGCGAGCGGGGCCACCAGGCCCGACCCGTCGAGGGAGTCGATGGTCGCGCGGGCGGCGCCGACGCCCGGGAGGATGATGCGCTCCACGCCATCGAGTGCGTCGGCGTCGGCCACGAGGCGGTGCGGAATCCCGATGCGCTCGAGCGCGTAGCCCACGCTGGGCGCGTTGCCCGCCCGGTAGTCGATCACCCCGATCACCCGGGGCAGGCTACCGCCGCGTCGGTCAGCCGCTCTTGGCCTTTCCGGTCAGCTTGAGCACAGGCGCCGGAAAGTCCGGCTCGGGGCCGCCCTTCGGGGTCGACTCGATCCACCGCACGACGCTGCCGTCGGAGTAGGTCTGCACGGCCTTGAACACGACCTCCTTGCCCTTCGTGGGCAGCGGGCCGGCCGACACGGTGAACAGCTGGAACTCGCCCGGCTTGATCTCGCCGCCGGTCCAGGTGATCTTCGAGACGGCTTCGGTGACCGTGCCGTCGTCGGTCTTGATCGGTGTGGCGAGCTTGGTCTTCTCGGCGGTCCAGGTCCACCCGGCGAGGGGCAGGACGCTCACGGACGCGATCGGGGTGTCGGTCGGGAAGGTGACCTCGACCTTCACCGTGCTCGCGTTGTCCTTCTCGTTGGGCACCGAGAAGCCGAACATGCTGAAGCTGCCCTTGGCCGCCGACTCGGGCGTGATCTCCACGTGGGCCGATGCCGGGACCGCGGCGGCGACCATCGCGCCGACCGCGAGGAGCGCGACGGCGACGGCGCGCCGGGGGCGGGCGAGACGGGGGGAGGGCCGCATGGGGATCCTTTGCTCGTGGCGTCGGAAGCGACGACGGTGGCGTCGGTCGGTAGTCGATCGGCGGGGCCCGGAAGTTCCCGAGCCTCAGACGGCCTCGGCGGCCCGGACGGCCTCCACCAGCGCCTCTCGGGCCCGGGCGACCCGGGACCGGATCGTTCCGACGGGCACGCCGGCCACGGCCGCGGCCTCCTCGTAGGTGAAGCCCAGCACCTGGGTCAGGACGAACGCCTCCCGGCGGTCGGGTGGGAGCAGCGCGACGAGGTCGTCGAGGTCGGTCGTGCCCCGCTCGATCGAGGTCCGTTGGGGCTGGGCCTCGAGCCGGGCCCGGAGCCGCCGGGTCCGGGTCCGCTTGCGCACGGCGTCGGCACAGGCCCGGCGGGCGATGGCGAGGAGCCAGGTGCGGGCCGCGGCCTCGCCCCGGTAGTCGGGCAGGGCCCGCCACGCGCGGACGAACACGTCCTGGGTGACGTCTTCGGCATCCTCGGGCCCGACGAGGTGCCGGGCCAGGCGCCACACCTCGGCCTGGGTGGACCGGATGAAGGCGCCGAGCGCCAAGCGGTCGCCGTCGCGTGCCGCGACCAGCAGGCTCGTCAGCTCGTCCACCGCTCGGGCACGATACTGGGGAACCAAATCGATGGCGGATCGGACTATCGCATCATGGACTGTGGCGACGCACGCACGGAGATCTCCGCCCGCCTCGACGGTGAGGCCTCGGCGGCCGCGCGGAAGGACCTGGACGCGCACCTCGGCGCCTGCGCCGGATGCCGGGCTTACGCGGCCGAGGTGGCCGCGGTGCACCGTTCGGTGCGACTGCGGGCGGCCGAGCCGGTGCCCGACCTCACGGCCGGCATCCTCTCGGCGATCGGGAACGACGCGCACGACCCGCGGGTGGGCAGCCTCCGTTTGGGGCTCGTCGTGGTGGGCGTGATCCAGGTGCTCGTCGCGTTGCCGGCGCTCCTGTTCGGCGACGACGCCGGGCTCCCCGCGCACACGGCTCGCCACCTCGGGTCGTTCGCGGTGGCGCTCGGCATCGGCTTTCTCGTCGCCGCCTGGCAGCCCCGCCGGGTCGGGGGGTTGCTCGCGCTGACGGCCGCGCTGGTGGCGTGCCTGCTGGTGAGCTCGGCCATCGACGTCGCTTCCGGGGCAGCCACGGCCCTGTCCGAGCTCGGGGGCCACGCGACGGAGATCGTGGGCCTCGGGCTGCTCTGGATGCTCGCCCGCGATACTGGGCAGGTGGGAACCCTGCGCAGCCACCTCCGATCCGGCGGGCCCGCGCACTCTTGACCGGCGCGCGGCGTCTGGCCGTCGTCGTCTTCATCGCCGCGGCGTTCGTCGCGCTCACGGCCGCGCCCGCGTTCGCGCACGCCTCGCTCGAATCCACCGATCCGGTGGCCGGTTCCGTGCTCACCGCGCCTCCGAAGGCGGTCGAGCTCCAGTTCAGCGAGTCGGTGACCGTGTCCCTGGGCGGCGTGCGCGTCTTCGACTCCGACGGGAACCGCGTCACGACCGATCCGCCCCGGAAGCCGACCGCGAGCCAGGTGCGCGTGGGCCTGCGGGGCAAGCTGGGAGACGGCTCCTACGTGGTGACGTGGCGCGTCGTGTCGGCCGACACCCATCCGGTCCAAGGCGCCTTCACCTTCCAGGTGGGCACCGCGTCCAACGCGACCTCGCGCGACATCACGTCCCTGTCGGACCGGCTCCTCGCCGACCAGGGCGGGGTCGAGGCAGTGGGAGTCGCGTGGGGCATCACGCGCTGGCTCGCGTTCACCGGCATCGCCCTGCTCGTGGGGGGCGTGGCGTTCGGCGTCGCGATCTGGCCGCGCGCCCGCGACCTGAAGGCCACGCGCCAGATCGTCACCGGCGCGTGGATGGTGCTCACCGTCGCCACCTTCGTGGGCTTCGCGCTCCAGGGCCCCTACGTGTCGGGTCTGGGCCTGCGGGACGCTCTGGATCCGACGCTCTGGAGCGACGTCGCGGGCACCCGATTCGGCGTGGTGTGGCTCGGTCGGCTGGTTCTGCTCGCGGTGGCGTTCGGCCTGTTGCGCTGGTGGTTCCGCCACCGCCCGGCCGCGGAGCATCCGTTGCCCCGGTGGTGGGTGGTGACGGCTGCCGTGGTGGCCACTGGGCTCGTCGCGAGCCCGGCCCTGGCGGGGCACTCGGCCGTGGGCGACCTCCACTTCCTCGCGACCGCGGCCAGCGCGGTGCACGTCGCGGCGATGTCGTTGTGGCTGGGCGGACTGGTGATGATGGGCGCGGTCGCCGTGCGCGGTCCCGACATCGACGGCCAGCGCTCGGTTGTGCAGCGTTTCTCCCGCGTCGCGATGTGGTGTGTGGTCGCGTTGCTCGCCACCGGCGCGTTCCAGACCTGGCGCGAGGTCCGCAGCCTCCAAGGTCTGCGCGACTCCGACTTCGGCCGCATCCTCGTGGTGAAGATCGTGGTGTTCGCGGTGATGACGGTGTTCGCCGTGTTCAGTCGTGATTTCGTCGTGCGGCTGTTCGGCCGCACGGGGGTGCGTCCGCCACGCGTCCCGGTCGTGGCCGGCGCTGCGGTGGACGACGATCTCGGGCTCGAGGACGACGAGCTCGACGAGGAGCTCGAAGAAGAGGAGCGCCGGCGCGAGTGGCGGAGCCTGCGCCGGTCGATCTGGGCGGAAGCCGTGCTCGGAGTCGCCGTGCTCGCGGTCACCGCGGTGCTGGTCAACGCGACCCCCGCGGCCAACGCCGCGCTGGGGAACGCACAGCCCGCGGGCGTGACGCTGCGCTCGCCGAAGGTGGCGGTCGACGTCACGGTGGCCCCCGCCGTCGCGGGACCCAACGATGTCCACGTGAGCACGTTCACCCAAGCGGGAGCCCCGCTGGATGTCGCCGACCTCACGATCACGCTCGACCTGCCGAGCAAGGGGATCGCCCCGATCACCGTGCCCCTGCGCAAGCTCGGGCCGGGCCACTACCTGTCGCCCGGCTTCGTCATCCCGTTGGCCGGCGAGTGGCGGGTCACCGCCAAGGCCCGGCTCACCGACGTCGACGAGGTGACGCAGACCGGGACGATCCCGATCCGCTGAACCGCGGGCGGTCGAGCGGTTCGGGTGGGCCGGTTCAGTGGGGCAGATGGGGGAGGACCTCACGGTCGACGAGATCGAGCATCGCCCACGCGTCCGCCGGAGGGATGCCGGCGAGCAGCGGGCTGAGCACGAGCTCGCCGTCGGGGCCGAGGTCCTCGGCCAGCGCGAGCACCTCGTCGGGCGTCTTCACCTCATACGCGCCGCCCCGGCGCAGGCTCTCGACGTCGCGTGACGGGACGAACGGGCCGCTCGGCGCGCCGTAGGCCCGTGACGTCCAGCCCGCGTACGACGCGATCTGGTGGCGGATGTGGGGCGCGAGCCGCTCCCACACCGCGTCCTTGTCCCCGGTGGTGACCCAGAGGAAGATCGGGCCCCGCTCGGGGAGGTCGCCGGGGTCGGGCGTGCCGAGCTCGGCGAGGCGGCGCCGGTACGCCGCCCAGCCCGCGGGCGTGCCCGGCGGGAAGTAGCCGTCGGCGAGGGTGGCCGCGCGCTCGATCCCGCGCGCCGACGCACCGCCCACGAAGATCGGCATCGGCTCCTGCACCGGTCGCGGCGTCACCCGCACGGTCGTCCCGCGATGCTCGAACGGCTCGCCGGTCCACGCGCGGCGAAGGAACGGGATCAGTGCGTCGAGCGCGTCGCCGCGGGTGCGGTAGTCGACGCCGAACGCGGCGAAGTCGTCCTCCACGTATCCCACCCCGAGCCCGATGTCGAGGCGTCCGCCGAGGCAGAGGTCGGCCACCGCGATCTCCTCGGCGAGGCGCACCGGGTCGTAGAGCGGTGCGAGCAGGATCGAGATCCGCACGCGCACCTGCCGGGTGCAGCCGCCGACGGCGGCCGCGAAGACGAGCGGCGCGGGCAGGTAGCCGTCGGGCGACTGGTGGTGCTCGCCGAGACCGATGCGGGCGAAGCCACGCTCGTCGGCCCACGCGCACATGTCGAGCGCGGCCCGGTAGAGGTCGGCGCCGTTCGTCGCGAACTCCGGCGGGTGCCGGAGGTCGAAGAACATGAGCTTCCGGGGCACGGGGTCCGCCGATCGTCGCGTTCGGACCGTCTCGGTCAGCCGGCGGTCGCGGCCCTGCGGGCCCTCAGGGCACCTTCGATCCCGGCCTTCACCAGCTTGTCGTTGTCCTTCGAGATGAAGTGGTGCACCCGCTTCTCGAGGAGCGCCCGCATGATCGGGTTCTTCACCTCGTACTCCTCGTGGAACGTGACCTCGGTGCGGCCGTCGCCGAGGTCGTCGAAGCGCTGCCAGCCCATCGCCTGCGACCACAGCGGCTTGCCGATCGCGTCGTAGCGGGAGAACTCCGGTGCGCGCACCTCCGACACCACCTCCCACGACTGCGCCTGGCCCCCGGACATCAGGTACTTCGGCACCGCGAAGTAGCAGTGGCGCACGAGTCCCTCGCCGTGCTCGTCGCCCTCGCGGATGATCTCGATGCGGACGCTGCCGTGCTCGATGATCCGGGGTGCGTGGATGGTGCCCGGGTTCGGGATCGGCGGGTGCATGGCCGCCCAGATCTCGTCGCGGGGCGCGTCGATGACGAACGAGTACTCGTGGACCTGCACGGCGGTGCTCCTTCGGGGATGCGCGGTGTCGGCTCGGAGTCGGAGCGCGACGGCCCGTTTGTAGCCCATCGCCCGGCGTCGCGCCCGGTGCCCGCGACCGGGTCCGGAATCCGTGGTCCACTGGCGCGGTGGAGGGGGCCGGGGTGGACGTGCTGCCGTCGGGCACGGTCACGTTCCTGTTCACCGACGTCGCGGGCTCGACATCGACGGCGGCGAATCCCGCAGCGCCTAGGGACTCAAACCGGACAAAGTGGACCCGAGGGGAATTGAACCCCTGACCTCCTCCATGCCATGGAGACGCTCTACCAATTGAGCTACGGGCCCGATGGAGTCGTTGACGATACCAGCGGGGCGCCGCCGGATCCGGCCCGGGCACCGACCCGTCGCGTCGCTACGCTCGTCGACCATGAGCGCGAGCGAAGTCACGGCCGACGACCGGCCGCAGTTCCGGTACGACGCCCGGCTGGCCAACGAGATCGAGACGCGCTGGCAGGATCGGTGGGAGGCCGACCACACCTTCTGGGCCCCCAACCCCGTCGGCCCGCTGGCCGAGGGGTGGGAGCGGGCGGCCGGCAAGCCGAAGCTCTACGTCCTCGACATGTTCCCGTACCCGAGCGGCGCCGGGCTCCATGTGGGCCACCCGCTCGGCTACATCGGCACCGACGTCTTCGCCCGCTACTGGCGGATGCGGGGCCACAACGTCCTCCACGCCATGGGCTACGACGCCTTCGGCCTGCCCGCCGAGCAGTACGCGGTGCAGACCGGTCAGCACCCCCGGGTCACCACCGAGGCCAACGTCGCCACCATGCGCCGCCAGCTCCGGGCGCTCGGCCTCGGCCACGACCCCCGCCGCGGTGTGGCCACCACCGACGTGTCGTACTACCGGTGGACGCAGTGGATCTTCCTCCAGATCTTCGGCTCCTGGTACGACGACGTCGCCGACCGCGCCCGTCCGATCGACGAGCTCGTCGAAGCGCTCGAGGCCGGAACCCGGGAGCCGGTGAGCGAGGCCAACCCCGACGACCTCCCGTGGTCCGCCCTCGACGAGCCCACGCGCCGGGCCGTGGTCGACTCGTACCGCCTCGCGTACCTCGAGGAGGCGACGGTCAACTGGTGCCCGGCGCTCGGCACCGTCCTCGCCAACGAGGAGGTCACCGTCGACGGCCGCAGCGAGCGCGGCAACCACCCGGTGTTCCGCCGTCCGCTGAAGCAGTGGGTGCTCGCCATCACTTCGTACGCCGACCGGCTCCTCGCCGACCTCGACCTCGTCGACTGGCCCGAGCCGATCAAGGTGATGCAACGCAACTGGATCGGCCGCAGCGTGGGCGCGAACGTCGCCTTCGCGGTGGTCGGCCACGAGGGCGTCGACATCGAGGTGTTCACCACCCGCCCCGACACCCTGTTCGGCGCCACCTACATGGTGCTCGCGCCCGAGCACCCACTCGTCGACGAGATCGTCCCGCCCGACTGGCCCGACTCCTTCATCACCGACGAGGTGTCCGACCTCCCCGCGAGCTGGCGCGGCATCTTCGGCACCGACGTGCTGCCCACCGAGGCGGTGCGCAGGTACCGCGAGTTCGCCGGCGCGAAGAGCGAGCTCGAGCGCCAATCCGAAGGCAAGGTGAAGACGGGCGTGTTCACCGGCGCGTTCGCGCGCAACCCGCTCAATGGTTGGCACATCCCGATCTTCATCGCCGACTACGTGCTCACGGGCTACGGCACCGGTGCGATCATGGCGGTGCCCGCGCACGACCAGCGCGACTTCGAGTTCGCCCGCGAGTTCGACCTCGCGATCCGCGGCGTGGTCCGTCCGTCCGACGTCTGGCTCGCCGAGCGGGGAGCGGACCCCGACGACGCCGACGCGTGGCCCGAGGCCTACGTGGGCGACGGCGCCGCGATGGCGTCGGAGAACGAGGACGTGAGCCTCGACGGCCTCTCGACCGGGGACGCGAAGCGCGTCATCGGCGAGTACCTCGACGCCGAGGGCATCGGCGCGCCCACCGTGACGTACAAGCTGCGCGACTGGCTGTTCTCGCGACAGCGCTACTGGGGTGAGCCATTCCCGATCGTCTACGACGACGACGGCGCGCCGCGCGCGATCCCCGAGGCGCTGCTGCCGGTCGAGCTGCCCGAGCTCACCGACTTCGAGCCCAAGGTGCTCTCCGAGCACGACCGCGAGACCGATCCCGAACCGCCGCTCGCGCGCGTGACGGATTGGGTCCAGGTCGAGCTCGACCTCGGCGACGGGCCCCGCCACTACCGCCGCGAGACCAACACCATGCCGCAGTGGGCCGGGTCGTGTTGGTACTACCTGCGCTACCTCGACCCCACGAACGACGCCGCGCTCGTCGACCCCGAGGTCGAGCGCTACTGGATGAGCTCTTCCGAGCACACCGGCGGCGTCGATCTCTACGTGGGCGGGGTGGAGCACGCGGTGCTGCACCTGCTGTACGCGCGGTTCTGGCACAAGGTGCTGTTCGACCTCGGGCACGTGTCCACGCCCGAGCCCTTCGCGCGGCTCTTCAACCAGGGCTACATCCAGGCTCCCGCGTTCACCGACGAGCGCGGCGTGTACGTCGAGGCCGCCGAGGTCGTCGAGCGCGACGGCGGGTTCTTCGTCGGCGACGAGCCGGTCAACCGCGAGTTCGGCAAGATGGGCAAGAGCCTGCGCAACGTCGTCACGCCCGACGACATGTACCGCGACTACGGCGCCGACACGCTGCGGCTCTACGAGATGTTCATGGGCCCGCTCGACGCGAGCCGCCCGTGGAGCACCGCCGACGTCACCGGGGTGCACCGGTTCCTCCAGCGCCTGTGGCGCAACGTGGTGGACGAGGACACCGGCGCCGTGCAGGTCGACGACGCGCCGGCCGACGACGAGACCCGGCGCATCCTGCACCGCACGATCGCAGCAGTCGGGGCCGACATGGCCGACCTGAAGTTCAACACCGCGATCGCGCGGCTGTTCGAGCTCAACAACCGGCTCACGCAGGTCGTCGCCGAGCGGGGAACCGCCCCGCTCGAGGTGGTGGTGCCGCTCGTGCTGATGCTCGCGCCGTTGAGCCCACACGTCGCCGAGGAGCTCTGGTCCCGGATGGGGAACGCCGAGACGATCGCGTACGAGCCGTTCCCCGACGCCGACCCCGCGTTCCTGGTTGTCGACGAGGTCGAAGTGGCCGTGCAGGTCAACGGCAAGGTGCGCGCGCAGGTGCCCGTCGCGTCGGGGGCCGACGAAGCGGCGCACGAAGCCGCGGCCCGGGCCGACGCCCGGGTGGTCGCGGCGCTCGCGGGCGCAACGGTCCGCAAGGTGATCGTCGTCCCCGGACGGATCGTCAACTTCGTCGTCGGCTGACCCGTGGTGGTTCGCCCACCCGGCTGATACGGTTCCGCGTCTCCCCTCGATCTTCCCCGGTCGGTCACGAGCGTCCGCGGACGCACGTGCGTACCACCGGAGGAGGTCGCCGTGGCGTCCGACCCTGCCGCCCACGAGCGCGTCGCCGCCCTGACCGGCGGACCCGACGCGCCGTTCGTTCCCACCGGGCCCGGCTCCGAGCCGCCCTGGCCCGAAGCTCCCGGTCCCGAGTCTCCCGATCCCGACTTCTGGGGCGCCGAGCCCCGGCCCGTGCGGCGCTCCCGCCGCGCCGTGCCCGCCGAGCCGATCGGTCCACCCGGGTGGTGGACCGCGCTGGTCGACCGCGCCCGTGACGCCCGCCTCGAGGTGGGCATCGGCGTGGTTGTGGCACTGGTCGTCGCCCTGGTGGCCGGGCTGGTCTGGTACCGGATGGGCGTGGCCGGGGGCGACGTGCCGCCGGGTGCATCGAGCACGGCACCGCGCACCGACTCGTCTCGACCCGCCTCGACACGCGCCGCGTCGTCCGCCGCCGCGGTCGCGTCCGGTTCGCCCACCTCCGCCACCGCCTCCGCTCGGACCCCGACGGTGGTGGTGCACGTGGCGGGTGCGGTCAACAAGCCGGGGGTGCTGCTGATGCCTGCCGGAGCGCGCGTGATCGACGCCGTCGAGGGCGCCGGGGGCGCGACCGCCGACGCCGACCTCGACCGGCTGAACCTCGCCGCGAAGCTCGTCGACGGTCAGCGCGTGCTCGTCGTCAAGGTCGGGGCGGTGGCCGCCACCGACGCGTCCGGCGCACCCGGGACGGCGGGCTCCGCGGGGGACACCGGCGCGGTGATCGACCTGAACAGCGCGACGACCGCGCAGCTCGAGTCCCTGCCCGGGATCGGCCCCGCGCTCGCCGGTGCCATCATCGCCGAGCGTGACCGGCGGGGCGGGTTCCGCTCGGTCAACGAGCTGCGCGAGGTGCGGGGCATCGGTGAGGCCCGCTTCGCCGACCTGCGCGAGCGGGTCACCGTGTGACCGCGCGCGCCGTCGGCCCCGGCTTCGTTCTCGGTGCGGTCGTGCTCGGCGTCTTCGCGGGCGAAGCAGTGGGCCCGACGCCGGCGCGTGCAGCGGTCGTGGGCGCGGTCGGCGCGTTCGCCGCCGCGCTCGTGTCCGCGGTCACCCGGCGGGGCATCGCCGGGCTCGCGCTGTGCTGCGTCGCGGCCGCGCTCGCGGGCGGGGCCGGGATGAGCCGCGCCCTCGACGGTCTGGTCCACTCGCCCCTGACCGCCGCGGTCGGCGGCCGCGAGAGCGCCACGATCGACGCGACCCTCGTCACCGATCCCCACGCCACGCGGTTCTCGGCCCGGGTTCTCGCGCGCGTCGGACGCGTCCACCTCGATTCCGGCCCGGCCGACGGCGGCGGGCGGACGGTGGCGATCGACGCGTCGGGCGATGCCGCGCCCCGCCTCGCGGTCCTCGCCGCCGGCGACGGCGTCCGCCTCGTCGGCTACTTCCGGCCCCTCGACCCCTTCGAGGCGCGGGAGCGCTGGCGCCATGCGGTCGGCGCGTTCTCGGCCGACGACCTCCGGGCGTTCTCGCCGCCGGCGTCGCCGTTGCTCCGGGTGGCCAACGGCTTGCGAGCCCGCGTGCTCGCCGGACACCGGCGCGTCCCGGAGCCCCAGCGCGCGCTCCTCGCCGGGTTCCTCCTGGGCGACACCGCCGACCTCCCCGATTCGGTGGTCCTCGACTTCCGCGCCTCGGGACTCAGCCATCTCGTCGCCGTATCGGGTGAGAACGTCGCGTTTGTGCTCGCGCTCGTGGGCCCGTTGCTGCGACGCGGTCCGCGCGCGGCGCGCCTCGGCATCGGCCTCGCGGTGCTGGTGGTGTTCGCGGCGATGACGCGTTGGGAGCCGTCCGTGCTGCGGGCGTCGGTGATGGCCGCGTGCTCGATGGTCGCGCTCGCCGCGGGTCGGCCCACCGCCGGCCTCCGTGCGCTCGCGCTCGCGGTGATCGGCCTGCTCCTCGTGGATCCGTTCCTGGTGCACTCGGTGGGCTTCCTCCTGTCGTGCGCGGCGAGCGTCGGCATCGCGGTGCTCGGCCCGCCGATCGCCGCGCGCATCCCCGGTCCGCGCGGCCTGGCCGAGGCGGTCGGGGTCACGGCCGGCGCGCAGCTCGCGGTCGCGCCGGTCCTCGTCGCGGTGTTCGGCGGTGTTCCCCTGATCGCGGTGCCGGCCAACCTGGTGGTCGCGCCGTTCGCCGGGCCGCTCACGGTGCTCGGGCTCGTGGGCGGCCTGGTCGGCGAGGTCGTGGGCGGGCTGGGTGGAGGAATGGTCGGATCCGGGGTGGTCGGGGCCGTGCTGTCGTTCCCCGCCTACCTGTGCGCCACCGTCGTCCTCGCCGTCGCGCGGGTGGCGGCCCGCACGCCCATGATGCTGGGCGCGCCGCAGCTGGTGGCGCTCGGCGTGGTGGCGAGCGCGGGAACGTTCGCGGTCCGCCGGAGCCGTCGGGCAACATGGCCCCGTGCGCGCACCCGTTCCCCCGAATCCGGCCTGGCGCTACCGCCTCGGTGACGTCGTGCACGACCTGTCGTGCCACACGCTGGTGATGGGCATCCTCAACCGCACGCCCGACTCGTTCTACGACCAGGGCGCCACCTACGCCTTCGACGACTTCCTCCGCCGGGCCGAGGTGCTCGTGAACCAGGGCGCCGACCTCCTCGACGTCGGCGGGGTGAAGGCCGGTCCGGGTCCCGAGGTCGACGAGGCCGAGGAGCTCGACCGGGTGATCCCCTCGATCGAGGCGCTCCGCGCCCGGTTCGACGTCGCGATCTCCTGCGACACCTGGCGGGCCGGCGTGCTCGACGCGGCGTGCGCCGTGGGCGCGGTGGTCGGCAACGACATCAGCGGCTTCGCCGACCCCGAGTACCTGAACGTCGCGGCGAAGCACGACGCGTCGGTGGTGGCCACCCACATCCGGCTCGAGCCCCGCGTGCCCGATCCCGAGCCCCACTACGACGACCTCGTGGCCGACGTCGACGCCTTCCTCCTCGACCGGGCCACCCGAGCCGAGGCCGCCGGCCTGGCGCCCGAGCAGATCTGCATCGACGCCGGGCTCGACCTCGGCAAGACCCCGGCGATGAGCGCAGTGCTGCTGCGCGAGAGCGCGGTGCTCGCGGCGCACGGCCACGTGCTGCTGCTGTCGGCGTCCAACAAGCGCTACATCGGCGACCTGCTCGGCCTCGAGATCGACGACCGTCGCGAAGCGTCGTTGGCGTCGGTGGCCTACGGGGTGATGCAGGGCTGCCGCGTGGTGCGCGTGCACGACGTCGCCGGATCGGTCAAGGTGTGCCGCATGGTGGAGGCGATCCTCGCCGAGCGAGTGGCCGGCGAATCGTGAGCGCCCACGTCGTCAAGGGTGACGACCCGATCCTGCGGATCGACGTGCTCGAGGCCCTGCTGGACGACCTGGTGGGCGACGAGGACCGCGGCCTCGTGGTCGAGGACGTCGCCGTCCCCGGCAAGGGTGGGGAGGGCGAATCGGGCGGTGCCGAGGCTCGGGAGGCGGCGGTGGCCGCCACGGTCAACGCGGCCCAGAGCCCGCCGTTCATGACCGCCCGCCGTGTTGTGGTGCTGCGCGACGTCGGCAACCTGCTCACCGGGGACATCGGCCCGCTCGTGGCCTGTCTGGGTGACCTCCTCGACACCACCGAGCTCGTCTTCGTGGCCGGCGGCGGGAAGACACCCGACGCGCTGGCCAAGGCCTGGAAGGAGGCCGGCGCGCAGGAGCACGGCGCTGCCCGCACCAAGGCGGAAGACGTGCTCGAAGCCGCGCTCGCGGAGCACGGGGTCCGGCTCCGTCCCGACGCCGTGCGCGCCGTCGTGGAGCGGGTCGGGGGCGAGGCCGGACGCATTCCCGCGATCGTGGAGGTGCTCGCGTCGGCCTACGGCGACGATGCACTCTCGGCGGAGGAGGTGGCGCCGTACCTCGGCGGGGCCGGCGGGGTGCCGCCTTATGTGCTCACGAACGCGATCGAGGAAGGCGATGTCCCCGGGTCGCTCGAGGTGCTCCACCGGATCCTCACCGCCACCGGGCCCCAGCAGCCCAAGCCCATGCACCCGCTCCAAGTGCTGGCGATGCTCCACAACAACGTGCGCAAGCTCGCCCGGCTCGACGACCCCGAGGTGCGCTCGGTCCAGGACGCCATCGCCGCGCTCGGGGGCAAGGTCAAGGAGTACCCGGCCAAGAAGGCGTTCGAGCAGTCGCGCCGACTCGGGTCGGAGGGGATCCGCGAGGCGTACGCGGCGATCGCGCAGGCCGACCTCGACCTCAAGGGCGCCCGGGCCATCCCCGAGGACGCGGTGATGGAGGTGCTGGTGGCGCGGCTGGCCGCGCTCTGCGCCCGCTCCGGGGCCGCGCCGAAGCGGGGCCGCAACGCGCCGTCGGCGCGGGGGGGCGCGAGACCCGCTCGACGGTGAGCGGGAGCCGCGGGCACTGCCCGCGGCGGGAGATCACGCCTCGGCCTGGGCCTTCGCCTGGCGCTTCATGAGGCGCGACGTGCGGCGAGCGGCCTGGTTCTTGTGGATGCGACCCAGGGCGGCGGCCTTGTCGAGACGCTTCTGGGCCATGCGCACCCACTCGGTCGCGTCCTCGGCGCCGGTCTCGACGGCCTTGCCCGCCACCTTCACCCGCGTCTTCAGCTCGGAGCGCAACGCCTTGTTGCGCTCGTGGCGCACGACGTTCTGGCGGTTTCGCTTCTTCTGGCTCTTGATGTTTGCCACGGGGGTACGGACTCCGAGAGAGGCGCTGAGGAACCCGGTCAGGCTAGCAGCGCGGCCGGATCCCGCTCTACCAGCCGGGTCGCTCCGCTCCTACCAGTGCGGCCTCGGGCCCCGGACCGGCGAGAATGGGGGTCGTGCCCTCGATCGAGCGATACCGCTCCTTCTCGATCATCGCCCATATCGACCACGGGAAGTCGACCCTGGCCGACCGCATCCTCGAGCTGTGCGGGGCCGTCGACCCGCGTGACATGCGGGCCCAGTACCTCGACACGATGGACCTGGAGCGCGAGCGGGGCATCACGATCAAGGCCCAGAACGTGCGCCTGGAGTGGAAGGACCACGTGCTCCAGCTGATCGACACCCCCGGCCACGTCGACTTCGGCTACGAGGTCTCCCGCAGCCTGGCCGCCTGCGAGGGCGCCCTGCTGGTCGTGGACGCGAGCCAGGGGATCGAGGCCCAGACCCTGGCCAACTGCTACGCCGCCCTCGAGGCCGACCTCACCATCGTGGCGGCCCTCAACAAGATCGACCTGCCCGCGGCCGAGCCCGACAAGCGGGCCGCGGAGATCGAGAAGGTCCTCGGCATCCCGGCCGACGAGATCCTGCGCATCTCGGCCAAGACCGGCGAGGGCGTGCCCGACCTGCTCGACGCGATCGTGGCCCACGTGCCGCCACCCTCCGGTGACCCCGACGCGCCGCTCCAGGCGCTGATGTTCGACTCGATCTACGACCCGTACCGCGGCGTGGTCAGCTCGGTGCGCGTGTTCAACGGCCGCCTCGTGTCGGGAGCGCGCCTCTACTACGTGCAGGCCGGCGCTCCGCACGACGCCGAGGAGATCGGGGTTCGCCGCCCGGGCATGTCGCCGGTCGCGGCGCTGGGTCCCGGCGAGGTGGGCTACCTCATCTCCGGGATCAAGGATGTCGGCGAGGCCCGCGTCGGCGAGACGGTCACCACGTTCACCCACCGCGCCGAGGGGCTCCCGGGATACCGCGAGCCGAAGCCGATGGTGTTCTGCGGCCTCTACCCGGTCGACGGCGACGAGTACGCCGAGCTGCGGGAGTCACTCGAGAAGCTGCGGCTCAACGACTCGTCGTTCACGTACGAGCCGGAGACCTCGGGCGCGCTCGGCTTCGGCTTCCGCTGCGGGTTCCTCGGGCTGCTCCACATGGAGATCACCCGGGAGCGCCTCGAGCGTGAGTACAACCTGTCGCTCGTCGCAACCGCGCCCAACGTGGAGTACCAGGCCCACCTCTTGAGCGGGTCGATCGAGATCGTCGACAACCCGTCGTCGCTGCCGCCGACCAACGACACCGACTTCATCGAGGAGCCGTTCGTCAACGTCACCATGCTCACGCCCACCGAGTACGTGGGCACGTTGATGGAGCTGTGCCAGCAGCGGCGCGGCGACATGACGAAGATGGAGTACCTCTCCGAGGACCGGGTCGAGGTGGGCTACTTGCTGCCGCTCGCCGAGATCGTCATGGACTTCTTCGACCAGATGAAGTCGCGGACCCGGGGCTACGCCTCGCTCGACTACGAGCCTGCGGGCTACCGGCGCTCGAGCCTCGTGAAGGTCGACGTGCTGCTCAACGCCGTGCCGGTCGACGCGTTCTCCACGATCGTGCACAAGGACAAGGCGTACGACTACGGCCGGCGCATGACCACGAAGCTGCGCGAGCTCATCCCGCGCCAGCTCTTCGACGTGCCGATCCAGGCCGCGATCGGCGGACGGATCATCGCTCGGGAGACGGTGAAGGCGAAGCGCAAGGACGTCATCGCGAAGTGCTACGGCGGTGACATCTCCCGCAAGCGCAAGCTCCTCGACCGCCAGAAGGAGGGGAAGAAGCGCATGAAGCAGATCGGCCGGGTCGAGGTGCCCCAGGAGGCGTTCGTCGCCGCCCTGACCCTCGACGACTGACACGTCATCCGCTTCCCCGGACCGCTCCGAATGGACTCCTGATGGACCCGGAGCTTCCGCCCGATGACCGCCGACGCGATGACCTGCGCGTCGCGAGCGACGCCAACCTCGTCGTGGCGATCGGGCGGTTCCGGCCCGAGGCCCTCGAAGAGGTGTATCGCCGCCACGCCGCCGCGGTGCTCGGACTCGCCCAGCGGATCATCGGGAACCGCACCCTCTCCGAAGAGGTGGTGCAAGAGGTGTTCCTGCGCCTCTGGAACGATCCCGAGCGCTTCGACCCGGCGCGAGGCGTGTTGCGCTCGTTCCTCCTCGCGCAGGTGCACGGGCGCAGCGTCGACCTGGTGCGGGCCGAGTCGGCGCGGCGCAACCGCGAGGAGCGCGACGCCCGGCGCAGCGTGCCCGTCGACTTCGACCTCGAGCGCGAGGTGTGGGAGCTCACGTTGCACGAGCACGTGCGTGACGCGCTCGGCGGGCTGACCGAGGACGAGCGCTCGGCGATCGAGCTCGCCTACTTCGGTGGCCATTCCTACCGCGAAGTCGCCGACATCCTGGGCCAGCCCGAAGGGACGGTGAAGAGCCGGATCCGCGCCGGCCTCGGCCGAATGCGTGACGCGTTGAAGGACGCCGGGCTCGTGGGTGCGGAGGGGCCATGGCACGAGAGCTGACCCCGTCCGAGCTCGACGAGCTGCTCGGCGCGTACGCGCTCGACGCGCTCGACGCCGACGAGCGCGTCGCAGTGGAGGAGTGGCTCGCCCGGTCGCCCAACGCGCGCCGCGACGCCGATGAGCTCCGGGAGACCGCGTCGCTGCTCGCGCAGTCGGTCGAGGAGCCACCGGGCGACCTCTGGTCGCGCATCGAGTCCCGGCTCGGCGACGCCGACGAAGCGGTCGACGCGCCGCCGCTGCGGATGCCCGAGGTCGTCGACCTCGGAGCGCGCCGCGACGCCGTCGTCGCGACCCGGTCGGCCCGTCGTCCCTGGCTGATCGGGATCGCGGCGGCGCTCGCGCTGGTGATCGCGGTGAGCGTGGGCGTGATCGCGGGGCGGCAGGTGTCCGACCAGAAGGCCCGCATCGATCAGCTCGCGGTCGGGATGGAGCAGCGGGCGGTGGAGCGCGCCGCGCTCTCCGCGACGATGGAGCCGGGCGCCCGTACCGCGGACTTGTCGTCCTCCGACGGCGCCGTCATCGCAAAGGTGGTGACGACGCCCGACGGGCACGGCTACTTCATGACCGATGCCATGCCCCGGCTCCCCGACGACCGCACGTACCAGCTGTGGGCGCTCATGGGCGAGGACCAGGGAAGCCCGGTCGTCTCGGTCGGGGTGATGGGTCGGCAGCCGACTGTGATGGCGTTCACGGCCGACTCGGGGGTGACCGGCTTCGTGGTCACCGAGGAGGACGCGCCCGGCGTCGCCCGCAGCACCCAGCCCGCGATGCTCCAGGGCCGCCTCGCCTGAACCGGCATGGTCGACCACCGGTGGCCGGCGGGTTGCGTAGCCTCCGGGGGTGACCACTCCCAACGTGCTGCTGATCATGACGGACGAGGAGCGGTACCCGCCGCCGTACGAGACCGAGGCCGTCGCGAAGTTCCGGCGCGAGCAGCTCGGCGCGCGCGAGTCGCTGCGCGAGGGCGGGCTCGAGCTCCACCGGCACTACGCCGGCTCCGCGGCCTGCGTGCCCAGCCGGGCGACGCTGTTCACCGGCCAGTACCCGTCGCTGCACGGGGTCTCGCAGACCGACGGCATCGCGAAGAAGAACACCGATCCCGACATGCGGTGGCTCGACCCCGATGCCGTGCCGACCCTCGGTGACTGGTTCCGGGCCGGGGGCTACCGCACCCAGTACCGGGGCAAGTGGCACGTCTCGCACGCCGACCTGGTGATCCCCGCCACGCACGAAGGCCTCATGGCCTCCGACGCCGACGGCCGGGTGATCGCCGACGTCGTCGACGCCTACCGGGGCGCCGACCGGCTCGACCCGTTCGGCTTCTCCGGCTGGATCGGTCGCGAACCGCACGGTGCCGCGAAGGCCGACTGCGGGACCGTGC
>Ga0302299_10000267_pt1 | contig 26560 bp, 21 predicted proteins | sample III_Fen_N3_4_FD_198795 | JGI IMG/M metagenome (GOLD analysis project Ga0302299, IMG submission 198795) | Peat permafrost microbial communities from Stordalen Mire near Abisko, Sweden - III_Fen_N3_4 | ecosystem: Environmental > Terrestrial > Soil > Wetlands > Permafrost | place: Sweden: Abisko...
GTCCTCCTCAGCACTACTGCGAGCGCCGTGCGAGATGCGCTGCGCGAGGCCGACACGCTCGGACGCCTCGGCGGCGACGAGTTCGTCGCGATCTGCGAGGACGTCCCCGACGACGACACCGTCGACGTGATCGGCGAGCGCATCCTGCTCGCGGTGACGCGCACGCAGACCATCGGGACGGAGACGATCACGCCCGGCGCGAGCGTCGGCGTCGCGGTGACGACCGACGGCGAGGAGACCGCCGACTCGCTCCTGCGCCGCGCCGACTCGGCCATGTACCGCGCCAAGGCCGAGGGTGGCTCGCGGGTCTCGCGGGCCGACGACACGACGCGACCGTCGACGCTGTCGCTCGACCTCGCGGCCGCACTCGCCCGCGGCGAGCTGACCCAGCACTACCAGCCGATCGTGTCGCTCTCGACCGGCGCGGTGCTCGGCGTCACCACGGTGCTGCGGTGGCGCGACGCCGAGCGCGGCCTCCTGCCCCACGCCGAGGTGCGCAGCGCGCTCGAGGGCAGCTCGGCCTCGACGCCGGTGGTGCACTGGTCGATCGCGCACGCCGTCGCGGACGTCCGCACGGTCGCGCCGACCCGCGTCGAGCACGTGTCGGTGTGGCTCCCCATCCCGGCGCGCGCCGCGCTGGCCGCGAGCACCCGCGACGCGGTCCTCGCCGCGATCCGGGGCGCCGACGGGTCCGAGGACGTCGACTCCTCCCCCTCGCTCGTCCTCGACGTGCACGAGCGCGACTTCCCGTCGCTCACCCGTCGCCTCGGTCCGCACGAGCAGCTCGACGACCTGCTCGAGGCCGGGCCGCTCGCCCTCGGCGTCGACCACTTCACCGCGAGCACCGTCCCGCTCGGCATGCTGCAGCAGCTGTCGGCGGCGTCGGTGTCGATCGACCCGCTGCTGCTCGCAGACGCCGCGCGCAACCCGAGCACCGCCGAGGTGGTGCACGCGCTCGTCACGGCGGCCAGCGCGCTCGGCGTGGTGAGCATCGCGATGGACATCGAGTCGCAGGACCAGCTCGACCTCGCGCGCGCCCTCGGCGTCCACGCCGTCTACGGCGATCTCATCGGGCCCCCGGCTCCCCTCGACACCTACTCGGACCTGCTGCACGGCGGCCGCGTGCTGCTGCCCACGGTCGGCGAGGAGTGGGACGCCGCGCCCGCCGTGGTCGAGGCGACCGCGGCCGTCCCTCCCGGGCCTGTCGACGACGAGACCCCAGAACCGGAACCCGTCGCGGACGACGAGCCGCAGGACGCGAGCCCGTTCCGACCCGGCCCGCCGGTCGAGGCTGCGCCGCACGACGTGAGCGACGACGCCTGGGCTGCGCTCATCGCAGGCAGCCTGGGCCAGGGCGGGCGCCGGCCGGGCACCGTACCCGAGCCGGTCGCGCCCGAGCCGCATCCGGCGGCCGAGACCGCGATCGAAGCCGAACGAGTCGCCGAGACCGCTCCCGTCGTGAGCGTGACCCCGGTGGCCGAGCGCGTGCCGGTGGCCGAGCCCGCGCCGGTCGTGCAGGTCTCGCCCGTCGTCGAGGCGCCAGTGCGGCCCGAGCCCTTGCCCGGGTCCGAGGCGTGGCCGCTCCCCGGAACCGCGGTCCCGGCGCCGGCTCCGGTTCCGGCCCCGGTGCCTGCCCCCTCGGCGTCGGCGCTCTACGCCCACGTGGGCGAGTCCCTCGCGGCCGAGCTCGGCTACCCGTGGGCGTCGCCGACCGCGACGGCCGCGGCAGAGGCGGCCGCGGCGTACCGCACCGAGTCGCCGGTGTGGGACGCGCTCGCCCCGCAGTACCCCGAGCCGTCGGAGTCGCCGGTGTGGGACGCGCTGCTGCGCGCCCACCGCCGCCCTCCCGGCTCGCCGTCCTGACCCGGCCGCGGCTCGTGGCGACGCCACGGCGTCAGTCGTAACCCAGCTCGTGCAGGCGGTCGTCGTCGATGCCGAAATGGTGCGCCACCTCGTGCACCACGGTGATGTGCACCTCGTCGACGACGTCGTCCTCGGTCTCGCAGATCGCGAGGATGGGCAGCCGGTAGATGGTGATGCGGTCGGGCAGGGCGCCGGCGTACCACTGGCCGCGCTCGGTGAGCGGGATCCCCTCGTAGAGGCCGAGCAGCGGCTCGGTGCCGGGCTCGACGTCGTCCTCGACCACGAAGACGAGGTTGTCCATGAGCCGGGCCAGGTCGTCGGGGATCTCGTCGAGCGCGTCGGCGACAAGGTCCTCGAACCGCTCCGGCGGGATGTCGAGCACGCGGCCATCCTCCCTCTCCGCGGCGTGATCGTGGTCAGTTGCGACCTTCTGGCCGTCGAGGGGGCTCAACCGACCACGATCACGGTGGTACGGCGGGTGATCGGAGGGCGTTTTGGAGGGGAGCCTGCGTGTCCCGTATGCTTCACCGGTCCCCCGACAGGTGACGTCGGAAGGCCAGCCGGCCCCCATCGTCTAGTGGCCCAGGACACCGCCCTTTCACGGCGGCAGCACGGGTTCGAATCCCGTTGGGGGTACGTACGACCAGCAAGGCCCCGTAGCGCAGTTGGTTAGCGCGCCGCCCTGTCACGGCGGAGGTCGCCGGTTCGAGCCCGGTCGGGGTCGCTCGAGGCGAAGGGCGCCGGTCCACCAGGACCGGCGCCCTTCCGCGTTCCCCACTTCCGCGTTCCCCACTTCCGCGTTCCCCACTTCCGCGAGCCGACGTCGGGATCGCGCGCCGGACCCGGTCAGACGCCGGAGTCGCGGAGGGTGGCGTAGGCGTCGCGGACGTGGGGGGTGGCGTCGGCCTCGACCCAGCGGCCGGCGACCGAGGGCCAGCCCAGCGCGCCCCCGTCGAGCGGATCGCCCGCTGACGAACGCAGGGTGAGCGCGGCCTGCCGCGCGGCGCCGTCGGCGACGTACTCCCCGGGCTCGGCGACGAGCACCGGGCGGCCGAACACGCGCGGCGCCACCTGCGCCACCGCCTCGGAGCGGGTCGCACCACCGATGAGGATCACGCGACCGACGGGGACGTCGAGCGCGGTGAGCGCGTCGACCGCATCCGCGAGGCCGCACAGCATCCCCTCGACGGCCGCGCGCGCGAGGTTGTCGGGGGTGCCGTTGGCGAGGGTGAGCCCGGCGATCGCGCCGCGCGCGTCGGGGCGGTTCGGCGTGCGCTCGCCTGCGAGGTAGGGCAGCAGGGTGAGGCCGCCCGCGCCTGCGTCGGCGTCGAGGGCGAGACGATCGAACGTGTCGTGGTCGACGCCGAGCATCCGGCGTACGACGTCGAGCACCTGCGCGGCGTTGAGCGTGCAGACCAGCGGCAGGAACCGCCCGGTGGCGTCGGCGAAGCCGGCCACAGCGCCCGATGGGTCGTGGGTCGCGACCTCGGACGTCGCGAACGCCGTGCCGCTGGTGCCCAGCGACACCACGACGTCACCCGGTCGCGTGTCGAGCCCCAACGCCGCGGCCATGTTGTCGCCGGTGCCGGGGGCGAGGAGCGCGTCGGGGTTCGCCCCGTACGCCGCCCCCGCGGCGGCCTGGTGCACGGCCTGGAACGGCGACGCGACACCAGGGAGCTCGAGCTCGTGGCCGAACGCGCGCACGAGCAGGTCGGTGCGGTAGTCGCCGGTGCTCGGGTCGAAGTAGCCGGTGCCGCTCGCGTCGCCGCGGTCGGTGGTCAGCGTGCGGCCGCCGCGCAGCCGCGCGGTGAGCCAGTCGTGCGGCAGGCACACGGCCTGCGCCCGCGCCGCGTTCTCCGGCTCGTGCTCGGCGACCCAGCGCAGCTTGGTCACCGTGAACGACGCGACCGGCACCGAGCCGGTGGCGTCGGCCCACGCCTGCGCCCCGAGCTCGGCAACGAGGTCGGACGCTGCCTGCGCGGAACGCGTGTCGTTCCAGAGCAGGGCGTCGCGCACGACCGCGCCGTCGGCGTCGAGCAGCACCATGCCGTGCTGCTGACCACCGATCCCGAGCGCAGCCACGTCGCCGAGCCCTCCCGCCGCCGCGATCGCCTCGCGCAGCGCGGAGTCCCACGTGTGCGGGTCGACCTCGGTTCCGTCGGGGTGCGCGGCGCGGCCCTCGCGCACGAGCTCACCGGTGTCGGCGTCGCGGACCACGACCTTGCACGACTGCGTCGAGGTGTCGACGCCCGCGACGAGGGTGCGCGCCACGGTCAGGCGGTGCCGAGCAGGTGCTCGATCGCGAGCTGGTCGAGCGCGGCGTAGTGGTAGCCGCGACGGCCGGCGGCCTCGACGTCGAAGTGCGCGTCGACGTCGGCGACGAGGTCGGCGTAGGTCTCGCCCTCGGCCAGGGTCGGGATCCCGGTGCCGTTGACGCGCGAGAGCTCGAGCGCCTCGTGCACGCGCGGGTCGGCGCGGAACGCCTTGGCCTTCTCGCGCAGCAGGATGTAGGTGCGCATGTTCGACGCGGCCGACGCCCACACGCCTGAGATGTCCTCGGTGCGCATCGGCTTGTAGTCGAAGTGGCGCGGGCCGTCGTAGTCGGAGCGCTCGAGCAGGTCGACGAGGAAGAACGCCGAGAGCAGGTCGCCGTGGCCGAAGACGAGGTCCTGGTCGAACTTCGGGCCGTGCTGGCCGTTGAGGTCGATGTGGAAGAGCTTCTTGTGCCACAGGGCCTGCGCGATGCCGTGCACGAAGTTGAGGTTGGACATCTGCTCGTGGCCCACCTCGGGGTTGAGGCCGACCATCTCGCTGTGCTCGAGCTCGTTGATGAACGCGAGGGCGTGGCCCACGGTCGGCAGCAGGATGTCGCCGCGCGGCTCGTTGGGCTTGGGCTCGATCGCGAACTTCAGGTCGTAGCCCTTGTCGATCACGTACTGGCAGAGGAGGTCGAGGCCCTCCTTGTAGCGGGAGAGCGCGTCGCCGACGTTGATGCCGGCGTCGATCTCCGAACCCTCGCGGCCGCCCCAGAACACGTACGTCTCGGCGCCGAGCTCGGCGGCGAGGTCGAGGTTCCGCATGATCTTGCGGGTGGCGTAGCGGCGGATGTCACGGTCGTTGTTGGTGAACGCTCCGTCCTTGAACACCGGGTGGGTGAACGTGTTCGTGGTGGCCATCGGCACCTTCATGCCGGTCTCGGCGAGCGCCTCCTTGAACCGCGCGATGTGCTTGGCGCGGTCGTCGGCGTCGGCCCCGAACGGGATGAGGTCGTCGTCGTGGAAGGTGACGCCGTAGGCGCCGAGCTCGGCGAGGCGGTGCACCGACTCGACGGGGTCGAGCGCGTCGCGCGTGGCCTCGCCGAACGGGTCGCGGGCCTGCCATCCGACGGTCCAGAGACCGAAGGTGAACTTGTCGGCGGGGGTGGGTGCTGGGAACGTCATGGCGGTCTCCGCTCGCGGGCTGATGGTCGGTGCTGACGGCCTGCGCCGCTGTACGGTACATTCGTTCAGCGCCCAAACAATAGGGCCAGGGTAACCGCGAGGAGGTGCCTGTGTCGACCCTCTCCCCCCGATCGCGCCCCCGGCCCACCGACCAGGCCGACGTCCGTCGGCACAACGCGGCGCTCGTCCTCGGCACCGTCGCCGACGAGGGGCCGCTGTCTCGCGCCCAGGTCTCGGTCGCCAGCGGGCTCACCCGCGCGACCGTCGGCAGCATCGTCGACGAGCTGCTCGGCGCCGGCCTCATCACCGAGCAGGGCACCCGGTCGGCAACCGGCGTCGGACGCCCGGGCACCGACCTGGCGCTGCGCCCCGAGGGCGGCGCCGGCGTGGGTCTCGAGATCAACGTCGACGGGCTCGCGTGCGTGGTCGTCGATCTCGCGGGTGCCGTGCGCCATCGCGTCGTGCGTCCCGGCGACCTGCGCGGGCGCACCACGGCGTCGGTGCTGCGCGCGGCCGCCCGTCTCGTCGACGACGCGATCACGGCGTCGCACGCTCTCGGTCTCGACGTCCTCGGCGTCGGCGTGGCCGCGCCCGGTCTCGTCGACCTCGGCGAGCAGGTGCTGCGCCTCGCGCCCAACCTCGGCTGGCACGACGTCGCCGTCCTCGACCGGATCCGGTCGTACGCCGACCACTCGTGGCCGGAGCGCGTCGTCCTCGACAACGAGGCGAACCTGGCGGCGCTCGGTGAGCTGTGGTCGGGCGGGCACGGGCGCACCGACTCGTTCGTGCTCGTCAACGGCGACGTCGGGGTCGGCGCGGGCGTGGTTCTCGACGGCGCGCTCTACCGCGGGTCGCGCGGGTTCGGCGGCGAGCTCGGACACCTCACGGTCGCGCCCGACGGACCCGAGTGCCGGTGCGGGGCGCGCGGCTGCCTCGAGCAGGTTGCCGGGCTCGACGAGATCCTGCGCAGCTCGGGTATCGCCGCCTCGTCGCGCGACGACGACGCGGTGGCCGCGCTGCTCGCGGCGCTCGAGCGCGACGACGCGCGCGCGGTGCAGGGCGTCGCCGGCGCGGCCCGGTCGCTCGGGGTCGGCGTGGCCGCGATGGTCAACCTCTTCGACGTCGACACCGTGGTGCTCGGCGGCGTGTTCGCACCGCTGTTCCCCTGGATCGACGCTCCCTTGCGCGAGGTGCTCGAACGCCGCGTGCTCTCGGCATCCTGGGCACCGCTGCGCGTCACGCCGTCGCGTCTCGGTCGTGACGCCGCGGCGATCGGTGCGGCGCTCGCCCCGCTGCGCGCGCTGCTCGACGACCCGCTCGCCCCCGCCGCCTCATCGGTGTGACCATCCCCGTTCCCATCGGGACGGTCGATTTCGGGGGCGCGGACGAGGTCCGTTATGCTCTGCGGGCTGCTTGAGGGCAGCGGAGGCCAGGTAGCTCAGTTGGTACGAGCGTCCGACTGAAAATCGGAAGGTCGGCGGTTCGACCCCGCCCCTGGCCACGGTCGAAGGCCCGGCGATCCCGGGCCTTTGGCGTCTCCGGGGCCGGTCAGCTCAGGTCGCCACCCTGGTAGTCGTTGCCGCGATCACCGCTCACGCCGCGGTTGCGCGTGCTGATCCGGTTGTTGCCTATCCCGTCGCTCATGTTGCGCCAGATCGCGTAGCCCGCGACCAAGGCCAGCAGGCCCAGCAGGACCCAGCTCCACCACTCCATGACGCCCCCTCAGCAGGGGGCCGACGCTATCCCCCCTGCGCCGGTGGCGCGGCCATTCAGCCCGAGTCGCCGGCGAGGCGGTCGACGACGCGGGTGACGCCGTGGCCGATCTCGCCGCACCACTCCGCGACCAGGTCGACGATCGTGGCCCCCTCGGTCTTGGGGACGTACCACGCCGGCGCCGCCGCACTGTCCGCACCGCCTGACCCCGCCGGCGCAACGGACGACGCTGCCCCCGACGCCGTACCTGTGCGCTCAGGCACCGAGGGGCCACGAGCGCTGCTGGTGCGCGTAGGTGCCGCGCGACGGCTCGACGTCGTGGTGCGCGCGCTCGCCTCGAGCCCGTCGGCCCCGCCCACCGCGACGGGCGGCGCGACGGCCGGCGTCGGGTCCGGCGCCGGCCCTCCCCCGGTCGTGGTGCTCGCCGTCGGCGTCGGCGTCGACGTGTCCCCACCGGTGGATGGCGGGGCGGTCGTCGCCGCGGGCGCGGTCGGGGTCGGCGCCGCCGCCGTCGGGGTCGACGTGGGAACGGGCGTCGGCGTTGTGGTGCCCGAGCGCAGGCTGTTCACGACGACGTACTGCAGGTCCTGCACGGTCGGCGTGGTGGTGACGACGAACGGCGACGTGACGCTGACGACCGTCGACGCGTCGCGCGCGACCGACGCCGAGACGGCGCCGGCGCGCAACGGGGCCACGCACACCGAGACGCCCGCCGGCGCGTCGCACGTGGTGCGCGCCCCGCCGACGTCGACCGTGACGGTGCCTGGCGCCGTCAGGAAGGCCAGCGCCTCGACGGTGTCGCGCGCCGGCGTCGACCCGTGCAGCGCCATGAGCTTGGTCTGCGGGTACGACGGCTTCGCGCCCACCGGCTGCGTGCGGTGCGTGAGGAACACGGCGTCGCGCGAGATGTCGGGCTGCTGCCCGGTCTTGAACCACGCGATGTAGAAGCTCATGAGGTCGAGCAGCGCCTTGCCGTGGTGCGCCGACGGCGCGATCGACGTGCCCTCGGCCCAGTCGTTCCACGTCGGCAGCAGCACCCAGTCGGCGCCGCCGTCGCGTGCGACCTGCCAGGCGTTGCGCAGGTAGGCCGTGTTGCCGGCCTCCTCGTACCACGCCGAGCGCGGGCGCTCGTCCTGGAACGTCACGGGCTGCATCCACATGCGCCCGGCGGCGTGCGCCTGCGCGATCCGCCCGCGCGGCGACGTCTTCGACGTGTCCGACACCGGGTAGTCGTCGGGGTCGCGCGATCCCCAGTCGCCGAGCCCCGCCGAGATCGGCGCGTACGTCGACAGGTTGGTGAGCGAGTCGAGGAGCACCGGGAAGAAGGCGACGTCGATGCCGTACGACGACGCCATGAGCGTCGTGTAGCCCTGCCACCACGCGACGCTCTGCCGCTCGGCGAGGAAGGGTGCGACCACGAGGCGGCCGTCGGCGAGGCGGTGCGCGGCCGGGTACGCCGCGAGCTCGGCGGTGGCCGACGCGAGGGCCGCGGCGTCACCGGACGTGAGGCCGCTCATGTCGGGTTGGAGCAGCACGGTGAACGACGGGTCGACCGCGTGCGCGGCCTCGAGCAGCAGCTCGACGTTGAGCCAGTTGCGGCTCATCCGGTCGATCGACACGACGTCGATCGCGAACCCGTCGATGCCCGCGGCCATCGCGTCACGGACCTCGTTCTCCATGTCCTGCAGCCGCCAGTCGGTCGTACCGATGACGGCGCGGCCCTCGGGCCGGTCGCGCAGGTAGCCGCCGTACGCCGTGTGCGCACCACCCTCCCCATTCGGCGTCAGGTACTGCGTCGCGTAGTAGTCCGACGCAGTGGCCTTGTTGTCGAGCGACCGCGTGAACCAGGGGACGTAGTGCGCGAACACCAGGCGGCCCGACGACGTCGCCGACGGGAGCAGCGCAGCGAACGGGGCACCTCCGGCGGTGCCGGCCGCCGCGTCGGGCGCCCGCACCGGCACGACGGCCGACACCACCGCGACGGCGGCGGCAAGCACCAGCAGCAGGCGCAGCCGTCCGCGGCGCGACGCCCGTCGCGTCGCACCCCGAACCGCCTGCTGCTCCGCCATCCCCGGCAGCCTCGCCGTACATGCTGAACAGAAGGTGTCCGGAAGGCGAAGGGAGCCTCACGGACAGGTCACCGGGAGCGACCACTCCCACCGGCGCGCGAGCGGGGCGCCAGGTAGGTTCGCCCGGAGACGAAAGGGATCCCATGACGCTGCACGCCGACGACCGCGACCCCTCCGTCGACCCCGGGGTCGACTTCTACCGGTATGCGAGCGGGCACTGGCTCGACACCCACGACATCCCCCCGGGCTACGGCGCGTGGGGAGCGTTCGAGGAGGTGCAGAAGCGCACCGAGACGCTGGTGCACGACCTGCTGCTCGCCGCGACCGAGAGCCCCGCCGACGCCCTCGACCGGCTCCTCGGCGACTACTTCGCCTCGGGCATGGACACCGACAGCATCGGCGCCGCCGGGCTCGCTCCCGTGCAGGGCTACCTCGACCTCGTCGACGCCGTCACCTCCCACGCCGACGTCCTCGCCCTCCTTCCGCGCCTGCACCGCGACTACGTCGTCCCGCTGTTCGCCTGGGCGGTCGAGGTCGACCACGACGACTCCCGCCGCCACCTCTTCTGGTTCGCGCAGGGCGGGTTGGGCCTGCCCGACCGCGAGTCGTACTTCTCCGACACCGAGGCCCAGGTGTCGCTGCGCGCGGCGTACGTCGACCACGTGGCGCGGCAGCTGGTCAACGCCGGCACCGACGCCGACGCCGCTGCCGCGGTCGCGCCGGAGGTGCTCGCCCTCGAGACCCGGCTCGCCGAGACCCACCTCAAGGCCGAGGAGCGCCGCGACCCGCACCGCTACCTCAACCGCTTCGACGTGACGGCGCTGGCCGAGGTCGCGCCCGGGCTCGGCCTCCCCGGCTACCTCGAGGCGCTGGGCGCCACGGGCGTCGGGACCGTCAACGTGCAGAACCCGGCATACTTCGCCGCACTGCACGGGGTCCTCATCTCGACCGACCTGGCGACGCTGCGGGCCTACCTGCGCTTCCACGTGCTGCGCTCGGCCGCGAGCTCGCTGCACGCAGCGGTCGAGGACGAGTCGTTCGACTTCTACGGCCGCCGCATCCAGGGCCAGACAGAGCCCAAGGACCGCTACCAGCGAGTCGTGGCCGCCATCGGTGCCGACATCGGCGAGGCGCTGGGCCAGTGCTACGTCGCCCGCTACTTCCCGCCGTCGGCGAAGGACCGCGCCGTCCATCTCGTCGAGGCGATCATCGAGGAGATGCGCGAGTCGCTGCGCACGCGCACGTGGATGAGCGCGGAGACGCGCGAGCGCGCGCTGGTGAAGCTCGACGCGTTCGGCGTCAAGATCGGCTACCCCGACGTGTGGCGCGACTGGTCGGGCCTCGATGTACGCCGCGACGCCTACTGCGCCAACCGGATCGCGGCCTCGCGCTTCGAGGTCGACCGGATGCTGGCGCGGCTGCAGGAGGACGTCGACCGCAACGAGTGGGAGATGCCGCCGCACATCATCAACGCCTACTACCACCCGCTGCGCAACGAGATCGTGTTCCCGGCCGGCATCCTGCAGCCGCCGTTCTTCGACCCCGAGGCCGACGACGCCGTGAACTTCGGCGGCATCGGCACGGTGATCGCGCACGAGGTGTCGCACGGCTTCGACGACGCCGGACGCCGGTTCGACGCCGACGGCGCCTTCCGCGACTGGTGGACGCCGGAGGACCAGGAGCACTTCACGTCGCTGGCCGACCGCGTGGTCGCGCAGTTCGACGAGTACGTCGCGATCGGCGACGTCCACGTGAACGGCCAGCTCACGCTCGGCGAGAACATCGCCGACCTCGGCGGGCTCATGCTCGCGCACCGCGCGCTGACGCGCGTGGTGCCGGCCGACGCGCCGGAGATCGACGGGATGACACCGTCGCAGCGGTTCTTCCTCGCCAACGCCACGCTCTGGCGCGGCAACGTCAGCGAGAACCTCTCGCGCACCCTGGCGGCGACCGACTCGCACAGCCCGCGTCACCTGCGCGTGCGCGGGCCGTTCTCGAACTCGTCGGCGTTCCAGGAGGCGTTCGCGCTCACCGACGACGCGCCCATGCTGCGACCCCGCGAGGACCGCATCGAGATCTGGTGACCCGTGCGTGATCTCGGTCAGTTGTCGGCTGCTCGACCGAGGTAGGTCGCAACTGACCAGGAGCACGCGGGGTCAGGCGGCTCGGGACTCGAGGGCGAGCGCGGCGAGGAAGGTGTCGACGACCTCCTGCTTGCTCCACGGCTCGGGCGCCATCGTGATGAAGAAGTCCTCGAGCGCGAGGTCGGCGAGACGGTCGACGTCGGCCTCGGTGAGCTCGAGGCTCGAGAGCACCGGGAAGTCGAGCTCGGCGAGGATCCGGCGCACCGCGCGCACCGCGCGCGTGCCGTCGCTCGTCCCGTCGCGCGGCTCGCCGAGGGCGTCGGCGACGCGCTCGAGCGCCTCGGGCACGTACTGCCGTTCGCGGTCGAGCGTCTCGGCCACGACGAGCCCGATCGTGAGCCCGTGCGGCACGTGCTTCACGCCGCCTATGGCCTGGCCGAGCGAGTGCTCGGCGGTGCAGTCGCTGATGTTCATCGCGAGGCCGGCCATCATCGCGGCGCACGACATCTTGTTGCGGGCCACGGCATCGGTGCCGTCCTCGTACGCCGCCACCAGCGACTCGCCGGCGAGACGCACGGCCTCGAGCGCGATGCCGTCGCCGATGGGCGTGCGGCACTTGGCAACCATCGCCGCGATCGCCTGGGCCAGCGCGTCGATGCCGGTGTGCGCCGTCATCGACGGTGGCATCGAGTGGGTGAGGATCGGGTCGACGAGCGCCACCTGCGCGCGCATCAGCGCGTTGGCGATGCCGGCCTTGCGCCCGGCGTCCGGGTCGGAGATCACCGCGCCGCCCGACACCTCCGAGCCCGTGCCCGAGCTCGTCGGCAGCGCGACCAGCGCCACGGTGGGCTCGGGGTAGGACCGGTCGGACGCGAGGAAGTCCGCGAACGTCACGCCCTTCTGCGCGCACAGCCGCGCAGCCTTCGCGGTGTCGATGATCGACCCGCCGCCGAGGGCGACGACGGCCTGCGCGCCGGAGGCGGCCAGCGCCGCGGTCGCGACGTCGACCATCGCGATGGTCGGCTCTCCGGCCGGCTTGTCGTAGCGCGACAGCGAGGTGCCGAACTCGGTCTCGAGGCTGTCGATCACCGTGGCGGCCGCGGGGTTGAACCGCGCGATGCCGTCGTCGACCAGCAGCAGCACCGAGGTCGCGCCCAGCCCCCTCAGGATCGGCACGAGCTCGGCGGCGACGCCGTCGCCGAACCTCACCTTCACCGGGAGGTGGTTGCTGAAGGCAGGCACGAGGTCGGACATGCGGCTGGCTCCTCGAGAGGGGTGCGGACGACGGCGTCGGCCCCCGTGCCGTCGGCGCGATTCTGCCCTGACCGCGCACCTGCTCGCGCGCGGGTCGGCCCGACGCCCGTACGCCGTGCCCGATCAGGCCCGGCGCAGCACCTCGCCCGCGGCGAGCCAGCCGCACATACCGTGGACTCCGCCCCCCGGCGGCGTCGATGCCGAGCAGAGGTAGAGGCCGTCCACCGGCGTCGTCCACGGACGGAGCGAGACCAGCGGACGCGTGAGCAGCTGTCGCCAGTCGCCGGCGCCGCCGGCGATGTCGCCGCCGATCTCGTTGGCGTTGTGCGCCTCGAGGGCCGCCGTGTCCATCGTGTGCCGGGCGAGCACGATGTCGCGGAAACCGGGTGCACTGCGCTCGATCGTCGCCTCGACGCGCTCGGTCATGTCGACCCTGCTGCCGTGGGGCACGTGGCAGTACGCCCACAGCGTGTGCTTGCCCGCTGGCGCTCGCGTGGGGTCGGCGACAGAGGGCTGCACGAGGAGGACGTAGGGCGCCTCGGGGTGCTGGCCGCGCGCGACGGCGGCCTCGCTCGCGACGATCTCCCGCCATCCGCCGCCGAGGTGCACGGTGGCGGCTCTCCCCACGTCGGGGTCGCGCCAGGGCACAGGACCGTCGAGCGCCCAGTCGACCTTGAACACCCCTGAGCCGTAGCGGAACCCGGCGAGGCGGTGGCGGTAGCGGTCCGGCAGGCGATCGCCGGCGATGCGCACCACCTGGCGCGGCGTGAGGTCGAGCAGCACGTGGCGCGCCGAGGGCAGATCGGCGAGGGAGCGCACCTCCGCTCCGGTGCGCACCTCTCCCCCGAGCATCGTGATGCGCGCGACGAGGGCGTCGGCGATCGACTGCGACCCGCCGACCGCGACCGGCCAGCCGACCGCATGCCCGAGCCCGCCGAGCAGCACGCCGTACGCGGTCGTGGCCGCTGCATCGAGCGGGAGGATGGCGTGCGCCGCGAGACCGGCCAGAAGCGCCCTCGCGGGATCGTCGCGGAAGGCCGTCTGCGCCAGTGCCGTCGCCGGCACGAGTCCCACGGCGCCGTAGCGCGCGAGCCCGAAGGGATGCCGCGGCACCCGCAGCGGATCGAGGATCCCGTCCACGACGCCGCCGACTCCGCCCGCCACGGGACCCATCACGCGACGCCAGGCGCCGCCGTCGCGGCCGAGACCCGCGGCGGTCTCGTCGAGGTCGCGGTGCAGCAGCGCCGTCGTGGTCGGGAGCGGGTGCGCCAGCGGCACCTCGGAGTGGGCGAACGCGAGACCCTCGCGCGCCAGGTCGAGCTCGCGGAACGCCGGGGACGCCTGCGCGAGCGTGTGCACCGACGAGCACACGTCGTGTCGGAACCCCGGCAGCGTGAGCTCCTCGGTGCGCAGGCCACCTCCCACCTGCGACTGCGCCTCGAGCACCAGCACCCGCATCCCGCTCCCGGCGAGGCGTGCCGCGGCGATGAGGCCGTTGGGTCCCGACCCCACGACGACGGCGTCGACCTCGGGCACGGACCAGGACGACGGCAGCAGTCGTCCGCCCCGTTGGCTCACCTCACGACCGTACCGTCGCGCGACCTGACCCGCGCGAGAGCGACCCCGCTCGGTGCCATGGTGCGGCGCACCACGGCGAGGAGCTCGGAGATCGTCGAGTCGGCGTCGATCTGGTCGCGCAGCCCCATGCCGAAGGCCTCCACCGTGGCCAGGGCGTCGTAGCGGCCGCGGTCGAACCGGCGGTCGACCACGCGCTGCACCCGCTGCAGCACCGGTCGGACGAGCGCCGCCGCCACCAGCGTCGCCGCGGCGACCACCAGCGACGACGAGCCGCTCGGCAGCAGCTCGGTGAGAGCCGCGACCACGAGGCCGTAGACCCCGAGCACGACGCCGGTGACCACGGCGTAGGACAGCGTGCGACTGATGAGCCTGTCGATGTCGTAGAGCCGGTAGCGCAGGATCGCCACGCCGCACGCGACCGGCACGAGCGGGAAGAGGGCCGCGAACGCCACGACGATGTGGTCGCTCCAGAACGCGACGGACAGCGCGTATCCCGTCGTCGCGGCGGTGGCGGCGAACGTCACCCACCTGATCTGCGCGCGAGTGGCAGACCCCGAGGCCCGGTAGCGGACCACGAGCGAGAGTGCAGCGGCCAGCAGCAGGACGACCTCCATGACCTGGTAGCCGACGTAGGCCGGAGACAGCACGTGGGGGTCGACGAGCTCGAGCGGGTGGGGAATGCCCGGGAAGTTCTCCGTCGTCCCGTCCACCGTCGGGTCGGAGAAGTCCATGTTGGACACCGCGACGATCGTGGCGCCGACGACCACGTTGACGGTCGCCAGCACCAGTACCGGCCGCCAGCGCAGGGACGGCAGACGGCCGTCGGGGAAGAGCAGGAACGTGAGGGTGATGGGCAGGCCGACGAGCTCGATGTAGACGACGCTGACCCACGCGGCCCACTGGACGTGCACCGGAACCGAGGAACCCTGTCCGATGCCCGAGCTCCCGACCGCGTTGGCGAGCAGACCCACCGCCGAGATGGCGCCCGTGACGAGGAACAGCCACCCCACCGCGTTTCGCGGCTGGCGCCAGAGGACCAATGCCCCGACGACGGCGAACGAGACGATGAGCGGGACGAGGATGACAAGATCCCCGAGCACGCCTGCCGACGACGCCACCGGCACCAGCACGGCGGTGCACACGACCACGACGGCGCAGCACGCGAGGACGACGCCGCGCGAGAAGCGATCCCGGGTCATCGCCCCCGCCGCCCACGGTCGTCGACGAGCCACATCGCGTGCGACGAGGTGCCCATCGTCGAGGTCACCACCGCGAGCAGTGACGCCGTCACGTCCCCGACGTCGACCTGCCCGCGCAACGACGCCGCGAACTGTTCGACCGTGTGCTCGGCGTCGTAACGGCTGCGATTGAAGCGATGGTCGACGCCGTGCTGCACCCGCCGGAGCACGGGTCGCACGAGCGCGGCGGCCGCCAGGGTCGCGAGCGCGACGGCGAACGACGACGACGTGTCGGGCAGCAACGCCGTCGCCGAGGTGACGACCACGGCGTAGACGGCGAGGGCGATGCCGGTCACCAGCGTGTAGGTGACCGTGCGGCTCACGACGCGGTCGATGTCGTAGAGGCGGTAACGCAGCACGGCTATGCCCAGGCAGACCGGCAGCGCGGTGAACCCGAGCGTGAGCAGGAGGTTGCCCAGCGGAGGCGGCACGACGAAGTTGAGGACGAAACCCGCCGCGAGACCCACCGCACCCAGCAGAAGCCAGCGCAGCTGCAGGCGCTCCACGGCGACAGCGCGACGCCAGCGGACCACCACCGACACCAGCGCGATCACGAGGGTGAGCGCCAGCACGAGCAGGAGGGCGTTGTTGAGCGTCCAGTCGGCGGGGTCTCCGAGCTGCCGCATGAACGGCGGCGATATCGGGTTGGGCGCGAGCGTGCCGTCGACCTCGCTGCCGATGTCGGCGGCGAAGGCGTTGGCCACGGCGTAGAGCACCGTCGCAGCGACCGTGAGCCACGCCACCGGGCGCCACCGAGGCGAGAGGAGCCGGCCGGTCGGGAAGAGCAGAACGGGCAGCGTGGTGGTGAGGCTCACCAGCGGCAACCAGAGCCAGTTCGTCGGCCAGTAGGCCAGGAAGCGCAGCAGCTCGCTGTCGAGGCGGGTTCGGGTGAGCCAGTCGGCGAGTGACTGGCAGATCAGGAACACCCCGCCGATCGCCACACCGCCGAGCAGCAGCCAGCCGATCGGGTTGTCGGGCCGGCGCACCGCGAGCAGGTAGCCCACAGCGGCGTAGGCGACGAACGCGACGGTGATGAGCTGCTGCGACGAGCTGCTCCCCCCGGCCAGGAGCGTCACCAGGAACGCCACGAGCCCGACGACGAACACCGCGAGGCACGCTCGAGCGACCACGACCCGGGCACTCATCGCCGCGTCGCGCATCACGCGCCCCCGGTCCAGAGCCGGAGCGACGCCGGCGCCCACGCCTTGGCCGCCACGGCCAGCAGCTCGCTCGCGGTCACCTGCGGGTCGACGACGTCGGCGAGGCGTGCGCCGTACTCCTCGACGGCGCGCTGGGCATCGATGCGCTCCCGGTTGAAGCGACGGTCGACCACGCGCTGCACGCGCGACAGCAGCGGACGCACGAGCGCCGCCGCCACGAGCGTGGCTGCGGCGACGATCCAGGACGGCACGCCGTCGGGCAGCAGCGCCGACGCCGAGGCGACGACGAGGACGTACACGCCGAGCACGCACGCGGTGACGACGACGTAGGACGCGGTCCGGCTGATGATCCGATCGATGTCGTAGAGCCGATAGCGCAAGATCGCGATGCCGCAGGCGATCGGGATGAAGGCGACGGTGCCCGTGAAGACCGCGTTCGAGACCGGTCCGTCACTCCCGCCCGGGAGCAGGGAGCCGAGCAGGTTGCCGGCCAGGAACAGCACGACGGCGAACCCGAACCACCGCAGCTGCGCGCGCTGGAGCGGCTTGGCCCGGCGAGCCCTGACGAAGGGCGCAGCGGCAGACCCGAACAGGCAGGCCATCGCGATGACCCCGCCGACGGAGTCGATGGCCCCGTTCATCGGATCGAACCCGTGCATCCAGGTGGGCGAGAGCGGGTTGTCGACCGTGACGGCGATCCCCTCGGCATCGTCGTTGAGCGACAGGGTGGGCCAGAGCGCGTTCATCACCACGACGAGGGCCGTGCCGATGGTGCCCACGATGAGGAGTGGTCGCCATCGGCGCGACGACAAGCCGTCGGGGAAGAGCAGGAACGTCAGGAACGTCATCAGGTAGAGGAGCAGGAACCACGTCCACGACGTGACGAATGCGGCGATCAGCGCCCACGCGGGCCAGTCGATCCCCGCCCCGCTGGGGTCGACGGCGAGCTCGGCCGCGTGCGCGCTCAACGCCACCTGCACCACGCTGTTCGCGAAGCCGACCAGGCCCGACACCGTCGCCACCGCAAGGAAGGTCCAGCCGATCGGGTTGCTCGGGCGTCGGCGCGCGACGACGGAACCGACCGCGAAGTACGCCGCGATGGCGACGATGAGCGACGAGTTCTGCAGCGTCTGCGACGTCGGCACGGACGCGATCACTCCGAAGGCGGTCACCACGACCATCGCCCACCAGGCGATGCGGAGAGTCCTCGGCGTCGCCTGCCGCCCGGCGACGACGCTCACGTCGGCCCTCCCGTCGTCCACAGACCGACGAGGGAGGGCGACATCACGCGCTGGGTCACGCGCAGCAGCTCGTCGCCTGCGCGGGCGAGGTCGACCTCGTCGACCAGCTGGGCACCGTACTCGTCGACCGCGCGCTGGGCATCCACCTTCTGCCGGTTGAACCGGCGATCCACCACGCTCTGCACCCGCGACAGCAACGGTCGCACCAACGCGGCGGCCAGCAACGTCGCAGCCGCCACCACGAACGTCGACGACCCTTCCGGGAGCAGTCCCGATGCCGACGTCACCGCCAGGGCGTAGACCGCGAGCACCAGCGTCGTGACCACGGCGTAGGACGCGGTCCGGCTGATGATCCGGTCGATGTCGTAGAGCCGGTAGCGCAGGATCGCCGCGCCGCAGGCGAGCGGCACCAGCGACACGACCACGCTCATGAGCAGGTTGCCGAGCGAGGTGGGCAGCCTGTCGGCGAGGCCCTGCAGGGAGAACAGCACCACCACGGCGATCGTGGCCGAGACGAACCAGCGCATCTGCAGCCGCTCGACGCCCCGCGAACGACGGAACCGCACCACGACCGATATGACGGACAGGAGAGCCGTCACGAGCATCAGGGCGCCGAACGCGTTGAACGCCGCCGAGTTCTCCACGTCGACGAAGTCCGGACGATCCATGAATCCGGGGGCGATCAGGTTCGGCGCGCCCACGAGGCAGTGCGCCTTGCCGTCGACACCGCACAGCGTCAGCAGGTCGGCGTCGGAACCGATCGGCACGTAGGGCCGGAACGCGCCCATCAGGGTGACGGCAGCGAGAGCGAACGCGTTCACGGCGAAGACGCCTCGCCAGAACCGCGACAGCAGACCCGATGGGAACAGCAGGAAGGTCCATACCGTCGCGAGATCGAGGATCGCGTACCACGTCCACGCCTGCAGCCACCCACCGAGCCAGCCCCACCACGGGACGGACACCACCAGCGGGTCTTGCGCGGTCGGCACCCGGCTGCCGGTCGGCACGTCGTCGATGAAGGCGAGGTGCGCGAGCTGGTTGCCACCAGCAGACAGCGCGCCGACGAGCGCCACCATCACGAACACCCAGCCGACGGCGTTGCGCGGGCGGTACCAGCAGATCACCGCACCCACGGAGACGTAGACCAGGTACGGGATGACGAACCACGGATTCTGCTGCTGGGTGAACGTCGGCAGCGCCAGGAGGACGCACACCAGCACCGTCGAGATCACGACGACGGCGAGGGTTCGAAGGCCACGGTCGCTCATGGCGCCGGCTCCGAGAGCCGCACAGCAAGGAGCGCGAGGCCGCTGAACCCGCGCAGGAGCCCGCGGACAGCCCGTCTGGCGTCCAGCCCGAAGCCCGCGACGGTGTCCATCACCGGTCAGGAGGCCTTCGAGGACCGGAACGGCGAGGTGACCGAGTGCCACGCAGACCGGAGGCCGGAGTTGTTCGCGACGTTGCTCCAGTTGTGCCAGAGACGCTTTCGGTCGACGCAGGTGGTCGTCTCGACCACCTGGACGTCGTGCACGCCGTGGTCGCGGGCGAGGTTCACCAGCGTCGCCGACCAGAAGACGTCCTCCTTGCGCTTCATGACCGGCCAGCCCAGCTCGTAGATGGGGTCGCTCGTGCGGATCATGATCTTCACGTCCGCGACCGTCGAGCCGGCCTCGTCCTCCTCGGCGCCGAAGGTGATCCAACCGGCGAACATGTGGCCCTCGGGGCACATGAACGTGAACGACGTGTCGTCCATGTAGAGGACGAGGATGCCGGTCGAGACCGTGAGGCCCGGCGCCCCGCTCGCGATGACGATGGGTGCGACCGCGCCGGGCTGCAGACCTGTGAGCGCGACGTGGAAGGTGGCGCCCTTCGGCCAGTACGTCGGGAACCGCTGCTTCCAGTCGGCCACGACCTGTTCAGGGGTGATGACCGAGCCCAGGTCGATGGCGTACCTGCGCTGCCACAGCTTCCCGAAGCCTTGCTGCGCACCAGCCAGCCGACGCCCGCGGACGTTGAAGCCGGCCGCCGTCAGCTCGTCGCTGACCTCGAGCCGATCGACCTTCGAAGCCCAGTTGCTCTCATCTCGTGCGTTCACGTCGTCCCCCTCATCTCGAGGCCAGCCCCGCGAGCGCGGCGGCCTCGTCGTCGTGCAGGCTGATGGCCTCGTCGAGGCGGGTGAGCTCGAAGATCTGCGTGTAGTGCGCCGTGAGGCCGCAGGCGGCGAGCTTCTGCTTGTTGCGGTTGGCGCGCACGAGGAGCGTCACGAGCATCCCGATGCCGCCGCTGTTCATGTAGTCGAGCGACGAGAAGTTGAGGACGATGCCTCGCGTGCCCGGCGGGCAGGCCTCCTCGTACGCCGACATGAGGACCGACTCGCAGTGCGACGTGACCTCGCCGCCGATGTCGATCACGGCGACATCGGTTCTCGGGTGACGCACACCCATCGTGGCGACCGGAACTGGCATAGCTGCTCCCCTGTCGTTCGTTGCGGTTGGTCAGGACACCGACGCACCCTCGAGGGCACTCGTGACGTCCGGGTAGACGGCGATGAAGTCCGACAGCCGGGTGATCGAGAAGATCCGCTGGTAGTGGTCGGTGAGTCCCGTCGCGAGCACGTGCCGGTTCTCCGCCCGCGCTCGTCCGAGAACGCCGACGATCAACGCGATCCCCGTGGAGTTGATGTAGTCGACCGCACCGAAGTCGAGCAGGACGCTGGTCGCGTTGGTGGCGGCGACCTCGTCGTACGCCTCGTTGAGCGCGGTGAGCGCCGACCGGTCGACCTGGCCGGAGAGGGTCATGACGGCGACGGAGCCGCCTTCGACGTGCACGGGATAGGCGGTCGACATCACGACCCCCCTTCCAGATTCAGGGTGAGTCGGACGGTGTGCAGGTCGCCATGGACCTCGTGCTCGACGGAGTCGACCATGTTCTCGACGAGGAACAGCCCCCAGCCGCGCGGCGTCTGCAGGCCGGCGAGCTTGAGTTCGAGATCGGGCTCGACCGGATCGATGTCCGGACGCGTCCCGCCGTGGTCGGTGATGCGCACCTCGACGGCAGCGGGGTGCTCGATCACCACGACGTCGACCGGTACGTCGGCCGCCAGGTGGTTGCCGTGCTCGATGGCGTTCATCGCCGTCTCGGCCACTGCTGTCCCGAGGCGCGCAGCGGGGTCGTCGGCGAGACGCAGGTGCTGCACCGCCTCCTCGACCCGGCGTACGACCTCACGCTCGTTGCCGGTCTCGCTCGGCACCGAGAACCGCACGAGCTCCACGGTCCCGACCGCCACGGCCGGATCCCCGTAGGACGCCCCCGCTGCGCGCTCGAGGGCGACCATGGTGATGTCGTCCTCCTGCTCGACGTCGGGCCCGGTGAAGTACGCGAGCTCCGACACGCACAGGTCGGCGAGCTCGGCCGCCGACCGCGCCATCGCCACGACCTCAGCCGTGCGGTCGAAGCCGAACATCTCGCCGGTCGCGTTGTGCTGCTCGGTGAGCCCGTCGCTGTAGAGCAGCACCTGCTCTCCGGGTGCGATGCGGGCCGTGGCCTCGTCGTAACGGAGCCCGGGCATGAGCCCCAGCGGCATCCCGGTGGCGCGCAGCTCGCGCACCGTGCCGTCGACGGCTCGCACGTAGGGCAGGTTGTGCCCGGCGTTGGCGAACTCGACCGTGCCGGTTGCGGCGTCGATGACCAGCACGAGGCACGTGACGAACATGTGCGCTGGGATGTCGTCGCAGAGCAGGTCGTTGACGCGGGCGAGCACCTCGCCGGGAGAGAAGAGCCGCGACCCGGTCTCACGCAACAGTGCGTGCGTGCTCGCCATCACGAGCGCGGCAGGCACACCCTTGTCGGTGACGTCACCGACGACCACCATCACGCGGCCGTCGGGCATCGCGATGAAGTCGTAGAAGTCGCCGCCGATGGTGCGGGCTGGTCGATAGAAGGCGGCCACGTGCCACGTCGGCAGGTCGGGCAGGTCCTCGGGCAGGAACTGCTGCTGGATGATCTGCGCGACCTTGAGCTCCTGGTCGATGCGCTCCCGCTCGCGCGCCTCAGCCTGCTGCTGGCTGACGAGCTGTCCGAGCCGCAGCGCGGGCGCGGCGTACCGGGCCAGGCTCTCGAGCAGCTGCCGGTCGTCCTTGGAGTATCCGCGCTCCGAGAGCCGCGACCCGAGCTGAAGGAGGCCCACCAGCTCGCCGTTGGTGACGAGAGGGACGACGAGCACCACGCCGGCCGCGCGCATCGCGTCGATGCCAGGGGAGTCCAGCCCGAGCGAGGCCAGCTCGACGGCCTGCGGGCTGCTCGCGAAGTACGCGATCGCCGGGTCGTTGGGCGCGAGGTCGACCGCGAGATCGGGGGCGACGGGCATCTCGGGCGCGGGACCGGCGTCGACCGAGCCGCGCGAGCGGCGCCAGCGCGACGGCCGGCGGGGCGGCGGCTCGTCGCCCACGACCTCGAGGTCGCTGATCGGGACGCCGACCACCGCGACCTCGCTGTTCGGTGCGCCGATCACGTCGGTCTCGTCGGCCGGGACAGCGCCGACAAGGCCGGTGTCGTCGAGGGACCTGGCCACGTCCCCTCCCCTCTGCACGACCCCAGCGGGTCGCGACGGGACGATGGTGTGCCCGACGCGTTCCGGAATCGTTACGAGGTGCATGCCGGGCGTTGGATCGTGACGCTAGACCTGCGCGACTCGCGGCGCGGGCAATACCGTGCGGCTCGTGACGGGACGGGACAAGGCGGGCGGGGCCGGCGGCGACGCCGTGCGCCTCACGCTGTTCGGCCCGCCCCGGGTCACACGGGCGGGGCACCCGGTGACGTTCGACACCCGCAAGGCCCTCGCCTTGCTGGCTCGAGTCGCCCTCTCCTCGCGACCCGTGTCGCGCGACACGCTCGCGGCCCTCCTGTGGTCGGACGCCGACCCCGAGCGAGCCCGGTCCGCGCTGCGACGCACGCTGTCGGTCGCAGGCGCCGTCGGCCCGGCTCTCGTCGTCGACCGTGCCTCGGTCGCCTTCGACCCGGACCTGGTGCAGGTCGACGTCCGTGAGTTCGACAGCCTCGCCGACGCCGCGGAGCCTGCCGCGTGGGCGCAGGCCGCGGACCTCGCGTCCGACCGCTTCCTCGACGGCTTCGCGCTGCGGGACGCACCCGCGTTCGACGACTGGCAGTCGGCAGTCGTCGGCGACCTGGAGCGGCGCCTCGGCACCGTCCTCGACCGGCTCGTCGCCGCGTCGGTCGACCAGGGCCGGCTCGACCTCGCGCTACGTCAGGCGGAACGGCGTCTCGACCTCGACCCGTTGCACGAGCCGGCGCACCAGTCGGTCATGCGGCTGATGGCCTGGACCGGCGACAGGTCCGGTGCGATGAACCAGTTCAGGACGTGCGCCCGGATCCTCGACCGCGAGCTCGGCGTCCGGCCGCTGCCGGAGACCCACGACCTCTATGACCAGATCCGCGACGACGGCCTCCCGCCGCCCACGCCTCGGCGCACCGACGAGAGCCGCGCCCGTACGTCGGCGACGCCATCGGCCCCCGCGGCCTGCGTCGGCCGGGACGACGTCCTCGCCCGGCTCGACCTCCAGCACGCCGCCGCCACGGAAGGTCGGGCGGCGGTGGTGGTCGGCGAGTCCGGGGCCGGGCGCACGACGGTGGTGGACGCCCTCGCGGCACGTGCGCGGGCGCAGGGCGCCACCGTGATCCTGCTGCGCGGGCACGAGGCCGAGCGCGGACTGGCGCTCGGGGCTGTCGGTGGGATGGTCCGGGGGCTCGTCGTGCTCTCGCCCGGCGTGCTCACCGACCTACCGCGCGCAGGAGCCGCGGAGCTCGGACGGTTCATCTCGGTCGACGACCAGGTGCTGCTGCCGCCGCTGGACAGCCCGGGAGCGCAGACGCGGCTGTTCGACAGCGTCCTGGAGGCGGTCACCCTCGTCGCGCGAGCCGGAGCGGTGCCCGCGGTTCTCGCGGTCGACGACGCCGACCAGCTCGACGCCGCCTCCGCCGACTTCGTCGGCTACCTCGCCCGCCGACTCCCGCGGAACCTCCTCCTGCTGCTGTCCTGGCGCACGCCGATCGACGCGCTCTCGGGTGCGCCCGTCGACCGGATCGCGCTCCCGCCGCTGTCCGTCGACGATGCGCGCGCCATGCTCGCCCGCGCCGGCGTCCCGGTCGAGGGCCCTGAGCTCGACCGACTCGTACGACGGACCGGCGGCTCACCTCGGTTGCTGCACGAGTACGCGCTCTCGGCGGCGCAGGGCGACGGCCCCCCGTCGATGGAGCTCCGCGAGCTCCTCGAAGCACGGTTCGCGTCGGTCGACGAGACGACGCGCCAGGTGGTGTCCGCAGCCGCTGTCCTCGGCCGTCCGGCGGACGTGGAGCTGCTGCGGCTCACGAGCGGACGCGCCGATGTCGAGCTCGTCGACGCCGTCGAGGAGGCCGTGCACCGAGGACTTCTCGTCGAGCTGGCCGAGACCGGCGAGTACGACGTCCCCTACGACGCCGCCCGCGACGTCGCCACCTCGCGCCTGAGCCGCGCCCGGCTGCGCCTCCTGCACGGTCGGGCCGCCGACGCGCTGGCCGGCCGGCGGTCGCCGGTTCCCGTGGCGTCCGAGGTCGCCGCTCACCTCGCCGTCGCGGGTCGCGACGGCGACTCCTCGGCCTGGTACTGGCGCGCCGCCCGCGAGGCACGCGACCTGTGGGCCCACACGATCGCCCTGGAGCACATCGCGGCTGCGCTCGCCCTGGGACACGATCGCGCCGAGTGCCACCTCGCCGCCGGCGAGGCGCTCATCGCCCTGGGCCGCTACCGCGAGGCGCTCGACGAGCTCGAGCAGGCGGCGCAGCTCGTCGACGGGTACGAGCTCGCCGTCGTCGAGCACCGCCTGGCCGACGTCCACCACCGTCTCGGCGCGTGGACGACGTCGCGCGCCCACGTCGAGCACGCCCTCCTGCTTCTCGACGACGACCTCGAAGGAGCCGGTGCATCTGCGCCCGCAGGGCGGGAGAGCCCTGCTGTCCTCCGCGCCCGGTGCCTCGCCGACATCGCGCTCCTCCACTACCGCGAGGGTGACCTCGCTGCCGCGGAGGCGGCCATCGACGACGCGATGGCGACCGCGACCACCACCGGCGACGCCGCGGCGCTGGCCCAGTCGCACGACGTCGCGGGAATGCTGTCGGCCGCACGCGGCGACCTCACCGAGGCCCGCACCCGGTTGCGCGCGAGCCTCACGTTCGCCGCCGGTCTCGACGACCCGTCGTACTCGGTCGCAGCGCTCAACAACCTCGCTCTGGTCGAGCTGTCGGACGAGGGGGTCGACGCGGCGCTCGACGCAGCACGGCGCGCCCTCGAGCTCGGCGACCGGCACGGTGACCGGCACCGGCTCGCTGCGCTCCACACCAACCTCGCCGACCTGCTGCACGCGAACGGCCAGCCCGACGACGCCCTCGAGCACCTCACCAGGGCTGCGTCGCTGTTCGCCGACGTGGACCGCGAGAGCGAACGTCGACCCGAGATCTGGAAGCTCGTCGCGTGGTGACGATGCCGTAGCGGCGTCGTAACGGCGTCCACCCACTCTGGTCTCGTCCGCGGGTGCGACGGGGGCCCGCGGGCTCCGACCAGGAGGGGGAAGACGATGGCCACGACAGTCCAGCCGCGCGTCGTGCACGGGGCGACGCCCGCACCGCACCGACCCATCCTGCGACTCGAGACGACCGGTCTCGTGGCCGCGCTGCTGGCCCAGGTGCTGTTCGGTGCCGCGAACGTCGCGTTCGTCGACGTCCAGGGTGACGAGCCCGCGCCACGCTGGCTCTTCCAGCTGCACGCCGGCTTGGGACTGATCATCGTGCTGCTCGCCATCGCGCTGCTCGTCGGTGCGATCCGCACTCGCGAGAGGGGCTGGGTCGTCACCGCCGGCCTCGGGCTGTCCGGCGTCGTGACGGCGTTCGTCGGAGGCGACACGTTCGTGCGCCACGGCGGGGTCGAGTGGGCCTCGTTCCTTATGGCGACCGGCTGCGTCGTGGCTCTCGGCGTCTACGTGCGTGCCCTCGTCACCACCCGGGGCACCCGATGACACGGCACTGCACGCTGGCGTTCGCCGCCGGGCTGCACCTCGCGACGGCGACCGTCGCGCTTCGCTACGCGGTCGAGCGCGACCTGGCCATGGACGCGTTCGGCGTACGGCGCCGAGGCCGGGACGTCCCGCGCGACGCCTGGTTCCTCGGCACCGGCATCACACCACCCCTCCTGATGATGGCGGTGCAGGCGGCGGCCTCGACCGTCGTCGTCAGGCGACCGAGCGTGCCAGCCGCACGAACGCTGGGCGTGATCGGCTCGGTGATGGCCACCGGCTACGTCGCTGAGCGCCAGACCCGGATCGCGCTCACCCGGTGGGACTCACGCGTGACTCCGCTGACCGCTGCCGGGCTCGCCCTCACGGTGCCGCTGATCGCGCTCGGGCTCTTCCCCCGAGGCGGCCCGTGATGAGCGCGACGTCGGTGCTGCCCGGCACGATGGGCGCATGGGACGACGGCGAAGCGGCACCACGGCGGCGCAGCTGCTCGGGTGGCTCGAGGAGCTGCCAGAGTTCGAGGAGCGCGAGACCTGGGGCCACCCCACGTTCCGAGTGCGCGGCCGGATGTTCGGCACGATCGACGCCGAGGGCACTCGCACCACCCTCAAGGCCGCACCCGAGGAGCAGCAGGCGCTGATCGCCCACGACCCGGAGACCTACTCCTACCCGGCGTACGTCGGGAAGCACGGCTGGGTGTCGGTCGAGCTGGCCCGCGCCGACCCCGAGCAGGTGCACGAGCTGGCGGTCGAGGCCTGGCGCCGCACCGCCCCCAAGCGCGTCGTCGCTGCCTACGACGCGGCCCAGGTGTGATCACGTCTCGCCCAGGTCCCCGGGCCAGGTGTGATCGCGTCGGGGCC
>Ga0302299_10000268_pt1 | contig 26546 bp, 25 predicted proteins | sample III_Fen_N3_4_FD_198795 | JGI IMG/M metagenome (GOLD analysis project Ga0302299, IMG submission 198795) | Peat permafrost microbial communities from Stordalen Mire near Abisko, Sweden - III_Fen_N3_4 | ecosystem: Environmental > Terrestrial > Soil > Wetlands > Permafrost | place: Sweden: Abisko...
CGGCCTGGCCGTGGTCCTCCAGCTCCGCGATGCGGGCCTGGGCGGCGGCGGCGCGGGCTTGGGCGTTGGCGGCGTGCTGCTCGGCGTCGCCCGCGGCGGTGGCGCGCTGCTCGGCGGCGGCGAGGCGCGCCTCGGCGGCCGCGGCGCGTTGCTCGGCCGCAGTGAGCTTCTCGGCGTCGGCGGCCCGCGCGCCGGCGGCGCGCTGTACTGCAGCCTCCGCGGCCTGGGCGCGCTGCTCGGCGTCGCCCGCGGCGGTGGCGCGCTGCTCGGCGTCGGCGAGGCGCGCCTCGGCAGCCGCGGCGCGTTGCTCGGCGGCAGTGAGCTGCTCGGCGTCGGCGGCGCGCTGCTCGGCGGTGCGCTGCTCGGCGGCCGCCGCGGCCAGGGCGCGCTGCTCGGCGGCGGCCGCGCGCGCGGCGGCTTCGTTGGGATCGGCGGTGGCAGCGGCCTGGATCCGCTGCTCTGCGGCTGCGATGCGCGCTTCGGTGTCGGCGGCGCGCTGCTCGGCGGCGGCCGCGGACCGCAGGTGCCTCTCCAGCTCCGCGACGCGGGCCTCCGCATCGGCGGCGCGCACCTCCACGGCCGCCGCGGCTTCGTTGCGGGCTTCGGCGCGCGCTGCGGACGCTTCCGCGCGTGCTTCGGCGGCTTCGGCGCGCGCTTCGGCGGCGACGGCGCGAGCCTCGGCGGCTTCGAGATGCTGGGGCGAGGCGGCTTCGGCGCGAGCTTCGGCGGCGACGGCGCGAGCTTCTGCGGCGACGGCGCGAGCCTCGACGGCTGCGAGCTGCTGGGGAGAGGCGGCTTCGGCGGCTTCGGCGCGCGCTTCGGCGGCCACGGCGCGAGCCTCGGCGGCTGCGAGCTGCGCGGCGGCTTGGGCCTCGGCCTGGACGCCGGACCGGCTGTCGCGGGGAAGCCCGGCCTGCTCGCGCTCCAGCCAGGCCAGTCGGCGCAGCGCCTCGTCGAGCTGGCGCTGCAGCGCGCTCGCGCGCCCGATCGCGAGGTCCGCGGCTTCGGACTTCTCGTGCAACGCTTCGAGCTGGAGCTCGGCGGCGACACCGCGGGCCGCGGAGCGCTCGAGCTCGCTGATCCGATCCTGGGCGTCGCTCGTCGCCGCGTCCGCGGCTTCGCGCGCCTGCTCGGCGCCGCGCAAGGCGGCCTCGAGCTCGACGATCCGCGCGCCGCGCTGCGCGGCCAGCTCGCCGGCCCTGGTCGCGGTATCGTCGGCGCGCCGGGTCAGCTCGTCGAGCTTGGCCTGGGTCTCCGCGGCCGCGGCGAGCTGCTCGTCCAGCGAGCGCTGCACCGCCGCGAGCTCGGCGCCGCTGCGCTCGACGGTCTGGGCGAGGTCCTGCGCGAGCGACGCCGCGTGGGCCTCGGCCGCGGTCGCGCGCGCCTCGATCTCGCGGGCCGCGTCCGTGGCTTGCGCGGCGCGGCTCACCGCCTCGGCGAGGTCGCGCGCGGCGCTGCGCGCCCGGGTATCGGCTTCGGACGCGCGGCGCAGCGCCTCGGCGACATCCTTGGCGACGACCTTGGCCATCGTGTCGGCGGCCGCGGCGCGCTTCTCGGCGTCGTCGGCGCGCTGCTCGGCGTCGTCGGCGCGCTGCTCGGCCGAGCGCAGCGCCTGGCCGGCTGCGGCGCCGCGCTCGCCCCCCTGCGCCCGGAGCTGGGCCGCGGCGAGCTCGTTCTCGGCCCTCTCGGCGCGCGCCGTGACCTGGGCGATGCGGTCGGTCAGCTCGAGCATCCGCGGGTCGACGCCGGGCGGCGTGGTCGGCGCTTTGCTGCGCCCGCTGCGCAGCTCCGCCAGCTCGCGCCGCAGCCCGGCGATCACGAGATCGGCCGCCGCGAGCTTCTCGGCGACCGCGACGCCGGCCGCGGTCTCGGCGATCATCTGGGCATCACGCGCCCGGGCCAGCTCGACCCGCGCGGCCTCGACCTCGCCCGCGGTGGCCCGGCGGTAGGCGACCAGCTCGTCGCGCGCCGCCTGCGCCTCGCGCAGGGCCTCGGCGTAGGCCTGCTCGGCGATCGCGCGGCCTTGCTCGGCAAGGTCGAGCGCCGCCTGCATCCGGTGCTCGTCGACCTCGGCGGTCTCGGCGCCGTCGCCCGGCGACCACTCGGCCCGGTGGATCGCCGCGCTCGACAGCTCGTTGATCCGGTCGCGCGCCGAGGCCAGCTCGTCCTGCAGCGCCGCGAGCGCGTCCTCGAGGACCAAGGAGCGGGTGGCGTCCTCGCCGTGGAGGCCGGTCGGGGCGTCCGGCCCGCGCGCCGCCAGCGCGGCCTGCAGCTGCTGGTGCATCTCGCCGACCCGGCGGGCGAACGCATCGCGCTCGTCCTCGACGGCGATCCGCGCCTTGCGCTCGAGGTCGAGCCACGACGCCAGCGCGCCGTGGAGGCCGATCGGCGGCGGCAGCGCGCCGGTCATGGGCAACAGCCGGATCACCAGGCTGCCCACCAGGACGATCTCACCGGGAGGCACCGGGGCCCGCGCCACCTTGTGCGGCCCGACGAAGATGCCGTTGGAGCTGCCGAGATCTTCGATCCACAGCGCGCCCTGGTCGACGTAGAACCGGGCGTGCATCCGCGAGACCCGCGGGTCGGCGCTGCGGATCGCGCACTCGGCGGCGCGCCCCACCGTGACCGGATCGAGGCCTAGCGCGAACGAGCGGTCGATGCCGTCGACGTCGGAGTAGACGAGAGTCGCCATGCCACCCGCGAGCAAAGTTATCATGGGTTGGACCGCCGCGACGATCGCCGCCGGCGGTCTGGTGAATCGGTCAGGATCGCGCGCTCAGCGCCGCGATCATCGCCTCGGCGGTGGCCAGCGCGCGGTCGGTCTCGTCGTCGAGCAGCACCACGTGGCCCATCTTGCGGCCGGGCGCCGGGGCGTCCTTGCCATAGAGGTGGAGCCGCGCCTCGGGGTGCGCCAGCACCGCGTGCCACGCCGGGGCGCCCTGGCTCCACAGGTCGCCGATCAGGTTCAGCATCACCGCGCCGCTCAGGGCCCGCGGATCGCCGAGGGGAATGCCACATACCGCGCGGATGTGCTGCTCGAACTGCGAGGTCGCACACGCGCCGTAGGTGTAGTGACCGCTGTTGTGGGTCCGCGGCGCGATCTCGTTGATGAGCAGCTTGCCGTCGGCCAGCTCGAACATCTCGACCGCCATCACGCCGACGTGACCGAGCGCCTCGGCGACCGCGACCGCCATGCTCTGGGCGTGGCGGCGCTGGGTCTTGGGGATCGGCGCCGGCGCCCGCGTGGTGTGCAGGATGTGGCGGCGGTGCGCGTTCTCGGCGACCGGGTAGATCTGGATCTGGCCATCGAGCCCGCGAGCCAGGATGACCGAGATCTCGCGGACGAACGGCACGACCGCCTCGGCGACGGCGGGCTCGCCGCGCAGCCTGGCGAGCGCGACCGCCGGATCGTCGTCGCGATCGACGCGGACCTGGCCCTTGCCGTCGTAGCCGGCGCGCCGGACCTTCAGGATCGCCGGGCGACCCACGGTGGCGAGCGCGGCGTCGACATCGCCCACCGGCGCCCACGGGGTCTGTGGCAGGCCGAGCCGATCGAGGAACTGCTTCTGGACCAGGCGATCCTGGATCGTGCGCAGCACGCTGGCGTTCGGCCGCACCGGCGCGATCGGCTCGAGCTCGCTCAGCAGATCGGCCGCGACGTGCTCGGTGTCGAGCGTGATCACGTCGACCTGGCCGGCGAGCTGCTTGGCGGCCGCCAGATCGTCGAGCGCGCCGACCACGACCCCATCGGCGACCTGCGCGGTGGGGCACCGCGGGTTCGGATCGAGCACGACGATCCGGTACCCCATCTGGCGGGCGACCACGGCCATCATCCGGCCGAGCTGACCTCCGCCGAGCACGCCGATCGTGGCGCCGGGCAGCAGCGGCGTGGCCGTCAAGGTAGGGTCTCCGCGAGGACGCGCGCGGTCTGCCGCGCGCGGTAGCCATCGAGCGCGAGCGCCACGGCCGGATCGTGGAGCGCGACGATCGCCGCCGCGAGCAGGCCGGCGTTGACCGCGCCGGCCTCGCCGATCGCCAGCGTGCCGACCGGGACGCCGCGCGGCATCTGGGCGATCGACAGCAGCGAGTCGAGCCCGCTGAGCGCCTTGCTCTGCACCGGGACGCCGAGCACGGGCAGCCGCGTCTTGGCCGCGGTCATGCCCGGCAAGTGCGCGGCGCCGCCGGCCCCGGCGATGATCACGTGGAGCCCGCGATCGATCGCGGTCGACGCGTATTCGAACAAGAGATCGGGCGTGCGGTGGGCCGACACGATACGGGTCTCGTGCGCGACCCCGAGCTCGCCCAGCACCTCGGCGGCGTGCTTCATCGTGGCCCAGTCGCTGTGGGACCCCATGATGATGCCGACCTGTACGCTCATGACAACTTCCTTCGCGGTCCTGCGGCTCGCTGCAGGCGATCGCGGATAGCTTCGCCTAGCCCGGCGGTTGGAGGCAACGCGGCGACGACGACATCTACACCGGCGGCGTCGAGATCGCGCAGCGCCGCGTAGAGCTGGTGCGCCATGCCGGCGACGTCGTCGGGGAGCCGGTGCGCGGGCACCGCGAGCTGGGGCCACGCGGCGAACGCCGAACCGGGCGCGAGCACCGCGACCCGCGCGCCGGTCGCGAGCGCGGCCGCGACCATCGCCGGCACCTCGCCGGGCGCGACGGCGATCACCTCGGCGCGCGGCGCGTAGTGGCTCGCCAGCGTGCCGGGCGCCGCCGGGGCTGCCGCGTCGGGCGCCGCCAGCGGGCCGGTGATCGGCTCGATCCGCTCGCGCGGCAGGCCGCCCGGCCGCAGCAGCACCGGCCGGCCGCGCGACAGGTCGACGATCGTCGACTCGACGCCGACCTCGCACGCGCCGCCGTCGAGCAGGTAGTCGACCACGGCGCCGAGATCGGCCGCCACGTGATCGGCCGTGGTGGGGCTGACTCCGCCGAACCGGTTCGCGCTCGGCGCCGCGATCCCGCCGCCGAACCCGCGCAGCAGCGCCTGCGCCACCGGGTGTGCGGGAACCCGGATCCCGACCGTGTCGGCGCCGCCGGTCACCGCCGCCGCGACCCGCGGTCCGCGCCGCAAGATGATGGTGAGCGGGCCGGGCCACACCGCGCGCGCCAGCCGCCGCGCCGCTTCGGGGACGTCGGCCGCCCAGTCATCGAGCGGGGCGTCGGCCGCCAGGTGGACGATCAGGGGGTGCGCCCGCGGCCGGCCCTTCGCCGCGAAGATCCGCGCGACCGCGGCGTCGCTCGCCGCGTCGGCGCCCAGGCCGTAGACCGTCTCGGTCGGAAACGCGACGAGCCCGCCGGCCTCGAGGACGGCGATCGCGCGCGCAAGATCCGAGCCGCGTTGCATGAGCCGTAGTGCCTACCACGGCGCACGGCCTGGCGGCTAACCCGGCCGCGTGGTGGCGACCGAGGAGCGATCTCGCCACGCCGCGCGCACGGCGGCGAGCGCGTCGCCGGTCGGGTACATCTGGCGAAAGTCGATCCAGTCGAGCGCGCAGATCGCCGTGGCCTCCGGCAGCCCGAAGTGCTCGGCCGACAGCTTGTCGGACAGCCAGCCGAGGATCGACTCGGTGCGGTCGCGCTGGCGCCTGGCGTAGCCCGCGTAGGCCGCCGCCGCGGCGCCATCGCGCGCCAGGCCCAGCACCTGGATCAGCGAATCCATGGTGGCGTCGATCGCGCTCAGCACATTCCGCTCGTGCCAGATGTCGCGCGGCGGGGTCAGCGCGCCGTAGCCGCGGGTCGTGATCAGGTAGTCGATGATCACGCGCGAATCGAAGATCGTTCGGCCGTCGATGATCGCCACCGGCACCTTCCGGATCGGCGCGATCGCGCGGTGCTCGGCCGCGCCGGCGGAGGTCGCGGTGTCGACCCAGTCGATCGGCTCGCCGAGCTCCGCCGCGACGATGCGGACCTTGCGGGCGAACGGTGAGGTCCCCGAGCCGTAGAGCTTCATCCGTGAACGCTACTCCGTGCGCCGACGCGCGGAAACCACCAGGCGCGTGTACGTGCCGCCGACTTGCGATACGCTGGCCCGGTGCAGGTGTTCCTGATCCGGCACGCTGAAGCGGTCGCCGAAACGACCGCGCTCGCGGACCCGCATCGCCACCTCACCGCGGACGGGCGGCAGCAGGCGCGGGCGCTCGGCGATCGGCTGCGCTGGCACGATTGCCTGCCGACCCATATCTGGTCGAGCCCGCTGGTCCGCGCGGTCCAGACCGCCGAGCTCATCGCGGCCAACCTGCACACCGCGGTCGCGATCGACGTGATCGCCGGGCTCGTGCCCGACGCGCCGCCCGGCGCGCTGCTCGACGCGCTGCGCGCGCTCGGCGGCGAGGCGATCGTCGTGATGGTCGGCCACGAGCCGGTGCTCTCCGCGCTCGGCGCGCTGCTGATCGGCCAGCCCGCGCTCTCCGGGCTCGCCCGCGCCGAGGCGGTCCGGATCGCCGACGGCGCCGTGCGCTGGCGGTTCGCGTGGGACGCCGAAGCGCCGGACATCGCGACCGGCGCGCGCTGACGCAGCCGAGCCGTCGCACACGAGCTTGGTCCCGCCGCGCCGCCGCTCGCGCGCGAGCCCGGGCCTGACCGGTCGCCACGCCACGGCCGCGATGGCCGGCGGCAGCGCGAGCGCAGGCGCCGAGCGCTCGGTCCTTGACAAACGGTGTTCGTGACGTACGTTGTTCGTAGATGACCAACCCGTTCGAGCCCCGGCAGGTGACCAGCCGGCGAGGCGGCCCCGCCAAGCAGCCGCTGAGCCAGGACGCGATCGTGGCCGTCGCGCTCGAGCTGCTCGCGCGCGACGGCCTCGAGGGCATGAGCCTGCGCAAGGTGGCGGCAAAGCTTGCGACCGGCGCCGCGTCGCTCTACGTGTACGTCGACAGCCTCGAGGCGTTGCAGGCGCTGGTCTGCGACCGCGGGCTCGCGGCGGTGAAGATCACGCGCGCCTCGAAGCTCGACTGGCGCGCGCGGCTGGTCGCGCTGCTGCGGTCGTATCTGGTCGTGCTGATGCAGACGCCAGGGCTCGCCCAGCTCGCGATGCGGACGATCGCGCGCGGCCCCAACGCGCTCCGGATCATCGAGGCGATGCTCGGCCTGCTGCAGGAGGGCGGCGTCGATCTCGCGACGGCCGCGTGGGCGACCGATCTGCTCGCGTTGCACGTGACCGCGATCGCCGCGGAGCAGAGCGAGCGACGCGGGCGACCCGATCCGCTCGGCCCGGTCGCGCAGGTCATCAACACGGTGTCATCGGACGACTATCCGATGATCTTCGCGGCTCGCGCGGAGCTGCTCGGCGGCGGTCCGCTTCGACTCGCGTGGGTGCTCGACGCGCTCATCGAAGGGATCCTGAGGACCCCGCGCGCTCGGCAAGCAAGTCAATCACATACCGGCAAGCGAAAGGCGTAACAAGATGGAGACGACGTCCGTACTCGTGGTGGGAGGCAGTCTGGTGGGGTTGTCCGCAGCGATGTTTCTGGCGTCGCGCGGCGTGGCCACCGTGCTCGTCGAGCGACACCCCGGCAGCTCGCTGCATCCGCGTGCCATCGGATACACGCCGCGCACGATGGAGCTGTTTCGCGCGGTCGGCCTCCAGGTGCCGGAGGCGCCCGCCGGGTTTCGGCTGCGCCGCGCGCGCGTCGAGAGCCTGGCGGGCGCGTGGTTCGAGGAGTCGCCATGGCATCCCGATCCGGCCGGCGCGCAAGCCATCCAGTATTCGCCGTACCAGGGCGCGGCGATCGCCCAGGACGCGCTCGAACCGATGCTGCGCGACCGGGCGCGCGCGCTGGGCGCGGACCTCCGGCTCGCCACCGAGCTGGTCGCGTTCGAGCAGGACGACCGCGGCGTGACCGCGCGGCTGCGGCGCGCGGGTGGGGAGGAATCCGAGGTGCGCGCGGCGTACATGGTCGCGGCCGACGGCCATCGCAGCACGACGCGCGAGCAGCTCGGGATCGGCCGCTCGGGCCGCGGCTACATCCGGACCGTGCGCAGCGTGCTGTTCCGCGCGCCGCTCGATCAGTACCTCGCGGCCGGCGTGGTCCAGTTCTCGATCGATCAGCCCCAGCTGCAGGCGTTCCTCACGTACTACCTCGACGGCCGCTGGATGCTGATGTTCTCGGACGACGAGGACCGCGACGCGGCGACGCTGACGTCGCTGGTCCAGCGGGCGATCGGCCGCACCGATCTGCCGATCGAGATCCTCACGACCGGGCGCTGGGAGCTCGGCGCCCTGGTCGCGGACGCGTTCTCCACGGGCCGGATCTTCCTGGCTGGCGACGCGGCGCACGTGCTGCCGCCGACGCGCGGCGGTTACGGCGCGAACACCGGGATCGAAGACGCGCACAACCTCGCGTGGAAGCTGTCGGCCGTGGTGTCGGGCGCGTCGAGCCCCGCGCTGCTCGCGACGTACGACGCCGAGCGCCGGCCGATCGCCTGGCTTCGCCACAACCAGACCTTCGCCCGCCCCGACTACAAGGCGCACGCCGCCGGGGTCGCCGACGGCGTCGCGATCCTCGACGACGCCGCGATCGAGTTTGGCCAGCTCTACCGATCGAACGCGGTGATCGGCGCCACCCCCGCGCTACCGGCCGCGCTGCGGCCCGAGCAGTGGGCCGGCCAGCCCGGAACGCGCGCGCCGTTCGCGCCGCTCGCGCCGTTCGGGGGGCGCTCGACCCTGGCGCTGTGTCAGGGCGGTTGGACGGTGCTGGCGAGCGATGACGCGTGGCGCGAGGCGGCGAGCACGGCGCGCGAGGTGCTCGGGATCGATGTGCAGTTTCAGGGCATCACGGCGGAGGTCCACGCGCTGCTCGGCATCGGACGAAGCGGCGCCTCGGTGATCCGCCCCGACGGCTACGTCGGCTGCCGGTCTGGCGATATGCCGGTCGATGCGTCGCGCCTGCTGACCCATGCAATCTCGCACATGGCGTCCGCTGCCGTGACGCCAACGTGACCCGGTGGTCCTGGCGGCGAGACGCCAAGCGATGGACGCGCGCGCTGCGCGAAGTCCCGCAGTCCCGGGGATCGTGCCGCATGTTATCGTCGCCGCGATGTCGCAGCTGTCTGTGAAATTTGTCGTGTTCACCGCGGTCACGGCGATCGGATCTGGCTGTGGCAGCGTGGTTCGACCGCAAACCAGCGACGGCGGCGGCGGCGAGCTGGACGCGCCCATCGATGCCGATCGTGCCGCCGATGCCAGCGGCGCGCTGGTCGACGCGCCGCCCGCAGGTCCATCGGTGGTGACGCTCGCGGCAGGTACCCCGACGAAGAAGATGGGCGCGGGCGGAGGTGCGGCCACCAGTTTGTGTCCGTCGGGCCAGGCCCTGATCGGCTTCACCGGCGCGAACGGGCCGTTCAGCCCCCCGCTGGTCGGTGTGCTCAGCGGTACGTGCGGCACCCTCAGCGTCGATGGCACGGCGGCGCCGGCCTATGCGATCATCCCCGGCGCCGGGACCATGCTGCCGGCGAGCGGAACCGGGAACAGCACGCCCTGGGCGATGCCGTGCCCGTCGAACCAGTTCGTGGTCGGTGCGACGGTGCGGGTCGGCTCCTCGCTCGATAATTTCGCGCTGCAGTGCGCGCCCGTCTCCCTGGTGCGCGCTGGCGCCGCCTGGTCAGGGCTGGTCGGGACCATCACCGTCACGCAGGGCCAGGGCGGCCAGGGCGGCAGCGCGGACGCCGCGACGTGTGAGGCAGGGCAGGTCGCGACCGGTTACCTGACCGAGGTCAACGGCCCCAGCATGGCCGCCGTCGGCCTGCAGTGCAGCGTCGTCACGGCCCAGTGATCGAGCCGCGTCCGCGGATCGTCAGTCGGTGACGCCGGCCTTGCGCAGGGCGCGCCAGACCTTTTGCGGCGTGACCGGGATGTCGAGGTGGCGGACGCCGAGGTGCCACATCGCGTCGACGATCGCGTTGGCGATCGCCGGCGGGGCGCCCACGGTGGGCGATTCGCCGACCCCCTTGGCGCCGAGCGGGTGGTGCGGCGATGGCGTGATCGTCTTGCCGAGCTCCCACTTCGGCGACTCGACGGCGGTCGGCAGCAGGTAGTCCGCGAACGTGCCCGTCAGGTTCTGGCCATTCTCGTCATAGACGATCTCCTCGAACATCGCCGGGGCCAGGCCCATCGTCAGGCCGCCTTCGATCTGGCCCTCGACGATCATCGGGTTGATGATGTGGCCGCAGTCGTCGACCGCGACGAACCGGCGGATCTTGATCTCGCCCGTGCCGGAGTCGAGATCGACCACGCAGATGTAGCTGCCGAACGGGAACGTGAGGTTCGGCGGATCGTAGTAATCCGTCGCTTCGAGGCCGGCCTCCATGCCCTGCGGGTGATTGGTATAGGCGGCGAACGCGATCTCCTGGATCGACTTCTTCTTGTCGGGCGAGCCCTTGACGTGGAAGCTGTCGACGTTCCACTCGAGATCGTCCTCGCCGACCTCGAGCAGATAGGCCGCGATCTTCTTGGCCTTGGCCTTGATCTTGCGCGCGGCCATCGCCGCGGCGGCGCCGGCGGTCGGCGTCGAGCGGCTGGCGTAGGTGCCCAGGCCATAGGGCGCGGTGTCGGTGTCGCCTTCTTCGACCTGGATATCGGCCGCCGGCAGGCCGAGCTCCTCGGCGACGATCTGCGCGTAGGTGGTCTCGTGGCCCTGGCCCTGCGACTTGGTGCCGAACCGCGCCATCGCCTTGCCGGTCGGGTGGATCCGGATCTCCGCCGAATCGAACATCTTGATCCCGAGGATGTCGTAGTCCTTCGACGGACCGGCGCCGACGACCTCGGTGAAGCTCGAGATCCCGATGCCCATCAGCTCGCCGCGCGCGCGCTTCTCGAGCTGCTCCTTGCGCAGCGCGCGGTAGTCGATCATCGTCATCGCCAGATCGAGCGCGGCCTTGTAGTTGCCGCTGTCGTACTCCCAGCCGGTCGGCGACTTGTAAGGGAACTGATCGGGGCGGATGAAGTTCTTGAGCCGGAAGTCGGCCGGGTCCTCGCCGAGCTGGTGGGCGAGCACGTCGACCATGCGCTCGATCATGTGGACGGCCTCGGTGACGCGGAACGAGCAGCGGTAGGCCACGCCGCCCGGCGGCTTGGTGGTGTAGACGCCATCGACCGTGACGTGCGCCGCCTTCATGTCGTAGGAGCCCGTGCAGATGCTGTAGAGCCCGGCGGGGAACTTCGACGGATTGGCCGCGGCGTCCGCGGCGCCGCAGTCCGACAGCGTCTTGACCTGCAGGCCGATGATCTTGCCGTGCTGGTCGGCCGCGAGCCGCGCGGTGATGTGGTAATCGCGCGCGAAGCTGTCGGCCTGGAGGTTCTCGCTGCGATCCTCGATCCACTTGACCGGCTTGCCGAGGATGAGGCTCGCGACGGCGCAGCACACGTAGCCGGGGTAGATCGGCACCTTGCCGCCGAACCCACCGCCGATGTCGGGCGAGATGACCTGGATCATGTGCTCGGGCAGGCCGCTGACCAGCGCGAACACCGTGCGATGGGCGTGCGGCGCCTGCGAGGTCATGTAGATCTGCATGTGGCCGCGCACCTTGTCGTAGTTGGCGACCATGCCGCAGGTCTCGATCGACGACACGTGGATCCGCGGCAGGTAGATCTGCTCCTCGACCACGGTCGCCGCGCTGGCGAACACCGCGTCGGTCGCCGCCTTGTCGCCGGCCTCCCAGTGCCAGATGTGGTTGGTCTTGGTCTCCTTGTCGTCGCGGACGATGACCTTGTCCTCCAGCGCCTTGAACGGATCGATCACCGGCTCGAGCGGCTCGTAGTCGACCACGACCTTCTCGATCGCGTCGGCGGCGATGTAGCGCTCGGTCGCGATCACGCAGCAGACCTCCTGCGCGTAGTACACGACCTTCTCGATCGGCAGCACCATCTGGGTGTCCGACATCAGCGTCGGCATGAAGTGCAGGTTGCCGGCCTTCTTGAGATCCTCGCCGGTGATCACCGCGATCACGCCCGGCGTCGCGAGCGCCTCACTGGCATCGATCTTGAGGATCTTGGCGTGCGCGTAGGGGCTGCGCACGATGTCCATGTAGAGCATGTCGGGCAGCTTGACGTCGTCGACGTAGCGGCCGTGGCCCTGGATGAACCGCGGATCCTCCTTGCGCTTCATCCGGTGGCCCATGCCGCAGACCTTGGCCGGCGTGGTGATGCGGACGTGGTCCTCGGTGGGGACGTTGACCGAAACGCCCTCGGGCTTGGCCGAGTGAAACTCGACGCGATCCTTCAGATGAGTCGTCATGGTTCAGGTTCCCTTGGGCTCGCGGAGCTTGTCGGCGGCGAACTGGATGGCCTCGACGATCTTGTTGTATCCGGTGCAGCGGCACAGGTTGCCCGAGATGCCGTGGCGGATGTCGTCCTCGGTCGGGTTGGGGTTCTGCGCGAGAAACGCCTTGGCGCACATCAGCATGCCGGGCGTACAGAACCCGCACTGCAGCCCGTGCTTCTCCCAGAACCCCTGTTGCAGCGGGTGCAACGTCGCGCCGTCGGCGAGGCCCTCGACGGTATCGATCCGGGCGCCGTCGGCCTGGACCGCGAACACGGTGCAGCTCTTGACCGCCTCGCCGTCGAGGTTGATCGTGCACGCGCCGCAGCTGGTCGTATCGCAGCCGACGTGCGTGCCGGTGAGGCACAGGTCCTCGCGGATGAAGTGGACGAGCAGCAGGCGCGCCTCGACCTTGCGGGTCCGCGGCGTGCCGTTGACGGTGACCGTGATCTCGTGCTGGCTCATGACCTGGCTCCCTGGGCGCGCTCGACGGCGCGGCGCACGACGCGCTTGACGAGGACGCGAACGAGGTCGCGCTTGTAGTCGATCTGGCCGCGGAGATCCGCGGACGGGTTGCATTCGGCGGCCGCGGCCCGGCCGGCGGCCTCGAGCACGGCGTCGGTCGGCGGCGCGCCGGTGAGCGCGGCCTCGGCGGCCCTGGCGCGCTGCGGGATCGGGCTCACGTTGGTGAGGCCGATCCGGATGTGCTTGATCGACCCACCGTCGAGCTGGAGCTGGACGGCGACCGCGGCGACCGCGTAGTCGCCCACCTTGCGCTCGATCTTGCTGTAGGCCCCGCCGCTGCCCGGCCCCGGCCGGGGGATCCGGATCTCGGTGAGGATCTCGCCGGGCTGGAGGCTGGTCTCGAACAGGCCGACGAACAGATCGTCGATCGCGATCGTCCGGGTTCCGGATGAGCTGCGCGCGAGGATCTGCGCGTCGTAGGCCAGCATCACCGCGGGGTGATCGTTGGCCGGGTCGGCGTGGGCGAGGTTGCCGCCGACCGTGGCGCGGTTGCGCACGATCGGATCGGCGATGACCTTGGCGGCGTCGAGCAGCATCGGGTACGACCGGGCGATGACCGGCGTGGTCTCGAGCGCGTGCTCGCGGGCCAGCGCGCCGATCGCCAGGTGGTCACCGCGCTCCTCGACGTAGCCGAGGTCGGCGATCCGGGTGATGTCGATCAGGACCTCCGGCGAGGCGAGGCGAAACCGCATGGCCGGGATCAGGCTCTGGCCGCCGGCGAGGATCTTCGCCGTGTCGCCCAGCTCCGCCAGCAAGGCGATCGCCTCGTCGAGCGTCTTGGGCGCGTGGTAGTCGAAGGACGCAGGGATCATGGTGGCTCCGGTGAGGGTTCGCGAGGGAGATCAGTGGCGCACGAGCAGCCACACGATGATGAGCGCTTCGATCAACATGATCGCGACCAGCACCGAGCGCGGGAACATGCTGCTCGCGACTTCCTTCGCCACGGCGTTGGCGAGCGCGGACTGCTTGGTCTTGACCGGGGTGAACGCGACGGCCGGCGGCGGCGCGGCGACCGCTGCCGGTGCGGCGACCACGGCGGGTGCGGCGACCACGGCCGGCGCGGGTGCGGCCGGCGTCGCCGAGGCGGCGTCTGGGAGCGCGGCCGGTGCGGGTGCCGCGGGCGCAGTCCCCGGCGTCTCGGGCGCCGGGGGAACCGCCGCCGGGGGCGGGGCGAGCGGCTCGGCCGCGGCCGGCGCCGCAGGCAAGGTCACGCCGGCGGCGCGATACGCCGCGGCGCGCAGCTTGATGTTGGTGTTGAGGCCCTCGAGGCTCTGCGCGACGATCGCGCGCGCCGAGGCCTCGATCAGCCGCTGGCCGACGCTGGCGATCTTGCCGCCGACCTGGGCATCGGCATCGTAGCGCACCCGCGTGCCGGTGCCCTCGGCGGCGAGCTTGACGCCGGCGGTGGCCTTGACGAAGCCCGGGGCGCCGCGGCCGTCGACGACCATCGTGTAGCTGTGCGGCTCGTCCTTGTCCTTGAGGTCGACCTTGCCGGCGAACTTGCCCTGGATCGGCCCGACCTTGACCTTGATCTCGCCGACGTAGGAGCCGTCGACCAGGTCGAGCTTCTCGCAGCCCGGCATGACGGCGGCGAGGATCACCGGATCGAACAAGGCGCTCCACACCTCGGGGACGGTGGCATCGAACAGATAGTCACCTTCGAGCTTCATGACGGACCTCGGCGCCGGGGGGCGCATGCGAAGAGGGGGCGCGCGGCGCCGGCCGGACCGGCGAGGCCCCGCCCGCGGGGCGGTGGGTCTTGCGGCGCGGGATCCGCGCGAGCTGGGCCGCGAGCGCGTGCAGCGAGCGCAGATCGTGGATCGGCAGGAAGTCGTCGACGTGCTCGAGCGCGGCCGCCATGCCGCGCACCACCGGCACGTAGCCGGCGCGGCCGAGCAGCGGGTTGCACCACACCACGCGGTGCGCGCGATCGGCGAGCCGGCGCATCTGGGCGCCCAGCTCCGCGGGATCGCCGGTCTCCCAGCCATCGCTGATGATGAGGACGACGGCGCCGCGGCCGAGCACGCGGCGGGCGTGCTGGCGGTCGAACGCGTGCAGGCACTCGGCGATCCGCGTGCCGCCGGCGAAGTCGTCGATCTCGCGGCCGGCGTGCGCGAGCGCCGCGTCGACGTTGCGGATCTGCAGCTGGGCGGTGATCCGGGTCAGCCGGGTGCCGAACACGAAGGTCTCGGTGCGCGCGTGGTGCTGGGTCACGCCGTGGAGGAACTGCAGCAGGATCCGCGAGTACAGCTCCATCGAGCCGCTGATATCGGCGAGCACGACCAGCGGGCGGCGGCGCAGCTTGCGCCGGCGGTGGGCGAGCGCGAGCACGTGGCCGCCCCGGCGCGCGGCGTCGCGCACGACGCGGGGCAGGTCGAGCCGGCCGCGGCGGCGCGCGCGGATCAGCCGGCGCGACGATCGCAGCGTGAGGTCGAGCCGCAGCTCGCGCATCGCCCGCGCGATCGCGGCGAGCTCGGCCTCGGTGCAGTCGCCGAAATCCTTGCGCTGCAAGAGCTCGGCGTGGCTGGCGGCCTTGCGCTCCTCGGGGACGTCGATCTCGCGCGCCGCCGGATCGACCCGCTCGGCCATGTAGGCGACCAGCGCGGTGCGGAAGAACTCGCTGCGATCGTGGCGCGGCGCCAGCGGCGTGGCCTGGGGCGTGGCCTGGGGGCCGCCGAAGAACGCGGCGAACCGCTCGTCGAACACCGCGAGATCCTCGCGGCGAAACACCAGGGTCGAGCGCGCGGCCAGGTAGAGCTCGCGGCGGGCGAGCGGATCGATCCACGTGACCGCGAGGCCGAGCGCCTCGGTCTGCGCGATGCCGATCGGCAGGCCGGCGTCGCGCAGCGCGCGGGCGAACGCGACGAGATCGCGGCCCAGATCGGCCGCGCGGCGGCCCGGCGCGGCGGTCATCCCGGCTCCGCGAGCAGCTGGCTGGCCAGGGGACCCCGGACCCGCTCGATGTCGTCGTGGTACTTGAGCAGGAGCCCCAGGGTGGCGTCGACGGTGGGGCCGTCGAGCACGGTCGCGCCGACGTGCTCGATCGCCTCAGCCCAGTCGACCGTCTCGGCGACGCCCGGCAGCTTCGACAGATCCTCGCGGCGCAGCCGCTGCACGAAGCCGACCACGCGCGCGCGCAGGTGCTCGGCGAGCCCGGGGACCTTGTGGCGCACGATCTCGAGCTCGGTCGCGAGCGATGGGTAGTCGATCCAGTGGTAGAGGCAGCGCCGCTTGAGCGCGTCGTGGACATCGCGCGTGCGGTTCGAGGTCAGGACGACGATCGGCCGGTGCCGCGCCTTGAGCGTGCCGAGCTCGGGGATCGTGATCTGGAAGTCGGACAGGAGCTCGAGCAGGAAGCTCTCGAACTCCTCGTCGGCGCGATCGATCTCGTCGATCAGCAGCACGGGCGCGCGGGTCGCGGCCGCGTCGATCGCCTGGAGCAGCGGGCGCTTGAGCAGGAACGCTTCGCGGTAGAGATCGTCGGTGGCGTCGGCCTGCCCGGCGGCCGGCTCGGGGACCGCGCGGTGGTGGGCCTGCAGCGCGAGCAGCTGGCGCGGATAGTTCCACTCGTACGCGGCCTGGGCGATGTCGAGGCCCTCGTAGCACTGCAGCCGGATCAGCCGGGTGTCGAACAGCTCGGCGAGCACGCGGGCGAGCAGGGTCTTGCCGACGCCGGGGGCGCCCTCGAGGAACAGCGGCCGCTGCATGCGGAGCGCGAGGAACACGCTCATCGCGAGCGCGTCGTCGACGATGTAGCCGCGTGCCGCGAGCTGGGCGGCCAGCGCCTCGCGGCTCACCATCGCCACCACCAGGTCAACGCGCGGCTCCGGCCGACGGCGCGCCGAGGTAGTGCGCCGGGTCGGCGAGGAACTTGTCCTTGCAGCGCGGGTTGCAGAAGTACCACGGGCGACCGTCCCACTGGCCGACGTGGCGCGCGGTCGCGATGGTCACGGTCATATGGCACACCGGGTCGATCGCGGTGACAGGGCTGGGCTCGGGCGGCGCGGCGACCGGCGCGGCGACCACGGCGAGGTCGCCGGGGACGCGGGCCCTGGCGTGCTTGCGCTGGACGATCTCGGCGAGGATGCTGAGCGCGACCTCCTCGGGCTGGCGGCCGCCGAGATCGAGGCCGGCGGGGCTCCGGATCGCGTCGAGCGCCGCGCCCGGCACGCCGCGCTCGATCAGGGTCTCGCGCAGCGCCGAGAACCGCTTGCGACTCGCCACCACGCCGAGGTAGGCCGGCGCCATCGCGATCGCCGCGGCGACGGCGTCCTCGTCGCTCGCGCCCATCGACGCGACCACCGCGTAGCTGGCCGAGGGGCCTGCGCGGAGCGCGGGGGCGTCGAGCTCGGTGAACACGCGGTCGGCGCCGGGCAGCTCGGCGGCGTGCGCCTCGGGATCGACGACGTCGACCAGGTAGCCCATCGCCTTGCCGAGCTGCGCGACCGCGCGCGCGACCGGCGACACGCCGAACACGACGAGGCGCGAGGCGGCGAGCACCGGCTCGAGGAAGATATCCACGGTGCCTCCGCTGTGGCAGGTCATGCGCAGCGGCGTCACGCCGGGCCGGACCTGCAGATCGGGCTCGGGCGACAGCGAGATCAGGCGCGGCTTGCCATCGAGCAGCGCGGCCGCCGCCTCGCGCTGCACCGAGGGCCGCGTGCAGTTGCCGCCCAGCCAGCCGTGATACTCGCCATCCCCCGTGATGATGGCCATATCGCCTTGCTGTGAGGAGCTGTACGGCTCGCGCCGCACGACGGTCGCGAGCACGAAGGGTTCGCCACGCTTCGCGAGCTCCGCCGCATGTTCCAGTAACTGCTTGTTCACCGGGGCCATCCTGTGACAGGAACGACAAACGTGTGCGCGCGCACTCAATATACTACTGGATCGCCGGGACGCTCCGCAGCGTAGAAATCGCGAAAGACTGTATCGCGAACTCTCACGAATCAGACTTTCTTTCGTAACGCGGCCAGTCGGCCGGACCTCGCAGCGTCAGCGGGGGTCGTGCTGGCGACGCAGCTCGTCAAGCGCGGCGGGCGTATCGACATCTACGAGGATCGCCGGGTCGTCGAGCGCGAACAGCCGCACGTGGTCGGCGTGGCGCTCGATCAGCGACCGCGCCCCGACATCCCCGGTCAGCGCGGCGATCTCGGCGAAGTAGTGCCGCGGCCACAGCACCGGATTGCCGCGCTTGCGATCGCAGGTCGGCACGATGATCTGGGTCGGCTCGCCGGCGCGGTAGGCCTCGATCACCGCGTCGAGGTGCGCGGGGCCCAGCCGCGGCATGTCGGCGAGGCAGATCAGCGCCGCGTCGACCGGGCCGGCCGCGGCGATCCCGGCGCGCAGCGACGTGGACATGCCCTCGGCGTGATCGGGATTGTGGACGAACCGGACCTCGAGCCCGGCCAGCGCGGCGCGGACCGCGTCGGCCTGGTGGCCGGTCACGACGATGACGGGACGGGCGCGCGAGCCGAGCACGCCGCGCACGGTGCGCCGGACGATCGGCTCGCCCCCGAGCTCGGCGATGAGCTTGTTGCTGCCCATCCGGCTCGCGCGGCCGGCCGCGAGCACGATCGCGGCGATCGGGCCTTCGCCGGGCGGGCTCGCCTGCGCGCTGCGCGGCTGCGGCCGCACGCTGATCTCGTCGAGCAAGCCGCCGACCCCCATCGCGGTCAGATCGCCGGGCAGGACCGCGATCCCGGCGCACACCCGCTCGAGCACCCAGTCGAAGCCCGACGGCTTGAGCGACCGCGCGCAGCCCGGCACGCCGAGCACGGTCCGCGCGCCGAGCCGGCCGAGCATCATGAGGTTGCCCGGATCGACCGGCATGCCGAGCCGCACGATCTCGCCGCCGGCGCGCTCGACCGCCGCCGGGATCACGTCGCGGCGGTCCATGATCGCCGACGCGCCGAGCACGAGGATCGGATCGAGGCCGTCGCCGGCGCACCGCGCGATCGCCTCGGCGACCTCGGCGGCGTCGTGCGCGACGCGGAGCTCGCGGACCAGCTCGCCGCCACAGCGCGCCAGCCGCGTGCGCTGCGCGGCGGCCGCGCGATCGAGGATCGCCGGGGCGGTGTCGGGCAGCCGGGTCAGCACGAGGCCGGCCTGGCAGCCGCGCCACGGCCGGATCGCCACCGCGCCGCGCGCCGCGGCCTCGGCGGCGGTGACCGCGGCCTCGGCAGCGCTGAACGGGATGATCTTGACCGTCGCGACCATGTCGCCGGCGTGCACCGGCGCGTGGGCCGGCACGGTCGCCACCGTGATCGCCTCGTCGATCGCGTTGACCGCGTCGATCGCGGCGCGATCGATCACGACCACGCCCGCGGTCGCGGCGTGCAGGTTGGTGCGCCCGGTGCGGGTCGGCTCGATCCGCGTGTGGTCGCCGGCCAGCGCGGTGGCGATCCGGGTCGCGGCCGCGTCCTCGGCGAGATCGCCGGCGCCGAGCCGGGCGCACGCGATCGTGGCGTAGCCTGCCTCGGCGAGCGCGGCGACGTCGGCCGCCGACAGCACGCGGCCCTTCTTCAGCACGCGGCCGCCGGCGCGCAGCGTGTGCGCGAGCACCGCGCCGACCGCGTCGCCGACCGCGACCTCGCCGAACGTCATGCCGCTCCGCGCAGGGTCGCCACGATCTCGGCGAGCACCGACACCGCGATCTCGGCCGGCGTGCGCGCGCCGATCCGCAGCCCGACCGGACCGCGCAGCCGCGCGAGCGCGTCGGGCGCGACCCCGGCCTCGCCGAGCCGGACCCGGCGGGCGGCGTGGGTCCTGGTCGAGCCCAGGCAGCCGACGTAGAACGCCGGGCTCGCGAGCGCCGCGACGAGGCCCGGATCGTCGAGCTTGGGATCGTGGGTCAGCGTGACGATCGCCGTCCGCGCGTCGGGCGCGAGCGCGCCGATCGCGACGTCCGGCCAGCGGACGACCAGCGCCTGGCCGGGAAACCGCGCCGCGGTCGCGAACGCGCGCCGCGGATCGACGATCGTCACCGCGAACCCGGCCAGCGCCGCCATCTCGGCGAGCGGCTGCGCGACGTGGACCGCGCCGACGATGATCAGCCGGAGCGGCGCGAGCTGCGGCTCGAACAGCCGCGGCCCGCCGGCGTCGATCACCTCGGCCTGATCGCGGCGGGCGACCTGGGCGACGCCGGCCGCGATCGCGGGATCCGGGTCGGCGGCGCCGGTGACCGGGACCACGTGATGCGGGCCGCCGTCGAGCGGGGTCACCAGCACGACCGGGCGGCGCGCGGCGCGGGCGGCGAGCAGCTGCTCGAGCGTGGCGCGGGCCACGCCGCGGCCGATCGCCGGCGCGACCGCCTCGACGAACACCTCGACCTTGCCGCCGCACGCCAGGCCGACCTGCCACGCGGTCTCGTCGGACACGCCGAACTCGAGCACGCGCGACGCGCCGGTCGCCATGATCTCCAGCGCCTCCTGGATCACGGCGCCCTCGATGCAGCCGCCCGACACCGAGCCGACGAACTCGGCGGCGGCGTTGACCGCGAGCTTGCTGCCGGCGGGCCTGGGCGAGCTGCCCCAGGTCCGCGCCACGGTGGCGAGCGCGACCTGGTGGCCGGCGGCGTGCCACGCCAGGGCCTGGCGCACCACCGCGTCGAGATCGTGGGTGGAGCGATCGTCGCTCGGGTCGTCGCTCCGGTCGCCGCTCCGGTCGTCGCTCCGGTCGCCGGTTGGCTCGTCGCCTTCGGTCACGCCGCTAGGCTAGCTCGCGCGCCCGGCGTTCACTACTCGATCTTGCGATCGTTCTGCGGCTGGACCTCGCGGGCATTGTGCGCGTACCGGCGGCTGAACGCCTCGAGCGAGGACCTGCCGTCGCTCTTGGTCCGGCGCATGACATTCCACATCACGCCCTCGGTGCAAGGCGGCACGGTCAGCGATCCCGGATAGCGGAACACCGTGCGGGTCTCGGGCAAGAGCGCGGTCGGATCGAACGGCTTGCGCAGCTTGTCCTCCACCCCCAGCTTGCGGGGCCACTTCGCCCACAGCCCATCGAGCGGCTTGGACTCCGGCCCGGCGTCGTACAGCACGCTGATCATCGCGAGCTTGCCGGCCTCGTCGCGGTGCATCAGCTGGACCTCGAGCGGGTAGTGCTCCCCGGCGATCGTGTGCTCGCTCGGGCCATGGAACTGGACCTGCACGAGCGCGTACGCGTGGCCGCCGATCTCGATCGAGCTGCCGGGCGCCAGGTTGACCTGCAGCGCGTGTCCGGTATCGAGGATCGTCGCGGCGGTCGGCTTGTAGCGAAACGCGATCGCGCTCGCCGTCCCGGCCTTGGGCTCGATGTCGATCGGCGACTGCGCGGTCCCGCTCTGGCACGTCGTCCACGCCGGATCGAGCGAGCCCCACGCGGGCGGGCCGATCTTGCCGTCGTAGCCCCACGGCGTCGGCTCGGGCTTGCGGGTCTCGTCGGACTTCGCACCCGCCGTCTTGGACAGCGCCTTGAGCCGCGCCAGGGCCGCCTCCTGCTTGTTCGCCGGGGGCTTGGCGGCGGGCTCCGGCGCCGCCTCCGGGGCCTCGCTGCCGTTGCCGCTGCCCGCCTTGGCCTCGTGGCCTTCGTCGTGCGCCTCGCTGCCCGAACCCGCGGCGGCGGCGGCCGGCGCTCCGGAGCCGTCGTGCTCGTTGGGCTTGGCCTTGGCCTTGGGTTTGGCCCCCGACCCCTGCAGCGTCGCGACCTGGGTCGTCAGCTCGTCGACGCGGCCCTCCAGCTCCTTGAGCCGCGTGGGCGTCTTCAGCTGCTCGCAGCCGGCCGCCACCACGACCACGACGATCATGTACCTGCGCGTCACCCCGGGAGAATCGACCGCGCCGCCGCGAGATTGAGACGGCCGGGCGCTCCCCGCGCGATCAGGTCAGTCGTCGTCGTCGTCGCCAAACAGCGTGCCGACCCGCAGCTCGACCGCCTCGAACGGCTCTGCGCGCACGGTCTCGCCTGCCGCGGCGCGCTGCACCACGGTGTAGCCAGCGCTGGACCAGCGATGGACCAGCAGGATCCGCTCCTCGGGATCGAGCACCCAGTAGTACGGGACCTCGGCGGCGTGGAGCACGCGCGGCTTGTCGACCAGGTCGTGGCGCTCGTGTTTCGGAGAGACGACTTCGCAGACCCAGTCGGGCCGGATCCGGACCGGCCACGCGGTGGGCCGCGTCGGCACGCGGTCGCGGCGCCAGCCCGCCGAGTCGTGGCAGTAGATCTCGCCCTGGCCATACCCGACGTGGATCTCCACGAAGATCCACCAGCCGCCGGGGCCGCGGCTGCCGGGACGGCGATTGAACGGGTCGGTCGCCACCGCGAGCTTGGTCTCCGCGAGGCTGTGCCCGGGCGACGGCGACGCGCGCTTGACGATCGAGCCGCCGACGATCTCGAGCCGGTCCGCGTCATCGCGCGCGAGCAGATCTTCGAAGGTTGCGAGGCTCGCCGCGGGCGCTCCCATGGCGGCCACTATAGCGCGGCCGGTCAGGTCCGCCGCACCGGCGATCGGCGGGCGGTCGTCACCGCGCGCCGCGGCGGGACCGGGGCGGGCGCCGCGAGCGCCTGGCCCAGCGCTTCGAGGCTATCGAGGCTGTGGACCGGGCGGTGTTCGTCGACGTTGGGCAACACCGCGCGGACGCCGGCGGCGCGGGGCTCGAACCCGGCGTAGCGCAGCAGCGGGTTGAGCCAGATCAGGCGGCGGCACGACCGGCGCAGCCGCGCGACCTCGGCGGCCAGGCCCGTGGTGTCCTCGCGATCGAGGCCGTCGGTCACCAGCAGCACGACGGCGCCCTGGGCGAGCACGCGGCGCGACCACGTGCGGTTGAAGTCGTGGAGACAGGCGCCGAGCCGGGTGCCCGACGCCCAGTCGGTGACCTCGCGGCCGCAGCGCGCGAGCGCCGCGTCGACGTCGCGGTGGCGCAGCGTGCGCGTCACGTTGGTCAGCCGGGTCGCGAACAGGAACACCTGGCCCCGGTGGCGCTCGACCAGCAGCGCGTGGAGGAACCGCAGCAGCAGCTCGGCGTAGCGCCCCATCGAGCCGGAGATGTCGCACAAGGCGACGATCGCCGGCGGCCGCTCGAGCCGCTCGCGGTGGGCGAGGCCGACGAGCTCGCCGCCGCCGCGCAGCGCGGCCCGGATCGTACGTGCACGGTCGATCTCGCCGCGCGCCGCCGGCCGGGTCCGCCGCGTCACCAGCGGCCGGACCCCCAGCGCGAGGCCACGGACCGCGGCGCGCGCCCGGGCCAGCTCGTCGGCCGACATCTGGTCGAAGTCGCGGGTGCGCAGGACCTCGTCGGCCGAGTACGCGAGGAACGCGTCGATCTGCGGCGGCTGCTCGCGCGGCGGCGGCGCGGCGGCCGGCGGTGGTGGCTGGTGCCACGCCTCGCTCAGCCGGCGCGACACGGTCCGCGTGGTCGGCGTCTTCATCTGCGGCAGCAGCAGCGCGAGCGCGCTGTGCGCCCCCATCGGATCGCGCCAGAACAGCCGGAACGCCTCGTCGAACAGCGCGTGGTCGGCGTGGCGGCGCACCAGCGTGGCGTGGAGCGCCCAGTAGAACTGCTCGCGCCGCACGATGTCGATCGCCGCGACCGCGCGCTCGGCGTCGAGCGTATCCCCGGGCCCGACCCGCATGCCGGCCCGCCGCAACAGCCGCGTGAAGTGCGCGACGTTGTGGGCCAGTCGCTCGCCGGTGGGCTCGGGGCGCATGCCGCCAGCGTATCCGATCGCGCGGCCGCTAGGGCCCCTGCTTGAGGATGGCCTCGCGCAGCTCGGACAGGTGCTCCTCGACGCGCTGCTTGCCGATCTGCGCGCCGGCCTCGATCACCTTGGGCAGCTCCTTCACGGCGAGCCGCCCGGTCGGCGTCTGGTAGAACACCAGCATCTGGCGCAGCTGCAGCTCGGTGAAGCGCTCCATGTAGAGCTTGGCCAGGTCGTCGCGGATCGCCGCGAAGCTGATGTACTTCTGGAAGAACGTCCGCATCACCGACTCGTACGGCTTGATCGCCGGATTGGCCTCGAGCTGCTGCTTCAGCACGACCTCGGTCATCGCGGTCATCGCGCCCTCGGTGCCGGCGTCGGTCAGCAGCTGGAGCGCCGCCTGCTTGTGGGTCTGGGGCGTCGACTCGTGATCGAGCTGCACCGGCCACGCGATCGTGCCGGGCGCCTGCGGCGGGGGTCCGGCACCTGGCGGCGCGTGGGCGCACGCCGCGGCGAACGAACCGACGACCCAACCGAGCACGAGCACGCGACGCGACATCCGCCGAGCACACCGCGGCCGGCGGCGCGGCGCAAGCACCGAGACCACGATCCTCGCGCGCCGCCGACGAGCGCGCCGGTCACAGCAAGCGGCCGACGCCCCGCGCGACCTGCGCGCCGTAGCCTGCGCCGAACAGCACGGCGTGCGCCGCGAGCGGATACAGCTGGTGCAGCGCGATCCGGTCGCGCCAGCCCGCCGCCAGCGGCCAGCGCTCCTCGTACGCGGCGATCAGCGCCTCGGGCAGGCCACCGAACAGCGCGAGCATCGCCAGATCGATCTCGCGATGGCCGCCGTACACCGCCGGATCGATCAACACGGGCCGGCCACCGGCCGCGCCGACGTTGCCCCACCACAGGTCGCCATGCAGCCGCGCCGGCGGCTCGGGCGGGCCGAACCGATCGACCCGCGCCGCGAGCTGGTCGAGCGCGCCCCGCAGGTCCGGCATCCGGCCGCGCGCGACGCCGAGCTCGACGAGCGGGCGCAGCCGGCGCTCGACGTAGAACGTCGGCCAGTCGGCGGCCGCCGCGTTGGCCTGCGGCAGCGTGGCGAGGAAGTTGTCGCGGTCGAGCCCGAAGCTCGGCGCGCCGCGCTGGTGCAGCTCGGCGAGCCCGCGGCCGAGCGCCGCCGCGAACGCGGCCCCGGCCGATCGCGGCGAACCCTCGAGCGCAAGCCACTCGAGCGCGAGCCAGCGCTCGCCGACGGCGAGCACGCGCGGCAGCTGCAGCGCGCCGGCGCGCAGCCAGTCGAGCCCGGCGGCCTCGGCGGCGAACATCCCGGCGGGCGGCGCCGCGTGCGCCTTGACGAACACGACGCGGCCATCGCCGAGCCGGACCCGGAACGCCTCGTTGATATCGCCGCCGGCGACCGGCTCGACCGCCACCACGCGCGCGGCGAGCGCGGCTTCGAGCTCGGCGTTCCACGTCATCGCAGGACGATACCGCTGGATCCAGCGCTGCGGGCACGGCGATCGTGCACGCGCGGTGCGCAGGGAGAGCGCGGGCACGCGACGGCGCCGCGGGCTGCTGCGCGGCGGGGCCTCGGAGCGCGCGCCCGCCGAACCACCACCGGCGCCTGCGCGGGCCCCACGAGGTATGTGCGGAGCAAGACCTGCCAGTCCTGGTCACGGTCGCGGCTCCGAGCCCCTCCGCTCGCGGACGCCCGCGTCACCCTCGCGTTGGCGTCCGCACGAACCTCCTCGCCTTGGCGTTCCGGTACAGCTCGTCGGGCACGATAGACGAACCAGCCACGTCGCGCGTGGGCGATCCCGACCTTGGCGGCCGGCGGAATTGCCTCGTTCGCGACCACCCAGCCGTGGCGTCGATACCGCCCTGGTCGAGCGCCGGACACAGCCTCAGTCGGCGACCACGGTCTCTTTCATCCTCGCCGAGCCGAGGTCTCCGCCGGTGACGCGAGCCAGGTCCGCGGGCGTGACCGCCGTGGCCGGAGTCTTACGCGGTGCGTCCTTCTGCTTCTTCCTGATCATCGCCATCGCGGTTCAGCCGCCAACCAACGTCTCTTTGATCTTCGTCGGTGGCGGGTCTCCGCCGGCCACGCTGGCGAGGCGCCCCGGCGTCAGCTCCGCCATTTGAGGATCCCGTGCTGTGTTCTTCTGCTTCTTCTTGATCATGCGCGTCGTACTTTCAGTCACCCACCAGCGTCTCTTTGATCTTCGACCCTGGATTATCACCGCCAACCACACGTGCGAGCTCGGGTACTGCTAGCACCGCGGCTCGCGACTTCCGTGGTGTGTTCTTCTGCGACTTCTTGATCATCGCGCTCCTCCGCAGGACGGTGCCTGCACGCGCGATCCTAGCGCCGCTGGCCCGCTCCCGAGCCGATAGATCAGGCCGTCAGGGGTCGGCCACGGTCTCCTTGATCTGATCTTCGCCGAGCCGGGGTCGCCGCCAGTTGCGCCGGCCAGGTCCGTCTGGGCCAGCACCGCGACCCGAGGCTTCCGTGCGTCCTTCTGCTTCTTCGTGGACATCGCGCTCCTCCCGCGCACGACGCTACCAGGCGGGGCGCGCTACGCTGCCTCCGCCGCCTCGGGCTCCGCGAGCTCGGCATCCTCCTCGCCCGGCGCCCGCAGTGGCTCACGCAACGGTCCTCTCCGTACTGCTATCGCAACCCACGTGCGCCGAGGAGCTACATCGTGGTGTACGTGGACGACGGCACCGTCCTGCACAAGAGCGCGAGCTCGCCAGACTGAAAAGCACGCGCCTGCATCGTCGCCGCAAAGCCGCAAGTCCATCCTCGCCGCGGCAACTCGACCGATCGCGCAGAGGCTATCGCCAATTCTGCGTCCGCGCACCGACGTAGCGCCGTGTGATCCGGACCCACGGAGCGCACCGACTCGGCGTGTTCAGGAGCCTTGATCGGCAGGCGCGTCACCCGCCCCCGCCTGTTAGCGCGCACGTTGAGCTGCACCAGCCTGCGCGCGATGACCTGCAGCGATCAGGGCGATGACGTGCATCAAAACGGGAGGTCGTGATCGCAGGGGCTGCAGATCCGGAACGCCGCGATCGCGGC
>Ga0302299_10000269_pt1 | contig 26541 bp, 27 predicted proteins | sample III_Fen_N3_4_FD_198795 | JGI IMG/M metagenome (GOLD analysis project Ga0302299, IMG submission 198795) | Peat permafrost microbial communities from Stordalen Mire near Abisko, Sweden - III_Fen_N3_4 | ecosystem: Environmental > Terrestrial > Soil > Wetlands > Permafrost | place: Sweden: Abisko...
TACCCGGTGTTCCTGCTGGCCGCGCTCGCTCTCGTGGCTCTGCTCGAGCGGCCGTCGGCGCTCAACCACGGTGCCTTCTTCGCAGCGCTCGCGCTCGCGTATCTGACCCGGTCGCAGGCTATCGTCGTGGCGGCCGCCGCGGTCACCGCACCGCTTCTCCTGGCGCTGTTCCGGTGCGGCGCATGGCGAGCCACGCTCTGGGCCTTCCGCTGGCTCTACGCGATCTTCATCGGCGGAGCGGTGCTCGTCGCCGTCGGCCAGGCGGCCCGCGGCCGACCGCTCAGCTCCCTGCTCGGCGCCTATGCGGTCGTCGGCAACGGAGGCTATGACGTCGGGAAGGCGCTGCATTTCGTCGTCTACCACGCTGCCGAGCTCGACCTGTACCTCGGAGTGATCCCGTTCGCCGTCGCGATCGTGCTGACCGCCCGCTCCCGCTCCCTCGATCGGCCGCTCCAGGTCCTGCTCGCCGCCACGGTCGCCCTCTCCGCCTGGACGGTGCTCGTCGTCAGCACGTTCGCCTCGCGCTTCGCCGACCGGATCCAGGAGCGGAACACGTTCGCCATCGCGCCACTGTTCGTGATCCTGCTGCTCGCCTGGGTCGAGCGGGGGTCGCAGCGGCCGCGTGTCCTCGCGACGCTGGCCGCGGTCGGGTCGGCGCTCCTCGTCCTCACGATCCCGTTCGATCGCTTCGTCACGACGTCGGCCGTGTCCGACACCCTGATGCTACTGCCGTGGTGGGCGATCCAGCTCCACTGGCGGATCTCGTGGCTCGAGTGGCTCGCATTCATCGGCGCCGTCGCCTTCGCCGTCGCCTTTCTCTTCCTGCCGCGCCGACTTGCGCTCGCCCTGCCTCTCATCGTCCTCGCGTACTGGCTCGTCGCCTCGCGGCCGATCTGGTACGGGCCCTATCCCTACGGCGTCAAGCAGGCGGGCGCCGGTGCGCTCTTCCAGGGCATTCGCGGCGTGCGACGGGACTGGATCGACAACGCCGTCCCCGCCGGCTCCGACGTGGCCGTTCTCTGGACGGGGCTCAGCGACCGGTTCACCGTCAACCAGAACGAGTTCTTCAACCGAAGCGTGGGCCAGGTCTACTACACGGTCGCACCGACTCCCGGTGGGATCGGCGAGCTGCCGGTCGCGATCGACAGGAGGACGGGCACCGTCAGGCTCGCCGACGGCAGTGCCGTACGCCCCGGCTACCTCCTCACCGACGGCTCGGTCGAGCCGGACGCGATCCCGGTCGTCCGCGACCCGCTGCTCGGAATGACGGTCTGGAAGGTCGACGGGCCCCTGATCCTCGCGAAGACGAAGGTCACGGGCCTCTATCCGAACGACACCTGGTCCGGGCCCTTCGTGAGCTGGTCGCGCGAGCACTGCCGCGGCGGCACCCTGACGGTGTCGCTCTCGGGCGATGCCCAGCTGCTGCCGGACGGGAGCACCGTTACCGCCGTGGGAGGCCCGAGCATCCGCGTCGTGCCGAACAAGGCGGCGACGCTCCGTGTCCCACTCAGCCCGCGCAACGGCACGTGCTCCGTTCGCTTCCGCGTCTCGCCGCCCACGGTGCCGAGCCGGGTCATCCCAGGCAGCACCGACGATCGCGTGCTCGGGGTGCACTTCAACGCCTTCGCCTACCGGCCGTGAGGGTCGCCTTCGACGTCAGCCCTCTCTCCCACCCGGCCACCGGGGTCGGGAACTACATCCGAGGCACCCTCGGCGGGATGATCGAGGCCGGCGCCGGAGCGCACGAGATCGTCGCGTTCGCGCCGACGAGCCTCCGCGGCCCGGGCCGGATCCGCGAGGCCCTTGCGGGACTCGACGTGGAGGTGCGAACCTGGCCGCTGCCGGCCTCGCACGCGATCCGCACCGCCTGGAGCATGGCCGGCCATCCTGCGGCAGAGCGGCTGCTCGGCCGCTTCGACGTCCTTCACTTCACGGACTGGATGTATCCCCCACAGCGGGCCGGGGTTCGCGCGACGACGATCCACGACCTCGTTCCCGTTCGCTTTCCCGCGTGGACGACGAAGCGGACGCAGGCGATGCACGGCCGCAAGTACGCGAACGCCGCGCGCACCTGCAACGTCATCTTCGTCAACTCGGCGTTCACGGGCGCCGACGTGACCGAGTTGCTCGGCGTCGACCCCGCGCGGATCCGCATCGCGCCGCCCGGGGTGAAAACCGTCTTCACGGCCGCCGGGCCGGCCGCCGACCTCGGGGCGCCCTACATCCTCACCGTCGCCACGCTCGAGCCGCGGAAGAACCTGCAGGCGCTCGCCGACGCGCACCGGCTGCTCGGGGGAGACATCCTGCTCGCCGTCGCCGGAGGCGAAGGCTGGGGTGAGCAGCCAGCACTCGACGATCCGCGCGTGCGCCGGCTCGGGTTCGTCTCCGACGAGGAGCTCGCGCGCCTCTACCGCGGCGCGGCGGTCGCCGTCTACCCCTCGCGGTTCGAGGGGTTCGGGATGCCGATCGTCGAAGCGATGGCGTGCGGGACGCCGGTCGTCGCCTCGGCCCACGCCTCCATGGACGAGGCGTCCGGCAGCGTCGCCGTGCGGGCCGACCCGGACGACGCTGCCGCCATCGCGCAGGCAATCGAGCGCGCGATCGCGGACGGCGGGGCTCTCGCCGCGGTAGGGGTCGCCCACGCGGCGCGCTTCACCTGGCGGACGGCCGGCGAGACGATACTCGCCGGCTACGAGGCTGCGCGATGAGGGTGGGGCTCGACACCGCTCCACTCGCCCAGACCGGCGCCGGCACGGCCCGGGTCGTCCGGGGCCTCTCCCACGCGCTCGCAGGCAGGCCGGAGCTCGAGATCGTGCCCCTGGCTTTCGGCGGCGCGGGCCGAGCGGCCACCGTCGCACGCGATCTCGCCTGGTACCCGGTGGGCATCGCCCACGCGGCACGGTCACTCGACGTACTCCACTGCACGACTATGCGCGGCCCCGTGCGGGCGCGCCCTCCCGTCGTCGTCACCGTGCACGACCTCGCCCTGCTCCGCCATCCGGAGGCGTTCCCGCCCTGGCACCGGCTCACGGGCCGGGCCGCGCTGCGCCACGGCGTCCGGCGGGCGGACGCGGTCATCGCCGTCTCGGCGTTCACCCGCGACGAGATCGTGGAGCTCCTCCACGTCCCAGCGGAGCGCGTGCGGGTCGTCTCGAACGGCCTCGAGCCGATCTTCACTCCGGAAGGGCCGGCCGCGCGCGGCGACTACGTGCTCGCCGTGGGGACGCTCGAGCCACGCAAGAACCTGGCGCGGGCCGTCGAGGCGGCCGGGCTCGCGGGCGTCGAGTTGCGCGTGGTCGGGGCGCGGGGCTGGGGCGGGGTCGAGGCGCCGGGCTGGGCCGGACGGGTCGACGACGAGGAGCTCGCCGCGCTCTACCGGGGTGCGCGCTGCCTCGTCTTCCCGTCCCTGTACGAGGGCTTCGGGCTCCCCGTGCTCGAGGCGATGGCCTGCGGGACGCCCGTCGTGACGACGCGCGGCGGCGCCACCCAGGAGGTCGCCGGTGGCGCAGCGGTGCTCGTCGACGCACTCGATGCCGCCGCGATCGCTGCCGGTATCGCCGAGGCCGGCGCGAGGCGCGACGAGCTCCGCCGGCTCGGGCTCGAACGGGCGCGGGCATTCTCCTGGTCGCACTCGGCGGATCTCCTCGAGACGCTCTGGCGGGACCTCGCGTGAGCGGCCCTCTCGTCGTCGTGGACGCAGACGTTCTCGGCCGCGAGCGGACGGGAGACGAGACCTACGTCGTCAACCTGCTGCGCCACCTGCCGGAGCCGGCAGCCGCCGCCGGCCTGCGCATCGCCGCGGTGACGCGCAGGCCCGATCTCGTTCCGGCCGGCATCGAGCCGATCGAGCTGACGACGTCGAGCCAGGAGCTGCGGATGGCCTGGACGCTCCCCCGGCTGTTCCACCGCGAGGGCGCCGCGCTCGTGCACACGCAGTACACGCTGCCGCTGCGCTGCCCGTGCCCCGGCGTCGTCACGATCCACGATCTCTCGTTCGAGCGCGACGCCACCCTCATGGGCCGTCGTGACCGCCTCGTCTTCCGCCGCACCGTCCCCTGGTCGGCCCGCCGAGCGGCCCGCGTCCTCACGGTGTCCGAGCGCTCGCGCCGTGATCTCCTCGAGCTGTACGGGCTCCCGTCGGAGTCGGTCGTCGTGACGCCCAACGGGGTCGACTCGATGTTCCGCCCGGGCGACGGCGGCGCGCGCGACTACGTGCTCTCCGTCGGTGCCGTGCAGCCCCGCAAGAACCAGCTCGCGGCGCTCGCGGCCGCGCAGGCGGTCGGCCTGCCTCTCGTCGTCGTCGGCCCGGAGAAGGACGCCGCGACGGCCCACCGCCTCCGCGAGCGCGGCGCCACGCTGCGCGGCTACGTCGCGGTCGAGGAACTCGCCGCCCTCTACCGTGGAGCTGCGTGCCTCGTGCAGGCCTCGCTCTACGAGGGCTTCGGCCTGCCCGTGCTGGAGGCGATGGCGAGCGGGACGCCGGTCGTCACCGTTCGGGACGAGGCGCTCCTCGAGGTCGTCGGCGATGCCGCGGTGACGGTTGGCGCGGACGGGCTGGCGGACGGGATCCGTTCGGCGCTCGAGAACCGCGAGACGCTCGTCGCCGCGGGCCTCGAGCGCGCCCGCGCCTTCTCGTGGCGGGCCGCGGCCGACAGCACGGTCGCCGTCTACCGGGAGGCGCTCGGGCGATGAGGGTGTCCGCCGTCGTCGTCTCCCACGGGCACGCGGCCGAGCTCGCGCCCTCGCTCGCTGCGCTTGCGCCGCAGGTCGACGAGATCGTCGTGATCTCGAATCTTCCCGGCTCGGCCGGGCCCCTGCCGGCCGGCGTGCGGCTGATCGACAATCCGCGGCCGCAACGGCTCGCTGCCAACGTCAACGCCGGGATCGCGGCGACGTCCGGCGATTACGTCCTCTTCGCGAATCCGGATGCGGTCGCGGGCGACGATGCCGTCGCCGAGCTGGCGACGTTCATGGACGGGCATCCGCGCTGCGGCATCGCAGGCCCCCGGCTCGTGTGGCCGGACGGCACGTGGCAGCCGTCGCGCCGGAGCTTCCCGACGGTCTCGGCCACGATCGTACGCCGGACGCCGCTGCGCCGCCTCTATCCGCCCTACGAGCGTCAGCGTGAGCACTACCTCCTCGACGAGATCCCGACCGCGCCGGTCGAGGCCGACTGGATGCTCGGAGCCTTTCTGCTCCAGCGGCGCACGATGCTCGAGCAGATCGGCGGCTGGGACGCCGGGTACCGGCACTACGTCGAGGACATCGACCTCTGCTACCGGGCGATGCGGGCCGGCTGGGAGCGCTGGTACGTCCCGGCCGCGATCGTGCGGCACGCGTACGCGGCCGTGATCGACCGGACGTTCCTCTCGCGCCACACCCTCTGGCACCTGCGGGGCATGGCCCGGTTCGCCCGCAAGCACCCCGAGGCGCTCGTCGGCCGGCGCCGCTGATCAGGCAGGTGGCTCGAACGCGATCCCGAGCTGGGCGCCGAAATAGCGCCTCTCGAAGTTCTTCGGATCGAGGGCGTTGGGCTGGAACGGTGGGGTCACCGTCACCTTCACGTGGAACGGCCCGCCCGGTGTCGTGATCGGGAACGTGCGCTCGCCGCAGCTGTCGATGACCCATCCTCGCCGCTGGGTGACACGGTCGAGGACTCCGTCCTTTTGCTGACCGAGCGCGATCGTCCCGACCTCGATCAGGACATGGCCCGGAGCAGGTGGGCCGCAGAACCCCTTCCGGGACACGGTCACGAGTACGGTGCCCGGCTTCCTCGGCGCTTCGAAGTCGTTGTAGTCGGCACTGACGGTTGCCGCCGGCTTCATGCTTCCGATCCAGCCGTCGTTGAAGACCCCGGCCAGCGAGTCACGGAGCCGGAGCGGCCGCGCGATCCGCACAAGTCGCAGTGAGCCCCGCTCGGCCACCGTCTCGCCGGCGATCGAGAGCCCCTTGTCGATGACTGCATAGCGATAGCCGGGATCACCGGCCAGGCGACCGTCGGTTGCGATCAGGTCGGGTGTGAGCACGGGACCCGGCCCGGGGGCGGTACCGTCGAGACTCCAGACCTTGCGCACGTTGCGATTCCAGAACTCCATCGACCAGATGCCGTTCGGGTCGGCGATCTTCTGCCCGATGTACACGGCGGGTGCGTTCCCGGTCGCGTTGTCCACCCAGCCGAGCGGCTTTGGGAGGCCGTTGTAGAAGAGGGCGGAGAAGTCGTTCGAGTACCTCGCGGCTGCCGTCTCGGCCCACGTCGACCAGCCGATCGCGACGACCGTCGCACCGACGACGATCCAGGTCGCGACGCGCCGGCCGCGGAGCAGCACCGGCGCGAGGCCGACGAGCACGGATACGACGAGGAGGCCGTAGAGGAGCCGCTGAGCCCCGGCGAGGCCAAGCTCGTAGTCGTCGTGGAGGCGCGAGAGGATCGCGAGCCCTGGAGCGTCTCCTTCGAGGCCCGACAGGTTGAGGGGCAGAGAGCCGATTGACCAGGCCACGAGGGCCGCTGCCACCGCGAGCGCCCAGACGCGTAGCGCGCGGGTCGCGGCGAAGTAGACGAGTGCGACGATCAGGAGGGGCGCGAGGTAGAGGAGGTTCCGTTCCTCGACCCGCGCCTCGAACACCGCAGCCTGGTAGGCGCCCTTGACCGCGACGTAGGCTGTGAGGATCACGAGCGAGGCACCGAGGACCGAGGTGAATGCGGCCCGCCCCCGGGTTCGCGGCAAGCCGGCAGCGGGAACGACCATCGCGAGGCCGATCACGACCGGCAGCACGCCGAGACCGACGATCATCGCCCCCCACGCCCACAGCGCCTGATCGAGCATCGTGCCCGGCGATCGGGAGGCTTCCGCGACCTCACCGAGACCGGCGCGCGCCAGCACGAGGGCGAGGACGGCGATCGCGACGGCGGCCGAGGCGAGGGCAGCGCGGCGCCCATTCGAGGCGCGCGCGAGGTAGTCGCGTCCGGCGCCGAAGCAGACATACTGGATCCCGAGCGAGCAGACCATGACCGCGGGCACGACAATCAGCTCGTCGCGGACGAACGGGACGACCAGGGCAAGAGCAAGGGCCGCGCCGATGTTCCACCGGTTCGGCGTCGCGAGCACCTGCGCTGTGACGTAGAAAGAGAGCGCGGCCGCCAAGTACGCAATCGGCTCCTGCATCACCATCGCGGAGTAGATGAAGAACGGCGCGAGAACGGAGCCGATCGCGGCGAGCAGCGCGTACGGGCGCGACATGAGCATGCGCGCGAGGGCATACGTCGGGAACATGGCCGCAGTCATGGCGAGAGCGTTGAACGTCTTGACGGCGCCGTAGGCAGTCTGCAGGCTGTCGATCCACCAGAACGGGGCGATCACCCAGGGGAAGAGGCCGGCTCCCCAGTACTCGAGCCCTCGTCGGGCCGGTATCCCCGTTTCCGCGATCGCCCGCGCGATCTGGGCGTACTCGATCTCGTCGGAGAACAGCCACGGCGTGGGGTGCTTCGAGGCCTGCCACACGTAGAGGCTGGAGATGACGAGGAACGAGAACAGCAACGGACATAGCGCGAGGACGCGGTCGCCGAGCGGCGTCGGCCGGCGAGTGGGGTTGACGGTCGTCACGATGCAGTCACGGTGCCGCTGCGCCGGCGCCAGGAGCGGAACAGCCTCAGCCCGGCCCGCTCGGCGAACCGGCCGGCGACGAGGAAGCAGAAGCAGATCGCCGCGTCGACGATGAAGATCTTCTTGGGGAAGTCGAGGAGTGTCTGTGTCTGGATCACGAAGAGGTAGGCGACGATCTCCGACAGCACCACCGCCGCCGCAAGTCGCGCCAGCGTACCTCGCTTGGCGTCGCTCCGATCGCGGCGGTACAGCCCGCACGCCCAGAGGGCGAGATAGCGGCAGAGGAGCACGGCCGGGAGGGCCCAGATGAAGATGTGCCGCTGCCACTGCGTCCCGTTGCCATCCACGACGACGACGTAGGCGGCGTAGAACGACGCGACGATCAGTGCACCGTCGACGAGGGTGTCCACGAGGAGGCTCGCGCGAGCAGAGAGGCCGCTCTCGCCCGGCGCGGCCGAGACGCTGGAGAGAAAAGCCGCGAACTGGAGCAGGAGCGCAAAGGTGACAAGCACGCCGATCGTCGTGATGCGGCCGCTGTCGAGCACCGCGTAGGCGAGGCTCGTCGCTCCGATCGCGGCCGAGACCGCGACGAGGAAGAACACCGCCTTGCGCTCCGAGAGCCCGCGGTAGACGAGCCGGTGGGAGGTGTGGTCGCGTCCGCCCTGGGTCACCGACCGGCCGGAGCGCAGCCGCAGCGCGGTGACGAGCGTCGTGTCGAGAATCGGGATCGCAAGGATCAGCACGGGCAAGGCAACCGTCGCGATCGTCGTCCCCGCCTCCTTGTACGACGCCATCATTCCGAGCGTCGCGAGCACGAAACCGCTTAGCTGGCTGCCGGAGTCGCCCATGAAGACCCGGGCAGGTCCAGACATCCGGAGGTTGTAGGGGAGGAACCCGAGCAGCGCGAGCGCCAGGGCGGCGGCGACGATGAAGATGTCGCGGTTCGGCGACACGAAGGCGGCCGACAGCGCGAAGCACGATGCCGCCACGACACCGAGGCTGCCGGCGAGCCCGTCCATGTTGTCGAGCAGGTTGAACGCGTTCGTCAGCCCGACGAGCCAGAGCAAGCCGAGTGCGTACCGCAGCGTCGGATTCGCGACGACCTCGACCGAGATCGTGCTGTGGAGCACGACGTAGGAGGCGACGATCTGGGCACCGAGCTTGACCAGGGCCGGCAACTGGACGAGGTCGTCGAGCAGCCCGAATGCGAAGACGATGACGGCGCCGAGCAGCGCAGCCTGTATCTTGCTCGGAGTCCCGATCGGGCCGATCGCCGCGGCCAGCAGGACGGCGAGGATGAAGCCGGCGAAGATCCCGATGCCGCCGAACGCCGGCGTCGGGCTTGAGTGCCAGCGGTCGGGGCGCGGATCGGCCCCGAATGCCTTGAGCGCGCGTGGCCAGCGCAGGAGGCCTGCGATAGCGAAGAAGGCGATCGGCGCCGCAGCGAGGACGACGAGTGCGTTCACGAGGTGGGCATGGCGGACGCGGCTGGCATCGACCGCAGAAGCCTAACCCGCTCGGTGGGCGGAACGGCCCGCTCCAACATCCCCCGTACAATCTCGCGGTGGCCGTCTATGCCGACCTGATCCGCTACCGCGAGCTGTTCGCGAGCCTCTTCCAGCGCGATCTGCGCGCGAAGTACAAGGGCTCGGCGCTCGGGCTCCTGTGGACGCTGGCGCTCCCGGTGACGCTGATGCTCGTGTACCTCCTCGTCTTCTCGGTGATGTGGAAGTCGCCGACGACCGACGTCGGCCACTACTGGCTGTTCCTTCTTTGCGGCCTTCCTCCCTGGGTCTTCTTTGCCACGTCGCTCCAGTCGTCGGCGCGGAGCCTGCTCGAGAACGCGAGCCTGATCCGCAAGGTCCGGTTCCCGCGGCAGCTCGTGCCGCTCTCGATCGTGGCGACGCAGCTCGTCGCATTCGCCGTGATGACGGGCATCGTCCTCGTGCTTGCGATCGTCATCCTGCCCGGGTCGCGAGGGACGGCGTGGCTTGCGGTCCCGATCGGCGCCGTAATCGTCCTCTTCGTCTCTGGGCTGTCGCTCGCAGTCGCGTCGGCCAACGCGATCTACCGCGACATCGAGTTCGTGGTCGCGGCTCTGCTGGTGCCGCTGTTCTTCCTCACGCCGGTCCTGTACAGCCTGGACAACCTGCCGGCGGCCGCGACCCATCCGTGGCTGATCGACCTGATCCAGTGGGGGAATCCACTTACGCCGCTGATCGAGTGCTTCCGGGCGCCGCTCTTCCTGGGCGAGGTTCCCTCCACCGGCGACCTCGTCTATCTCCTCGTCGAGACGGTGGTCGCCCTCGTCCTCGGTGCCGTCGTCTTCAACTCCGTCGACGACCGGATCGCCGCGGAAGTATGACGGCAACCCTGCCGTCGAATATCCCGTCGTCACCCTCGTAGGCCGGGAGGCCGAGGTGCTCGGACGGCTCGATGCCGTCGAGCAGCGAGGGCAGCAGCAGCGGGCGGCCGAGACGCGGGTTGCGGCCGCCTCCGCCGCGCCAGGGCCCGAGCTCGCGGTCGCGGTCGGAGGGCGCGACCGCCGTGCCCACGGCGACCCAACCCTCGGCGTGCGTGTCGAGGAGGAGGCGTGACCAGGATGGCGGCGGGGTTGCTCCGGCGACGAGGTGCGCGACCGCTTCGGCCCCGTCCTCGACGGTGGGCTCCTCCTGCGCCGCGAGCGCCGCGGTCGTCGCCGGATCAGCGCCGCCGTGCACGCGAACCGCGAGCGTTCGTGCGGCGATGCGTGGCGCCACCGTGACGTCGACTTCGAGTGGGGTGGCACCGACCTCGGCGAACCAGAACCGGTGCTCCTCGACGAGATCGAACGCGAGCCGGTAATCCCCCGGTGGCCGCGGCGCCGTCACGTCGAACTGGAGCTCGACCTGCTCGCCGGGGGCGACCTCATGGGGCAACGGTGTGCGAGGGCCGTCCCAGACGATTGGGTTGCCGAGCGGATCGAGCCAGTGGAACGACGCCTGAACCCCGTTCTCCCCGTGCGAGCGCCACGTCGCGGTGCCCGCGTTCTGGAGCGAGACCCGGGCCGTGGCGGTGACGCCGGCGCGAGCGGGGTCCAGCGACCACGCGAGCCAGCGGGGCGCGAGCGGCCCTGCCGTGACGGGATGCTCGCCGACGCGGTTCACGATGGGGGCTACTCTACTTCCGTGACCGAGCCGCTTCTCGTGCGCGCCGCGCGGCGCGAGGAAGTCGAGCGGACGCCGGTGTGGTTCATGCGCCAGGCGGGCCGGTCGCTTCCCGAATATCGCGCCATCCGCGAGAAGCATGCGTTCTTCGAGGTCGCCCACACGCCCGAGCTCTGCGCCGAGGTAACGCTGCAGCCGGTGCGCCGTCACGACGTCGACGCGGCCGTGATGTTCGCGGACATAATGACCCCGGTGCTCGGGATGGGCGTCGACGTGCGGCTCGTCGAGGGCGTCGGCCCGGTGATCGACGAGCCGGTGCGCACGCTCGCCGACGTGGAGCGTCTCCGGGTGCCCGATCCCGAGGAGGCGTTCGGGCCGGTGCTCGAGGCGGTGCGGCTCGTGCGCGCGGCCCTCCGGCCCGACCAGGCCGTCGTCGGCTTCTGCGGCGGGCCGTTCACGGTGGCCGGCTACCTCGTGGAGGGAAAGCCGAGCCGCGAGTTCGCGCTCACGAAGTCCCTCATGCTCGGCTCGCCCGAGGTGTGGCACGCACTGCTCGAGAAGCTCGCCGAGACGTTCGCCGCCTACGTCGCGGCGAAGGCGCGTGCCGGGGCGGACGTGATCCAGTTGTTCGACTCCTGGGTGGGAGCGCTCTCACCCGCGCACTACCGGGACCACGTCGCGCCGCACTCGGCGCGCGTCCTTGCGGCGGTGGACGTGCCGACGATCCACTTCGGCACCGGCACGGCGACGCTGCTCGAGGAGATGGCTGCGGCGGGCGGTGACGTGATCGGCCTCGACTGGCGGATCCCGCTCGACGCGGGCTGGTCTCGCGTGCCGGGCCGAGCGTTGCAGGGCAACCTCGATCCGGCCGTGCTGCTCGCGCCGTGGCCGGTCGTCGAGGCCGAGGCACGTGACGTGCTCGCCCGGGCCGGCGGCCGGCCGGGGCACATCTTCAACCTCGGGCACGGCGTCTTTCCGTCGGCCGACCCCGACACGCTGACGCGCCTCGCAGCCCTCGTGCGCGAGTGGGTGCCCGAGCCGGACGGAGAGCCGACGGTGGCGATCGGGAGCGAGCGATCATGACCCCCGGCGCCATCTCCGCCGTCGGCGTCTCTCGTCGCTTCCGGGTCCACGCGCGCGAGACGCGCACGCTCAAGGATCTCGTCGTCGCGCGGGGGCGCACCGGCGGCGAGGACGTCTGGGCACTGCGAGACGTGTCGGCAGAGATTGCGCCCGGTGAGGCCGTGGGGCTGATCGGCCGCAACGGCTCCGGCAAGTCGACGCTCCTCCGGGTGCTCGCCGGGATCATCAAGCCGACCGCGGGCACCGTGCAGGTCGCCGGCCGGATCGGCTCGCTGCTCGAGCTCGGCGCCGGCTTTCATCCCGACTTCACCGGCCGCGAGAACGTGTTCCTGAACGGGTCGATCCAGGGGCTGCGCCGCGCGGACATCCGCGAGCGCTTCGACGAGATCGTCGCGTTCGCCGAGATCGAGCACGCGATCGATCGCCCGGTCCGCACGTACTCGAGCGGGATGGCGATGCGGCTCGGGTTCGCTATCGCCGCGTTCCTCCAGGCCGATGTGCTCCTCCTCGACGAGGTCTTCGCGGTCGGCGACGAGAACTTTCAGCGCAAGTGCTTCGGCGTCATCGCGGCGTTCAAGAGCAAGGGCGGCACGATCCTGTTCGTCTCCCACGACGCGCAGGCGGTCGAGCGGCTGTGCGAGCGGTCGATCCTCCTCTCGGCGGGCGAGAAGGCCTACGACGGGCCGACGCACGAGGCGATCACGCGCTACCGCCGCCTGCTCGCGGACGATCTCGACCCGGCCGAGCGGAGCGGCGGTCTGCGCGAGTGGGGGACGGGTGAGGCCGAGATCGCTAGCGCCAGGCTGCTCGATGCGGACGGCGGCGCGCGCGAGCAGTTCCTCGCCGGCGAGCCGCTCCGGCTCGAGGTCGACCTCGTGGCTCACACGACGATCGACCCGCCGCGGCTCCATCTCGAGCTGCGCGACACGACGGGGCTTCTCGTGGCCGAGGACGCGGTGGCGACGGCGGCAATCGGCTGGCCCGCAGGGCCTGGAGCCGTGACGGCGCGGCTCGACGTCGAGCGGCCCGCCCTCGCCTTCGGCCGCTTCCGGATCCGGCTCGGGCTGATCGGCTCGGACGGACGCACGCTGCACCAGTTCGACGACGCGCTCTCGTTTCTCGTCTACCCGGACGGCGAGGAACGGGGGCTCGTGCGCCTCGGAGGAACGTGGCAGACCGGGGCGAATCAGGAGGTCCCATGAGCTACAAGACATGCCCGGAGTGGCCCGAGCTGATGGAGCTCGCACCCGATCTCCAGTTCAAGCACATCTCCGTCGCGGATGCGCAGCTGCCGTTCGACGTGCTGTCGAAGATCTCGCACGTCTCACTCGGCGAGATCGAGATGTGCGCCGACCTCGATCATCACGTGTTCAATGCCACGCACACCGACCCCCAGGTGGTCGCCGCGCTCGCGGACACGCACTGGTACGAGGTGCACGAGTGGGCGACCTCGGGGCCCGGCGCCTCGAGCCACGCGGCCTGACCCGGCGGGCCGCGCGTAGGCTCTGGGCGTGACCACGGTCGTCGTCCCCTTCCGCGCCCGCGGCAAGAGCAGGCTGCCGGCCGAGATCCGTGTCGAGCTAGCCCTCGCAATGCTCGGTGACGTGCTCGAGGCCGCCGTTGCGCACGCCGACCACGTGCGGCTCGTCACCGGAGACGAGGCTGCGTCGGTGATCGCGGCAGACCTCGGAGTGGAGGTCGTGGCCGATCCCGGCGGCGGTCAGGGTGCCGCCGTGAGGGCTGCGCTGGCCGGGCTCGAAGGCCCCTGCCTCGTCGTCAACGCCGATCTTCCCTGTGCGACGGCGGCGGCGCTCGGCCACCTCGCGGGGCTCGGCAGCGCGTGCGTGCCCGCGCCTGACGGAACGACCAACGCGCTCTCCCTGACCGATCCGGCGTCGTTCGCGCCACAGTACGGGCCGGACAGCGCAGCCCGCTTCGCCGCCGACGGCCTCGGCCCCGTCTCGATCCCGGAGCTCGAGCGCGATGTCGATACCATCCTCGACCTCGAGCGGCTGGCCCTCCCGGTCGGGCGGCGAACGAGCTTCGTGTCGGATCGACACGGAGTCGTCGTGGCGCCCACCGCGTGAAGATCGTCCTCCTCTCCGGCGGCGTCGGCGGCGCCAAGCTCGCGGCCGGGCTCCACGACGTGCTCGCTCCCGGCGAGCTCACGATCGTCGGCAACGTCGGAGACGACCTCGAGGTGCTCGGCCTGTACGTCTCGCCCGACCTCGACTCCGTGCTCTACGCCCTGGCGGGGCTGAACGACACCGACCGCGGCTGGGGCCGTGCCGGCGAGACCTGGCAGGCGCTCGAATCCGCCCGGCGGTGGGGGGGCGAAGGCTGGTTCATGCTCGGCGATCTCGACCTCGGGCTCCACCTCGTGCGCTCGCAGGCCCTCCGCGAGGGCGTGCCGCTCTCGGCCGTGACCGCCAGGTTGACTGCGGCGGCCGGCCTCGCGACGCACCTGATCCCGGCGACCGACGACCGCCTGCGCACGCACCTCGTGACGCCGCAGGGCACGTTCGCGTTCCAGGAGTGGTTCGTCGCCCGCCGCCACGAGGACGAGGTCGACGCGCTCGTCTACGAGGGCGCGGAGCAGGCGCAGCCCGCCCCGGGCGTGCTGGACGTGCTCGCCGCCGCCGACGCGATCGTGGTCGCCCCGAGCAACCCCTTCGTCTCCATCCACCCGATCCTGGCGGTGCCGAGCATCCGCGTCGCCCTCGAGCAGCGCGCGGTTCGCGCCGTCGCCGTCAGCCCGCTGATCGGCGGCCTCGCCGTCCGTGGCCCGCTCGACCGCATGATGCAGCGGCTCGTGGGCGGGACGAGCCCGATCCATGTGACAATGTGTTACAAGGGCCTGCTCGACGCGCTCGTGATCGACGGCGCCGACGCGCGGGAGAGCGATGGTGCGGCGGGCGTCGCCTTCGTGGTCACGGATACGCTCATGAGCGACCGCGACGCCGCCCGGCGCCTCGCGCAGACCACCCTGGAGGCGGCAATGAAGGCTCGCACATGAAGATCGCGCTGATCGGAGGAACCGGCAGCTTCGGGACGGCGCTGGCCGTCCGCCTGCGCGAGGCCGGCTACGGCGTCGTGATCGGCTCCAGGGACGCCGAGCGCGCCCGGGCCGTCGGAGCGGGCGTCGGGGTCGAGGGAGCAACGAACGAGGACGCCGTCCGGGGCGCAGATCTCGTCGTCCTCGCGACGAAGGCCGACGGGGCGGTCGAGACGGCCCGCTCGCTGCGCCAGGCGATAGGGACGACGCCGGTGCTCTCGGTCGCGGCCGAGCTCTCGTTCACGAAGGAGGGCGTGATCCCGACCGGCGAGGCGACCTCGATCGCCAGCAGGATCCAGGCTGTCGTCGACGGGCCGGTCGTGGCGGGTCTCCACTCGCTCGCCGCGTCGAATCTGGGAGGCGAGGAGGCGCCCGACGAGGACACGCTCGTGTGCGGCGACGATGCCGCCGCCAAGGAGCTCGTGCTCGAGCTGGCCGGGAAGATCACCTCCGGCAGAGCGATCGACGCCGGCCCGCTCGCGGGCGCGCGGGCGCTCGAGGGCATGACGGCTGTGATCGTGAACGTGAACAAGCGCTACAAGGCGCACGCGGGCCTCCGGGTCACCGGCGTCCACTGAGCCACGATCGGGCCCTGGTGGTGAACCGACACGATGTTCCCGCGCCGGGCGAGGTCCGCGTCATCGGCCTTCCCGGGATCCCCGAGCTCGAGGAGGGCGACGATCTCGGGCGCCTGCTCGCTGACGCCTGCGGTCGCGTCGGTGGGCTCGAGCCTGCCGACATCGTCGTCGTGGCCCAGAAGGCGGTCTCGAAGGTGGAGGGCCGCGTCGTGCGCCTGGACGACGTCGAGCCGTCTCCCCGCGCCGTCGATCTCGCCGGGGAGGACGGCGATCCGCGCCAGGTGGAGGTGATCCTGCGCGAGTCGGTCGAGGTCGTCCGGTCCCGGCCGCCGCTCGTGATCTCGCGCACACGACACGGCTTCGTCTGTGCCTCCGCCGGCGTCGATGCGTCGAATGCGAAGGGGCCGGGGACCCTGATCCTGTTGCCCCTCGATCCGGACGCTTCGGCGGCAGCGCTCCGCGACCGGCTGGCGGAGCTGACCGGGGTCGCTCCCGGTGTGATCGTCAGCGACTCGTTCGGCCGCGCCTGGAGGCAGGGAACCACCGACGTCGCGCTGGGTGTGGCGGGGCTCGCCGCCCTCCGCGACCTGCGAGGCTCGCACGACGCTCTCGGGTACGAGCTGCGCTCGACGATGATCGCCGTTGCCGATGAGGTCGCGGGAGCGGCGGAGCTCGTGCTGGGCAAGAGCACGGGCGTTCCCGCGGCGATCGTCCGCGGAGTCGCCGCCCCGGGCGATGGCAGCGCCAAGGAGCTCGTGATGCCACGCGAGCGTGATCTCTTCTCGTAGCGGTCGGCTGCCCGGCGGCTCCCCTGTGGGCCGACATCCCGTGCGGCGTTACACTCCGGTCATGCACAAGTATGCGATCTGGGGCACGTCGACCTCACCGAGCCACGAGGAGTGGGTCCGTGCCGTCGGCAGGGCGTTCGAGGCCGACGGGTTCGAGCTCGTCGCCGACCACGCCGACGCCGACTTCGTCCTCAACATGTTCGACACGAACGATCCGAAGGCGTTCCGACGCTCGTCGCGGGGCACGTATTCCGCCTCGTTCTACGAGCTCGACGAGGTGCCGGAGGACGTGCTGCGCACGAGTTACCCGAACCTCGTCCGCACGCTCGCGAACGTCGTCGTCCTCCACGTGCCCGGTCAGGGCGTGTGGTTCACGACGATGGAGCGCGGGACGTACAAGATCTCGGACGATCCCGCCGAGGTGTTCGAGCGGCTCTCGCCGCTCGCGAAGTCCAAGCTCGTGATCGACAACGAGTTCGTCACCGACCTCGAGCCCGAGCTCTGGGACGGCGACGAGATCACGGCGGACATCGGCGCCGCCGGAAAGCGCATGGGCGAGCTCGATCTCCTGCCCGCGCCGTTTCCGGTGCACGAGTTCCTGAACGAGCGCGACCTTCGTCACGTGATGCGCCTCTACCAGGTCGGCGGCCTCTCGTACGGCAACCTCTCGGCGCGCAAGGACGAGACGCGGTTCTGGATGAGCGCATCGGGTGTCGACAAGACCGCCCTCGAGGAGCCCGGCCGCGACATCCTGCTCGTCACGGGGTACGACGAGGAGAAGGCCAGCATGCGGATCAGCGTCCCGCCCGGCGTCGAGCCGCGGCGCGTCTCCGTCGACGCGATCGAGCACTGGATGATCTACCAGGCGCACCCCGACGTCGGCGCGATCCTCCACGTTCACGCGTGGATGGAGGGAATCGCCGCCACCGATATCAACTACCCGTGCGGCACGCAGGAGCTGGCAGAATCCGTCGCCGAGCTGATCGAGTGCGAGCCCGACCCGGCCCACGCGGTGATCGGTCTCCGCAACCACGGCATCACGGCAACCGGCGACAGCCTGACGGAGATCCTGGATCGCATCCAGGCGAGCATCCTCCGCCAGGTTCCGATGACGTAGCGCGGGCGCCTACCGGCCGGCGACCGACGCGACGTACGCCGCGACGTCGGCGATCTCCTGCGCCGTGAGCTGCTTGCGGTAGGACGGCATCGCGCCCGAGCCGTTCGCGACGACCTCCTGCACGCGGGCCGCGCTGGGCTTCTTCTCGTCGAGGTTCGACGCGACGGTGCCGGACGACCCGGCGGCGGCGAGGGCGTGGCATCCTCCGCACCCGGAGATGCCGAGGAAGACGACCTTGCCCGCCGCGAGCGGGTCGCCGGGCGTCGCGCCCGTGGTCGCAGGCGGGACGGGAGTCGATCCGGTGTCGCCGCCGCCGCACCCGCTTGCCATGACCGCGAGCGCGGCTCCGAGCGTTGCCGTTGCGAGCTTCGAACGGCGCATGCCCGCACCTTAGCCCCCGCGGGTTCGGCCCGACCCACCAGGGGCGGTCCGGCAGAGGGTGTCGCTACGATGCGCGCGATGCTCGCGGCGCGGATGGTTGTCCAGTGACGCACGACGTCATCGTCGTCCTCGCGGCGCTCGGGATCGTGGGGCAGATCGCCGCCGTCGTGCTGATCGCCGTCGCGATCCTCGCCGCCGTCGGCGTCCGGGGGCCACTCCGGTCGGTGCGCGAGATGGTGTGGGGGTACGAGCTCTGGCTCGCGTTCGTGGTCGCCCTCGTCTCGACCCTCGGCAGCCTCTTCCTGTCCGAGGTCGCCCACTTCATCCCCTGCGAGATGTGCTGGTTCCAGCGGATCTTCATGTACCCGCTCGCGATCGTCGTGCCGCTGATGGCGGTCGCACGCGACACGCGTGCGACCCGCTACGTGCTGCCGCTACCCGTGGTCGGCGCCGGCTTCTCGATCTACCACCTGCTCATCGAGCACGGGATCATCGAGCAGACCAGGACGTGCTTGATCTCCGCGCCCGGCGGCTGCGCGACGAAGTGGATGAACGAGTTCGGCTACGTCACGATTCCGACGCTGGCCCTCACGGGGTTCGTGCTCCTTATCGTGCTCCTGTCGCTCGCGTGGTTCCACGACGAGCACCTGTACGGGGAGGACGACGCTGTGGCTCCCGCCGCGACGGCCTGACCGCGGGGCGCGGTCAGCGACCGAGCGCGTCGTCGAGGAGCTTCGCGAACGACTCTCCGTCGTAGGCGTCCGGCCGAACGACCTTTGGCGCCGCGGTGCCGATCTTGACGAAGAACCACGGCGTGCCCGGCACGTTCAGTCGCGTCGCCTCCGCGGCCTGCGCGCCGAGGACCGTGCCGCGCTGGGGGATTCCGTCGACGAGGTCGGTGCCGGCCGAGCGGGTCGCCGCGCCGATCCCGGTGACGATCGCGAGGCCGAAGGCCACGGCGACGAGCAGCGCCTCGAGCCGGCCTTCCGCACGGTCAGCCCTTGAGGGCGTCGTCGATGGCCGGGCGGAACTCGCTCGGCACGAATGCTCGCGGCTCGATCTTGTACAGCTTGTTGACGCCGATGCCGAGGTAGAACGCCGGTGTTCCGGGAACCTTGAGCGCATTCCCCTCGGCCTGGGCTGCAGCGATCTCCTTCGCGACCTTCGGGCCCTGCGCGTCCGCCTTGACCTTGGCGGCATCGAGCCCGGGCACCTCGGCCAGGATCTGATCGATCAGCGAGTCCGTCACCCAACCCGAGTTCTCGGCGCCCTGGTTCGCGTAGAAGAGTCCCACGACCTGCCAGAGCTTGTTCTGGAAACCGGCGGCGATCGCGATCTTCAGCGCCTTGAGCGAGTCGGGGCCAAGGAATGCGAGGCCACGGAAGTCGAGCCTGATCCGGCCGGTCCGGACGTAGTCGTTCACGATCGCGGGGAACGCGCCGTCCGTGTACTCCTTGCAGATCGGGCACTGGAGATCCTCGAACTGCACCATCCGCACGGTCGTGTCGGGGCTGCCGAGCACTGTCCCGTGCTGCGGAATGCCCGAGACGAGCACGACCGCGGGGCTCTTGCCGCCGGTCGAGGTCGTGTCCGTGCTCGCAGTCGTGGCTGCACTGCTCCCGCCGCCACCTGTCAGCAGCAGGCCGCCGGCAATCAGCGCGACGGCGACGACGCCTGCCACGACGAGAGCGATGATCAGATTGCGGTTCTTGCCGCTCTTCGCGGTCCGCGGCTTCGGAACGGGTGGCATCGGGATGAAGTCTGCCTGTAGCCGGGCGCCGGTGCGCCGTCGAACAGGTTGAATAGCTGAGTGGATCTCGACCAGAGACGGCGGGCGCTCGTCGAAGCGGGCATCGCGATCACCTCGGAGCTGTCTCTCGACGCCGTCTTGCAGACCCTCGTCAGGATCGCCGCCGAGCTGACCGAGGCCCGCTACTCGGCGCTCGGGGTCATCGACCGCGGCGGCCACGAGCTCGAGCGCTTCGTGACGTACGGGATCGACGACGCCACCCGGGCTGCGATCGGTGAGCTTCCCCGCGGCCAGGGGATTCTCGGGGTGCTGATCGACGACGCGCGGCCGTTGCGGCTGGACGACCTGATGCGCGATCCGCGCGCGGTCGGCTTTCCACCCAACCACCCGCCGATGCGCAGCTTTCTCGGCGTCCCGGTGATGACGAAGGGGGTCGCGTTCGGAAACCTCTACCTCGCCGAGAAGCGGCCGGACGGGAGCTTCACCGAGGAGGACGAGGAGATCGTCACGCTGCTCGCGGCGCAGGCGGCCGTTGCGATCGAGAACGCGGGCAGCGTGCAGCGCGATGCCCTGCGCCGTGCCGTGCAGGCCCAGGAGGTGGAGCGCCGGCGTCTCGCCCGGGAGCTGCACGACGAGACGGGCCAGGCGCTGACGTCGATACTCCTCGGCCTCGCCGGGGTCGAGCGCGCGGAGACCGCCGAGGCCGCCCATCTCGCAGCCGCCGAGCTCCGCCACCTCGTCGTCGAGACGTTGCAGAACGTCCGGCGGTTGGCCGTCGAGCTGCGTCCCTCCGCGCTCGACGACTTCGGCCTCGAGCCCTCTCTCCGCCGGCTCGGCCAGACCGTGCGTGAGGGGGGTGAGCTCGACGTGCAGGTCGAAGCCAGGCTCGGTGCGCATCGTCTTCCCGCCGACGTTGAGACCGCGTTGTACCGGATCGTGCAGGAGGCGCTCACGAACGTGGTCAAGCACGCCGGTGCTGCCCACGTCAGCATCGTGCTGACCCGCAAGCCGGCGAGCGTGCTCGTGATGATCGAGGACGACGGCCGCGGCTTCGACCCCGCCGAGACGTCGTCTGCGGGCCTGGGGCTGCTCGGGATGCGCGAGCGCGTCGAGCTCCTCGACGGGATGTTCCAGATCGAGGCCTCCCCGCGTCACGGGACGACGCTCATCGTCGAGCTGCCGCTCCCCTGACCGTGCGGGGCCGGACCAGAACGCCGGGGCCTGCTCAGCCGGCCGCGTCGCGCGCGAGCGCGGCGAGCGTCCGCCCGAAGGCCGGGGCGAACTTGAAGCCGTGGCCGGAGCAGGCCGACGCCACGACGATGCGGCCGTGGCGTTCGAGCACGAACGACTCGTCGGCCGTGTTCGTGTAGAGGCAGGTCTCCGACGCGACCGGCTCGGGGTCGAGCTCCGGGTAGCGGCGGGCAGCCCAGGCCGAGACCCAGCGCACGACCGCCGGGTCGGGCACGCCGGGCTCGTCCGGGTCGGCGGGCGGCCCCGCGTGGTGGAGCCCCGCTTTGAGGCCGACGCCGGGCGCCGCGAGTGCGTAGTTGATCAGGCCTGGCCGGAGCAACCCGTGCTCGGCTGCATCAGGCACCGCATCGTCGACGATGGGCGGCAGGGCGAGCGGGTCGGGGATGTCGAAGTACGTCACCGTCTCCCGCGTGGGGACGACGGGGAGCTCGATCGCGGCACCGGCGAGCAGGGTGCGAACCCAGGCACCCGCTGCGACGACGCACGCGCGCGCCGTGATCTCGTCGCCGTCCGTCGTGACCCGCACCGAGCCGGCGCCCGGCTCGATCTCCGCCACACGCCGATGGTCGAGCACGACCGCGCCCGCGGCGACGGCGCTCGCGAGGAGTGCTGCGTACGCCCGGTCGGCCAGCGTGGTGCCGCCGTCCGGGTGGTAGAGCGCCGGCTCGTCACGCTCGGCGGCGATGGGCCAGCGGTCGGCGACCTGGGCGCCCGTGAGCAGCTCGTGGTCGACCCCGCAGGCGGCGAGCGCGCGCGCGTTCGCGACGGCGATCGAGCCGAAGTCGAGGCCGCCCGTCCGCACGATCAGTCGCTCGCCGGCCTCCGCCTCCAGCTCGCGCCAGCTCTGGAGTGCCCCCTGCGCGAGCCGGACGTAGTGAGGGTCGGGATAGGAGAGGCGGAAGATCCTCGAGGCGCCGTGGCTCGACCCCCGGTCGTGTCCCAGGCCGAACTGCTCGACGAGGACGACGCCTCGGCCGGCCTGGGCGAGCGCCCTCGCCGTCGCGACACCGGTGATTCCCGCTCCGACGACGACGATGTCGGCATCACGGCCCATGACGCCGATCCTAGCCTCTCGTTGCTGCCGGTCCCGGCGGGCGGGGCGCTGGTCCCGTCAGCCGCCGAGCGCGCGCGCGGCCTTGGTCGCCGCGCGTGCGAGCGCCTTGTAGGCGCCGGCCCGCTCCGCCGCATCGCCCGAAGCCTCTGCGGCCTCCGCCCCACGCACCCGCTCGGCGACGGTGGCGTCGAGGGTCTCGCGACCGAACGCGAGCTCCTGCTCGGACACGTCCGTGCGTCGGGCGAGCTCGCGCATCACCTGGAGGGACGGCACCCGCTCGCCTCGCTCGATGCGCGAGATGTAGGCTGCGCTGCAGCCCGGGAACGCCAGCTCGCGCTGGCTCAGTCCGGCGGCTTCACGGGCCTCGAAGACCCGTCGCCCGACGGCGGCGGGATCGTCGTAGTGAGGCGTGCGTGCACGCTTGAATGTCATCGACTTCGTCACGATCGTCTACCTCTTGCCCACAGGTATATCTCTCTCTATATCAAAAGGTATACCCGCGGCGGGTCGGGTGGAGAAGGGCGTTCGGTTGCGGTTTCGGGCGTCCGGCATCCCGTGGGACATCCTCTCAGCCTGAGTGCGGGCCGTTGAAGACGACGAGCAGGGCGAGGTGCTCGTACGCCGTGAAGCGATGGTCGGCGCCCGCCGGAACGAAGAGCGCCATCCCCTCTTCGAGAGCTGTCGCCGTGTCTCCGACCTCGAGCACGCCGCTGCCTTCGAGGACGACGTAGACCTCGTCCTCGTCGTGCGGCTGTTGCCGGTCCGGCTCCGGGGCCACGAGCACGTAGACCCCGATCTCGAGCCCCGGCGAGGTGTGGACGACCTCATACCCGCCGCCACGCTCGATCAGGGCGCGTCGCGTCGCATCCACGTCGAAGGGATGGGCGACACCTGTCATACCCGAAGTGTAGAGGCTGGATCTGCCTCCGCCTGGGGCCGCAACATGCGATGCTCACTCGATGGAGCTCGATCTCGGTGCCCTGTTCGAGCCGAGCCGGACGGGCTCGAGCGGCTGGCGGCGAATGCCCGCGATCGCGGGCGAGGCGATGGTGGCGACGAGTCACCCGCTCGCGACCCGCGCGGGCCTGCGCGCCCTCGAGCGAGGTGGCAACGCGGTCGATGCGGCCCTCGCCGCGGCGGCGATGCTGACGGTCGCAGAGCCGACCGACAACGGCGTCGGCGGTGATGCGTTCGCGCTCGTCTGGGACGGCGGCGTGCTCCACGGGCTCAACGGCTCCGGCCGCTCGCCGGCCGAGCTCGGCGACCGGGTCGCCTCGGACAGCGGGCCTCGCTCGGTGACGGTTCCCGGCGCCGTACGGCTCTGGGTCGACCTCGCCGCGCGCTTCGGGCGGCTCGGCCTCGACAGCGCGCTCCGCCCGGCGGCCGACGCGGCGCGCGAGGGAGTCGTGTGCACCGCGCGCATCGCGGACAAGTGGGGCCGGGTCGAATCACCGCCGTGGCCCGCGCCGGCCGCCGGGCAGCGCTACGAGCTCCCCGAGCTCGCCCTCACGCTACGCCGCATTGCGGACGAGGGGCCTGACGCTCTCTACGGCGGCTCGGTGGCGGCGGCGATCGCCGCCGCGTCGTGGCTCTCCGAGGCCGACCTGGCGGCCCACCGGTCCGAGTGGGTCGAGCCGCTGCTGCGCAGCTACAGGGGCGTCGAGGTCTGTGAGCTGCCGCCCAACGGCCAGGGCGTCGCCGCACTCCTCGCGCTTGCGCTCTACGAGGGCCTCGAGCAGGGCCTGCATTTCGAGGTCGAGGCGATGAAGCTCGCGCTCGCCGACACGCGGGCGGTCGTACACGACGGCCCGCTGCCCGGCGATCTGTTCTCCGACGAGCGCCTCGCCTCGCGCCGGGCCCTCGTTCGGCCGGATCGCGCGTTGGAGCTCCCGCTCGAGCTGCCGCGGGGCGGAACCACATATCTCTGCGCCGTCGACGGCGACGGCATGGCCGTGTCGCTGATTCAGAGCGTCTACGGCTCGTTCGGCTCGGGCGTCGTCGCGCCGGGGACGGGGGTCGTGCTCCAGAACCGGGCCGCAGGCTTCAGCTCCGTGCCGGGTCATCCGAACGCGCTCGCGCCTGCAACGCGGCCGTTCCACACGATCATCCCGGGGATGCTGCTCGAGCGCGGTGAGCTGCTCGGGCCGTTCGGGGTCATGGGTGGGCCGATGCAGCCGCAGGGCCACTTCCAGGTCGTCCGCGGGGTCGTCGACGACGGCGCGGATCCCCAGGGCGCTCTCGATGCCCCCCGCTGGCGGGTCGAGGACGACGGTGTCGTCGAGCTCGAGCCGGGGCTGGCCCATCTCCTGCCCGACCTGCGTGCGAAGGGGCACGACGCCCGCCTCGGCACGGTTCAGCACGGGTTCGGGGTCGGCCAGATGATCCTGCGGCTGGGAACGGCGCTGGTCGGAGGCTCGGACGGGCGGGGCGACGGATACGCCGCTGGCCACTAGAAGATGCTTCCGGATCGCGCCTGCGTAGTGAATCGAGCCGACCGCGGCGGTACAGTGCCGCTGCTGTGACCATTCGCGTTCTCATCGTCGACGACCACGCCGTCGTCCGGACGGGGCTCCGGCTCCTGCTCGACCGCGAGGAGGACATCGAGGTCGTCGGTGAGGCCGGCGACGGCGACGAGGGTGTGCGTGCCGCGCGGCTCGAGAAGCCCGATGTCGTGCTCCTCGACGTCGTCATGCCCGGCCGCACCGGAATCGAGGCCTGCGCGGATGTCGTCGCCGCGTCGAAGGGCAGGGTGCTGATGCTCTCGATGCAGGACGATCCGTCCTACGTGCGCGAGGCGTTCGGCGCCGGTGCGAGCGGATACATGCTCAAGGAGGCGGCCGACACCGAGCTCGTCCAGGCGGTGCGGGAGGTCGCGGCGGGCGGGCGGTACGTCCATCCCACGCTCGGCGCCCGGCTCGCCCAGGCAGAGGTCGAGGCGGCCCGCCGCGCCGCGAGCGACCCTCTCTCCGACCGGGAGCGCGAGGTGCTGCGCCTCCTCGCCCTCGGGCACACGAACCAGGAGATCGCGAAGAGGCTGTTCATCTCGGTTCGTACCGCCGAGACGCACCGGGCGCACATCATGCAGAAGCTCGGCCTCGGGACCCGCGCGGAGCTCGTCCGCTACGCGCTCGTCAACGGCCTGCTCGACGAGTCCTGAGCGTCCAGGACCGCAGGGCATTTCTCGGCACGCGGCTCCGCGGGGCACCGTTTCCACGGCAGGTGCCGGAATTGCGGGGCCGGCTCGTCGTCGGACATCCCGATAGGCCGTCAGGGAATCCGCGGATGCCGGGCGGACAGGCCGTCTCGATACTCTCCCTGTGGACGGGAAAACCCTGTATCACCGGGCGCTCTCCGATCCGAGCCGCGTCCGTGTGCTCGAGCGCCTGCGGGCGAGCGAGCAGCCGCTGTCGGCCGACGAGCTCGCGGCCGGCCTCGGTCTTCACGCGAACACCGTTCGGGCTCATCTGCTCTTGCTCGAGGAGTCGGAGCTCATCGTCTCCTCCCTCGAGCGCGGCCCACGACCGGGCCGGCCGCGGCGGTTGTTCGCGGCGATCCCCGAAGAGGCCGAGGTTGAGCATGCGCTGCTCGCGGCCGCGCTCGCGTCGTCCCTCGAGCCACTCGAGGACGGTGCCGACATCGCGACCTCGGCCGGCCGCAGCTGGGGCCGGGTGCTGGTCGAGCGACTCGAGCCCGGCCGCTCGGCCGATGAGGACGCGTGTGTCGAGCGCGTCGCGACGCTCCTGCGTCGGCGCGGGTTCGCGCCCGAGAGCGAGCCGGGCGGGCTCGTGATGCACCGCTGCCCGTTTCGGGACCTGGCCGAGCGCTATCCGCGCGTCGTCTGCTCCTTTCACGGCGGGCTCATCGACGGCGCGCTCGAGGAGCTCGGTGCTCCGATCGCGCTCACGGCCCTCGAGCCCTGGGCCTCCGGCTCCACCTGCGTCGCGCACCTCGCGCGGCGTCGCGCAGACTGACCCGGCCGCCGCGGGACCGGCGGCGCGCGCTGCCGGCGTTACGTGTCGGCCGCTGCTGCCTCTGCGGCCGCAAGGTCACGTGCCTGGTCGGAGGCGCGGACGATCAGAACCGGGCACGGGGCGTTCCGGATGATCGCGTTCGAGACGCTGCCGAGCAGGAGCGAGGCGACGGAGCCGTGGCCCCTCGTCCCGACAGCGATCAGGCGCGCGCCGATCTCCTCGGCGTAGGCACAGATCTGCTCGGCGGGGTCGCCCGTCGCGAGGCGGGTGGTGATGTGCACGCCGGCCGTATCGGCGCGGGTTGTCGCGGCGCGGAGCGCCGACTCGGCATGCTTCCGCTCGGCCTCGAGGAGATCGTCGAGCATCGCGGCGGACGGGTAGGCGAGGCCGAAGTCACCCTGGAGGGCGCGCCACACGGTGATCGCTGCGACCGCGTCTCCCGTCTCGGCGGCCAGCGAGACCGTCTCGTCGACCGCGGCGCTCGCCGCGAGTGAGCCGTCGGTTGCGACGAGGAGAGTAGCCATGCAGCGATCCTGGTTGCACCACGGGCTCCCTGCATCCGTGCCGCCGCCCGATCGGTTGCGGGAATCCCGCACATCCTCGGCAGCGAGGGCTCGTTGCGGGAATCCCGTACCGCCATCGCGGGAAAAGACTGATAGCCGCTCTCCGGCCGTTTGCGTAGGATCTCGCCGGTGAGTCACACCGCTGCCATCATCACGGTCGCGTACTCGATCGCCGTCCTCATCGGGGCGGCGATCTCGTTCGC
>Ga0302299_10000273_pt1 | contig 26456 bp, 18 predicted proteins | sample III_Fen_N3_4_FD_198795 | JGI IMG/M metagenome (GOLD analysis project Ga0302299, IMG submission 198795) | Peat permafrost microbial communities from Stordalen Mire near Abisko, Sweden - III_Fen_N3_4 | ecosystem: Environmental > Terrestrial > Soil > Wetlands > Permafrost | place: Sweden: Abisko...
CCAGTCGCGCTCGGTGCGCTTCGACGAGCCTGGCGTGGTGCGCGTGTTCTGCGAGATCCACTCGCACATGAGCGCGTGGATCCTGGTCTTTGCCCACCGCTTCTTCGCGACGACCGACGCGGAGGGCCGTTACCGGATCGACGGCGTGCCGCCGGGCAGCTACGCGCTCGCGGTCTGGAACGACGGCGCGGTGCGCGCGCGCCGCGAGCTGCGAGTCGTGCCCGACGGCGAGCCGGTCGCGGCCGACTTCACGGTCGAATGATGAAACGCCCGTTCGCCTCGCTCCGCTCGCGGATCTTCGCCGCCACGGCGATCGTGGCCGTGCTGCCGATCGCCGCTGCGGTCGCCTTCGTGACGCGCCGCGCCGGGCAGCAGGCGGAGGCCGAGCTGGCCCTCGGTACGGCCGAGGCCGCCGGCATCGTCGAGCAGTACCACCGCACGCGGCTCGAGCTGGCGGCCGAGCGAGCCACGCTGGTGGCCGACCTGCCGAAGCTGAAGGCCGCCGTCCACGAGGCCGACCCGCGCACGGTCGAGCCCGTCGCCCGCGACTACCGCGATCGTGTCCGCGCCGACGTGTTCGTCGTCGCGGACCGCCAGGGGCGCACGCTCGTCGCGCTGGGCGCGGGGGCCGGCGGCTGGCTCGCCGGCGCGCAGGCGCCGTACCACGTGCTGGACGGCAGGCTGCTGGAGACCGTGACGGCGCCGATCCAGCTCGGGACCGAGCAGCCGGAGCTGCTCGGGCGCCTGACGCTCGCCTTCGCGCTCGACGACGCCTTCGCGCTGCGGCTGCGCGCGCTGACGGGGAGCCACGTCGCGGTGATCCACCGGGGCCGGGTCTTCGCCTCGAGCCTGCCGCACGGGCTTGACGAGGCACTGCTGGCCCACGCTTCCACGGCGGCCGCCGCCCACGTGCCGCTCGCCGGCGAGGACTACGAGGCGGCCCGCGCGAGCCTGGGCGAGGGCCAGGACGTGCCGTTCGCGCTGGTGCTGCGCTCGCGGCGGGAGGCGCTGCGCCCGTTCCGCACCCTGCGCACCGCGTTGGGGCTGGCGGCGCTCGGGGCCGTCGCGGTCAGCGTGCTGCTGAGCTGGGCCGTCGCGCGCACGGTGACCCGCCCGCTCTCCGCACTCACGGACACGATGAGGCAGATGGCTGCCACGGGCGACCTGGCGCGCCGGATCGGGCCCGGGCAGCCGTGGGACGACGAGGACGCACGGCTGCTCTCCTCCACCTTCGGCTCCCTCACCGACTCGATCGGGCGCTTCCAGCGGGAGGCGGCGCTGCGCGACCGGCTGTCGGCGCTCGGCCGGCTCTCGACCGTGATCGCGCACGAGGTCCGCAATCCCCTGATGATCATCAAGGGCTCGCTGCGCGCGCTGAAGCAGGCGGGGACGACGGGCGCGGAGATTCGCGAGGCGGCCGGCGACATCGAGCAGGAGGTGGCCCGGCTCAACCGCATCGTGGGCGACGTGCTCGACTTCGCCCGTCCGCTCAGGCTCAGCATCGCGCCGGTCGAGTTGGCGGCGCTCGCGCGCGAGGCGGCGCGGGCCGCACTCGAGGGCGCCGATGGCATCGGCGCGCGGTTCGCGCTCGAGGAGGGGCCGGCGCTGCGCAGCGACGGCGAGCGGCTGCGCGCGGTGCTGGTCAACCTGATCGAGAACGCTCGCGACAGCGTCGCGCAGCGGCGCGCGCAGCCCGGGTCTTCGCCGGCCGCCGGCGACGCGATCGAGGTGGGCAGCCGCCGGCTCGAGGCGGGGCGGGTGCTGCTGTGGGTCGAGGACCGCGGCACGGGCATCCCGGAGGACGACCTGCCGCACGTGTTCGAGCCCTACTTCACGACCAAGCGCACGGGCACGGGCCTCGGGCTCGCGATCGCGCGCAAGGTGATCGAGGCGCTCGGCGGCGTGCTGCGGCTGGAGAGCCGCGGCGGCCAGGGCACGCGGATCGAGATCGAGCTGCCGGCGGAGCCGCCCGCCGCGGCCGCGGAGGGTCGATGACGACACCGGTGCACGGCGCCGTGCTGCTCGCCGACGACGAGGAGGGGATTCGCAAGACGCTCGGGCGCGCGCTGCGCGAGGAAGGCCACGACGTGGTGGCGGTCGGGAGCGCGCTCGAGGCCCAGCGCCAGCTGGCCGAGCGCGCGTTCGACGTGCTGGTCGTGGACCACCGCATGCCGGGGAAGACCGGGCTCGAGCTGATCCGCGAGCTCGCGGTGTCCGCGCCGGAGGCCGAGCGGCCGCAGGTGGTGATGATGACCGCGCACGCCACGGTCGAGAGCGCGATCGAGGCGATGAAGCTCGGGGCCTACGACTACCTGCAGAAGCCGTTCGAGGTCGAGGAGCTGCTGGTCGTCGTGCGCCGCGCGCTCGAGGAGCAGGCGCTGCGCAGGCAGCACCGCTACCTGCTGGCCGAGCGCGAGGAGGAGTTCGACCACTACGGGATCGTGGGGAAGAGCCGCTCGATCCAGGAGTTGATCCGGAAGCTCGAGCTGGTGGCGCGCTCGAAGAGCACCGTGTTGGTGACCGGCGAGACCGGCACCGGCAAGGAGCTGGCCGCGCGCGCGATCCACGCGCGCAGCGCGCAGGCCGACCGCCCCCTGATCAAGGTCAACTGCGCGGCGATCCCCGAGGCGCTGCTCGAGTCGGAGCTGTTCGGCCACGTGAAGGGGTCCTTCACCGGCGCCACCGCCAACCGCCGCGGCCGCTTCGCGCTCGCCGACGGCGGGACGATCTTCCTCGACGAGATCGGGACGCTCGCGCTGCCGGTGCAGGCAAAGCTGCTGCGCGTGCTGCAGGAGCGCGAGTTCGAGCCGGTGGGCTCCGAGCGCACGCAGTCGGTGGACCTGCGCGTGATCGCCGCCACCAATCGCGACCTGCGCGCGATGGTGGCGGAGGGCCGCTTCCAGGAGGACCTGTACTATCGCCTGAGCGTGATCCCGATCGTGCTGCCGCCGCTGCGCGAGCGGCCCGAGGACGTGCCGTTGCTGGTCGATCACTTCCTGCGCAAGCACGCGCAGCGGCTGGGCCGCCGCATCGACGGGGTCGAGCCCGTGGCCCTGGAGCGGCTCGCGGCCTACCCCTGGCCCGGCAACGTCCGCGAGCTCGAGAACGCGATCGAGCGGGCCGTCGTGCTCGCGAGCGGCCGCGTGCTCGACGCCGCGTCGCTGTCGATGGTCGAGGCGCCCGTTGCCGCCGCCGGCGGCCTGCCATCGGCGCGCCTGCACGACAACGTGGAGTGGGCCGAGAGGGAATCGGTGCGGCGCGCGCTGCAGCAGGCGAGCGGCGTCAAGAAGGACGCCGCGGAGCAGCTCGGCATCAGCCAGCGCGCGATGAGCTACTACCTCGCGAAGTACCGGATCGACTGACGCCGCGGTTACGCGTCGCGTAAGCGGCTGACGCGCGCCGTAAGGTCGCGGCTCGAGTCTCCTGCCCAACTCGCTGATTCCAGTCGGTCTCCCTGTCGGCACGCCGGTTGCCTTCCTGTACGAGCGACAGGAGGACGCGTGTTGAGGCGATCCATCTCCCTCGTGCTGCTGACGGGCGCCGTGACGGCAGCCGCAGCCGGCCGTTCCGTGACGGACGCCTCGCGAACGCGTCGATTCGAGTTGACCGCGTCGCGCTACGCGTTCGAGCCGGCCGTGCTCGAGGCCGCCACAGGCGACACCGTCGAGCTGGTGGTGAAGTCCGCCGACACGGACCACGGCCTCGCGATCCCGGGCTACGGGGTGAAGCTCAAGCTCCCGAAGGGCGGCGCCGTCCAGTCGGCCAGCTTCGTGGCCGACAGGCCTGGCCGCTTCCCGATCGAGTGCTCGGAGTACTGCGGCTCGGGCCACAAGCGCATGCGCGGCGAGCTGGTGGTGACGGAGGTGGCGCGATGAGCCGGCTGGCGCTGCTGCCGGCGCTCCTGCTCGTCGCGGGTGTTGCCGGCGCCGACGGGCCAGACGGCGTCACGGGCTGCTCGGGACCGAGCCCGAGCTGCGCGATCCCCGTGTCCGCGCAGGCCGCGACGACGCCTCCGGCCTCGAGCTCCACTCCCTACGACGAGGACCTCGACGCCGACCCGGCCGAGCCCGAGTTCACGGTCGTCGACCTCCCGACCAACCTGCGCCTGCCGCGCCACAAGCTGGCGTTCCGCCTGACCCACCGCTTCGCGCGGCCGCTCGGTGACGGCAGCTTCTCCGACCTCGCCGGCGACCTGTTCGGCTTCGACGGCGGCGCGCAGATCGGCCTCGGCTTCCGCTTCGGGCTGCGCCGCGGCACGCAGCTCGGCCTGTACCGGACCAGCGACCGCACGATCCAGCTCGCGGCGCAGCAGGAGCTGCTCCGCGAAGGGCGCGCACCCGTTGGCCTCTCGCTGCTGGCCTCGGTCGAGGGGACGAACAACTTCGGCCTGAGCGACACGCCCGCGGGCTCGCAGCTCCACGAGTTCTCGCCGGCGGTATCCCTGGTCGCCTCGCGTCGGCTGGGCGGCCGCGGTGCCGTCTACCTGGTCCCGGCCTGGGTCGGGCACACGCGCGTCGTCCCGTCCGCCCCGGGCAACCAGGACGGCAGCCTCGTGCTCGGTCTCGGCGCCAGGCTGAACCTCACGCGCGCGATGGCGCTCCTCGGCGAGTACCACCCGCGGCTCGCCGGCTACCGCGGCAACCTCGGGTCCGGGGACGCCGACGCGCTGGCGACGTTCGGCCTCGAGTGGCGGGTCGGCGGGCACTCGTTCCAGCTCAACTTCTCGAACGCGCTCGCGACGACGCCGGCGCAGGTGGCGCGCGGGGCGCAAGGCCCGAGCGGCTGGTTCATCGGCTTCAACCTCACCCGCAAGTTCTATTGATGGAGGACGCAATGAAGGAAGAGAAGACCCTCGACCGCCGGCAGTTCACGCTGGCGGCGGCCATGGCCGCCCTGGCGGGAGTCGCGATCACGATCACGGCGTGCGGCGGCAGCTCGCCGACGGCGCCGACGACCGGAGGCGGCACCGGCACCGGCGGCGGCACCGGCACCGGCACCGGCGACAAGACGGGTGTGGTCAGCGCCAACCACGGCCACATCGCCGTGATCACGAGCGCCGAGCTCACGGCAGCTGGCGCGCTCGCCCTGAACATCCAGGGCTCGGCAGATCACCCGCACACGGTCGAGCTCTCCGCCGCCGAGATCACGACGATCGCCGGCAACGGCCGCGTGTCGAAGCTGTCCTCGACCAACTCCAGCCACGATCACACCGTCACGTTCAACTGACGCCCGACTCCTGTCGCCGGGGGCGCCCTCCCGGGCCGCGCGGCCTTTCGCGCCGTCCCGTCGCGGTCTGCGCCCCCGGAGAGACGAACCTCGCGCCACTGCCCGGACACCTCCATGCGCCGCGTCCTGATCGCCTGTGTGCTGCTCGCCGTGCTGGCCGGAGTCACCGGCCTGCAGTGGTGGCGCACGCACGCGATCGGTCCGGTGCAGCGCGGCGCGCGCGCCGCCGCGGCCCGCGGCTGTCTCTCGTGCCACGGAGCGGCCGGGCGCGCCGCGGATCCCGAGGGCGTGCGCGGCATCGGGCCGATCCCGTCGTTCGAGCACGACGACGTCGCCGCCTATGCGCGCAGCGAGGCCGAGATCCGCGAGTGGATCCAGGACGGCAAGCCGCGGCGGCTGCGCGAGGACGGCGGCGAGCCGGGCGCGCTGCTGCAGATGCCGGCATGGCGCGGCGTCGTCTCCGCGCGCGAGCTGGACGAGCTGGTCGCCTACGTGAAGGCCGTCTCCGGGTTCGATCCGGTGCCCGACCGGGTCCTGCCGGGCCGCGAGGCCGCCGCACAGCTGGGCTGTTTCGCCTGCCACGGGCCCGCAGGCCGTGGCGACACGCCGAACCCCGGCGCGCTGAAGGGCTACGTCCCGTCGTGGAGCGGCAGCGACTTTCGCGAACTTGCGCGGGACGACGCCGAGGTCCGCGAGTGGATCCGCGACGGCAGCCCGCGGCGGCTGCGGGAGCACCCGCTGGCGGCGTTCTTCATGCGTCGCCAGGCGATCCGCATGCCGGCCTTTGGCGCGCGCGTGAGCGAAGACGAGCTGCGACAGCTCACGGCCTACATCCGCTGGCTGCAGGACACGTCACGCTGAGCCGGAAGACGGCGCCGGTCGACTCGCCGGCCGGCGCGCGCAACGTCACGCGCACCCGCTCGCGGCCTCGGACGAGCTGCTCCGGCAGCGGGTACTCGACCGGCAGCAGCTCACCCGGACGGTCGTCGAACAGCGCCTGTGTCGCGAGCGGCTCTCCGTCGACGAGCACCTCGAACCGGTGCCGCCGCGACTCGCCGCCCCAGTACTCGGCACGCACGGCGGCGGGGCCGGCCGCGGGCAGCCTCAGCAGGTAGGAGAACGCGCCGCCCCCGCGCGCGGCGCGGTAACGGCGCCCCTCGAACCAGCCGTCGTCCGAGCCACCCGTCTCGAACGCGTGGGACTTCTCGTCCTCGGCCGCGCCGCACGTCACGGCGTCGACCGTGCGCGCCTCGACCTGCTGCTGCGCGGCGGCCGCTGCGCCAGCCTGCGCCCGGCGGCGGTCCCATGCGGCCTCGTCGAGCAGGTCGAAGTAGACCGAGTACCGGCGGTCGGCCAGGCGAAACAGCGGCCGCAGCTCGACGTCGCGCGGCCGCCCGAGGCCCTCGCTGCGGAACACGAGCGGGACCCCGGTCGGCTTCACGCGGGCCAGGGCCTGGGCCGGGCTGGCGGCGACGAGCGCGGGCACCTCCGGCAGATCCGCCAGCGCTGCGTCCGGCGCCGAGGGGCCGTAGCGGCGGGCGGCGTCGAGGCCGTTCACGCCGAGGTCGGCGGCGAGCACGATCGGGCCGTAGAGCAGGGCGGCCACCGACGGGTCGTCCGGCATCGGCTCCCAGCGCAGGCCCATCGGCAGGCGTAGCTCGACCACGTCTCCGTCGCGCCACTCGCGCTCGAGCTCGGTGTACGCACCCGGAACGCTCGCGACCGGCTGCTCGTGTCCGTTCACGCGAACGACGAGCCCGGCCGTCGCCCAGGCCGGGTGGCGCACGCGCAGCGCGAGGCGTCGCGGCCGCTCCAGCGTCAGCAGCAGCCGCGTCGCGTCCTCGTCCGGGAAGCGCGTCTGCTGGCGCAGCACGAGGCCCTGCTCGCGCCAGGCCACCTCGGAGGCGATGAAGAGGTTCACGAGCAGGGCGCCGTCCTGGCGCGAGTAGATCGCCTCGGCGTAGCGCGCGGGGTTCTCCATGCCGGTGCCCACGCAGCACCAGAACGAGTCCTCGGGTGTCGAGTAGGTCTTCCAGGCCCCGGGCTTGAGCGGCATGGAGTAGGTCATCATCCCCGTGGCCGGGTCCTGCGAGCCGAGGATGTGGTTGAACAAGCCGCGCTCGTAGAAGTCCATCTTCGCCGGGTCGGCTCTGCGCTCGAACAGCCGGCCCGACAGCTTCAGCATGTTGTAGGTGTTGCAGGTCTCGGCCGTCGACTCGCCGAGGTGGCGTGAGAAGGAGCGAAGGGGCGAGAAGTGCTCGTCCTCGCTGTGGCCGCCGATTGCGTAGGAGCGGTGGCCTGCGACGCGCTCCCAGAACGTCTCGGCCACGGCGCAGTAGCGCCGCTCGCCGGTCAGCTCGCAGTCGAGCGCGGCGCCGATCGCCTTCGGGATCTGGGTGTTCGCGTGCAGCCCGTCGAGCGGGTCCTCCCCGCGCGCGAGCGGGTCGAAGACCGCCCGCTGGTCGAACAGGCGCGCGAGGCGCAGGTGCTCCGGATCGCGCGTCGTCGCGTAGAGGCCCTCCAGCACCTCCTGCATCCCCCCGAACTCGGTCTCGAGCATCGCCTGCCACTGCGCGTCCGTGAGGCCGGCCGCGCGACCGCCGACCCAGGATGCCATGCCCTTCAGCGTCTCGAGCGCGGTCGCGTCCCCGGTGATGCGGTGCACGTCGAGCAGGCCGGCCATGATCTTGTGCAGCGTGTAGTACGGGGCCCACACCCCCCGCCGCGCCTCGACGCGGTCGAAGAAGCTCTCCGGAAAAGCCGATAGGTAGCCCGCGTGCGCGCCGCGCGCGGCGAGAGCGAGCTGCACGAGGCGCAGCTCCGCCACGAGCGCGCGGGCTCGCGCTTCCAGCCGCGCGTCTCCCGTGGCCTCGTACATCAGCGCGCAGGCCGTCAGGTAGTGGCCGAGGCTGTGCCCGCGCAGCTCCACGTCGGGCGCCTCCCAGCCGCCGTACGGCTTCGCGCTCGTCGGCAGCCCGGCGTTCAGCCGGAACGTGTGCAGCAGCCGGTCGGGCTCGAGGCTCAGCAGATAGGCGAGCCCGCGCCCCTGGGCGTCGCGGAACGGCCCGTCGAGCAGCCGCACGTCGCGCAACGGGAAGAACGTCACCGCCGTCGGCGGCGCCACCGCGGCAGCACCAGCACCAGGACCCGCACCAGCCAGGAAGGCGACAGCAAGAGCCAAGAGCATGCCGCATTATCAACGACAGCCGACGCAACCCAGGGGATCTGGGGGGCGGAGCCCCCCAGTTCAAGATCGCCAGAAGAAGCCGTCAGCGTCCCCGCCACGCCCCCGGCGCCCTGCTTCACCCCACTGCCCGCCCGCACTCCGCAGGCGCCCCCGGCACCCTGCCTCGCTCCCCACGAGCCCAGCCCGACCCCCTCTCGCCCCTCCCACTCTGCCGTGCCCCGAGCCGCTGTCGCGGCTCCGCAACCGCCCCTCTCGCTTGACCGCCCCTGCCCCCCGGCCTAGCCTTTGGCCGAGACAACGGGAGAGCACCATGAGGCAGCTGGTCGAGTGCGTGCCAAACTTCTCGGAGGGCCGCGACCGCGCCGTGATCGACGCGATCGCCGCGGCGGTGCGCGCGACGGCCGGCTGTACGCTGCTCGACGTGGACCCGGGCGCGTCCACGAACCGCACCGTCTACACGTTCGTCGGGGCGCCGGAGGCCGTGGTCGAGGGCGCGCTGGCCGCGGCGCGAGCCGCGCGCGGGCGCATCGACATGAGCCGGCAGAAGGGCGAGCACCCGCGGGTCGGCGCGCTGGACGTCTGCCCGTTCGTGCCGGTCTCCGGCGTCGCCATGGACGACTGCGTGCGCCTCGCACAGGCGTTCGGCGAGCGGCTGGCCGAGGAGCTTTGCGTGCCCGTCTTCCTCTACGGCCACGCCGCGCGCGCCGAGCATCGGCGCACGCTGCAGCAGATCCGCGCCGGCGAGTACGAAGCGCTGCCCGAGCGCATCCGGCGGCCGGAGTGGAAGCCGGACTACGGCCCGGGCGAGTTCGTGCCCGAGTGGGGCGCGACGTGCGCGGGCGCCCGCGACTTCCTGATCGCCTACAACGTCAACGTGCTGGGAACGAAGGAGCAGGCGCACCGCATCGCGCTGGACATCCGCGAAGCGGGACGCGGACCTGGCCAGCCCGGACGGCTGAAGGCGGTGCGCGCGATCGGCTGGTATGTCGAGGAGTACGGGCTGGCACAGGTGTCGATCAACCTGGAGGACTACAAGGTGACACCGCCGCACGCCGCGTTCGAGGCCTGCGTCGAGGAGGCGCGGCGGCTGGGACTGGCAGTGGCCGGGTCTGAGCTGGTGGGGCTGATCCCGCTCGAGGCCCTGCGGCTCGCCGCCGAACACTACGTCGCGAAGGAGGGCTTGTTCATCGTCGACGAGCGGCAGAAGATCCGCCTGGCGGTCGAGCGTCTCGGCCTTTCGTCGGTCACTCCGTTCGTCCCGGAGAAGCGCGTGATCGAGTACCTGATCCCGCAGGCCGAAGACGAGCCGCTCGCCTCGACGAGCGTGCGCGGCTTCGTGGAGTTGCTCGGCTCGCGGACGCCCGCCCCCGGCGGCGGCTCCGCCTCGGCGCTGATCGCCGCCATGGGCGCGGCGCTCGGCGCGATGGTCGGCTGGATGACCTACGGCAAGCGCAAGTTCGAGGACAAGGACCCCGTGATGCGCCGGCTGATCCCGCCGCTGCACGAGTCGATGAAGGCGCTCTTGCCCCTGATCGACCGCGACACGCGCGCGTTCGACGCCTACCTCGCCGCGCTCGGCCTGCCGAAGGGCAGCGCGGAGGAGCAGCAGTCCCGCCAGCGCGCGCTGCAGGAGGGCCTCGTGGCCGCGGTCCAGGTCCCGCTCGAGGTGATGCGCACGGCTGACCGCTGCTGGGGCGCGATGCGCGAGATGGCCGAGCACGGCAACTTTGCCTCGCGCTCCGACCTCGAGGTCGGAGCCAAGGCGCTCGAGGCGGGGATCTGGGGCGCCGGACGCAACGTCGCGATCAACCTGCCCGGCATCGAGGACGAGGCGTTCCGAGAGGCGACCACGGCTGAGGCGCAGGCCCTGACGAACCGCGCGGCCGAGCAGCGCGACGCGGTGCTGGCGACGCTCGCCGGCCGCAGTTGATCGCCTTCGTACTCGCGCACGCGGCCGTAGCCGCCTACGCCGCCAGTGCCGCGCCGACGATGGTGCGGGCCTCGTCCTGCAGTCGGCGCAGGTGGTCCCGGCCGAGGAAGCTCTCGGCGTAGAGCTTGTAGACGTCCTCGGTGCCCGAGGGCCGTGCCGCGAACCAGCCGTTCTCGGTCACGACCTTGAGCCCGCCGATCGGTGCGTCGTTGCCCGGCGCGCGGGTGAGCCGCGCGAGGATCGGCTCGCCCGCCAGCGTGTCGGCCCGCACGTCGGAGGGCGAGAGCTTCGCGAGCGCCGCCTTCTGCTCGCGCGTGGCCGGCGCGTCGATCCGCTCGTAGACCGGGCTGCCGAAGCGGGACTCGAGCCCGGCGTACAGCTCGCCCGGGTCGCGGCCGGTGACCGCGCGGATCTCGCACGCGAGCAGGTCGAGCAGGATGCCGTCCTTGTCCGTCGTCCAGACGCTGCCGTCCCTGCGCAGGAACGACGCGCCGGCGCTCTCCTCGCCGCCGAAGCCGAACGAGCCGTCGACGAGGCCGTCCACGAACCACTTGAAGCCGACCGGCACCTCGGCGAGGCGACGGCCGAGGTCCTTCGCGACGCGGTCGATCATCGAGCTCGAGACGAGCGTCTTGCCGACGGCCGCGTCGGCGCGCCAGCCCGGCCGGTGCCGGAACAGGTAGTCGATGGCCACGGCGAGGTAGTGGTTCGGGTTCATCAGGCCCGCGACCGGGGTCACGATGCCGTGGCGGTCGGAGTCGGCGTCGTTGCCGAACGCCACGTCGAAGCGGTCCTTGAGGCCGATCAGTCCCGCCATCGCCCACGGCGACGAGCAGTCCATGCGGATCTTGCCGTCCTTGTCGAGCGTCATGAAGCCGAAGGTCGGGTCGACGACGGGGTTCACGACCTCGAGCGCGATCCCGTAGCGCTCGGCAATCGGCGCCCAGTAGTCGATCGACGCCCCGCCGAGCGGGTCGACACCGATGCGCAGCTTCGCGCCGGCGATGCGCTCCATGTCGATGACGTTCGCGAGGTCCTCCACGTAGGGGCGCACGAAGTCGTGCTCACTCGTGCTGGCGGCGCGCAGGGCCCGCTCGAACGGGATGCGCTCCACCTCGCGCAAGCCGTCCGCGAGCAGCTCGTTCGCACGCGTCTCCACCGCCTTCGTGACGTCGGTGCCGGCGGGCCCGCCGTCCGGCGGGTTGTACTTGAAGCCGCCGTCGTCGGGCGGGTTGTGCGACGGCGTCACCACCACACCGTCTGCGAGCCCGGTCCTGCGCCCGCGGTTCCAGGTCAGGATCGCGTGCGACACCGCGGGTGTCGGCGTGTAGCGACGTCCCGTCTGGATCCGCACCAGCACGCCGTTCGCGGCGAACACCTCGAGCGCGCTCACGAGCGCGGGCTCGGACAGCGCGTGCGTGTCCATGCCCAGGAACAGCGGCCCGTCGATCCCGCGCGCGCGCCGCTGCTCCGCGATCGCCTGGCTGGTGGCGAGGATGTGGTCCTCGTTGAAGCCGGCCCGCAGCGACGAGCCGCGGTGGCCGGAGGTGCCGAAGGCGACGCGCTGGGCTGGATCGGCAACGTCCGGCTTGCGCGTGTAGTACTCCGAGACGAGCCGGGGGACGTTGACGAGAAAGGAGCGGGGGGCCGGCTTGCCGGCGAGCTCGTGCAGCGCCATTCGGGGGCACCTCCTGGTGCCCTGCGATTATGCGCGAGGGCCCCGCGAGCGGCCAGCCACGAACGGCGGCCTGACAGGCTATGCTCGAATCGTGGAGTGGGAGCGCCTCGTCCGGCTCGTCGAGCGCGTGCGGACGACGCCGAAGAAGGGCGAAAAGGTCGCGCTGATCGCCGAGCTGCTGCGCCCCACGCGCGGGCGCGAGAGCGAGCTGGTGGCGCTCTATCTCACTGGCGCTTTGCCCCAGGGCCGGATCGGCGTCGGCTGGCGCACGCTCGAGCCCGCGCTGACGACCGGGCCGGCCACGGGCGGGCCGTTGACGCTGGCGCGCATCGACGCGGGCCTGACCGTGATCGCGTCGGAGACGGGCGCCGGCTCAGCCGAGCGGCGACAGCGCGAGCTGCGGGCGCTGTTCGAGGCGACCGACGAGCCGGGTCGCCGACTGCTGGCCGGGCTGCTGATGGGAGAGCTGCGCCAGGGCGCGCTCGAGGGCCTCGTGATCGAGGCGATCGCCCGGGCCGCCGCGCTGCCGGCCGCGCAGGTGCGCCGGGCGGCGATGTACGCGGCGCACGTCGGCGAGCTGGCGCGGGCGGCGCTCGAGGAAGGCGCCGCAGGCCTCGCACGCTTCTCTCTGCGGCTGCTGTCTCCCGTCGCGCCCATGCTGGCGAGTCCCGTCGGCGACGCCGGGGAGGCGCTCGAGCGGATGGGCGAGGCCGCCTTCGAGTACAAGCTCGACGGCGCGCGGCTGCAGGTCCACCGCGCCGGTGACGAGGTGCGCGTCTTCACGCGCCAGCTGCAGGACGTCACGCCGCGCGTGCCCGAGGTCGTCGAGTGGGCGCTGGCGCTGCCGGTACGCGAGGTGGTGGTGGAGGGCGAGGCGCTCGCGCTGCGACCCGACGGCCGGCCGCGGCCGTTCCAGGAGACGATGCGCCGCCTCGGCCGCAGCAAGGACGTCGAGGCTGCGCGGAGCACGCTGCCGCTGTCGTCGTTCTTCTTCGACCTGCTCTACCTCGAGGGCGAGGGGCCGCTCGTCGGCCTCTCCTACGCCGAGCGCGTGGCGCGCCTGCAGCGGCTCGTCGGGCCGGCGTCCCTGTTGCCGCGCCTCGTGACGCGGGACGCCGAAGCAGCCGAGCGCTTCTTCGCGCAGGCCCTCGCGGCCGGCCACGAGGGCGTGATGGCGAAGTCGCTCGTCGCGCCTTACGAAGCGGGCCAACGCGGCTTCCACTGGCTGAAGTGGAAGCCCGCGCACACGCTCGACCTCGTCGTGCTCGCGGTCGAGCGGGGCAGCGGCCGTCGCGCGCGCTGGCTGTCGAACCTGCACCTGGGAGCGCGCGACGCCGAGAGCGGCCAGTTCGTCATGCTCGGCAAGACGTTCAAGGGACTGACCGACGAGACCCTGCAGTGGCAGACCGAGAAGCTCGGCGCGCTCCAGGTGGGAAGCGACGGCTGGACGGTCCACGTGCGGCCGGAGCTGGTGGTCGAGATCGCGTTCGCCGACGTGCAGGAGTCGCCCCGCTACCCGGCCGGCCTGGCGCTGCGCTTCGCGCGCGTCCGCCGCTACCGTCCGGACAAGCCCGCGAGCGAGGCCGACACGCTGCAGGCGGTGCGGGCGATCTTCGAGCAGCAGCGGGCCTGAAGCGGCGGAGTTCAGGGGGCGGATTCCTCGTCGCTCGGCGAGACGAAGCTCCTCGGAACGACATCGGTTTCGACGCGAGCGATCCGGCGCCGCGTTGGCCGCGGCGTGCGCGGCGTGCTAGCGTTGCTGGGTTCGCGCGCTCCCGCGCGGGACGCCTTCTCCCCATGACCCTGCCCTCCCGCTCCTCGCTGTCCCGCCGCGTACGCAACCTGTTCCTGGGCGGGCTGATCGTCGTCGTGCCGATCGTGCTGACCGTGAACGCGCTCATCTGGCTGTTCCGCTTCCTCGACGGTTTCGCTCGGCCGTTGGCCGAGGCTGAGCTGGGTCGCAGCCTGCCGGGTGTCGGCGTGGCGATCACCGTTTGCGTCGTGCTGCTGGCCGGCTTCCTGTTCTCGTTCGGCCCGCTCAAACGCCTGCTCGACAACGCCGAGCAGGTGCTCGACGCGGTCCCGGTCGTCGGGCTCGTCTACGGTACGACGAAGAAGGTCCTCTCCGGGATCGGCGGGCCGGGCTCCGAGAACGCGTTCAAGCGCTTCGTGCTCGCGCGGCTGCCGGGGCGCACGACGCCGGGCTTCCTGACCGGCACGTTCACGCTGCGCTTCCGGGACGGCCGCGAGCACGCGGTCTGCACGGTCTACGTGCCGACGAACCACCTCTACGTCGGCGACGTGGTGGTGCTCCCCGTCGACGACGTGATCGAGACGGACCTGTCGGTCGAGGACGGCATCAGCCTGATGCTGTCGGCCGGCTCGTCGGTGCCGCACGTCGTGCGCGAGCGGGAGTAGCGGGGCGGCGGATCCCTCGTCGCCCGTCAGGAACGGAGCTCCTCGGGATGACAAGGGGCTCGTTGGTCACGGTCGGGCTCCTCGGGATGACAAGGGGCTCGTTGGTCACGGTCGGGCTCCTCGGGATGACGAGGGCTCGCCCGTCAGGGACGGGCTCCTCGAGAGGAAACGGCCTTGCGCCGCTGGAGCAGCGGCCGCAGGAACGGGGCCGTGCGCGACGTCTTCGAGCGTGCGACCTGCTCGGGCGTTCCCTGACACACGACGCGGCCGCCCTGCCCCCCGCCTTCGGGCCCGAGGTCGATCACGCAGTCGGCCGCCGCGATCAGGTCGAGGTTGTGCTCGATCACGACGACGGTGTCGCCGCGGTCCACCAGCCGCTGCAGCGCGGAGACCAGCTTCGCGACATCGGCCATGTGCAGTCCGGTCGTCGGCTCGTCGAGCACGAACAGCGTCGGCCCGAAGCCGGGCGCGGTCAGCTCCGCCGCGATCTTGATGCGCTGCGCCTCGCCGCCCGAGAGCGTCGGCGAGGCCTGACCGAGCTGCAGGTAGCCGAGGCCGATCTCCGAGAGGAACTCCAGCGGCCGGCGGATCGCGCCGACCGCCGAGAACAAGTCCTTTGCCTGGTCGACCGTCATCTCCAGCACGTCTGCGATCGAGCGCTCCTTGAACAGCACCGCCAGCGTGTCCGCGTTGTAGCGCCGGCTGCGGCACGACTCGCACGGAACGTAGACGTCGGGCAGCAGCGACATCGTCACGCGCAGGCGGCCCTGGCCCTCGCAGCGCTCGCAACGGCCGCCCTTCACGTTGAACGAGAAGCGCGCGCGGCCGTAGCCTAGGGCGCGCGCGTCGGGCACCGCTGCGAACAGCGTGCGGATCGTATCCATGATCCCGACGTAGGTCGCCGGCACCGAGCGCGGCGTGCGGCCGATCGGAGACTCGTCCACCTCCAGCGCGCGCGCGATCCCCTTGAGGCCCTCGAGCCCGGACAGCACGCCCGGCAGGCGCCGGCCCGCGAGCCGGGCCTTCACGGCCGCGTAGAGCACGTCGCGCACGAGCGTCGACTTGCCCGAGCCCGAGACTCCCGTCACGACCGTCAGTCGCGCGAGCGGAAACGTGACGTCGAGCTTGCGCAGGTTGTGCAGGCTCGCGCCGAGCACCCGTAGCGGTGTGGCCTGCTCGAGGCTGCGCCGCGGCCAGGGCGGCGTCTCGCCGTCGCCGCGCAGCCAGCGGCCGGTCACCGACTCGGCCACCCGCGCGACGTCCTGCGGCCGTCCGCTGGCGACCAGGCGTCCGCCGTCGGGCCCGGCGCCGGGGCCGAGGTCGATCACGTGGTCGGCCGCCCGGATCACGCTCTCCTCGTGCTCGACCACGACCACGGTGTTGCCGCGGTCGCGCAGGCCCAACAGCGCCTGAGTCAGCGCCGCGTCGTCGCGCGGGTGCAGGCCCACTGTCGGCTCGTCGAGCACGTAGCAGACGCCGCGCAGGTTGGAGGCGAGCGCGGCGGCGATCCGGATGCGCTGTCCCTCGCCGGTCGAGAGCGTGTCCGCCCCGCGCTCGAGCGTGAGGTAGCCGAGGCCGAGGCGGTCCAGCAGGTCCAGGCGCAGCGTCAGCTCCGGCCACACGCGCTCGCGCACCTCCTCGGGCAGCACGCCCTCGAGCGTGCCGAGCCAGGCGCGCGACTCGCGGATCGTGAGCGCCGCGACCTCGCCGATGTGGCGGCCGCCGATGCGGACCGCTCGCGCTTCCGGGCGCAGCCGGCTGCCCCCGCAGGCGGGGCAGGCGCGGTCGCGGGCGCGGTGCAGCTCGCCGTCTTCCTCGACGCGCGGCGCGCCGAAGCCGTCGCACTCGGGGCAAGCCCCGTACTTCTGCCCCCACGAGAACAGGCGCGGGTCCGGTGCGGGCAGGCCGCAGCCGCAGCTCGGGCAGGAGCGGCGCGTCGAGTAGAAGCGCTCCGCGCGGCCCGGGCCGAGCGCCAGCAGCGTGCCATGGCTCAGCTCGAGCGCGCGCGCGATCGCGGGCTCGAGCCGCGCGAGGCGGTTGCGGCCCGGTGCCACGCGACCGGCCAGCATCTCGACGTCGTGGATCGAGAAGCGATCGACGCGCGGCGGTGTGGCGGCATCGTGCAGCCGGCCGTCGATGCGCACCTCGGCGAAGCCCTTCTTCTGCGCGGCGGCGATCGCGTCGAGGTGGAAGCCCTTGCGCCGGCGCACCAGCGGCGCCAGGACCGTCAGCTCCCCGGCGGGGAAGTCCTCGGCCACGCGCGCCGCGAGCGCCGCCGAGTCGACCACCTGCCCCGGCAGCCCGCACTTCGGGCAATGCACGACGCCGAGCCGGGACCACAGCAGGCGCAGGTGGTGATAGACCTCGGAGGCGGTGCCCACGGTCGACAGCGGCGTGCCACGCGAGAGCTTCTGTTCGAGCGCGACGGTCGGCGGCACGCCCTCGAGGCGATCCACGTCCGGCCGCGCCAGCGGGCGGATGAACTGGCGCACGTAGGTGGACAGGCAGTCGAGGAAGCGGCGCTGGCCCTCGGCGAACAGGACGTCGAAGGCCAGCGTGGACTTACCGGAGCCGGAGACGCCGGTGATCGCGACCAGCGCGTCGCGCGGGACCTCGACCGTGAGCTGCCGCAGGTTGTGCTCGCGCGCGCCGACGATCCGGATCACGCGGTCCTCGTGGGCCGAGCGGGCTCGCCGCGCAGCGTGCGCGACCCGCACCGTCGCCTGCTTCGCCCCCGGCGCGGCCTTCGGCCGCAGCGAACCGGGCCCGGCGCGGCGGCCGAGCGCTGCCGCCAGCGCGCGCCCGGTCGGCGTGTCGAGACGCGCGATCCCCTGGGGCGGGCCCTCGCCGACGACGCGCCCGCCCTCTTCACCGGCTTCCGGGCCCAGGTCCACGATCCAGTCGGCGGCACGCGCCAGGTCCAGGTCGTGCTCGACGACGATCACCGAGTGACCGGCCTCGACCAGCCGCTGCAGCGCGCGAACCAGCACCGCGACGTCCGCCACGTGCAGGCCGGTCGTGGGCTCGTCGAGCAGGTACAGGCGGCCTCGCGACGCGCCGGACTCGGCCAGGGCCTGCGCGAGCTTCAGCCGCTGCGCCTCGCCGCCGGACAGCGTCGGCGCGGGCTGCGACAGCGACAGGTAGCCGAGGCCGAGGTCGAACAGCGGCTCCAGCGCCTGCGCGATGCCCTTCTGGTCGGCGAACACCCGCGCCAGCTCGCTCCCGGGCAGGTCGAGCGCGCCCGCGATCGACAGGCCGCGGCAGCGCACCTCGAGCACCTCGGGGCGGAAGCGGCGGCCGTCGCAGGCGCCGCAGCGCACGAAGGCGTCGGGCAGGAACTGCAGCTCGACCTTCTCGTAGCCCGCGCCCTCGCAGACCGGGCAGGCCCCGGCCGCGGAGTTGAACGAGAAGGACGTGGGTTTGAGGCCGCGCTCCCGCGCTTCCGGCGTCGCAGCGAAGCACTTGCGCAGCGGCTCGAGGACGCCCAGGTAGGTGGCGGCGTTGACGCGCGAGCTGGCGCCGAGCGGGGCCTGGTCGACGAGCGTGACGCCGCTCAACAGCTCGCCACCGTCGACACCGTCGCACGCGCCCGGCTCAGACTCGCCGAGGCCGAGCCCGCGCCGGAGGTTGCGGAACAGGACCTGGTCGACGAGCGACGACTTGCCGGAGCCGGAGACGCCGGTCACGCAGACGAACAGGCCCAGCGGCAGGTCGACCGTCACGTCCTTGAGGTTGTTCTCGCGCGCCCCGCGCACGCGCAGCCGGCGCGCCGGGTCGGGCAAGCGGCCCGCGGAGGCGATCTCCACGGGCAGCGCGCGACCCGCCAGGTAGGCCCCGGTGAGCGAGCGCGGCGCCCTCACGAGCCCCGCCACCGGGCCCTCGTAGACCACCTCGCCGCCGTCGCGGCCCGGGCCCGGGCCGAGGTCGATCACGTGGTCCGCCGCCGCGATCAGCGCCGGGTCGTGCTCGACGACCACCACCGCGTTGCCGGCGTCGGCCAGCCGGCGCAGCACGGCCGAGAGCCTCGAGACGTCGCGAGCGTGCAGGCCCACCGAGGGCTCGTCGAGCACGTACAGCGTGCTGGTGAGCGACCCGCCGAGCGCGGTGGCGAGCGTGACACGCTGGGCCTCGCCGCCGGAGAGCGTGCGCGACTGGCGGCCGAGCGTCAGGTAGCCGAGGCCGACGTCGACCAGGAAGCGCAGGCGGCCCCTCACCTCGTGCAGGAGCTGCTGCGCGGCCGGGTCCTTGGTGGGGGGCTCCCACTCGCGGAACGCGCGCTCGGCGTCGGCGACCGGCAGCGACTCGGCCTGCGGCAGCGTCAGCCCCGCCACGCGGAACAGGCGCGCCTCGGCCTTCAGCCGCGTGCCAGCGCAGTCGGGGCAGGTGCGGTAGCTGCGGTAGCGCGAGAGCAGCACGCGCACGTGCATCTTGTAACTCTTCGTCTCGAGCCAGCCGAAGAAGCCGGCGACGCCGTACCACTTCTTCTGCCAGCTCGCGCGGCCGCCCGGCTCGCCGTCCCAGACCAGCCGCCGCGCGCGCTCCGGCAGCTCGGCCCAAGGCACGTCGGCGGGCAGGCCCTCGCGCTTCAGGAAGCGCTCGAGGTCGTCCTGGCAGTCGCTGTAGAAGCTCGTCTGGAACGGCTTCACCGCGCCGCCGGCGAGCGTCCGGCGCGAGTCCGGGACCACGAGGTCGGGGTCGATCGCCATCGTGCGCCCGAAGCCCTTGCAGGTCGGGCAGGCGCCGAACGGGTTGTTGAACGAGAACAAAGCCGGGCTCGGCTCGGAGTAGGCGATGTCGCAGCGCGCGCAGTGCAGTGCCTCGCTGAAGCGCAGCGGCTCGCTCGCGCCGTCCACGCGCAGCTCGACGTGGCCCTCCCCGTGGCGCAGCGCGGACTCGAGCGAGTCGACCAGGCGCTGGCGCTGGTCGGCGGCGATCGTGACGCGGTCGAGCACGACCGTGATGACGCCGTCCTCGGGACGCAGGCGCGCGTCTTCGATGCGAGCCGGCTGGCCGTCCTCGAGCACCCGCCGCAGTCCGGCCTTCTCGAAGGCCTCGCGCACGACCTCGACGCCGACCGTGCGACCGACGCGGTGCGGGAACGAGACGAGGGCCGCCATGCCCGCGGCCTCCGCGAGCGCCGCCTCGAAGATGGACGAGGGCGTGTCGCGTCGCACCGGCTCGCCACATTGCCGGCAGTGGAGCGTGCCGGCGCGCGCGTAGAGCGCTCGCAGGTAGTCGGCGACCGAGGTCATGGTGGAAACGGTGGAGCGCGAGGTACGCACCGGGGCCGTGCGGTCGACCGCCACGGCCGGCAGCACGCCCTCGATCCGCTCGGCCCGCGGCCGGTCGAGCCGCTCCAGGAACTGGCGCGCGTATGGGCTGAAGGTCTCGGCGTAGCGGCGATGGCCCTCGGCGTAGAGCACGTCGAAGGCGAGCGAGGACTTGCCGGCGCCGGCCACGCCCGTCACCGCGGTCACGGCGCCGATCGGGACCCGGACGCTGACGCCCTTCAGGTTGTTCTGCCGGGCGCCGTCGACCTCGATCACGCGGGAGGGCATCCCCCGAGAATCGCAGGGAAGCAGGGCTGCGGCAACCCGCCGGCCGTGCGGCCGCGAGTGCTCAGGCCGAGGTCGGAGGGTACGGGACGGGCGCCGTGAACGAGCGCAGGGGCAACGGCTGCCGGTCCAGCCAGAAGGCGCTCAGTTGCTCGAGCGCGAGGCCCGTGTTCGCCGGAGTCACGACGCTCGCCGCGAGCGCGCCCTCGTCGACCAGCCGGCGGCCGTAGCCGGGGCAGGCGTCGACCCCGAGCAGCTTCGCGTCGAGGAGCAGCGCGCGGTGCTTCGCGTCGGCCAGCGCCCGGATCGCGCTGCGCACGCCCATCGCCAGCTCGTCGCTCTGGGCCGCGACGGCGGTGAGGCTCGGATTGCGCACCTTGAAGATGCGGTACCAGTCGCCGAAGGCCATGATCCCCGCGGCCTCCGTCCACTCTCCGGCCTCGGCGTCGAGCAGGTCGGTGCCGGGCCCGAGCGTCTCGCGCAGCCCCGCGAGCCGCTCCTGTGCCGCCGAGGAGCGGCGCGGGCCCGTGACCGCCAGCACGCTGCCGCCGCCGCTCGCGATCCGCCGCAGCTGTGTTCCCTGGATTCGCCCGAGCGCGCCGTGGTCCGTGCTCACGGTGCCGAACGGCTGTCCCCGTCCCCAGGAGCGGGCCGCGTACTCCACCGCCGGGCTCCAGGCGTTCAGCAGCACGAGCCCGGTGCGGCCGCGCAGCTCTTTCAGCAGCAGGTCCGTCGTCGACAGCGTCGACGGTTCGATTACGACCGCGTCGACCGGTGCCGGCTCGAGCAGCCGTTTCTTGACCACGCGCAGCTGGTCGAAGGCGGGCGCGAACGCGACCTCGACCCGCAGGTCGTGCCGCTTGCCGGTGGCGAGCGCGGTCTCCTCCTGCAGCAGCTGGTAGTGGTCGTGCTCCTCACGTCGGCCGGGCAGGAGCACCAGGACGGTCTGGCTCATGCGCTCACCTGACCCGGACGCTACACCCTCGACGCCTCAGCGTCCAGCCACTCGGGCAGCCACTCGGGCGGGCGGCGTGGTGCCGGCCGGGCCGGTCCGCCGGACGCCCGCGGTACAGTGGAAGGCATGGCCATCCACGCACAAGCCGCACGCGCAAAGCAGGGACCGCTAACCCCGTTCGACTACGAGCCGCAGCCGCTCGGCGCCCACGACGTCGAGATCGCGATCACACACTGCGGGATCTGCCACAGCGACGTGCACCTCGTCGACGGCGACTGGGGCATGGGGAGCTACCCCATGGTGCCCGGCCACGAGATCGTCGGCCTCGTTTCCGCCGTCGGCAGCGAGGTGCGTCACCTGAAGACCGGCGACCGCGTCGGCGTCGGCTGGCAGCGCAGCGCCTGCCTCGAGTGCGACGCCTGCCGAGCCGGCGACGAGAACCTGTGCGCGCAGAACCAGGCCACCTGCGTCGGCCACTTCGGCGGTTTCGCCGAGCGCATCCACGTCGACGGCCGCTTCGCCTTCCCGGTCCCGGAGGGCCTCGCCTCCGACGTGGCCGCGCCCTTGCTGTGCGGCGGCGCCACCGTCTACTCGCCGCTGCGGCGCTGGGTGAAGCCGGCGATGCGCGTCGGCGTCGTCGGGATCGGCGGCCTTGGGCACCTCGCCCTGCAGTTCGCGAGCGCCATGGGCTGCGAGGTGACCGCGATCTCCTCGACTCCCGACAAGGAAGCCGAGGCCCGTTCCTTCGGCGCCCACCGCTTTCTCGCGACGCGTGATCCGAAGGCCCTGTCCTCGGCGGCGGGCAGCCTCGACTTCATCCTCTCCACGGTCTTCGTGACCCCGGACTGGGACGGGCTTCTGGGCGCCCTGCGGCCGAACGGGGTGCTGTGCCTCGTCGGCGTGACGAGCGAGCCGCTGTCGGTCCAGGCGTTCACCCTGCTGGCCGGGCAGAAGAGCGTCACCGGTTCGGCGATCGGCGGCCGGCCCGCGATCCGGGAGATGCTCGCCTTCGCTGCACGGCACGGGATCGCCGCGAAGGCCCAGGTGCGGCCGCTCGCTCAGGCAGACGCCGCGCTCGGCGACGTGCGCAAGGGCCGCGCCCGCTACCGGATCGTGCTCGCCGTCTGAGCGCGGTCCGAGGCGGGGTTGGGTCGCGAGGGAACTCGGAGTACGCTGTGGGTGTTCCCAAGGAGCCAACGACCATGGCGGAGAACCGGAGTGCCTCCGGGACCACGAGGCGCGGTTTCCTCTGCGGCGGCGCCGTCGCCGCCGCAGTGGCCGTCGCCGCGAGGGCCGGAGCCGTACCCACGATTTCCGAGACTAGAGGTGCCAGGATGATCGAGCTGCCCCCCCTTCCCTTCGGCGAGAGCGATCTCGCCCCGCACATCTCGCAGGAAACCATCTCGTTCCACTACGGCAAGCACCACAAGGCCTACGTGGACAACACCAACAAGCTGATCGACGGCACGGACCTCGCGGGCGCGGCCCTCGAGGACATCGTCAAGGCTGCCGCCGGCAAGCCGGACAAGAAGGGCCTGTTCAACAACTCCGCGCAGGTGTGGAACCACACCTTCTACTGGAAGAGCCTCAGCCCGAAGGGCGGCGGCCAGCCCACCGGCAAGCTGCTGGACAAGATCAAGACGGACTTCGGCGACTTCGCGAAGTTCAAGGAAGACCTGGCCAAGGCCGCGGTGACGCAGTTCGGCAGCGGCTGGGCGTGGCTCGTGCTCGAGGGCGGCAAGCTGAAGATCGAGCAGACGCCGAACGCCGAGACCCCGCTGACGGCCCCCGGCAAGACGCCGCTGCTGACGATCGACGTCTGGGAGCACGCGTACTACGTCGACTACCGCAACAAGCGGCCCGACTACGTGACGGCCGTGCTCGACAAGCTGATCAACTGGGAGTTCGCGGCGAAGAACCTCGGCTAGACGAGCTGCGCCGCAGGCGTGTCGGTCGACGGCGTCCTCCTGGCATAGGGCTTGCTCCGCAGACCCTCCGAGGGTCGCGGATGCAGACCCGCCAGGAGGTGCCGGCATGATGTTGCGCCACGCTGCCGTGTGGGCGGCGCTGCTCGTGGCGGGGGCTTTCCCCGCCTCGGTGGGCTGCTCGTCCGCACCGTCGTCTCCGACTCCCATCCCCACGCCTCCGGTCATTCCCGAGGTGGCGGGAGCGACCCGGGGCGCGTCCGAGGGTGCGACGTCCGTCTGGCTGGTCGCCGCCGACCCCGCTCCCGGATCGCTGCTCGCGGGCTGCGCAGGCGGCGCTTCCGGCTGTGGGGGGCGGATCCGCATGACGCTGCACGTTGTGTCGCCAGCCGGCGGCCCCAGCCTCGGCCTTCTCGCGCTCCTGCACAGCGACCGCTCGACGGCGTGCTTCCGTGCGATCAGCCCGGCATTGGCACTCCCCCGGGGGACGGGCCTGGACGTCGAGGTCGCCTTCGACCCCATGGACACCGACGAGGGGTGCCCCAGCCCGCTCGAGATCACTCACCTCGCCGTGGCCGTCGAGGGCACGACGGCGGTCCTCGCGCGACAGGAGTGGGCGCTGCGGTACTCCCTCGTCCGCTAGGCCAGGCGGCCGTTCGGTCCTCGAATGTACCCTTCGAGAATCAAACGCCGTCGGCTCGAGCTAGTGGCTCTCGCGGCGCCCCGAAGAGCCGTGCCACACGTACAGGCACAACCCGACGAACAGGACTGCCGAGACCGTCTGGGAGACGCCCACGTTGTCGTAGAAGGGGCTCTTCAGCCAGTCCTCGGTGTAGCCCGGCACCAGGCGCAGCGCCGCGCCGAACACGCCGCCGAGCGCGCCCCCGGCCATCAGGCCCGACGCGATCACGACGCCGCGCTCGCGGATCGAGGCGCCGTGCTCGCCGGCCGTGCGCTCCGCGCGGCGGTTGAGGTAGTGCGACAGGAAGCCGCCCACGAGCGCCGGCGTGTTGAGCTCGAGCGGCAGGTACATGCCGAGCGCGAAGATCAGCGCCGGCACGCCGAGCATCTCCATGATCACGGCGATCGCCGCCCCCGCGCCGAACAGGATCCAGGCGACCGGTTGCCGGCTCATGAAGCCCTCGACCAGCGACTTCATGATCGCGGCCTGCGGCGCGGGCAGCACCACGCGCAGGTCGCCCGGCGCCGCCTCGCCGAACTGGAAGGCCCGCGCGAGCAGGACGATCGTCAGCCCGGCGGCCAGCGCGGCCACCGCGATGCCCAGGAACTTCACCTTCTCCTGCGCAGCGGGAGTCGAGCCGAGCCAGTAGCCGGTCTTGAGGTCGGTGACGAACTGGCCCGAGACCGCGACGGCCGTGCACACGACGCCGGCCACCGCCATCACGAAGAACATGCCGCTGGTGCCCGAGACGCCGAAGCGCAGCAGCACGATCGAGGAGACGATGATCGTGAGCATCGTCATGCCGGAGATCGGGTTGCGCGCGGTGGTGGCGATCGCGTTCGCGGCAACCGAGGTGAAGAAGAACGAGAAGACCAGCGTCAGCAGGACTCCGACCAGCACGACCAGCAGCGATTGGCCGAGCGTCGAGAAGAAGACACCCGCGGCCAGGGTCGAGACGAGCACGCCGGCCAGGATCGAGACGACAGTGATGTCGCGGTCCGTGCGCTCCTGCGCCAGCTCGCCCTGGCGGAACGTGCGCGCGGCGATCGAGAACGAGCCCGCGATGATGCGCAGCGACTTCACGATGCCGAAAATGCCCGCGGTCGCGATCGCGCCGACGCCGACGAAGCGTACGTAGCCGCGGAAGATCTGGGCCGCGCTCATCTGCGCGATCGGGATCGTCCCCGGGTACACGGCGTCGGGCAGGTGCTGGCCGATCATCCAGACGAGCGGCACCAGCACCAGGTTCGACAGGAAGCCGCCGGCGCACAGGATCAACGACGAGCGCAGGCCCATCACGTAGCCGAGGCCCAGGATGAACGCCACCGCGTCGAAGCTGAGCGCGACCCGCGCTCGCTCGGCGAGCGTCTTCAGCGCCGGCACGAACTGGAAGTCCACGAACTCGCGCCAGACGTGGAAGGTGGTGGCCAGGAAGTCGTAGATGCCCGCGATCGCCGTGGCCTGCAGCAGCAGCTTCGCCTGCGAACCGCCCTTCTCGCCGGTCACCAGCACCTCGGTGATCGCGGTCGCCTCCGGGTAGGGGAACTGCCCGTGCGTCTCGCGCACGAAGTAGCGGCGCAGCGGGATCAGGAACAGCGTGCCGAGGCAGGCGCCCGCCAGGCAGATGAACACCGTCTGCAGCTGGTGCGGCTGCAGGTTCAGCATGTAGAGCGCGGGCAGCGTGAAGATCGCGCCGGCCGCCAGCGAGCCCGAGACGCCGCCGATGCCGGTGACGATCACGTTCTCGAGCAGGCTCGAGCGGCGCGGGTAGGCGCGCGCGAGGCCGATCGTCAGGATCGAGATCGGGATCGCCGCCTCCATCACCTGCCCGACCTTCAGGCCGGAGTAGGCGGAGGCCACGGTGAACACCACGCACAGGAACAGACCCCAGCCGACCGAGCGCACGGTCGTCTCCGGCAGCCGCGCCGACGCGGGCACCAGCGGCTCGTAGCGCTGGCCGGGCCCGAGCGGCTGGTAGGCGTTCGGAGGCAGCGACTGGGTGTCGGGCGTGTCCATCGGGCGTCCTCCGTGGTGCGCGGCAAGTCTCTCACGAGTCCCGTCGCTGGCCGGCTTGCGCCGCGCCGGCTCTCGTCTCATGCTGTCCGGGGACAGGGAGGGCGCATCGTGAGCTTCCAGGCCGGACTTCGTTCGTGCGGGGCCGTGGCCGTCCTGCTGCTGGCCGTGGCGCCAGCGTCTGCGGCCGACCTGTCCGGGCGCCTGCTCGCGGCCGCGTCGGGCGGCGATGCCGCCCAGCTGGCGGCGCTGCTGCGGGGCGGGGCGGACGCGAACGCCCGCGACGCGTCGGCGCGCCCCGCGCTGCTCGTCGCCGCCACCTCCGGGCGCCCGGAGGGCGTGCGGGCGCTGCTGCGCGGCGGCGCCGCGCCCGACGCCTCGGACCGCGGGGGCTGGACGGCGCTGCACGAGGCGGCGCGCAGCGGGGACCTCGCGTCGGCACGCCTGCTGCTCGACGCGGGCGCGACGCCCGACCTGCGCGCCCGCTCCGGCGGCACACCGCTCGACGTCGCCGAGCGCGGCGGTCGCCGCGAGCTGGCGGCGCTGCTGCGCGCGCACGGCGCGCGCGGGTCGGGCAAGTCGATCGGCGACACGGTCTGCGTGAGGCGCTGGCGCGGCGACGGTTTCTGCGCCGAGGTGGCCGGCGTCGACGCCACACGTTTCCGGTTGCGGGTGACGGAGGTCGTCGGCTGCGGGGGCGGCTGCGCGGCCGATACAGCCTGCTCGGCCGGCAGGAGCGTTGGCCTCGAGCTGGCGTCCGGGGCCGAGCTGTGGGTGCCGGCCTCCTGCCTCACGCACACGGGAGTGGCGCGATGAGCGGCGGTGCACGTGTGGCCGCTGCTGCGCTCGTCGCTTCGCTCGCCGCCTGCGGCGGGTCCTCCTCTGGG
>Ga0302299_10000274_pt1 | contig 26421 bp, 26 predicted proteins | sample III_Fen_N3_4_FD_198795 | JGI IMG/M metagenome (GOLD analysis project Ga0302299, IMG submission 198795) | Peat permafrost microbial communities from Stordalen Mire near Abisko, Sweden - III_Fen_N3_4 | ecosystem: Environmental > Terrestrial > Soil > Wetlands > Permafrost | place: Sweden: Abisko...
ACGACGGAGGCCCACGATGGCCCGCTACCTGCTCAGCATCATCCAGCCCGACGGCGCCCCGCCCTCCCCCGAAGTCTTCGGCCCCATCATGGCGCGCGTCGCCAAGTTCTCGGACGAGCTGGCGTCCTCGGGCGCCTGGGTGTTCAACGCCGGGCTGCATGATGCGAGCTCGACCACGGTGGTCCGCATCAAGGACGGCGAGATGCTCCTCACCGACGGCCCCTACGTCGAGGCCAAGGAGCACGTGGGCGGGCTGGTCATCGTTGACGTTCCGGACCTCGACGCCGCGCTCGTCTGGGCGCGCAAGGCCGCCGAGGCAACGACGCTGCCCATCGAGGTGCGCCCGTTCCGGGACGAGTTCCCGACCTGAGCGCTGAGCGGGGTCGCGACGTGACGGACGACCGGTCGCCGCGGGCGATCGAGGCCACCTTCCGGGAGGCCTACGGCCGTGCCGTCGCGACCCTGGTGCGGGCATTCGGCGACATCGACCTCGCCGAGGAGGCCGTCCAGGACGCGTTCACGGTGGCCATCGCGCGGTGGCCGGTCGACGGCGTGCCGCCGAGTCCCGCCGGCTGGATCGTCACGACCGCCCGACGGCGCGCGCTCGACCGCCTGCGGCGCGAGGCCACGCGTGACGACCGCCACGCCGAGGCGACCCGCCGCCTGGCCGATGCGGACTCCCCACAGGAGGGCGTCGTGCGCGACGACCGGCTCCGGCTCATCTTCACGTGCTGCCACCCGGCGCTCGGCGAGGCCGCCCGGATCGCGCTGACGCTCCGGCTGCTGGGCGGCCTGACCACGCCGGAGATCGCCCGCGCGTTCCTGGTCCCGGAGGCCACCATGGCCCAGCGGCTGGTCCGGGCGAAGGCCAAGATCCGCGACGCGCGCATCCCCTACCGCATCCCCGACGACGCGGACCTCCCCGAGCGGCTCCGGTCCGTCCTAGCCGTCGTGTACCTGGTGTTCAACGAGGGGCACACGGCAACGTCTGGCGGCGCGTTGACGCGGCCGGACCTCTCGGCCGAGGCGGTCCGGCTCGGTCGCCTGCTGGTCGAGCTGATGCCCGACGAGGCCGAGGCGCAGGGCCTGCTCGCGCTCATGCTCCTGGGCGAGGCGCGGCGCCCGGCGCGCACGGGTCCAGATGGAGAGCTCGTCCGGCTGGCGGACCAGGACCGCTCGCGCTGGGATGGCGCGCTGATCGCGGAGGGGCATGCCCTTGTACGTGCGTGCCTGCGCCGGAACCAGCCCGGGCCGTACCAGATCCAGGCGGCGATCGCCGCCGTGCACACCGACGCGCCATCGGCCGCCGCGACGGACTGGCGCCAGATCCTCGCGCTGTACGACCAGCTGCTCGCCCTGACGCCGACGCCCGTGGTGGCGCTCAACCGCGCGGTGGCGCTCGCCGAGGTCGATGGCCCGGCGGCCGGCCTAGCCGCAACCGACAACCTCGACCTCGCGAGCTGGCACCTGTACCACGCCGTCCGCGCCGACCTGCTCGAGCGGCTGGGCCGAAGCGACGAGGCGGCGGCGGCGTACGAGGCGGCGATCGACCTCGCCGGGTCGTCGGCCGAGAAGGCATCCCTCGAGGGGCGGCGCGCCGTCCTCTCCCAGGGCCTGCACCCACGCACCTGAGGAACGGCGCCGCCAGCTCGAAGGCGAATGGGCCGAGCGGACCTTCTTGACGCTCCCGGGGGCCCCTACAGTCTGGACCGCGGATCCGTGTGACCTGGGGGCTGATCAGATGACCGACAAGACGCAAGCCGTGGAGCAGCCGATCACGACGCGCGAGTGGATCCGAGGGATCCTCGTCGTCGTGGTCCTGACGACGGCTGCCGTGGGTCTCGGCATCTGGCTGCTTGGCACGTTCGTCTTCGGCTGCGGGTGTACGACGCCCGCCTGACCCTCCGTCAGAAGTGCTCGGCGTGGTCCGCAAACGCTCCCGGGCCGCTCGGCCAAGCAGGAACGCAAGCGTGCCGGCCCATACACCGGTGGAGGGCTTGACCGGAAGCCGCAATCCCGAGGCAGCGGAACTACCGACGGTCCTCCATGCGAACGCGGCCCAAGCCTCATTGGGTCCTCTCCGCAGTAGACGCCGCCTCCAAGCACCTACGCGCCCTTCCACACCAAGCCTGAAAGGTCAGGACGCCGAAGAGTCCAAAGGCCGCGATGAAGGCCAGGAGGAACGACTCTGCCGACATGCTCTTGGTTTCGCCATCGAGAATCGGCAATCCACCGCTCTGGCGGCCGGATCAGTCCACCGTGAGGGTCTTCGAGAGGTTCCGCGGGAAGTCCGGGTCGAAGCCGCGCAGCACGCTCATGTGGTACGAGAGCAACTGCAGCGGGATCACGCTGAGCAGCGCGCTGATCTGCGGGTCGGACGCGGGGATGGGGACCAGCACGTCGCCGTTCGCGCGGAGGCGGGAGTCCTCCTCGGCAATCGTGATCGTCCGGGCGCCGCGGACGCGGACCTCGTTGAGGCCGCTGATGATCAGCGGCACATCGGTCGGCCCGGCGACGAAGACGATCGGGAAACCCTCCGTCACCGCGGACAGCGGGCCGTGCTTGAACTCGGTCGAGAGCATCCCCTCGCAGTGGGCGTAGGTGATCTCCTTGAGTTTGAGCGCGCCCTCGAGCGCGATCGCGTAGGTGGCGCCGTAGCCCAGGCAGTACAGGTCGTCCCAGCCGTTGATCTCGGCGGCGATCCGCTCGATCGGCTCGGCCACCGCAGCCAGCGTCGCGTCCATCAGGTCGGGCACGCGGGCGAGCTCGGCGGTGTCGCGCCCGGCGAGGCGGTACGCGAGGTAGAGGAACGCGAGCACCTGGTTGGTGAACGTCTTGGTGGCGGGCACGCTGATCTCGTAGCCGCAGCCGAGCGGCAGGCACGCCGCGGTGGCGCGCGTGAGCGTTGAGCCGACGACGTTGGCGAGGCCGAAGCCGACCATTCCTCGGCGGTCGGCCGCCTCGAGCGCGTTGAGGACGTCCTTGGTCTCGCCCGACTGACTCACGAAGATGCCCACGTCCTCGGGCCCGACGGCCGGCGCGTACTGCGCGATGAACTGCGGCGCGAGCACCGGGATTGCGACCCGCCCTGCGAGCTGCGCGAGGTAGACGGAGCCGACCGCCGCCGCGTGGTAGCTCGTCCCGCAGCCGATGAAGTACAAGTGCCGCGCCGTCCGCATCCTCTCGACCACGGTCGCCACGTCCGCGCTCGCGTCGAGCAGGTGGAGCAGCTCGCGCGCGACCTGCGGCTGCTCGTGGATCTCCTTGGCCATGAAGTGCGCGTAGCCGCCCTTGCGGACCGCGTCCATCGTCTCGGTGACCAGCTCGACGGGGCGGTCGACCAGGCTGCCGTCCCCCACCGAGCGGACTTCGACCCGATCGGCCCACAGCGTGACGATCTCGCCGTCGAGCGGGCGGATGACGCGGCGCGTGAGCGGCAGGATCGACGGCAGGTCCGAGGACACGCAGGTAAACCCGTCGCCGACGCCGACGACGAGGCCCGAGCCCTTCTTGAACGCGAAGAGCTTGTCGTCATCCGCCTTGCCGATGACGAACGCGTAGTCGCCCTGGAGGTCGCCGTACGCGAGGCGGATGGCCTCGAGCAGCTCGTGGCCCCGGCGAACGTGCCGCTCGACCGCGTGGACGCACGTCTCGCCGTCGTTCTCGGAGCGGACGGTCATCCCCTCGGCGGTGAACTGCTCGCGCAGCTCCACGTTGTTGACCACGTTGCCGTTGTGGGCCCCGACCATCGAGCCGTCGGAGTCCAGGTGCGGCTGCGCGTTGACCTGCGACGGCGCCCCGAACGTGGCCCAGCGCAGCTGCGCGATCCCCCGGCTGCCGCGCATCTCGGCGAGGTCGTGGCGCGCCGCGACCGCGTCCACCTTGCCCACGTCCTTGCGCAGGTCGATGACGCCGTCCCGGATCGTCGCCGCCCCGACCGAGTCGTAGCCCCGGTAGGTCAGCCGCTGGGCGGCCTCGATGAGGATGGGCCCGAGGGCCTCATCCCGGTCGGTCACATAGCCGAAGACGCCGCACATGCCAGCCAGATCTCCCGGATCGGCGTGCCCGGGACGTCATCGCCGCCCGATCGCCGACTCCTATCGTGCCGAGTCCGGCGCGCGGATGCTTGGCCTCGCGGCGCCCCGCCTGCCCCGTGCTACGAGGTCGGCTTCGGCTTCTTCTGCTTCGGCGGCCGCTTCGGTGTCTTGTCGCCCATGTCACACCTCCTTGCGCCACAGTATGAACGCCGGGCTTGACGGTGTGCGACCCCGAATCGTATTCTACCGATCGGTTGAATACATGTCCGGAGCAGTGATGCCCGCCGCCGATCCGCTCAGCGCCACCTTCGCCGCCCTGGCCGACCCGACCCGCCGCGCCATCCTGGCCCGACTGGGGCAGGGCGAAGCCTCGGTGACCGAGCTGGCCAAGCCCTTCCCCGTCAGCCTCGCCGCCGTCAGCAAGCACCTCAAGGTGCTCCAGTCGGCCGGGCTGGTGGTGCAGGGCCGTGAGGCGCAGTGGCGGCCATGCCGGCTCGAGGCCACACCGCTCCGGGGCGCCTCGGTCTGGATTGACCAGTACCGCGAGGTCTGGGAGGGCCGCCTCGACCGCCTCGACGCCTACCTCGACACCCTTGCAGCCCAGGAGAGCGACCCGTCATGAGCGTCCCCACCCCGTCCGCCGTCATCGACCGCGAGGCCGTCACCTTCCGCATCGAGCGTGACTTCAACCATCCCCGCGAGCGTGTCTTCCGAGCCTGGACCTCGTGCGAGCACGTCACCCAGTGGTGGGGCCCGACCGACTTCACGCTCCCCGTCTGCGACATGGACTTCCGCCCGGGCGGCACGTGGTTCTACGGCATGTTCCATCCCGACTTCGGCCTCAACCACGGGCTGATGGAGTTCACCGCGATCGAGGCGCCGTCGCTGATCGAGTTCGTCGACCACTTCGTGGACGCCGAGCGGACGATCAACGCGGCGATGCCCAGCTCGCGCGGCCGGATCGAGCTCCACGACCTGGGCGACGGGCGGACGCGGCTGGTGAGCATCTCGACGTACCAGACCGTCGAGCAGCTCGACCAGGTGATCGCCATGGGCATGGAGCAGGGCTTCGGCATGACGCTCGACCGTCTCGACGCCCACCTCGCCCAGATCGCCGAATCGGCGTCGGCGCATTGACCGGACAGTACGCCGACATCAACGGCCTGCACCTCTACTACGAGGTCCACGGCGAGGGCCGCCCGCTCATCGCGCTGCACGGGGGTCTGGGCTCGGGCGAGATGTTCGCGCCGATCCTTGGCGCGCTTTCCGAGCACCGCCAGGTCATCCTCCCCGATCTCCAGGGCCACGCCCGGACTGCGGACATCGACCGCCCGATCGACTACCGGCTCATGGCCGACGACATCGCGGGGCTGATCAGGCATCTCGGCCTCGAGCGCCCCGACGTGCTCGGCTACTCGATCGGCGGGGGCACTGCGTTCTGGACCGCGGTGCAGCACCCCGAGCTCCTTGGGCGCCTTGTGCTGGTGTCCGTGCAGTTCAAGTTCGCCGCGCTCTACCCGGAGATCCAGGCGGCGCAGCAGCAGCTCAGCGGGGCCGCCGCGCCGATGATGGAGCCGTCGCCCATCTACCAGCACTACCTCCGCGTGGCGCCGCGGCCCGAGGACTTCCCGCGCCTGCTGGACAAGGTGGGCGCCGCCATTGGAGCGCCGACCGACCTCACCGAGGAGGTGCGCGGTCTAGAGGTCCCCACGCTCATCGTGGCCGCGGACGCCGACATGGCGCCGCCGAGCCACTACGCGGAGGTCTTCGGGCTCCTCGGCGGCGGCAGGCGCGACGGCGGCTGGATGGGCGAGGGCCGTCCGAAGGGCGGTCACGCCCTGGCGATCCTGCCCAACGAGACGCACTACTCGATCGTGGCCTCGCCGCTGCTCGCGGCCGCTGCGCTCGCGTTCCTTGATGAGCCGGCGGACGCGGAGCGCGCCTGACCAGCGAGAGGTCCCAGTCGTCAGGCGGGCCGGACCTCGACCACGGTCTTGCCGCGGGCTCGGCCGTCCACCAGGACGTTGAGCGCCGCAGGGACCTCGTCGAGCCCGACGGTCGCGCCGATCGCCGGGGTCAGGTGCCCGGCCTCGACCAGCGTCACGAGCGCGCTCAGGTGGTCGCGCGTCATGCGCGCGATGAAGTTCATGATCGGGCGCGGGCCAAACCTCGTGCGCAGCCGCGCGTCAAGCATGTGGACCACGAGCCCGGCCGAGGTGGCGCTGCCGGCCCCGACGACCACAGCGCGGCCGCTCGTGGTCAGCAGCCGGACCAGCTCGCCGTTCGAGGCGAAGCCGCCCGCGTCGATGACGAGGTCGAACCGGTCAGTGCCCGCCAGCAGGTCCTGCTCGGCCCGGTTCACGACCCGCTGCGGCCCGAGCCCGGCGACCAGGTCCAGCGTGGCCGGGCCGGTGACCGCCGTCACGCGCCCGCCGTCCGCGAGAGCGATCTGCACGGCGTACGAGCCGACGCCGCCGCCGGCCCCCAGGATCAGCACCGACTCCCCGCTGACGAGACGTCCGTGGTCGCGGACCGCCTGGAGCGCCGTCACGCCCGCGATGGGCAGCGCTGCCGCCGCCATGAGGTCGAGTGACGCCGGCTTGCGGACGAAGTTGCGGACCCGGCCCGCCACCAACTCGGCAAACGCCCCGTCGCGACCGCCGAAGACCGCGTCGCCCACCGCGAGCTCCGTCACGGTCGAGCCGACCGCCTCCACGACGCCCGCGAGGTCGGTGCCCGGGATCGCCTGCTTGGGCCGGGTCAGGCCCGTCGTGGCGCGGGCGAGGATCGGACGGCCCATGACGAGGTGCCAGTCCATGGCGTTGAGCGACGCCCCGACCACGCGCACGAGCACGCCGTCATCGCCGATGGCCGGCACGTCGACATCACGAAGGCTGAGCACGCGCGACGGCCGACCGTAGCGCTCCTGGATGATCGCCCGCACCGGCTTGCTCCCGCTTGGTTCGTACACTGTACGATTGACGAGCGCACCCTACGACGTACACTGTACGAAGTCAAGTGGCCCGAGGAGATGGAGCGTGAGCGAGTCCGCGCCCGCACGGGAAGCCGCGGTGGCGCCGCGCGCCCGCCTGAGCCGTGAGCTCGTCCTCGACGGCGCTGTTCTCCTCGCGGACAGGGACGGCCTCGGGGGTCTGTCCATGCGCAACCTCGCCCACGAGATCGGGTCAGAGGCAATGTCGCTCTACCACTACATCCCCAACAAGGACGAGCTCCTCACCGGGATGATGGACCGCGTCCTCGACGAGATGAGCCCGTGCGCGGCAGCCGCCGACTGGCGGGCATCGGTGAAGGCGGCGATGGTCTCGCGGCGGGCAGTCCTACTGCGGCACCCGTGGGCGGCCGACCTCCAGCTCCACGGGCTCCGGCTGACGCCCTCGCGACTGCGGCACATGGAGGCCCTGCTCGCCACCCTCCACGGCGGCGGGTTCAGCGGCGCGCTGGCGGACCATGCGTACCACGCCATCGACATCAGCGTGCTGGGCTGGAGCCTCTGGGAGGCCCGATTCGACGCACTCACGCGTACCGCGCCCGCAGACATGGCCGAGGCGGCGCTCGCGGCGATCCCCCGCGATGCCTGGCCCGAGGCCGCGGGCCACCTCGAGTTCCACCTCCACCCGCCCGAGGGTCCGCGCGTGTCCACCTTTGATCTCAGCCTCGACCTGCTGCTCGACGGGCTGGAGCGCCTCCGGCTCGAGACGAGCACGCCACGCTAGCGATGGCCGACCTCGTCCGGTTCCGCACCGCGTTCACCGGAGAGCTCGTGTACTGGCGCGGGCCGTCGCCGTTCCACTTCGTGCCCGTGCCGCCGCCGCAGGCCGCGGAGATCGGCTTCCTCGCCCCCATGGTCACCTACGGCTGGGGCGCCATCCCGGCTCGGGTCCGCATCGGCCGGACCGAGTTCACGACCTCGCTCTTCCCCAAAGACGGCGGCTACCTCGTCCCGATCAAGGACAAGGTCCGCAAGGCCGAGGACCTGACGGTCGGCGACGTGGTGCACCTCGAGCTCGCGATCGGGCGCTGAGGGCGCCCGGCCGCGACAAGACCTCCGGACCCCGTGCGGCGGGCCGGCGCTCGACGTGCTGGCGCGCGAGGCCCAGTCGCGCGACGCGTGGTCAGCCGCGGACAGCGACGGGGCGGCTGGCGGGCACCGGCAGCGTGACGGCGACCGGGACGAGGACCGGCGTGCTCGGCAGGGCAGCGACCGGCCGGCGATCGTGGACCATCTCGCGGAAGAAGCTCACGGCTCGGGCGGGCAGCCGCGAAACGCCGGCGAAGGTCGGGCACTCGAGCCACAGCATGTCGCCGCGCTCAACCAGGGTGAACTCCTTGCCGCAGGCGCAGAGCGCCGTGGTGCCCATGGCCTCGTCGATGGCGGTCAGGAAGATGTCGTCGCGCATGGTTCGTTCTCCGCTCCCGGATCGCCGAGTGCCCGCCGGGCGGACGAGGTCGATGGCCGTGAGCACTGTCGCCGCGGCCCAACTGGTGTGCGCCTCTGGCGCAGGATCCGCAGCCCCGATCGGCGTCCGCCCCTTGGCGGACCTCGCTGACCGGTAGGTGAATCATCGGTCGCGGGCGCCACCCGACCCACGGCCGCGCGGTCCCCTGCCACGGTTGCGGTTCGGAAACGGGCCCGGGCCGTCGTGCCCGCGGGACCGTGCCGGAGGTCAGGACGAAGCCGTGCGCTGCCGGGAACCTGACGGACCCTGACCGTCCTCGGCCCGATACTTGGCGCATGACCACACGCCCTGAGCTCGATGCCCGCCGCCGACTCGCGCGCCTTCGTCTGGCCGCACAGCGGCTGACCGGGACCCCCTCCGCCTCCCCCGCCGAGGCCGTCCACTGGATGCTGGCGATGCAGGCGCAGGACTACCCAGGCGTGAAGTGGTCCGTGGGTCTGCGGACCGGCGCCACCGAGGCGGACGTCGAGGCAGCATGTGACGCGGGGCAGATCGTCCGGTCCTGGCCCATGCGCGGAACGCTCCATCTGGTGGCAGCCGAGGACCTCCCGTGGATGCTCGAGCTCACGGCCGAGCGCTCAACGGCGTCAGCGGCGCAGCGGCGCGCCATCCTCGGGATCACGCTCGGGGAGATCGAGCGCGCGAGGGAGCTCGCGGTCGCGGGCCTGCCCGGGCGCTCAACCCTCACGCGCGCGGCACTCCTCGCTGCGATCGACGAGGGCGGGGTGTCCACCTCGGGGCAGCGCGGCTACCACCTGCTGTGGTTCCTGGCCCAGACCGGCACGCTGGTGCTCGGCGCCACCGAGGGGCGCCAGCAGACCTACGCGAGGCTCGAGGCGTGGGTGCCCAACCCGCGACGGCTCGAGCGCGACGAGGCGCTCGGCGAGCTGGCGCTGCGCTACTACCGGAGCCATGGCCCGGCCGTCGTCGACGACCTCACGCGCTGGTCCGGCCTGACGGTGCGCGACGTCCGGCGCGGGATCGAGGTCGCCGGGACCGGGCTCACATCACTCGAGGTCGGCGGGCGCCCATACCTGCTCGGCGCGGACACGGCCGATGCAGCGACCGTGGATATGGCCGACGCCGGCCTGCTCCTCCTGCCCGGGTTCGACGAGTACGTCCTCGGCTACCGCGACCGCTCGGCCATGCTCGCGCCGGAGCACAGCCAGGCGATCGTGCCGGGCAACAACGGCATGTTCAAGGCCACGATCGTCGTGGACGGCGAGGTCGTTGGCACCTGGGGCAAGAAGGTCGGCGCGCGCGGCGTCACGGTGGAGCCGGCCCCGTTCGCGTCGCTCTCGAGTCGCGAGGTCATGGGCGTGACGAGGGCGACCGACGCCTACGGGCGCTTCCTCGGCGTGCCCGCCCGGCCCAAGGCCACAGCATCGGGATAGGCGCAGCAGGGGGCGGCGCCCGCGGTCGAGGGGCGTCCGCCGGTCACGGGAACCAGGTCATCCGCGCCCGCGCGACCCCGCTCCAGCCGAGGGGCCCCCTTCCGGCTACGCCGATTGCCGTAGGCCGATCGCCGCCGCCGAGTGGGTCGATCGGGCGGTAGAACCCCGAGCCCCTTCCGCCGACGCTAGGACCGATCCACCGGACCCGACGTCAGGTCCCTACGAGTGGCCGGACGCCTTTCAACGCTGACCAGGCGGCGTCGCCCCGCGCAGCCCTCAGCCGCAGAGCGTGACCCATGACCTTCCTCCGTCGCCCCCGCGCCGCCCTCGCCATTCTCGTGGCCACACTGGCTCTGAGCCTGGTCGCGCCGTCCGTGGGCGCGTACATGCCGCGCGCGTCGCACTACGCGCCGGGACGGGCGATCACCCTCGACACGAACCTGCTCTCCGTGAGCGGTGCGTCGGCCTGGGGAATCAACGCCTACCTCGCGGCCAACACGCCGCTGCCCTCCCTCGGCGCCGCGTTCATCGCGGCTGAGCGCAAGTACGGCGTCAACGCGAAGTTCCTGCTGGCGGCGGCGATGCACGAGTCGGGCATGGGCACGAGCGACATCGCGCGGGTGAAACACAACCTCTTCGGGTACAACGCCTACGATCGCAGCCCGTTCAAGTCCGCGAATGCCTACGGCACGTTCGCCGCCAACATCGACGCCACGGCCAAGTTCATCAAGGACTTCTACCTGACCCCGCGCGGCCGCTGGTGGGGCGGGGCCCCAACCCTGCGGAGCATGCAGCAGTTCTGGTCGTCGTCCAAGCGTTGGGGCGAGAACGTGGCGCAGGTCGCGAACTCGATCCGGCTCCCCGCCCTCAACGGCCGCGCGTACACGTTCACCGCGCCGGTCGTGCGCGGCCGGCTCCACGGCGGCGACCGCACCACGGTGCGCATCACCTGGAGCGGCGGAACCATCCCGGCCGGGATGGTGTTCAACGCAACGTGGGTCCCGGTGGCGCTGGACGCTGACGTGGTCGCCGCGGCGAGCGCGGATCAGGCGGTCGGGCTCACCGGTGCCGTTGACGAGGCCTCCGCCCCGACCGCGGGCACCCTCTCGATGGCTCGCCCGTCGATCACGGCTCCCGCGTCGCGGACCGCATCCGGCTCGCGAACGGTGACGCTCTCGGTCACGGCGCCGCGGCAGGCGGGCGCGTACGTCCTGCGCGTCGAGATGCGCGATGTGGGGCGCACCCCCCTCCCCAAGGCCCAGCGCGTCCGGATCCCGGCGGTCCCGGTCCGCGTGTGGGGCGACCGCGCCGTCAGTGTCAGCGTCGCGGCGGCACCGGACGGCTCCGGCGCCGTCGTCAAGATCACGAACACGGGCCGCCGCACGATCCCAGCGGCGCCCAAGCTCGACGCGGCCGCCGCCGCCGATCCCGAGGTGCAGGCGATCCGGTCCGTCGTGACCATCACGGCCGCCTCGAGCAACGCCTCGGACGCGACCTCGGTCCTGATCCTCTCGCGGCCCCTTGGCACCGACCTCAAGCCCGGCGCGTCCGCCACGTTCTCGGTGCGCGGGCTCGCGGCCACCACAGGACGGACCACGAACTGGCTGTCGGTCGGCCTGAGCGTGCTGGGCGATCCGACGATGCTCGCGGCCTATGCACCCGCCGGCGCCTGGGTCTCCGACGCCCTCGACGAATCGGCCGTGACGATGCTCCCGGCCACCCCGTACGACGGTCCGCAGACGCCGCCGGTCTCGGCTTCGCCGACCGCCTCGCCCGCCTCAGCGCCCACGTCGACCCAGCGGCCGGTCATGCCCACGCCGGCACCGACCCCGGTTCCGACCCCCGTGCCGACCCCCTCGGCGACTCCTGCCCCCTGGGCGACCCCGGCCCCCACGCCGGCCCCCACGCCGGCCGCCAGCGCGACCCGAACCCCGACGCCCACGCCCAAGCCCACGCCCGAGCCGACCCCCAGGCCCGCCCCGGCCGTGAAGCACGTGACGCGGGTCTACGGCGATCGCAGCGGCTCGATCACGTACCGCGGCAGTTGGGGCACCGCCGGCGGTGCGTACCAGGGCGGCACCGTCGCCTACTCCACCAGCGCAGGCTCGAGTGCCACCTTCACGTTCACGGGCAGCTCGGTCAGCTGGATCGGCCCGCTCGGGCCCACCCGTGGCGTCGCGCTCGTGTCGATCGACGGACGGGCCGTGGCGACGGTCAACCTGTGGCGCACGGACTTCGTGGCCCAGGCCGTGCTGTTCCACCGCGCGTTCCGGGCGACCGGGCGGCACAGCGTCACCGTGCGAGTCCTCCAGTCGGCGGGCCACCCGTTCGTCGCGATCGACGGGTTCGTCATCCGGACCTGACCGCTCGTCAGCGAGCTGGCAGCAGCCCCAGCGCGACCAGCTCGGCCCGGAAGTCGTCGGGCGAGCTGAAGGGAAGCGCGTGGAACCCGAGGCGCGCGGCGGCGGCGACGTTGGCCGGCGAATCGTCGACGAACACGGCGTCGGCCGCGTCGAGGCCGAACCTCGTGAGCAGCGCCTCGAAGATCCGCGGGTCGGGCTTGCCCACGCCGACCTCGCCCGAGATGACGATCCCCTCGAACCAGCCCAGGAACGCAAACCGCTCGAGCGCCTGGGGGAACGTGTCCGCCGCCCAGTTGCTCAACGCGATCACCCGAACCCCGGCATCGAGCAGCTCCCGCAGGATGTCCACCGTGCCGTCGATCGCCTCGCCGAGCGTCTCGGACCACCGTGCGTGGAAGGCCTCGATCAGCGCGCGGCGGTGCGGGTACCGCGTCGCGAGGTCCTCGACCGCCGCAGGCCACGAGCGACCGGCGTCGAGCTGCGCGTTCCACGCGCTGAAGCCGATCTCCTCGAGGAACGCGTCGATCTCCGCCTCGTCCACCATCAGCCCGCGGTACAGGTGGTACGGGCTCCAGTCGATGAGCACGCCGCCGAGGTCGAACACGACGGTCGTCACGCCCGCCGCCGTCATGCGGGCGCCAGACCGAGCTCCGCGAGCAGCTCGGCGGGCAGCGAGGTGAAGTCGCGCGCCACGAACCGCGCACCGGCAGCGAGCAGCGAGCCAGGCGCCTGCGACGAGGCGATGCCGAGCACCTCGCAGCCGGCGGCCCGGCCCGCCAGCACGCCGTTGCGCGCGTCCTCGGCCACGAGGCAGCGAGCGGGCTCCAGCCCGAGGCGGGCGATCGCGACGAGGAACGTCTCGGGGTCGGGCTTCTTGCGGATGACGTCCTCGGCGCTGACGGTGGCGTCGAAGGCGGTCCCGGGCAGCCCGATCGCCGCGAGGCTCCACTCGAGCTTGCGCCGGTCGGAGCCCGTGGCGAGCGCGGTCCGGAGCCCGGCCGCCCGGAGTCGATCGATGAACGCGTGGGCACCGGCGACGGGCTGGAGGGCGCCCGGGATCAGCTCGAGGTACACCTCGTACGTCAGCGGCTTGTCGATGGCGAGGTCGGCCATCACGCCGTGGGCAGCCGCCCCGCCACTGATGTACCGGTCGTCGCCGGCACCCACGAACGGGGCGAAGTCCTCGACCGGCACGGTGATCCCGTAGCGTCGGCGGAGCGCCTCGGCCGCAGCTGCGGCAATGAACGGCTCGGAGTCGCAGAGCGTCCCGTCGAGGTCGAAGATGACGGCGTCGAAACGGCGGTCGGGCATGGCCGCAACGTAGCACGGCGCACCGGGCGACCGGATTGCCCGACCGGCCCGGCTACCCGCCTGCCGCCACCTGCTTGCGGTAGGCCTCGGCCTCCCACTGCTCGATGAATGTCCGCTCGGCGTCGCTCAGGTGGCGGACGCCGCCGAGGCGCAGCGCACGCGCGCCGACCGCGAGCATATCGAGGCAGACGTGACGCGCGGTGTCCGCCTCGCCCTCGCTGTCGCCGGTGGCAATGAGGCCCAGGCCCGGGATGACCGTGACGATGGGCGCGACGCCGTGCCGCGACTCGAACGCCGCCGACGCGTCCCGGGCCAGATCGCGGATCTGCTCCGGGTCCACGTCCGTGACATCAAGCACCAGCGGCCACGAGCCCGTGTAGACGATCTGGTCGGGGATCAGCGGCCCACCGGCCATGTACGCGCGCCCGGCGGGCGTCCCGGCGAAGGACGCTGCCAGAGGGTGCTTGTCGAACACCGCCACCGGCCCCCCAAGACCGCGCTCGATGGCGGCGACGATCGCCTCGTCGGTGGGCCCGGCGTCTGGGAGTGGACCAGCGGGGTGATGCGCCAGCTCCGCCTCGATGGCCCCGACGAGCCAGGCCGTCGCCGCCGCGATGTCCGCCGCGGTGTCGCCGCCCACGATGAGCCCGTGGTTCCCCAGCAGCGTGATCGCCGGTGCGGGGCGACCGATGCGCGCCTCGAACGCCGCACGGGCTCCGAGGATCGCATGGGCCAGCGGCAGCCCGGGATCGGTGTACGGCACCCAGACCGCGCGGTCGCCGAAGAGCCGCGCCGCGAGCGCCGGGCCATCGCTGTTGCACGTCACCGCGTTGACGAGGATCGGGTGCGTGTGCAGCACGAACCGCTCGGGCAGGAGGGCGTGGAACAGCAGCTCCACGCTCGGGCGTCGACCGTGGGCCGGCGCGAGGCGCGCCTCGGCGGCGGTCGCCATGACGGGGTCGACCTCGCGCGGCAGACTCGCGGGGTCACGCTCGAGCAGCGCCAGCAGCACGGCCCGGTCGAGCGGGACCAGATCGTCCGCGGCGAGCGTTGCCAGCGGCACGCCCGATGGCTTGATCCACAGCACGCCGTTCGCCTTGACGGACGAGTTGCCGCCGCCGGCGCGCACGAACATCGGGTCGGAGCCGAACCTGTTGGACAGGCCGATCAGCTCCTCGACCGCCCCGGGCACGACCGGACCGGTCACACCAGGTCCGTCTGAACGCCGAACGCGTCTTTGATCGAGCGCAGCTCGTCATCGGAGAGGCGCTCGCCGCGACCGCCCGCGACCAGGTCCATGTACTCGTACTTGGCGCCCGCCTCGGCGTACTCGATCCGGTCCACGGCGCGGGTCACGGAGATGTCACTGCGGGCCATGACGCCGTGCTTGCCCCACACGTCGATGCGGTGGGACCGCAGGCTCACCACGTTGGCGGCCATGAGCGTGTCCGACCCCGGGATCATGAACCGCAGGATGCCCACGCCCTGCGGCAGCTGGACGATGGTCTCGGGCTCCCAGCGCATCACCCGCGCGTTGAAGTACGCCTCGTCCTGGTAGGCGGGCAGGTGCGAGAGGTACGTGATGTGCGGCGGCTGGGCATGGACCACTGCGTGGTAGTTGGTGCCGGTGCGGGCGACGGTGTCCTCGTGGACCGCGAGGTGCGAGTTCCACTCCGAGGTCAGCCGCTCGAAGAGGCGGCCGTGGGCGGTCCACAGCGTGGCCGTGACGCCGTCGGGCGCGATGACGACCGCGCCGATGTTGGCGACCGGGTTGGCCCCGATGTCGCGGAGCCGGCGGCCCGAGCCCGTCACGAGGATCGTGTGGCCCGCGAGGTGCGGCGCCGGGACGGGCAGCGTGATCGGCTCGCTGACCGGGAATCGCCGGCGGACCTCGATCGGCCAGCCGATGCACACGCTGACATTCCCTGCGGCGCCCTCGCCCGCGTCGATGAACGCGATGCGGCGGCCGCCCTCGCCCATGGAGGCGAGGATCTCGTCGAGGTCGGGCAGCGGGGCGCTCAGGGGCATCAGGGGATCTCCGGGGTTCGGGCGTTCACCAGCTCGCGGGCGTGCCGCCCACGCGGGCGGCGTACTTCGCCTCCTCCTCGCCCGACGCGAGGTAGGCGCGGTAGGGGTCGGCGGGGAGGCCCCGCGCCACGCGCAGCTCGGCGAGCAGCGGCCGGACGTCGGTCTGGAAGGCGTCCCACAGGCAGCCGTTCGCCTCGAGGACGTCGCCCGCCGCCTGCGCCGCAAGCAGCCGCTCGCGGTCCACGAGCAGCGCCTTCGCGACGGTCTCCTGCAGGTTCATGACCGACCGGATCATCGCCGGGACCTTGGGCTCGATGTTGTGGCACTGGTCGAGCATGTAGCAGGTGGCGTTCGCGGTCGCCTGCGCGACCGGGTCCGCGTCGTCGCGCATGGCGCCCACGAGCTCGTGGGTGATGCGGAACAGCTGGTACGGGTCGATCGAGCCGACCATCAGGTCGTCGTCGCCGTACTTCTTGTCGTTCAGGTCGAAGGCGAACAGCTTCCCCTCGGCGAGGAGCAGCGCCACGATCTGCTCGATGTTGACGCCCATGGCGTGGTGGCCCGTGTCCACGCAGACCCCGGCGCGGTCGCCGAGCTGGCGGACGACGTTGAGGCTCTGGCCCCAGTCAGCGACGTCGGTGCTGTAGAGGGCCGGCTCGTAGAGCTTGTACTCGAGGTACAGGCGGGTGTCGGCCGGCAGGTGCGCGTAGGCCTCCTTGAGCGAGGCGACCAGGCGGCGGTGCCGGCCGCGGAGGTCGTCCTGGCCCGGGTAGTTGGTGCCGTCGCCGAGCCACACCTTGACGGCCTGGGCCTCGAGCGTCCGGGCGATCTCGCAGCATTCCACGATGGCGGCCACGGCCTTGGCGCGGACGGCCGCGTCCGGGTGGCACACCGAGCCGAGCTTGTAGTCGAGGTCCTGGAAGGTGTTGCTGTTGATGCCGCCGAACGCGAGGCCCTTGGCCTTCGCGTGCGCCGCCAGGTCGCCCCAGTCGTCCACGCGGTCCCACGGGATGTGCAGGGACACCGTGCGCGCGACACCCGTGTAGCGGTTGACGGTGGCCGCGTCGTCGATCTTCTCGAAAACGGTGCGCGGCACGCCCTGCTGGGGGAACACGCGGAACCGCGTGCCCGTGTTCACGAAGCCCCACGAGGGGATCTCGATGTTGAGCCCGTCCACAGCCCAGGCCACGCGCTCGAGCGCGGGGGCGGCTGCGGGCCTGGCGACGGCGTCGATGGCGGCCACGGGATCTCCTTTAGCGGGCGCAGACGGCGGCGAAGCGGGCGCGGGCGTCAGCCCAGTCGCCGGCAGGGTCGAATGTGGTGGTGGGGAAGGACCGGCGGACGAGCTCGCGGCCCTCGGCGAGCGTGGCGAGGTGCCCGGTCGCGACGGCTTGCACGAGCAGGTTGCCGATGGCCGTGGCCTCGACCGGTCCCGCATCGACGCGGAGTCCCGTCGCGCCGGCGGTGAGCCGGTTGAGCAGCGCGTTGTTGGCCCCGCCGCCGACCACGTGGACGCCGTCCGGCTCGATGCCCGAGGCGGCGGCGAGCTCGGCGAGGACGACCGCGTACCGCAGGGCCAGGCTCTCGAGGATCACGCGGAACAGCGCGCCGTGGTCGTCGGGCTCGGGCTGGCCGGTCTCGCGGCAGTACGCGCGGATGTGCGCCGGCAGGTCACCCGGGCGGAGGAACCGCTCGTCGTCGGGGTCGATGAACGCGGTCATGGCAGGGGCCGCCTCGGCCATCGCCGCGATCTCCGCGTACGACGGGGCGCCCCCCGCTGGCCACAGCGCGCGCCGGCTCTCCTGTACGAGCCACAGGCCGGCGACGTTGCGCAGCAGGCGGATCGTGCCCCCGACACCCCCCTCGTTCGTCAGGTTCGCGGCGGCGGACGCGGCGTTGATCACCGGGCCCGGCAGCTCGAGCCCCAGCAGCGACCACGTCCCCGACGAGAGGTACGCGGTGCGGGGCGAGGCCAGCGGCGTGCCCGCCACGGCCGACGCGGTGTCGTGCGAGGCCGCGAGGACCACTTCGGTTCCCGCGAGGCCGGCCGCCCCGGCGAGCTCGGGGAGGAGCCGTCCGAGCCGGGTGCCGGGGACGGCCACCTCGGGGAGGATGCGGGTGGGGATCCCCAGCTGATCGAGCATGGGGCGCGCCCAGTCGCGGGTGTGCGCATCAAGGCATTGCGTCGTGGTCGCATTGGTGTACTCGGCCACGCGGGCGCCGGAGAGCCAGCCGCTGAACAGGTCCGCCATCAGCAGGAGCCCGTCGGCCCGCTCGAGCACCGGGTCGCGGTCGAACGCCATGGAGGCGAGCTGGAAGAGCGTGTTGATGGGCATCACCTGGATGCCGGTGGTGGCGTAGACCTCGTCGCGGGCGATGATGTCGAACACGCGCTCGGGGACCCCCTCGGTCCGCCGGTCCCGGTAGTGCACGGGGTTGGCGATCAGCCGGCCACGGGCGTCGAGCAGCGCGAAGTCGACGCCCCACGTGTCAACCGCGACCGTGGCGATGTCCCCGTCCGCGCCGGCGCGGCGCAGCCCGGCCTCGACGTCGCCCCACAGTCGCAGGACGTCCCAGTGCAGCGTTCCGCCGAGGCGCACGGGGGCGTTCGGGAAGCGGTGCACCTCGTCGAGCGTCAGGCGCTCCCCGTCGAGCGCGCCGACCACGACGCGCCCGCTCTCGGCGCCGAGGTCGACGGCGGCGAGCCGGAGCCGTGCGGGATCAGTCAAGGCGGAACACCTCGTCGAGGCGTCGGTGGAAGCCAGTCGCGGGATCGGTGCACGGGTCGATCAGCCGCTCCATGTCGGCCTGCCAGCGGTCATTGACCTCCAGGGCGGCCATGTGCGCTCGGAAGCGGTCGAAGTCCTCGACGTCGAAGATGCCGATCAGCCGGTCGTCGAGCTGGTAGATCGAGTAGTTGGAGACGCCACCGTCCTTGAGGGCCGCGAGCATCTCGGGCCACACGTGCGCGTGCCGCTCGCGGTATTCCGCCGCGGCTCCCGGCAGCAGGCGCATGGTGAAGGCGACACGTTCCACGGGTCAGGGGCTCCGGGAGGGAGTCGGGGCCTCGGCGGAGGATCCGTCGAGGCCCCGGTCAGCGGTCTAGAAGTTGAACTGGTCGACGTTGGTCTTGTCGAACCGGAAGGCCGGCCCGAGGATGACGACGCCGTCCTTGCCGATCGTGTAGGGCTTGCCAGCGTTGAGGCTCGGGATCGTGAAGGTCTCGCCCTCCTTGCCGGTGATCTCGCCCTTGACGAGCTTGTCGGCGACGGCGTAGGAGAGGTAGCCCAGATCGGGCACGCTCCAGAGGCCGAAGACCGGCGAGGTGCCGTCCTTGACGAACGGCTTCATGTCGTTCGGGAAGCCGAGGCCGGTCACCTTGACCGTGGCCGACTTGCCGGCCTGCGAGACGACCTGGGCGGCCGCGAGGATGCCGACCGTCGTCGGCGCGACGATGACCTTGAGGTTCGGGTACTGGGTGAGCAGGGCCTGGGCCTGGGTGGTGCTCTTGGTCGCGTCGTCGTCGCCGTACACGGTCGCGACGAGCTTGAGGCCCTTGTACTTGTCCTGGGTGAGCGTGGTCTTCATGAGGTCGATCCACGCGTTCTGGTTGGTCGCGGTCGCCGCGGCCGACAGGATCGCGATGTCACCGGTGCAGTTCGGCGCGAGCTCGCAGGCCCAGTCCGCGAGGTTGACGCCGACGCCGCTGAAGTCGACCTGGTTGACGAAGACGTTGTAGGCGCCGACGGCCGGGCTCGAGTCGAAGCCGACGACCTTGATGCCGGCCGCCATGGCCGCCTTGAGGGCCGGGGCGACCTCATCCTTGCCGTCGGCAGAGATGATGATCGCGCTGACCTTCTGGGTCGTGAGGTCGGTGATGAACGGGATCTGGAGGTCGGCCTTCGCCTCGTTGGGGCCGACCTGCTTGACCGTGCCGCCGAGGTCGGTCGCGGCCTTGTCCACGCCGGTCTTCGCGGCGGCAAAGTACTGGTTGACGATGTCCTTGGGCAGGTAGCCCACCGTCATCGGGCCGGCGGCCGCCGAGGCGGGCGCTGTCGACGGTGTCGTGCTGGCGGGCGCCACGGACGCCGGGGCGGCGGACGGGCTGGCGGCGCTGTTGCCACAGGCCGATAGGACGATGACGGCGGTGCCGGCGATGGCAAGCCACCGCCCCGCGAACCGAAGCTTCAAGAGAGTTCCTCCTCTGTGCCGGTACCCGGCGGGTGCTCACCCGCGATCGCGTCGGCCGGCTGGTGCCGGCTCCGCTGGACGCGATCGACGACCGTCCTGGCCTGGTGAGCGAAGGTTGGGATGAGGACGGACAAGATCAGCAGGAGACCCAGGGCGATGCTCTGGACCTCGACCGACACGCTGGCCAGCCGGAGAGCGTTCTGCATGACCGCGATCGTGAGCACGGCGAGGACCGTGCCCGGGATCGTGCCCGAGCCTCCGAAGATGTTGGCGCCCCCGAGCAGCACGACTGTCACGACGGTGATGGTCATGCCCGCCCCGGCATCGGCCCGGGCGCTCGAGAGTCGGGATGTGAGGACCACGCCGGCGAACGCGGCGACGATCCCCGACAGCACAAACATGCCGGTGCGGAGCCGCGTGACCCGGACACCCGAGTAACGTGCCGTCCCCGCATTGCGCCCAATGGAGAAGATCTGGCGCCCGATCCACGTCCCGTGGAGCACGACGCCCAGGATCAAGGCGATCCCGAGGAAAATCACGAACGACCAGGGCACCACCGTGCCGGGGACGTCGCCGAACCCGAGCTGGGTGAACGCCTCCGGGAAATTGCTGACGCCGCGCGGCCCCAGAACGATGAGGGCCATGCCCCGGAACAGCGCGAGCGTCCCGAGCGTGACCACGAGGGACGGGAGGCCGCCGCGCGCAACGAGCAGGCCGTTGAGCAGGCCGCCCGCAGCACCGATCAGGAGCACGACCGGAATGGCGACCTCGAGGGGCACGCCGGCGGCCCACATGAAGCCGAGGGCCGCGCTCGAGAGCCCTGCCATGGACTCCACCGAAAGGTCGATCTCGCCCAGGATGATCACCATGGTCATCGGCACGGCCATGATCGCGACCTCCATGAGGGCCGCGACGAGGTTCGAGAAGTTCTTGGGCGTCAAGAAGTAGGGCGACAGCGCGTTGCCCATCACGATCAATGCGAGCAGGGCGAGCAGCAGCAGCGTCTCCCACCGCACAAGCCCGCGCAGGAGGGTGGCGACCGAGTCCCGGCCGCGCGCCGTGGCCGTCATCGGGTCCCGCTCCGGGTGTTGGCCCGCTGGACTCCGCGGCGGATGATCTGGTCGCTGCTGATCGCCAGCAGGATCACGAGACCGTAGATCGCCTGGAGCCAGAATTGCGAGAGGCCCACGAGGATGAGGGCGTTCGCGATGAAGCCCAGGAACAGCGCGCCGATGGCCGCTCCGGCCAACGTCCCCGAGCCGCCGAGGGTGTTGACCCCGCCGACGACGACCGCCGCCACGACGGCCAGGGTCACGCCAGTGGCCGCCGTGCCGTTGATGGTGCCGAACTCGATCACCCACATCACGCCGGCCAGGCCCGCCAGCGCGCCGCACAGCGCGTACGCCGTGAACACGACGCGGCGGGACGGGATGCCCAGGATCGCGGCCGCTTCGGGGTTGCTGCCGACGGCGTAGATCTGGCGGCCGAAACGCGTGGAGCGCAGCAGGAGCGAGCCAACAACGACCACGCCCACAGTGGCGAGAACGAACACGGGGATCCCGAGGAAGTCGGTCCGGGCGATGTGCGCGAAACCAGGGGGAAGGCCGGCGAGCGGGACCTGGTCAGGGCCCGCGATCACGTAGTCGATGCCCCGGAAGATGCTCAGCGTGCCCAGGGTCGCCACGATCGCGGGCACCTTGAGGACGGCGATGATGAACCCGTTGACCATGCCCAGCCCGAGGCCGATCGCGAGGCCCATGGCCAGGGCCCCGAGCGGGTCGACGAGGTGGAGCTCGAGCGAGCGGGCGACAGCGTAGGCGACGAGGCCGATGGTCGCCTCGACGGACAGGTCGATGCCCCGCGTGATGATGACCAGCGCCTCGCCGATCGCGGCGACCGCCGTGATCGAGGCGAGGACCGCGACCTGGCTGAAGTTGTCGACCGAGAGGAACTGCGGCGCCATCAGCGACACGATGCCGCCCAGGACGAACATGATCGCGAGGAGGCTGAGCTCCCGCTGACGACCCACCGCCAGGAGCCAGTTCCGCCTGCCCGTGCGCACGGGCGTGGCCGCGTCAGCCACGGGACGCCCCTGTGCCGGTCGCCGCGAACATGACACGCTCCTGGGTCGCCTCGGCCCGGCTGATCTCGGCCGTGACCCTGCCCTCGTGGAGCACGATGATCCGGTCCGACATCGCGAGGATCTCGGGCAGGTCGCTCGAGATGAGGATGATCGCGAGGCCCTTGGCGGCGAGCTGGGCGATGAGCCGGTGGACCTCGACCTTGGCGCCGATGTCGATGCCCCGCGTGGGCTCGTCGAGGATCAGGACCCGCGGCCCGGCGGCCAGCCATTTCGCGAGGACCACCTTCTGCTGGTTGCCGCCCGACAGGGCGCCCACCTCCTGGTCGACGCCCGTCATCCGCACGTTGAACTGCGCGGTGTGCTCGCTCGCCACGCTGCGCTCCGTGGACGCGCGCATCAGCAGGCGCGGGAACAGCCTTGGCAGGATCGGCAGGGTCACGTTCTGGGCGATCGAGAAGTCGAGCACGAGCCCCTGCTGGTGGCGATCCTCGGGCAGGTACGCGATCCCGGCGCTCATGGCGGCTGACGGGGCGGAGAAGTCGACGGGCGCCCCGCCCAGCAGCACCTCTCCGCTGTCCCGGCGGTCGATCCCGAACAGCACCCGGGCAACCTCTGACCGCCCTGCGCCCACAAGTCCAGCGAGGCCCAGGATCTCGCCCGCGCGCACATCGAACGACACGTCGCGGAAGACGCCGACCCGGGACAGGCCACGCACCTCGAGCAGCACGTCGCCGATGGGGTTGTCGACCTTGGGGAAGAGCGACACGGTGCGGCCGACCATGTGGCGAATGAGGTCGGCCGTCGTCAGCCCCGCGATCGGCGCGGTGATGACGTGGCGGCCGTCGCGGAACACGGTCGCGCGGTCGCACAGGGCGAAGACCTCGTCGAGGCGGTGGCTCACGAACAGGACCGCGACCCCGCGGTCCCGCAGGCGACGGACGATCGTGAACAGCCGCTCCACCTCGTGGGCGGACAGTGAGGCCGTCGGCTCGTCGAGGACGAGGACGCTGGCCTCGACCGACAGGGCCTTGGCGATCTCGATCAGCTGCTGGTCGGCCATCGACAGGCCGCGGACCGGGGCGCCGACGTCGAATTGGACGTCGAGCTCGGCGAACAGCGCCTGCGCCGCGCGTCGCATGCCCCGCCAGTCGATGGTGCCGGCCACGCCCGCCGGGGCGTGCCCGATGAAGACGTTCTCGGCGACGGTGAGGTCCGGGAACAGTCTCGGCTCCTGGTGCACCACCGCGATCCCGAGCGCCCGCGACTGGGCCGGGCCAGGGATCTGGGTGGCGACGCCGTCGAGCAGGATGGAGCCCTCGTCCGGCTGATGGACACCGGCGAGGATCTTGACGAGGGTGCTCTTGCCAGCGCCGTTCTCCCCCACCAGCGCGTGGACCTCGCCTGCGAGGAGCTCCAGGGAGACATCGGCCAGCGCCGCAGTAGCGGCAAACCGCTTCGAGATGCCGGTCAGCGCGAGACGCGGGGTCATCGCGCCTGCCTGAACCGAGCGGACTCGACGGCTCCCGCCAAACGGTCGGTGGCGCATCTGCCGACTCCGCGCGCGTCACCGTGCAGCGCCACGGGCCGTCCGGTCCTGCCGCGCGAGGCGCCCGTCATCCGGGAGCGAGTTGCCTGGTTCACCGGCCCGCCAACCTCCGAAGATGCTTGAAGCGCTTCAATTCCATGATGGATGGTTGCGGCCTCCGCCGTCAAGAGTGGAATTGCAACCCTCTGACGTCCGGAGCGTCACCGACCCGCAAACTCCGTGATCGTGAGCACGGACGGGCGACCACGCTCTTGGTGCACCCGGACCTGGAGCACGGGCCGTGCGCTACAGCAGCGGTCAATGGAGGCCGCCGTGCCGGTCGCGTCGCAACATTTCGCGAGGAAAACAGGCATGAAGCGGTTCAGCGGGATGGCTATGATGGCGATGTTCAACATTCGTATCTCGGGGCCGAGGACGGAGAGGGGATCTGGTGTGACCGGCGATCCCAGACCAACGAGGGGTCCGCTGCTGCGTGACGTCGCGGAGCGTGCCGGGGTGGCGACGGGCACCGTGTCGAACGTCCTGCACACCCCGGACAAGGTTGCGCCGGACACGCTCGCCCGGGTCCAGGCGGTCATCGCCGAGATGGGGTACGTCCCCAACGCCGCGGCGCGGCAGCTCAGCCGCGGACGCAGCGGCTCGGTGGGCCTCCTGGTGCTCGACGCGCGGAACCCGTTCTTCAACGACCTCGCCGCCGGCGTCGAGGATGCGGCGGGCCAGATGGACCTCGCGGTGCTCCTCGCGACGAGCTCGGAGCGGGCGGATCGCGAGCGCATGTACCTCGACCGGTTCGAGCAGAGTCGCGTCGACGGGCTCCTCGTCACGCCCGTCGGGGGCTCGGACAAGCAGCTCCGCGCCATCCGCGATCGCGGGACGCCGATAGTCCTGCTGGACCGGCTGGCGACGACGCCCGGGTTCAGCTCGGTCGCCGTCGACGACATCGAGGGCGGTCGGCTCGCCGGGCAGCACCTCGTGGACGTCGGCTGCCGCTCGATCGCGTTCGTCGGCGGTCCGATGACGCTCGAGCAGGTTCGGAACCGACTGGCCGGCGCCGGCCGAGCGGCCGAAGCCGCCGGCGTCCCGTTCACGCACATCGCGACCACGCGCATGGCAGCTGACGAGGGCCGCCGAGTCGGGTTCGAGATCGCGGCGATGCCGCCCTCGGAGCGGCCCGATGGCGTGTTCGGCGCCAACGACCTCGTGGCCCTCGCGATCCTCCAGGCCCTGCTGCTGGCCGGGATCAGGGTGCCCGAGGACGTGGCCGTGATCGGCTACGACGACATCGACTTCGCCGCCCTGGCAGGAGTGCCCCTGTCATCGATCCGCCAGCCCAGCTACCAGATGGGACGTCGCGCGATGGAGCTGCTCGCCGTCGCCATGGCGGACGGCGAGGAGGCGCAGGCCGCGTCACGGCAGGTCGTCTTCATGCCCGAGCTCGCCGCCCGCGCATCGACGGGCCGGGGCGCGGCGTTGATCCCGCGGTCGCCTGGCTGACCGGCTCAGGGCGCCAGCATGAGGGCCACGGTCCAGGGCCTGCCCGGGCGCGGCGGCGGGTCGAGGCGGACAGGCCAACGCTGAGCGAGGACAGCGGCGAGCGCCTCGGGCGTGCGCGGGTCGACACCCGACTCGAGCAGGTGGCGGGCCGCCTGGCCGCGAGCGCGCTTGACGAAGACATTGCCGATCCGCCCGCCGTCGGCCCCGTCCGCGCGCAGCGTGACCGTTCGACCGGCCATGCCTGCGGGCATCCCCATCGCCTGGAAGCTGGCGGAGCGCAGGTCGAAGATCACGCCGCGGCGCCCGGCCGCCTCTGCGAGGGCATCCGGAAGGACGGTGCGCCATGAGGCCTCGAGTCCCTCGATTCCGACCAGCCGCGAGCAGATGTTCAGGCGGTACGGCGGGATCCGGTCGGCGGGGCGGAGCAGGCCCCAGAGCGCCGAGGCGATGACGAGCCGCGACCTCGCCCGGCGCGCGGCGGCAGGCGAGAGCGTCGCGGCGTCGAGCCCCGCATGGAGCGTCCCCGTGTAGACCTCGATGGCCGGCCGCACGGGCAGCCCTCGGAGATGCGCGTTGCGATCGACCTCGTCCGCGAGCGAGTCGCCGGCGAGCAGCCGCTTGCGCGCGTCGGGCCGGACGCTGGTCTCGATCAGCGCGTCCAGGACGCGGGTGCGGAGCTCGATCAGCGTCGGGAAGGAGAGCGCGTCGAGCGCCACGGGCCTCCCGCGGGCAGGCGGCTCCCGCTTGGTCTCGGACGACGGCACGATGATCAGCACGGCGCCACTGTAGGGCGGCTCGCGAACAAGGGTGCGGCCCGCCGAGCAGGGCTTGCTCCCGTCACGCGGATCGCGGACGATCGCTCGCGACCGCCGATCTCCGGGGTCGTGAGGGTGTCGCGGCGCACGGCCGCCGAGGAGCGATTGAACGATGGGGGTCCCCTGTCTCGCACGCGTCGTCCCAGCCCCGTGACCGACGAGCCCGCCTCCGCAACCGAGCCAAGCGCTGCCCGCCGCTTCGGCAGCTGGTTCTGGCGACCGCCGCGGGCGCACGGCGAGATCGAGGTCACGCGCGAGGTGAGCTTCCTCGAGCTGTTCTACGACCTCGTCTACGTCGTGGTGATCTCGCAGGCCGCGCGCCAGCTCGCGGGTGCCGTGTCGCTGCGCGGCTATCTCGAGTTCCTCGTCGTGTTCGGCGTCGTGTGGATCGCCTGGGCGAATGGGACCCTCTACTACGAGCTCCACGGCCGCGATGACGGCCGGACGCGGACGTTCGTCTTCGTCCAGATGGCGATCCTCGCGCTGCTGGCCGTGTTCACGGGCAGGGCGGCCGGCGACACCGGCGCGGCGTTCGCGGTCGTGTACGCGGGGTTCCTCGCGGTGATGACCTGGCTCTGGCACAGCGTGCGTCGCCAGGATCGGCCCGAGTACATGGCCATCACGGCACGCTACCTGACAGCGATGGTGGTGTCGCTCGCCGTGTTCGGCGTCAGCATCGTC